>Ga0233425_10001157_pt1 | contig 61541 bp, 48 predicted proteins | sample Watercolumn_Towu_2_FD_181712 | JGI IMG/M metagenome (GOLD analysis project Ga0233425, IMG submission 181712) | Freshwater microbial communities from Lake Towuti, South Sulawesi, Indonesia - Watercolumn_Towuti2014_140_MG | ecosystem: Environmental > Aquatic > Freshwater > Lake | place...
CTCGGCTACCGACGTCAAGAAACGGGCATCGTGATCACCTACGCTACAATCTCCTGACCGCGCAGTACCACCTTCCTTCCCTGATCACGTTCGCCGAAACCGCTGATCACCTTCACCGAAATCCGCAGCTCGTTGCATGTGGCCAGATAAAGCGTCCCTTCTCGAGCCGTTTCATGAGCAGACACATTCCATCGCCGCTCCACCACAGGACTTTCAGAAGGTCGCCGCGTTTGCCGCGGAAGACAAAGACATGTCCACTGAATGGGTCATGTTCAAGAACGGTCTGAACCTTTGCAGCAAGGCTGTTGAAGCCGGCTCGCATGTCGGTCACGCCCGCAGCTAGCCAGACCCGCGTGCCCGCAGGTAATCCCAGCATCATGGCACGTCTCGCAGACTGGCCAGAACGACGCGCAATGCATCGAGGTCGGTCGGACCTTCAAAGCGTACGTGAAGGGCTCCGCGTTCAACTATGACGGCAGATCGCTGGGTGGACAACGGTGCGATTTGTACAGGAAGGAACGATTGCTCTGGCACTGGCGCCAATGGCCCCGGCTGCGCGCGGCTCGCTTGGTCACGTCGCCACTTAGAGACCATGTTCGCGTTTAGCCCATGTTCCTTGGCGACTTCCGAGATTGAGCGCTCTGGATGGTTGGCCTCGGCGGCAACCATCTCCCGAAACTCCCTGGAGTAGTTCTTCGAGCCCGGCCGCCGGCCGCGTCCACGTGCTTCCATATTTGATTCCCACCAGATCTGGTGGGAATCAGAATGCCTGCGCAACCCTCATGTGACCAGACGGCCTTCCGGACACGCTTACGACCAACACGAAAGTAGCATCTGATTAAATCCAAAGGACCTTCGACCGAAACGAACCCTATTGTGAGTGCGAGTTACGAACGACTACTTTTTCTCTGCGATACCATTCGCTTACCCTCTCCACGCGAGGCCGATGTCCGACAATTGATCCGGAAGCCGCAGACGAGGTTTCCCGCGCCGAACTGGACAGGGTCAGAGATGCTCTGGCAGGACATTTCGACAATACGCGTCTCGCTGGGACGTTGGATGAACTGGTGAAGTTCTTTGTCGATGCATCGCTCAAGGACGGCTCCTTTGGTTTCCTTCCTTCTCAAGGCGGAGCAGCCGTATTTTGTTCTCACTGCGGCCGGGCGACTTGGCTACTCATGGAACATGACCCGTTCAAGCTGGTTCTACGGCCAGACGTACCAAGACGCGCTATTTCGTGTGTACAGGTGGGCGTCAGGGAACATGGGGCAAGCTAGAGCGAGTAGGTAGGGAAGTGGCGGCCCGGCGTCAGCCCCCCATACCCACAGAGGGCATGTCACCCCTAGCCCTTAAGCGTGTGGCCACTCCATCAGCCAACAGCGCGCAGTTGGCTCAGTTACCCTCTTTACCATCCAGGCGCCGCAGAAGCTCTTCCGCGCTAACGATAGTCCACCCTTCCGTATCGGACTCCGCGTCGAGCAGCGCATCAACGAACTCCGCAGTCTGTTCGGCGTCTCCACCAAACGACAGTTCCCAGAGGGCACCATGGATAATCTGAGCGAGGGATGGCGCCACGACCACGGTGGTTAGGGCGTCCCGATGGCTACCCTCGTCAACACCGCTGCCTGCCATGAGGGATACCTTGCTGTTCAAACGCAGAGGCAAGTTCAAGAGCTCTGCCAACGGGCAGTACATGATTGACCATCGGATTCTGGTTCCTGCCTTGTACTGCATGCCGCCCTCGAGCTCGACGTCTTGCCTTAGTACGTGGCCGACACCGGCAATCGAAAGGCGGTGGCTTACGGTAAGCTCGCCGGCAGTTTTTTCCCAATCCGGCGTTAATTCGAGGTATTCGATACTCTCGCCATCATACTCACCGGTGTAAGGAGCCGCGCTCCTCTTCTTTGCTTCCGCCAGGTATTCGGCCGCGTAGACTCGCGAAAACACTTGAAGCAACGTGGGATTGAGCTCAAGCAGCGAGAAGATGTCCCGGAGGTAGATATCCCCTTCAAATCGTACTGCATCCATCAGGTATGCAGCGGCATCTGCTGTCACCTCGGAGCGAAGATACCCCTCATCTCCTGTTTTTTCGTCGAGCCCCCAGCCAATAAACTCAAGGCGGCCTCCGGTCTTAAGGACAAGCCCTCTCATATGGTCCTTCCGAAAGTAGTCCGTTGAATGAAGATTTGCTCTTAGCTCTCGAACTTCCCGAGCCCCCCACGTACCGCATCGGTAGATGTTGAACTAGGAACAAGAAGTTGGCTACGACGGGAAGGGAACCATCATCGCCCTTGTCCACATCTGCACTGCGCTCGTCCTCCAGTACACCAATCGCTCCCTAGCTGAGTATCCAACTCTTGCAGGACCTCCAGCGCACGACCATCTAGCCAGCCCCAACCCGTACCTCGGATTGATAAATGACTCGCGAGCATTGATGCGGATGACCCGAGGGCCATCCGCTTACTGAAGCTCCGCACTGTCGGCAGACCCGTACCAGCCCCAACCTCGACGACAACGAGCGCTTCCGCAAGACCCAGCCACCCTTGCAGCTTCTCGACTTGTCGTTCGGCGGATTCGGCATGCCACGTCAGAATGTGCGGACGAGCCAGTGCTCCACAATTTGGACAACGTGGCATGGGCCCCTTCAAGAAGCAAGCCTCTGCGTCGACTTCTGGCACGTATCCGCCTGCCGACCAAACGACTTCCGGACAATGTTCTGTGGATACCCGTGACATTCCGCGACTAGGTGCCTCAAGGGAAATCGAATATGAGTTCCGATTTGCTTGCCCAAAGCAACACAACGTCAACTTCTCGGCAGCGATAGCCCTCAAATTCTGGCAGTGGTTTGATTTGGCGTGCAAGCAATACCCCTGCACTAACTACTTCCGCCTTGTTAGCGTCTCGCAAACCCAAAAACTTGTTGGGGTCTGACACGCCCAACTCCGAGTTCACCGAGCCAAAGTAGCACACAGACCGCGCCGCATGCATGTCCGGCTTGATAACCTCGAATCCCATATCACACAGTCCATGGAACGCTGTCGTCAAGCCTACCCCCAATGTCTCTGATGCCTCTCGACCAATCGCCAGGAACTCGGAAGGCTCCTTTGCTGCCTCGAATTGTGCTTTCAGAGCACCCACTCTGCTGGTCGTTTCGCCTACAACTGGCGTTGCAAAACTCACCAAGTTCTTGGCAATCGTCCTCATGTTGAAGAGTCGTTGCTTACCGACCTTTGGACGCACACCAGGATCGCCCCCAGGAATCGTCATAGCTCTTCCTGCCGCCTCAGCGAAGGCCTTCGCTGAACGCCCAACCAGCTCATAATTTTCGTCTGCGTTCCAACTGTTTCCAGAGTGTCGCGTGTAGGATATCTCCCAGTCGGGGTCCGCCATTTCCTGAGCGGTCGAGGGGAAGAAGCCTTCCTTCCACATATAGGCGTACTTCGTGCCAAGCTTGTTTGCTTGCATTGCCGAGAATAGCGGCTTGTCCCCGAAGAGTTGCCAAACTTGGGCGATGATGTCGCCATGCACAGAACCTCGGTAGACGCGCTCCGAAGCGCTCTTCAAAGCTTCGACAGCTTCGTTCGACCTCGAGAGTAGCTTTTCTCTGAGTTTGTAATAAATGGTTGGAGTGAGAGCCATGGAGATGTAGTTAAGGATTGTGTGCGTACGTTAGGCTGTTGCTATCGTTCGATTATTACACGCGGGTGACCCAAGTCTAAACTTCATTCCGCCCCGACATGAGGCCATCGACGAGGTCTTCTCGATGTATCGCAAAGCGATCGCGAGAGATATTGCAAGCGTCATCCAGTCGAGACGAATCTATAAGTCGATGAGCCTTGACCTGCAGCAGCATGCGAGCGACGAGCTGATATCGCTGATCAACACGAAGTTCACGTCGCTAAAGCATGAGGACAAAGAGGCGAGGCTTCGTGATCACCTCCGTTCCGCAGGGGTGATCAAGGAACGGATGAAGGCGTCGATACATGAGACGCTTTGTGCCGCGGCCGTCGAACTTCCTTGCGGCCTCGATGATGTCGGACAATTCGTCGACACTACATTCGAGAACATCGACGAGATTCTGTCGGGGCTTCGTAACGAAGACTACTCACATGCCGAGCGTTTCGAGCGAATTGAAGATGAGCCCGTAGCGAGGGACGATGCCAGGGAGTCCAATTCGGGTGCAGCCGGTGGCTGGTTCAGGAAAAACGGACTATTCCGATGGTTTACCGCTGGCGGAAACCAATAGGTGCCCCGCAAGTCTTTCATCGAAGCGGCCCGTGCCAACACCATGGACGCCGTCGAAAAAGTCAGTCGCTGGTCCGGGCGCGACGGCGCTATTTGACCTGCATCTGCCGCCGGACACCACCAGCGTCAATGGTGACACGGTCTAACTTGCGGATGAGAAGTGGACCTCACGGTCACGCCTCCGACAGCGCAGCCAATGGAATCGCCCATATCCGCGACAGGCGATGTGCGAAGCGGCGATCACGAACCGTTGACTTGCATCTCTCGGTCGATCGCCGCCAGCACCTCCAGCGCCGGTCCTTCGATACCCATCGAATTGGCGCCGCCTCGCGCTCCCCATTTTCCCGGATTGATCCGGATGAATCGCTTGGCCACGCGCTCACCAAACCGGCGAACAGTAGGAATCTCCGTTCCCGCTCCCAACTCAATTACCAGAACTTCCGAGACCTGACGGCGCCAGGCATCGAGCCGGGCCCGCGACGCCTCGGTGGAGGCTTCCAGCCAGCCATAGTCTTCGAACATCAGGATATTGGGGCGCGCCATGCCGCCGCACGACGGGCACGTCGGCAGCTCGTTCGTGAGCCGGCATCGGCTTTCATCAATCTCCGGTTCGAACCCATCCGCCGACCATAGCGCCTCGCAACACGGCGTCAGGCATTGCATCCGGTGAATCGAGCCATGGCACTCGTGGACCTGCTCCGCTTTGAATCCGGCCCGTTGGAAGTGCCCGTCAACATTGCTGGTGAACACCCATGCGCCCTGCGGCATCCGATCAGCCCAGCTTCGAAGTATGTCAAACCCGGCATTAGGCTTCACGCGACGGTACATTGCCAGACGATGACCGTAGAACCCCCACGCCGTGCGCGCAAGCTCCCCCTTGAAACTACTGGGCGAGGCGATGTCGTAGAACGTCATTGCCTCGGCCCGGAGCGCCGGATAGGCGCGCCAGAACCCCTCCTCGCCCCGAAAATCCGGCAGACCGGAATCGACACCCATCCCCGCCCCAGCAGTCACGATCATGGCTTGTGCGGTCCGTACCCATTGGGCTGCGAGCCTGAGCTGATTCTGATCGATGGGCATTCCGTATTCCTCTCCCCCTTACCTGTCATGGCTCCGATACCGTCGGGGGCGTTAGTCGGGTTCGGAAAGCCTGATTCCCCGCATCTTCGATGTGCTCGCGCGGTGCCAGCAAGGAGCGTCAGGGAAGCCACGATGTTAGCCGCCGATCTGAGCATGTCATGCGCAGATGGCCAGCCATCGTTCCCATCTGAAGCCGCACGATCTCATCTGACGGCAGCTCCATGCCTAAAGCCATGTAAGACGCATGCCGTTATTCCGTTTCGACTCGTCGTGCGCACGAAGATCTACGGCCCGGCCCACGCAATAGATCAGCGCATGCCCCCACCGATCTACCGTACCTGACCAATGCTCAAGCAAGACTATCTCGAAACCGCGCTCGTCCCGGAGTTTGTTGACTACCTCGCCTCAATTCTCAGCGGCAAGGCGCCGATCGACTTTGAGTACCGCTTTCATAGCGCTCACACGCCGAGCGGGTACAGCGACGGTTTCGGACTCACGGGGACGGCACAAACGCTCGAGGACCTCTTCGACCGGTACTATTGGAAGCGCGAGTACTACGCTGCGAACGCGGACAAGCTGCTGGGGTTCCAACGCCAACTGCGGTCTGCGATGGGCGGTGACCTCACCGGGGTTCACCATGCGGTCGCGCAAATCATGGACTGGGGACTCAACCCGTCCGCGGCCCAGGCCAACAAGGCCTGGGCCGCTCAGCAAGGAGACCAGCTGCCGGCTCTGCTTGAGGCGGGCAAGCGTGCGCTCGAATCCGCCGAGCCCGACTACTCGATTTTCCAGCAAGTACGCATGAATGCGGGCTTCACCAAGGTCTTCTCGCTGTTGTGCGACGGCATCATCATTTACGACGGCCGGGTAGGCGCCGCATTGTGCTGGCTTGTCCGGCGCTTCCTTAAACACATCGGATATGCTGGGCCTGTGCCGAAGGCGCTTGCCTTCCTCTGGGCACCTGGCCGCTCGGCACAGTACCGCAACCCGAGCGGAGATGGATTCGAGTTCGATTGCCTGACCAGCGATGCCTCCGCCTGGGCCCGCGCCAACGTCGAAGCAAGTTGGCTACTCGAACGGGCGCGGGTGGCATCCGGCGCGCCGTGGTGCGCCGGCGCCTCCGGACTACGAAACATCGAGTGTGCGCTGTTCATGCTTGGCTATTGCCTGCCTGTCGGTGAGGCCACGCGCCGGCGTGGTCGCACCGGCGCACCGCGCAGGGACGTTCAGGACGCTGTTTTGCCTTCCAATCACATCCGTTTTGAATACGCACCGGGTTCCTTCGACGTCGACGAACTCGAGCAATGGGTCAGGACACTGGGACGCGGCTATGTGATCATCGGCGGCCTCAATAGGAATTTCGTCGAGCACGATCGCCCCGAATCGCTGGATTACTGGCTGCGAGCGCGATGCACTCGGCGGAATGTGAGGCAAGCAACAACTGCGCTGGTGGAGCGCCTTGTCGCCACGGGGCGATTCCGCCTTGAGGCGAAACGTTGGCCTGGTGAGAATAGGCAGCGCAAAGGGCTAGTCCTGACGAACCCTTAGAAGCTGTTGCGAAATTACACATAGGGTCTGTTTAGACGACGAACTGTGGTCACTCATCGAACCGTTGCGGTCGGCGCGAGCACCACGCAATCGGCAAAGCCAATGCTGGCCGTGTCCGCACCGTAACCGTGGTCGGTGATCCTGGTGCGGATGTCGATATCCCTGTCGCCTGGTCATCTCCGCAGACATTCACGGAGACGACCGAGTGTAGTTCGGCACAGGAAAGGCGTCGAACTACTCTAGCGCTGGATAACGCCCGACCACTTCGTCCGACGCGACCAGATTAAGCGGCATCCAGCATCCGGAATTCGGTATCGATCGCTTTGCCGGACTCGTGCCAGCGCTGAAACTGCTCGCGCTTCTTCTGTCCTTCTGCCACGCTCTTCTTGATGCTGTCGACGTTGCCGCTGAGTTCGACGTACTCGGGGAAAAACAGTACTTCGAAATCGGACCCATCGACGAGCGCCATCAGTTCCTTGCGCTGGGCCTCGAATTTCTCTACCGTGGTGACGATCATGTCGCGGAATGCCTGCTGGCGTTTAGCTTGTTCCCACGAATCCCAAAGCTCAAGCGCCAGCCCGAAAGCAGACAACAATCCGTTGAGCCCCTTGGCAAGGTTGACCGCGCCCCAAGGTTTGAACTTGAGCATTTTTCCCAGATCTAGGCCGACGACCTTCGCGGCGCCCACCAGGCCGTCACGCGCAGCCAGCACCGACGTATTGTTGATCAGGCCACCCTTGACCACGTAATCGATCCCTTGCTTGCCGTACGCACGCACCGTGGCGTTGAAGTGACTGACCTCGGCATTCAGCCCCACGGCCATCTTGCTTACCTCGATCTTCACCGACTGCGTCTGCAATTCGAACGCATTCTGGATGTTGGCGTTGAGCACGATCCCCTCGGCGCCGATATTGCGCTCGAAGAATTCGGCGAACGTGTCCATTGTTTGCCCACGGGCCTGCAGGATCAGGTCCGTAAAGAACTCACTCACAAAGGTGCGGAGTCCCGCTCGCACGTCCTTGATGCGTCCCTGCGCCGTAACGAGTTGTCGCTCAAGCTGCGCGTTCATCGATTCCAGACGCGTCACCTCCTGTGCAATCTTTGCGTGATTCTGCACGGCTACTGGCAATTGCTTGTTCAGCACGTCGCGGACGATACTGCGCCTGGTCTCGTCAACCACCGCGTCAATCCCGCCGGCCCCCGAGACCTTCTCGGAGGTAGCGTACTGCAACAGGCCGATACGCGACAGTTCGCGGAACGTCTCGAGATTCTGCAGCCAATGCTCGGTACCCATGTCAAACGGGTTAGCCGCCACGGCGACAATCGCCAGTTCCTTCGCCTCGGCATCGTTAAGCCCGATCAGGTCTCGCAGGCGCTCCGTCACGTTGTCCTTCTTGACACCAAAATGATGGACGTAGTCCCGCTCGTCTTCCACATCGGCTACCGCATCGAAGCGGCTCAGGACGAACACCGTGCGCGGCAGAAGATTCAGTGTCCGGAACAGCCACTGCAGTTCCTGGGTGTGGCTTTCCTTTATGGGATTGACCGGGTCCATCACGTAGACCACTAGATGTGCCTCGCTAACGTACTTGCGGGTCAACTCCTTGTACTTCTCGATGGAATTGGTTTGTGCGTCGATCTGCTCCTTGAAACCGAACAGCCCCGGCGTATCAATCAGCTGGCAGTCTGGACTTACCTCGTAGACAGTGACCGCATTCGAGGACTCTTCCTGGCTGATCTTCATCGTCGACTTGTCGAGCCGCTCCAGCCAGGCCGCGGCGATTGCGGTCTTGCCTTCCGAAAATCCACCCACCAGCACCACTCGCAGCTTCGTGTCCTCGACACTGCGGATCGCAGTGTCGAGCTTCGTCTTCACGTTCTGGTCGATGCTTATCCCAAAGCCCTCGCCTTGTGCAAGAAATGCCTGCAGCTCCTGCAACACCTTCAGCGTGCCAGCCTGCTTTTGCTTAAATGATTCGAGCGTCTTTTCCATTACACCGTTTCTCCTTCGATCTGGCGGGACAGGCGTTCAAGGTTCGTGCACACCGTTGTCAGCACCGCATTCATCTGCTCGGCCTGCTCGACCGATTCCTTCACCTTCAGGCGAATTTCGTCGATACGTTCGCCAACACGTACCCCCACCTCCTCGCAACTCTGTTTGAGCGCATCCTTCATGCGGTCTACCGTGCGATCCAGGTTGTCGTTCGCCGCCTTTCGTTGCTGCGACTTCTTGTAGTCGCTGTCAAAGAAGCCCCATACCGCCTTGGCGATACTGACCACGAGTGTCAGGCCGCCAAGGGCCAGCGACACCCACCCGACAGGGTTCCAGATCATCATCAGCCCACCCGCGAGGGCCGCAATCAACGGCATGTACTTGATGCCGTTACCGAATTGGAAGTCGAAGCTGACGTCATCGCGCAGCGAATCTGCGTCGACGCCGCGGAAGGCATCCTGCAGCTGCTCCACGCGCTGCTGGAAGCGCCCCATCGTTTCGGCAACATCGTGCTGGAGCCTTTCGAGTTGCTGACGCATGGCATCTGGCAACTCGGATTCCAGCGTTTCCTGCGCGCGACGCATGATCCGTTCGAGTCCCTGCTTCAGGTCGTCATTGTCGATTCCGTCCTCGATACGCGCGTAGATCTTGCGGCGCACCTCGTTCTCGAACTTCTGGACCGCTTCCGTTGCTCGGTTCAACAGCGCTGGCTTCAAACCTGTGACAGCAAGCTCCAACTGCTTGTCCACCATGGACCAGTCTTTCTTGATCCCCGCAGCGAGCGGAGCAAATTTGTCTCGCTGGAGCAACGTGACCTTGCCCGAGGCCGATTTGATCGCACTGCGAACCTTCGCCACGTTCGCAATACGGATGCGTGCCTCGCTGTTCTCGACCATGGGGCCGGTCAGCCAGCCGGCCAACGCCTGAAAGCGCGATTTTTCAAGGAGTTGGGCAGGCGTCAGCTTGTTCAGGAACTTGGCGCGGTTCCGGGCGATGTCCGAAGAAGGAACCAGGCATTCAGCCACTGCGTAGAAGGCCGGCAACGCGCTCACAACACGGTGGCCCTGATAGCGGTTCTCTCCCAGTTCTTCACTCATCGTGGCGTCGAGTGCGGCCAGACCTTCTCGCTCGCCCTCGTTCACGAGGCTTTCTCCCTGAAGTTGCATCGGGTTGTTCGCGGCCTTGTTGAAGATTGTCCAGACCTCGGCCTGGTCGCCCAGGTGGTTACGGATCTTCTCCAGCGTGCCGGTGCCGCCATCATCGGCGCCCGTTTGCGGCGGACTGGGCTTTCTCGTTACGTAGAGCACCGCATGCGCGCCCCGCACAGCATCCAGGATCTGCTCCATCACGAGTGCTTCCGTGCCTTCAATGCCTGGCACGTCCAGCAACTCGAAAGCCTGACCACCAACAGTGAACCGGTACCCTTGCGTTTCACGCGTGAAGTCGGACTGCCCTGTGCCGATGATGCCCCCGTCGGCAAACGGTGTAAGGCCATCAAGGGCGGCCTGCGCCGTTGCCAGCCGATCCTTCAGCTCCTGGTGCGCGCGCTGCAACTCGGCGTGCCAGGTATCGCGAGCCAGCTTTTCGGTGTCCTGCGCGATTTGCACCGTGTCGCGCTGTTGCAACTGACGCGCCAGCTCCAGTTCCTCCGGCAGTTTGCTGAACTTCATCAGCAACTTGCGCCAGAGCGACATCGCGCGCTTCTTCGCGACAATTTCGCTGCTTAGCCTGTCTACAAGCTCGTCCAATGTTCGCCGAACCGTCTCGACTTCGGCGTCGCGCTGCGCGGCTTCCGCCCGCGCTGCATCCCATTGCCTCTGGGTTTCCTCGAGCGACGTCCGCAGCGCGGCAAACGTCTCCTCGCTGAGTCCGAGTTCGGCCTGCATCTTCCGAAATTCCGCGCGTGCGTCGGCCTTCGTCCGTTCATTCAACAGGATGCGCAGCGTCTCAATGAAGGTCGACTTGCCGGCGTTTGTCTCTCCATAGCATGCGATCGTGAACTTGTCCCAGCGCGCCGCGCGCCCCAGTGCGCTAATGTGCTTCACCAACTCGGCACGAATGGGTTCGATGGTGGCCCTGGCTTTCTCCATGGCCTCCGCGAGCTGGCGATCACTAACATCCCCGCCGAGCTTCTTCAGCAGCCCGTCTATCTCGTCTTGCACCGCCCGGTGCATGGTTTCCGATGACTGATCGGTAGTTCTTCGCATGGTGATCCCTGTCTTCGCGCGTGAGACGCCCAAACATACGTTCACGGCAATCCATCGCTAAAATTAAGTGTCGGTTCCAACGTCGGCAGGCATGATCACGCCCACAGTACGCCTGGATCTACGCACGAGATGAGCAGATGTGCCTTCGTGTTCGGTGCTCCGGACGATCGCCCGGAGGATTCGGAAAAGTTCGCCCCCCGCCGATACTGCCGTGCATATCACGCGCAGCCTGAGTTGGATACATCAATCCCTGGTCCCCGGCACACCGAACACCGTCGGCACGATCGACACTTTGGTTGATGTTTTGCAATTGACCATTGAAGCGGATCTGAACTTCACAGCTCTGCGGATCGATGCCCGTTCCAGCGTCGCAGCGGCCCGAGCATGCGCAAGAGGCTGCGAATGGTGAGGCTTTGTTCCGGAATCTGCTCACGCATATCAAGCCGCCCCGTTCTAATCGACGCCACTCCCCAAGAACGATTTTTTTACCCTTCGCCCTATAGACAATGCAGCACAAAGCAGGCCAGGCGATGGCCCTGGCCTGCCCGGACGACAGCTCCCTAGTGGATCGTTTGCGACAGCATTTCCAGACTGGCGAGCAACTGTTCCGGCGTCAAATTCGCCGACCATTCGCCTGACCGCTCCTGCTCCAGAATCAACACCGCCAGTTCCGGACTGATCCGGTCATCATCCTCCTGCATCTTCTGTCCTTTTAGAACGATTCCGCGCGCCTTTCCCAGTATCCAGGCTCGTCATGGTGCGCGTTTCGCATGGCCAGAGTAAGCTGCAGCACCCAGAACCGCATCTTCGGCAACCGCAGCGCGCCGCCCGGATACTCCAGGTATTGCTCCAGCTTTATATAGGCGTCATTGTTCCTGTCGAACGGCGTCGCGATGTAGATTGAACCTCGATAGCCTTCCACCATCCATTTGTCACTGGCCGTTTCGCCACACGGACACCACTCGTACCCGTTGGCGTCCAGCCAGGCGACCACCTCCTTGCGCGACGGATTTTCTTCCCATCGCTCTTGCACGCGGACGCCGGCCGTGTCATCCAGAAACGTCAGGTACAGGACATCGCGCCCCGCTTTGCGCGCGATCGCGTCGATATGCTCAGTCAGTTGGGGCATGGGAATCTCCGAAACAATCACCGACGAGTACACGTGCTACCGCGATCGGGCCTGGTTTCACTGTGGAATGAAGTGGCCCGGAATGGAGTCGTACCGCGCTTCCACGCCATCGCACTGGTGCGACCCAGCCAACCGATGATGAACTGCAATCTGCGTACGTCGTGCGCGGCTAAAGAACCTGCATCAAGCCCTAGCCAAAGAAGACCCTCGCACGCGCAGGAGCAGAGATCGCCGACTTTCTTGCGCGGATTCCAAACCGCAAATCTGCACAGAAGGCTGGAGCGAATCGACGGATACGGCGTCAAGTGGCGCGCCGATTCGCGATGCCGAACGGAATGTGGACCATCGGGATGTTGCCTACCTCCGAGTGCAGGTGGCCAATCTGGTCATCGAAGTAAATGTGCGGTCGCAGCGCACCCAGGATGCGCGCCTTCTCCATGCCCCCGAGCAGGAACGCTTGGTCGGGTATCACGCCCCAGCTCTTCAGCGTGGTCACCATTCGCTCGTGGGCCGGTGCATTGCGGGCCGTAACGATCGCCATACGGACCATCTTCCTGTATGTGGGATCTTGCGCCAACCGTTCCTCCTCCAGTTGCCGCAGGGCGTCCAATTGCCGGAACAGGTTGGCCAGCAGGCCGGGCTGGTGCGGAATCTCGCGGCGGCTCAGTTCGTGCGCCTGGAACTCGCCTACATCGTTGTTCCGCTTGAACACAGACTCTGATTCATCGTCGGCGATGACCCCGTCAAAGTCGAACGCCACGCGCAGTTCCATGTCTAGTTCGTCGTCGGATACCGTTGAGGGCAGCACCAGCCCGGCCGGGTAGTTCGAATCAATGGCATCGCGTACATCCGCCTCATTTGCTGTCAGGAACAGCGAGGCGTTGAAGGCAGGGATATAAGGATGCGGGGAACCGCCCGCCATGAATGCCGCTCGCGAGATGTCGAGCCCATAGTGTTCGATGGAACGAAAGATCCGCAGCCCCGTTTCCGGAGAGTTGCGCGACAGCAGCACCACCTCTACTGGCAATTGGTCGGGAAAGGCCTTGTTGATGCCGAGCAGCCGCCTGATGAACGGAAATGCCACTCCCTTGGCGAACGGAGTGTCGAGCTTGCGCTCCTGATGCAGTCGGTAGGCCTCGACCCCTTCATTCCGATAGATATCGTCAGACTCGCTCAGGTCGAACAGCGCACTGGACGCCACACCGATGACCAGCTTGTTTTCAATCGGATACGCCATGCTTCCCTTCATTTGATCCGGACTTCCACCACACGACCCGACGTCGCCATGACAATCAGTCCGCGCGACGCCCCTGTCATCGTCAAGTACTGACCCACTTGCGCGCGATAATGGTCGATCGTCTCTGGCGTCGGATTGACATCGCTCTTCCAGTCGACTACCACCTGCGGTTTGCCATCGGAGGAGAAGCCGACCGCATCGGCGATGCCCACTGTGGCCGCCTCTCCGGCTTCCGTGGCCGTCGCCGACAGCAGCGCATACTCGGGCACCAGCACTGGCCTGATCTCGGCAATCTCTGGCAAGACAAGCGTGCGGCCCACGCAACCGGCAATCTCCGCCGCCGACACCCCGCGCGCCGGATCGTCGTTGGAAACCAGTCCAAGCATGCCGATCAGCACCCCGGCACGTGCCAGCAGGCTGTCCGGATCATCCGCTACCTCCCCGTTCAGCACCTCTTCGAGCAGCTTGTGGATCAGCAGACCGCGTTCGCGACCGCCCTGCACTCGCGCCGAGCTGGCCTCTGCCGCCCCCTCGTCGAGGTTCGTCGTCACGGCGGCAGGCTCGGCCGGCGCCAGCAGCGGGCTGCCGACGCCTTCGTCGCGACTCGGTGCCAGCCAGGTGAGCTTGCGATGTGACTGGACGATGCGCGTGGCCTCTTCCTCGAAGAGTGCACGGGTCTGCCGGTTGCCCGCTTCGACCGGGGCGATACCGGGCGCCTCAGGCAGTTCCGCAACGTCAAGGCCCGGCAGCTCCCGCAGCGGGAAACGCGGCAGGGCCATCCACATGTTGTCGCGCATGTCCGCGGCCAAACGCGGCAGCACCAGCAGGTCCCGCGCCCGGGTGGCCGCCACGTACCAGAGCCGGATGCGCTCGCGCCCCACTTCCTCCTGCTCGGCCCGACGCGCCTTGTCCAGGCCCACCGGCGACAGGCCAAACACCGGACAGTAGACGCAGCCGCTCTGACGGTCCACCAGCGTGCTCTCCGCAGCACGGGTCTGCGTCATCGTGTTGATCGGCACCACGATCGGCCATTCCAGGCCCTTGGCGGCATGCATCGTGTAGAGTGCCACGGCCTCCTCCTGGGCGTCCGGACGCCCTTCCGGCGCGCGCGATTCGTCGTCCCATGCCTCGGTCATGGCAATCGCCAGCGCCCGCAGGCCGCGCACTGCATAGGCGCTCGCCATGTTCAGGTAGAGGTCGACGTTGGCCAGCGCCCGTTCGGCCTGCCCGCGATGGCGCTGCATCAGCAACGGGCGCACGCGCATGACATCCACTGCCTGGGCGAGCAGGTCATGCGGCGTAGTGGTATTGGCCCGGCGGCGCAGCGACTGCAGCTTCTGCAGGATATCGCGCGCGTGCGGATCGACGATGTGCTGCGCGTCGCTGCCGAGGCTGAGGCGCGGGATCGCTTCCGGCGCATCGTCCGGCAGTGGCAGTGCGGCGACGATATCGAGCAGCGTCTCCTCGCTGAGCCCCACCAGCGGCCCCCTGAGCAGCGCCCCGAGCGCCAGCGTGTCGGCGGGATCGGCCAGTACCCGGGTCAACGCGATCAGGTCCTGGATCTCCTGCCGGCGATAGAGGCCTTTGCCCGCCTGCGTGGCCACCGGCACGCCGCGGCGCTCCAGCGCCTCCTCGTAGCGCCACAGCTCGCTGCCCGTGGGGGCGAGCAGAGCGATATCGCCGGGGCGGCACGCACGCGGCGACCCACTCTTGCGGTCGACGAGCATATGGCTGCCGATCAGGCGCGCGCACAGGTCCGCCACCGCCTCGGCTTCCGCGTCGCGCAATTGGTCCGATCCAGCCCCAGCCGGCACCACGTCCAGTGCCACTACGCACGGCGAATCGCTTACGGCCGCGTGAAATGGGTGAAGCGCGGTGAAACCGGGCTGCCCGATCTCCGTCGACAGCAGTGCCGCGAAGCGTTCGTTCACGTAGTGCAAGATCGGAGCCTGGGAGCGGAAGTTGGTCGAGATTGTCAGGATGCTGCTGGCGTCCTGCGCCGCAAATGCGTCCCGCGCCTGCACATAGGCGGCCACATCCGCACCACGGAAGCGGTAGATAGCCTGCTTCGGGTCTCCCACGAGGAACAGCGCCCCTTCGCGGATACGGTAGCAGCTCCAGTCGGACAGGTCCGCGCCGGCAGGAGGATCGCCACACAGCCGCCAGAAGATCTCCGACTGGAGCGGATCTGTGTCCTGGAACTCGTCGACAAGCACGTGCGCGTAGCGCGCGGCGAGCGCCTGCCGGACCGGCTCATGGTCGCGCAGCAAATCTCGCGCGGCGTGGATCAGGTCGTCGAAGTCGAGCAGGCCGGCGTCCCGCTTGTAGGCGCGAAAGCGCTCGGTCACGGGCCCGAGCAGCGCCACCATCTCGGCAAGCACATGGGAGGCCATCTGCTGCGAGAAGTCATCCCAGGTCACGCAGCAAGCCGCGTAGTACGCCGCTGCCTGGTCGCAGAGGCGCTCGGCATCCGGCTTTGACAAACCGGCCAGCTTCGCCGCCGCTTGCCACTTGCCCTTCTTGCGGAACGCAGCAAAGCTTCCAGAGGATGTCAGCAACGCCTCGTCGGCACGCGTGAAGAGCAGCGCCGCCAGCGCGGCCGGACCATCCCGATCGAGCAGCGGCGCGAGTGCCGCAGCCATGCCGCCGAAGCATGCTGAGATCTCGACGGTCTCGGCCTCGGCCGCGTCGCCACACTCGCGCAGAAAGGCCGCGAGCGACTCGCTGGCCTGGAGAAACAGCGCGCCCGTCGCGGCCAGCGGCTTTGGCCGGCTGGCCGTGGCGTGCCGGTTGTGCCGCAGCAGCCTCAGCACCTTGTGCACCAGCGCAATTGTCTGATCGGGATCGCGCAGCGCCAGCTCGGCCAGCAGGCTGTCATCAGGCGACAAGGCATCACGCAACCAGTCGTCCGCGATCTCCTGGAAGGACAGGTCGCCCTGGTCACGGTCCATCAGCGTGGCGCCGGGGTCGATATCGGCCTCCACGGGATAGGGCTTGATCAGGCGCTGGCAGAAGCCGTGGATCGTCGAACAGTTCATCTCGTCGATCACGTGGTTGGCGGCAGCCAGGTTGGCCTGCTGCGCCCAATCGAGACCGTTCGGTAGCGCGGCGACCATTTCCGCAGGCGGCTGCGCCGGATTGGCCAATAGCGCGGCCACGAACTCGCGCACGCGGATCAACAGCTCGCTCGCGGCCAATTCGGTGAACGTCACGGCGGCAATCCGTTTGGGCGCGACACCTTTGGCCAGCAGCATCACAATGCGGCCGGCCATCACGGCAGTCTTGCCCGATCCCGCGCCGGCTTCCACCAGCAACGAGCGGTCGTGCGCGGCGATCGCCACGCGGCGGGCTTCATTATCGGCAAGGATCTTTGTCATGGTGGTTGTCATAGGGCGTCCCAGACCTGGACAGCAGCGCCCAGACGCATGGTGGTGGCCTCGGTCTTGCGGCGCAGGTAAGTGGCGGAGGCATTGGCCGGCAGCGCAAAGCGCAGGTCGTCGTAGCTGCCGCCAGCATCTGGGCCGGCCAGCAGCGCGCCCTCCAGCAGGCTGCGCCGCGCGATGCGCAGGTAGCCGGCCAGATCGGCCAGCGTCTGCTCGGGATCGGCCAGTGGCAGGTCCACGCCCTCGCGCGGGAACAGCAGCGAGGCGTAGATCTCGACGTCATTGCCCAACAGTGCCTTTACCGCGAATGCGTATAGGCAGCGCTGCAACTCCTTGCCGCCGCGCAGCCGCGCATCGTCCTCCACCGCGCGGCCGGTCTTGTAGTCGGTCACGGCTGCGCGCCGGCCATCACGCGCGATGTCGATGCGGTCGATATACCCTTTGATGCGGAACCCGGTGCCGGGGATCTCGACGGGCGCCGTGGCGTCCCAGGGCACGGCGTGGCTGCCTGGCTTCGGCTCGGCCCCGCCGAACGGCACTTCGCCGTAGGCGCGAGCATTGGCCAGCCGCGCGTCCCGATGCCGCAGCGCCAGCGATGCCAGCGTGCGCGCCTCGTCCAGCGTGCGGCGCCAGATCACTGCCGGCGGAACCGGCGCTTCCACTTCCCACTGCGCTGCTGCCTCCTGAACGGCCGCCGCCACGGCGGCGTCGATGGCTGCCGAACTGGCCGCAGCCAGACTCCCTCCGCCCTCCAGCGCGTGCACGGCTCTATCCAGCACCAAGTGGACCAGGTTACCGAAGCTCAGGGCATCGAGCACGATCGGCTCGCTGCCGCTTTGCGGCGCCCGCCAGCCGAATGCGTACTGCCAGACGAAACTGAGCGGATTGCGCAGCAGCCGGCTCAGCGAACTTGCCGATTGCGTGCGCGCCAGCGCCGCGGCGACTACAGGATGATTGGTGCGGACCAACCCGTCATGCGGCGTCAGCGCCGGCGTGTGCCAGTCGAGCCAACCCTGCATAGCCGACCGCGCCTGGGGTAACCCGGCAAACTCCGTGGGTCGCGAGAGGAGCCGGTCCGTTTCACTGAATGCGTGCGCCACCTCGCCGTTGCGCCGCAGATAAATCTCCTCTGGCAGGCCGTGCAGCAGCGGACTCCGCCCGAGAAGCCGCCCTTCCGCATCGCGCCGAGCACGCGACAGCACCACTTCGTCCTGCGTAGTGGCAAGAATGATGGCGAAATCGCGACGATCTATGGCGCCAGGCGGCGTGGGATCGAGTTCCGCCGACGGCACGATATGGTCGGAAAGCAGACGATCCTCGCTCACACCGCGCGGCCAGCGCGATGAGTTCAGGCCAAGCAGCCGCACGTAGCGACGCGGCGCGGCCGCCAGCGACGCGGCGGGCACCCACGCCACGCTGGCGCAGGCTTCCAGCCCGTCGTCCTGCTTCAGCGTCCCCAGTGTCACGTCGACGGCTGCCGCCGGCCCGGCGAGCAATGCCCGCCTCCAGATGGCCAGCGCCCTGCTCTCGAGCAACGCCTCGCCGGCCTCATGCGCTGCCTGCACGCCCTGGCCAAGCAGGGACAGCGCCTTGGCCAGCGTCGGCCCGTGGTCCTGCTCGTCCGGCCAGTCCTGCGTCGCCTGCCGTGCCAGCCAGCGGCTCCAGGCCGCACCGGAAGTCATCGGCGCATCGGCCGGCAGCAGACGCGTCCAGCTCGACGGCAGTCCGCCGAGTAATCCCTTGCCGCCGGCGCACAGGCGGGCAAGCCGCCGCATGCGCACCTGCGACAGGCCTCGTACGAGGATGTCGGCAAGCGCGGCCGCGGTCTGCCCCTCCCGACTGGCCAGCACCGACACGCCGTGCACGAAGTGGATATCGAGATTGGCATCGGCCCGGAGGGACAGGAAATAGTCGTCATAGTCAGCCGGCGACACCGCGGCGATGGCGATTTCCTCGGGCCGTACGTGTCCGCTGGCCAGCAGTTCGCGCACCCAGCGCATAGCCTCGATGGCTTCATGCTGCGCTGTCGCCGCGTTGAAGACGCTCATCGCCGGTGTCCGGGCCGGCTCGGTCACCACCTGGGCGGCAGGCAGCGCCAGCCATTCGGGCACCGGGCGAGGTCCGGCCCGCCAACGCAAGTCGAGCCGCGCGGCCAGCGCCAGCAGCAACGGGCGCCAGCACGGCGCAACGTCAGCCAAGCCCACGCACTCGATCGTGCCGAACAGCCGCGGCGCCAGTTCGATACGCTGCATCGCCGCGCGCGCCAGATCCGGCGGGCACAGCATAGCCTTCGGGAGCCTGGCCACGACTGCCGCCTCGAGACGCGCCAGGGAGGTCAGCCGCGGATGGTCCGCCGCGCGCGCCGGCAGGTCAATGCCGGCCCGCCAGGCCTTTCGCAACGTGTCAGCAGCCGCGCCGGCCATGCCCGGCAGCATCCGGATCTTGTCGAGCTCGCCGAGATCGATATCGGGTAGTACGGCCTGCAGGGTCGCCAGCAGCGTGTCGTCGTCGAGCGGCTGGATGAATCCGCCTGCCAGCCGTGCCGCCATTTGGTCCACGGCGAGGACCTGCACGCCCTGCCGCCCGTGGCGCGCGGCGTCCAGGCGCAGCGTCTGCGCGGCGAATCGGCCCTGTGTGATGATGGTCTGTCGATGGCCTACTGTCATTGCCTGTTTACTCCTGATCGGCACTGCCCAACATTGTCGCTGACAACGGCGGCAAGGCCGACATGCTGAACGGCTCCACCCAAAGTGCCATCCCCCCGGACGAGGGATGCCTGCAAGCTCCTTCGCTGTGGAGGTCTTCGCGATGATCGACATTGAATCGCACCATCTGAGCATGCAATGCGCAGATCGCTGGCAACAATGCGCTCATGTCGTACTCATCAGGAGGACCACGCATGTACTCTATGTCGCATCTCGCCACCGCCTCGGGTAATCACCAGACCACAATCATCCAGCCACGCCGTCAGCAGGTGCTGCTGCGTTACTGGGGATTTTCCGAGCAGGAGGCCGCTGGGCTGCTGCCTGACCTGCCCGATTTCGGCGGGCGGTTGAAATGGTCGATCGATGCGAAGGCCGCGTCGCGACCGGACGTCGTCATTCACCTGGTCGACGCCACGCGTCTGAGCGGTGACTTCGGCGGCGCGCGCTGGAATGCCATGGGCCCCGTGGAAGCCATGCAGAAGGCATTCCGCCGCGGCGCCAGCGAGGTAGCACTGGTCTTGGGCTCGACGCATCATCTGCCCAATCGTCGGCAAGGTTGCTGGATTCTGTCTGGCGCGCGAAGCCTTGCAACATCCCTCGAGATCCTCGCTCGCACGATGATGGAACCCCTGCTGGTTGAGTTGGGGGAACGGCCCTGGAGCATTCATGCGTTGGCCGCTACGAACTCCTTGTGCGTGTTGTCGAAGGAAACAGGCCCGGATTGCGACGCGTTGGCGCACCGCGTACTGGATGCCGTCCGCACGGCCCTGAACTTCAGTTGTGTTACCCCCGCCCGCGTGGTGGTTGCAGCAGCGGCTCATGTCATGGACGACGTGGTCTCGCTCAATCCCCTCATGCATGAACGCATGCGGATGTTTCGGCGTCGGCCGTCCGCGCACGACTTGTCGGCGGAAGTCCTCGTGGCCTACCCATGGCCGACGGAGCTGGTGGACCTCGCGGGCGCTTGACTTAGCTCAGGCCACATCCACCGCGTTCGCTTCGTAGCGACCGATGGCCTGCCGCAGGCCTTCCGCGATCTCGTCCCGCAACGTGGCCGGCGATAGCACTTCGACGCGCGCGCTGCGCTCCATCAGCAGGTTGCGCAGCGCGATAGACAGCGTGACCGTGGCCTTGAGCCGAAAACCGCCAGGCTCGTCGATGATTTTCTGATCGGACGCCAGCCATTGCTCCCGGAACAGGTGACGATACCCGTCCTCCTCGCGTACGCGAAGCTCGAGCAGGATTTGCCCTTCAGGCATAAACGAGAACGACTGGTCGTCTCGGACGTATGCGTCCAGGTCGAAATCGGGATCGGGCACGCCGGGCGTGTCCGTGCAGGCCGCCGAGGCAAAACGGTCAAGCCGCAACTGGTAGATCTTGAAGGAGCCATCACGACGCTGGCGACTGGCAACCAAATATAGGACGGGACCACGCTCCACCAGACCGAGCGGCACCACCTGATAGGAGTCTGGTGTGTCGGTATCGAGCCGCGAGTTCTGGTAGGCCACGTCGAGCACCCGCGACGTGTAGAGCGCCTTGCGAATGGCGTTCAGGATGTCACTATGGACTGGTGGGGACACCAACGGGTAGCCGGCATGAACGCGCACGGTCTTGTTGGCCCATGCGCGCGCATCCCCCAGCGAAGGGTCGGTGGGGCTTTCGCTCAGCACCCGCTCGGCGCCAGCGAAGTAAGCTTCCAACCCCTGGATGACATGGCCAGGCAGATGGTTAGGGGCGTGGCGCCGCAACGTAAGCAAGGCGATGGCCAACTCCAGCGGTGGGCGACGCGCCAGCTCCGATGGCGCCTGCTTTCCAGTCCGCCACCAGACCCTGTCACGAGAGGTGCCCTCCTTGCCGACCAGGCCTCCGATGTCCAGGTTCTCGAGCGCCCGCTGGATCGTATGACGGCTGGGTGGGTTCAGAGGAAAACGGGCACGAACGGCCGCAATGATCTGTCCGGAGGCAACCGGCTCTCCCGGCGCCGTCGGCATGCAGGCCAGGATCTCTGATTCCAGACGTGGCCAGTTCTTCGAAGTCGACATCCTGATTTGCTAGTGGTTTGACGGCAAATTGAAGCCCAATCGTACCGGATAGGGATCATGCGGGAAACCCGCTCAAGCCCCCACTTCTGAGGGATGCAATACATGAACTCCCTCTCAACAAGGTTGGATAGACAGACAGAAGGGAGCATCAAGGGTGAGGGGTCGGGTATCGTCGAAAACCTCAAACCGCCACTTGAGATCGTTTGTCAACAGCCCGCCAACAGATCGGCCGGCTTAAGTGGGAGAGTCTCTGCTCTCGGCACTACTGCCGCCAGTCTCTTAACGTCGGCAAGGGCGACCACCTTTGTCCCGCTCCAGTCGCCATTCGGCAGGAGCGCGCGAATCGGCGCCTCGGGCCCGTTATAGGCAACCGTCGCGGTGTTCGTCTCAAAGTCTATCCTGAAGAAGAGCAGATAATCAGCGCCGCCTTTCCCTGGCGTGAACGCCGGGCCGGAGTGATCCTTGCCAGTCGCCTTGACCTGTACGGTCTTTCCTGTTTTGGTTAACGCGTCCACCCCTCCTGTACGCTTCTCTGGGAACACGAGGTCGAAATGTTGCAACGCCAAGGCTTCGGCAATGTCCCCAACCAGACGGCCGTCCAATGTAAACCGCAAACCAGTGTGGATGTAATGCTTTGCCAAAGCCTGTTGCGCATTCCATAGATCCCGAACCGCCTCTGGCAATTGTAGTATGAGTGCTTTGCCGCACATTGTCTTGTATTCCGTCATGACGAACTATTGATCAGGCCCCAGAGACCTGCCCTCACCACACAAATCCGTGATGACGTTCTACCTCCCCGCCACCTCGCAGAGCGGTCGGTCTGCGACTCCGCAAGCGCCGATGTGCGAAGCGTCCGGCAAGATCGAGCAGCCGCCACCTCCGCGCGCCAGACTGTTCCCTTTTCAAGATCACTCAGCTTGCCACTCTGAACCACTCCCGCACGACGCGACATAGCGGTCGAAACATCCGAGCATGTCTTGCTCGTGTTTCAGTGCCAGGCTGTCGCTCCACGTTTCGTTTTCATAAATCAGCGCCATCTTCAATGAATCCAGCTTGGATTTATTGTTGTTAAGGAAACGTTGACGCTTCTCGTTGAATGGCAGATTGCCGTATTCGGAGTTGATGCTGCGCGAAACGAGCGCCAGGTTGCCGAACCGATCCATCATTTGTTCGGCCCGATTGTCGTCTCGCTTGCTGGGCGTTTGCGGTGAAATATGTTCGACGGAATTTTTCGCAGTCAGCCGGAAGCGCTGCCACGCTTCCGAAGTTCGCTCCTGCTGGTGCCACAACACGAACTCAAGTTTGTAGAACCAGTAATGCGCGAATCTCACGCCCTCCGGCCTGGTCAGCATGTCCCCGAATACGAGGCGCCGTTGCTGCCATGGTTCTTCCATGAACGACCGTGTGCGGACAACCAGGGGGGCATCAGCCGCCGAGCAAAGCAGATGGTTGTCGAGGTGCTGCAGGAACTGGAAATATACCTGGGCCGTCGCGTCCGGATACCGAACCATGAATGACAGCAACGGGGTCAGCCAGTAGTGCGTCGTGATTTCCTGTGAGTGATACAGCATGCTTTGCAGCAACGCAAAACCACGGTGGGAGTCGGCATCTCTCGATCGGTTGATGTAGCTCCGGCGCGCGCTTTTGGTCACCGAGGTGCTGGTTGCCACGCTGCTGATCAGGTGAATGTCGTCATCACCGCGATCCACCCACTTGATCACGTGAAAATCGAAAAGCACCCGCACTTGCCACAGTAGGTCGATGAATTCGCGAACATGTTGCGCGCCCGGTTCGACGCTGAAAAAATTCGCATCGAACAGCGCCAACAACTCACGGTCCAGGATACGAGGCAAATCGGGCCGCTCGTGCCGGCATAGCCAAATGCGCAGTACATGCTGCAGCAACAACGGAAACCCGACGATCGAGCGCACACGCCCCGAGGCGAGGACGTCTTCGTCCTCGGGCACATCACCGGCGTCATCCAACTCGGCACCAAGGATGGCCGTCAGGTCCAGCGCCTGATGGCCGCCAGTGGCCTTCAGATGGATGGCCGTGGCGGTCCGCACTGCGTTTCCGTCGCCCAGCCGCCCGCCTGCGTACAGCGCGTGGACTTCGTAGGCTGGCAAGCCGGACAGCGCCGCGAGGTTTCGTTCGCAATAGTTGTCCATGTCGGCGCAGGCGTCCCAAAGCACCGCAAAGCTTGCACGCTCGCGCTCGTCCAGTGCATCCAGCATGCGCGCCTTGAGGATCTCGTGGTGCTGCAACTGAACGCCGCGGTTGTTGATTACCTCGAACAACTTGTTCAGGTCAGTCTCACGCGGCACCTCGGTCACCACGAAGTTTACCTTCTCGAACACAAACCGGGTAAGACCTTCCAAATCGGTCACCTGCGTCGTCCCGGCATCGGCTAGCGCCCGGGCGGAAAAAAACTGCTTCATGCACTCGACGGCCTGCCCCATGCGTTCCAGACCGGCCTCCTCCGACTCGACGAACGCGGGATCCTGACTGGCCCACGAGTCAAGCATCCGATTGACCTCTGGGCGAATGGCGAAGCGCAGCCTCGGTTCGTTCGGTCCACCGGTCGGCACCGTCAGGAACGGCTCAAGCGCACGCCGCCACGCGTGACACAGCATCCAGAGCGTCGTGAAACGCTGCTGGCCGTCGATTAGGTCGAACACGCGCGGCGGCTCCGCTCCGTCCGCGTCACAAGCGGACTGCTCCACCACCAGCACGCTGCCGAGGTAGAAGAGCGACTCGCCACGCTCGAATGCGTTGATCAGGTCGTTGAGAAGCGTTTGTACCTGATCTCCGCCCCAGACATATAGCCGCTGATAGATTGGCACGTTGAAGCGCCAATGAGGACGCTCGGCCGTGAGCTTCGCCAGGCTGTACAGCTTGGAATTCAATTGCATCGTCGTCATGCTTGTCCCTTCGACAGTCGCCCTGCGACCCACTCGCCCTTCGCCGCAAGGCTGCAATCGCGCGACTGTCCGTAGTAATCGAGAACCGCCCGCTTATACGTGGCTTGGACACCATCCTTTTCCACATCGATCTGTTCGCTGTGGTAACTGTCGTACCGATGGCTTTTCAGGTGTCCGATGACCTGGTCCGGACGAAAGGCGCCCGCAATCACGTCCAGCAGGTTCATCACCGGCGCATCGCGGAAAAATTTCTGCGCGGACTCCTGCCTGACCTGCTGTTTCTCGACCCGCACCGCTCCCAATGCGTGCTCGAGCCAAAGCGAAAACTCCCACAGCTGTTGGCTGCCGAACTGGTCCGCATAGAACAACACGGAGAGCAGGAAGATTTCCTCGAGGAACAGCGAGTTCTTTCGCATCAGCCCGTGGTACACGTCGCGAAAGCGCAGCACGTCGCGATCGCTGGTCGTGTCCCGCATCAGCTGTCCGAGCATTGCAGCATATTTGTCCGCGTAAAGGAAAAAGCCCAGACCACGATGAATCGGCTGCCGAATCGCAAAAGGCAAGTCGGCAGCATGCGGACTCAATGAAATCTCGGTCAATTGCAACGCACCGTGGCCATCCTCGGCAAGCGTCAGCGTCAGGGCCCGCCGATTGCTGCGGGCCTGATAGAGCGGTACGGTGTTATGGGCGTCGCTCGCCTGCAAGCTTTGCGACTGGAATTCATGCAGCAGAGCGTCGTGATTGCCTTCGAGTGCCCGCCTGCCCGTCCAGCGCCGGGCCCGCCACAGGAATCGCGTGAACATCGTCTGCACCAATGCCTGTTCATGCGACAACACCGCCTTGCCATTTTGCAGTTGCTCCCAACGCCTGGCGCACTGTGTCTGCAGGTTTTCCTGCTGGGCGGTTGTCTCACCGGTAACCGCCCGCAAGTGGTACGCCTTCAGCAAATCGGTAGCATGCAGCGGCACGCCGCGATTGTTCTGCGTATCGAAGAACGTGAACGCAAGGTCCACCTGGTCGACCTGTACGACGGTAAACTTTACGTACTCGAACAGCGTGGCGTCGGGCCTCTTCGTCGCTTGCCGGAATTGACGTGCCGCCGCACGGATCAAGTTCGCCGACGCGGGCGAATAGCGCAACGCACACTGCGGCGGCAACTCATTGTGAAGGCAGTAATAGAGCACGCATAACGCGGTCAACCGCTGCTGCCCGTCAATCACGTAGCGCTTCTGCTTTTCGGCACTCCGGTGGAGCAAGACGGTACCCATGAAGTACGGGGGCTTGGAGGTCTGAATTTTCTGATAGGCAACCAGGTCATCTATCAGTTGCGCGATCTTGTCGTGGCGCCATACAAAGCCGCGCTGATAAGTATCCACCGCAAGGGGCCAGTCTTTCGAAGTAAACAGTTCGTTGAAACTACGTACACTGACATCGACTGGATTACCGCCCGATCCGTTCATTTCGCCCATTTCCACCATTTTTCCGATGTAATTCCCGCATTGTCCGCTGCTCCGGCGTTAGCGTTCCGATAGCGCCTGAATTGCCGGCAGGCCATTGCATTTTAAGCTTCCTATCCGGAGGTCGAAGTGACTCGCCTATGCCTCCAAGGTGTGGAGGTCAGTATTGCCGGACATCTGCGCATCAGCTGAGCAGATGTCCGCGCAGAATGCGTCAGGCAGTGGTCACCCCCGCACCCCACGCGTGCCGAGCGCGAAATTCTGAGCGGTTTCGCCAGACTGGATCGAGTGCATCCAACGCCAGATCGACATGCTGGCCCATTCTTATCAAGGAGAAGACTTACCATGAGCCAATGCAGATACTGCGGTTCCAGCAGCTACGGTGGCGGGTGTGCCTACAGCCCGCACAAGCGGCATGAGCACACCGGTGATGATAGGAAGTGCGAGTTTTGCGGATCGAGCAGCCACGGCAGAGGTTGCCCCTACAGCCCCACGAAGGCGCATAGACATGGCAGCGGCGATAAGAAATGCCGCTGGTGTGGCTCTACGTCCAACGGATCGGGATGCGCCTACAGTCCAAGCCGGACGCATGAGAAGTGACAGTATGCCGAGCCCAGGGGACACCTCGCCTGAAAACTGATGGTCATCCTGGGCTTGGGCCGCATACTAAAGGCCGATATATCAGTGCCGTACCAGTCCTCGCGAGGCAAATGGATATCGGCGCGGGACGGGGGCTATAGCCGCTCCAACAATACCGCGGCCGCCTTGTCGGACAGCACGATCACCAACTTCATGGTAGCCCGCGTGGCGCCGACAAAAAGCTTCATGACCGCCTTCTCGTCCAGCGCCTCGAAATCGACTTCGGCAAGGACAACAGCCGGCGCGGCCTGCCCCTTGAAGCGATAGACGGATTCGGCAAGAGTATCGCCTTGTGAGTACACTGGCTGCCCGTGCGTGTCATAGGCACCCGTGAAGGTACTCAGCGTGTGCGGGCCAAGCTGGTCGAAGCCTAACAGGCGCGAGCTTTCTCGGCCGCGGTAGCTGAGTAGCGCCACGTCCGCCTTGCGGAAGCCCGATGCGTGACATAGGCGAATGCCCTCTTTGACGAGTTCGCGCATCTCGACCGCGTCACGGTAGACCAGGAATTCAACCTCATCTGCTGCGATGGGCGCGGCCGCCTCAATTTCCGCCCCCAGAGGCACAATTGACTGCAGAAGCCTGACCACTGGGCGTGGGCTGCGGAAATTGCTGCTGGCGCGCAGCCTCACCCAACCGGGAAGCTCGGCGGGCGGATGGCCATAGATGTTCTGTAGTGGGTCTTCCAGCCAGAGCACCCGAGCCTGCGGCTTGGCATGGCGGAGGACGAGATCACACCACTCTGGTGCGAAATCCTGGCCCTCGTCCACGATCACGGTGTCGAACAAGAATTCCGGTGCCACATGCAGATCCAGAGCAGCGGCCACCAAATTCGCGAAGGCGTCCGGCTGCGAAAAGTCCGGCGTCATCCCGGCATGCCTGAGCAGCCGATCGCACAGCATGTGAAATGTGCAGACGCTGCCGCCAGCGGGTGCGATGTGCCCGAAATGATCCGCCAGCGGCCGATTGAAGCAGATATACAAAGGCCGCCTTCCGCTCACGATGGCCGCGCGATACTCTGCGAGTGCAAGCTGCGTCTTACCAGAGCCGGCGGTTCCGGTCACGCGCAGACGGAACGGCTCGATATCGAGCTGGCGCGCCCAGTGCGCCAAGCCGCCGGATACGCGCGTGACGAGCGCGCGCGCTTGCCCAACGAGGGCGCTGACATCCGTTTCGAGCTGGATGATGTCGCACAGAAAGCGGTCAATGCGCTCAGCAACGGCGTCGTGCTCCCCGTCCGGGAGGATGCGCTGAATCAAGCCGCAGAGCTGGTCACGCCGCCGGGCATCGACAATGCGCTCCGGAGACAAACCTGCGGTCAGTGGCGACTGGACGATATGGTCTGGGCAATATAGTAGGTGTTCAATGAACACGCGCTGCCCATTGAGCGCACGCATCAGCTTGCCGCGCAGCCCGTCGGCCGTGCGGCCCATCTGCACCGGCACCGACTTGATCATTCCACGGTAGTTTTTCGCAAGGCCGTCGGGGGTCTCGAGGAGGAGTCCACTTTTTTGCTCGATCAGCATCAGGTGGCCGGCGCGATTCATGATGACAAAATCAATTTCGCCGTAAATCGCATGCGTGCGCTCCACATTGGTCCAGTGCACGGCGTGGTAGATCGTGTAGCCATCTGGCAAACCGGCGGCCAGCACGGTGAGCGTATCGAGCTCCCGCTGAAGCGGGCCTTCTCCTTCCATGGTCTCCCAGCCATCGGGAACAACGCGGGCCATCCGATTTCTCCGTCTCGTGGAACTGCCCGAGGATACCCCAGAAGACGACGAGCGGACGGCACCGTGACCCGTGTCGAGCCCCCCGGCCCAAAGTGCCGGCTAGATGCGACACAATCTGTCGCAGGTCCGTGGACAATTCTCTTATGAACAAGGAGATTCGCGAATTGCTGCGCCGCCGACCCCGCCCTGCCCCGACGCCCGAGAACGTACCTGCCGCCGTCCGACTTTGGCTGATGCGCCTACTCGTGCCGCTTGGCGCGCACCGGGAATTCATCCAGCGCACTGGCTTCGGCAATGATTCCCTGGCACATTTGATCGGCCTTGGCGAATACGTGGATCCCGAAGATTCGGAATTTGACCCTCATTTGGTACGAAGCCGGTTGCGCAAACTCCACCAAGACGCCGAGAGCGCGTACCAGGACGCCGACGGCAACATGCCCGTCTTCTTGGTCAGCAACATTGCCCGCCTGGCAGGCCTGGTAGGACTATCCGAACTGGATTGCAGCATCTTGGCATTCGTGGTGATGCTCAAGAACGAGCGCCTGCTCGACGATACGGCGGACTGGCTGGGATCGCTGTCGGCCGCGAAGGTCTTCCAGGTGCTGTCACTCTTGCTCGACTACTCCGAGGCGGAGGTGCGGGACGCCCTGAGCACACATGGGGTGCTCGCTCAGTCGGGTCTGGTGTCCGTGGACCGCAGCTGCCGCACTTCGCTTAGCGGCAAACTGGACCTGCTCTCCGACACTTTCGCCGACCACATTGTCTCGTCCGATGCCGATCCGGTCTGCCTGCTGCGCGACACCGTCGCGCCGGCCGGGCCGGCGCATTTGGGGCTGGACGACTACCGGCACGTGGAGGCCTCCTTGCAGGTGCTACAGCCCTACTTGCGGCGTGCCATAACGGAGGGGCGCAAGGGTGTGAACGTATTCATCTATGGCCCACCCGGTACCGGCAAGAGTCAGTTGGCCAAGGTGTTGGCACACGAACTCGGCTCCGAGATTTTCGAGGTTGCCAGTGAGAGCGGGGATGGGGATCCAATCAATGGCGAGCGGCGGTTGCGGGCCTTCCGGGCCGCCCAGAGCTTCTTCAGCCAACGCCGAGCGCTAATCCTGTTCGACGAGGTGGAGGACGTCTTTAATGACGGCGACGGTCTGTTTGGGCGCAAGAGCACTGCACAGACTCGCAAAGCCTGGATCAATCGGACACTGGAGGCCAACCCGGTGCCCACGTTTTGGCTGTCGAACTCCGCGCGCGGGCTGGATGGCGCCTTTCTGCGCCGCTTCGACATGATTCTGGAATTGCCTGTGCCTCCGCGCAAGCAACGCGCGAGGATCATCGAGAGCGCCTGCGCCGGACTGCTTGACGTTCGCGGCGTGCACCGCGTAGCAGAATCTGAGGTGCTTGCACCGGCCATCGTCACACGCGCGGCATCAGTAGTGCGGGCGATCCAGCAGGAGCTCGGCCCGGATGGCGCTGCTACTGCCATGGAATTACTCATCGGCAATACCCTGGAAGCCCAGGGGCACAAGCCGATCGCAAAATCGGACCCCAACCGTTTGCCGGAGACCTATGACCCAGCCTTCGTCCACGCGGACGCTGACCTAACCGTGCTGGCTACCGGACTGGCGCGGACCCGAGCTGGACGGCTCTGTCTGTACGGGCCACCGGGAACCGGCAAGACCGCCTATGGCCGCTGGCTGGCCGAGCAACTTGAGACCCCACTCCATGTAGTTCGGGCTTCCGATCTTATTTCCAAATGGGTAGGTGAAAGCGAGCAGAACATCGCCCGTGCCTTCCGGCAAGCCGCGCAAGATGGGGCGGTTCTCTTGATTGATGAGGTGGACAGCTTTCTGCAGGACCGGCGCAGCGCCCAGCGCAGTTGGGAGGTCAGCCTCGTCAATGAAATGCTGACCCAGATGGAGTCATTCCCCGGGGTGTTCTTGGCATCGACTAACCTGATGGACGGCCTGGACCAGGCGGCCCTACGGCGTTTCGATCTGAAGGTGAAATTCCACTACCTGAGATCCGGACCGGCATGGGAGCTGCTCCGTCGCCAGTGCGAGTTGCTAGCGCTCCCCGCGCCCACCGCGGACTTGCAGACACGACTCGGCCGGCTCGAGATGCTGACGCCCGGAGATTTCGCCGCCGTCATGCGCCAGCACGGCTTCCGGCCTTTCATGTCCCCCTCCGATTTTGTCACGGCGCTAGAGGCCGAATGCGCGGTAAAGGACGAGACGAACTGTGCAATTGGCTTTCTCTGATTCACATTTGCGTGAAATAATACTGCAGCCTGCTCGCGAGAATAAAAATGCGCTCCCTATCGAAGTCGAAGCTGATGGCCTTTCGTCAATGTCCCAAGCGATTATGGCTGGAGATTCACCGCAGTGACCTGCGCGAGGATTCGGCCGCGACGGAAGCCGCCTTCCACGTCGGGCATCAGGTGGGGGAAATCGCCCAGCAGCTCTATGATCCGGGGAGGACCGGCATCCTGATCGACGCACAAAAGGATGGCTATGCCTCGGCATTGGCGCGCAGCACCGAACTGCTCCGCTTCTCGCAGCCCATCTTCGAGGCCGGGTTTGTGGCCGCCGGGGCCTTGGCCTTCGCCGACGTTATGCTCCCGATGCGCAACGGCGCAGAGCCAGCCTGGCGGATGGTAGAGGTCAAGTCCACCACCAGCGTCAAGGACTACCACCGCGACGATGTGGCTGTGCAAGCTTTCGTGGCAAGGAGCGCCGGTGTGCCACTGGCCTCGATCGCGCTGGCCCACATCGACAGTGCCTGGACCTATCCCGGCGCAGAGGACTATCGTGGGCTGCTGGTGGAGAACGATCTTACGGCGGAAGCGTTCACTCGCGGAGAAGAAGTGAAGGACTGGATCGCCGACGCACAAGCGATGGGCGCTCGCCCCGACGAGCCACCAGTACGCACGGGCAAACACTGCGGTGCACCTTACGAGTGCGGCTTCCTCGCCTACTGCCAGCACCAGGAACCTCAGGCCGAGTATCCAGTGCAATGGCTGCCGCGCATTCAGACCAAGGCACTCAAGGCACTGGTCGAGGGAGAAGGCGTCTCCGATCTGCGGGACGTGCCCGACACGCTACTGAACAAGCTGCAGCTCCGCGTCAAGACGCACACCTTGTCTGGACAGGCCTATTTCGATGCCACAGGCGCGGCTGGTGAACTGGCTCCCCATAAGCTACCCGCATACTTTCTCGACTTCGAGACTATTCAGTTCGCGGTGCCCATCTGGAAAGGGACTCGCCCCTACCAGCAATTGCCCTTTCAGTTCAGCGTGCACCGCCTGTCGCACACGGGCAAGCTGGAACAGCAATCCTTCCTGGATTTGTCGGGAGACGATCCCTCGCTGGCCTTCACCAAGGCGCTGATTGCGAGTTGCGGGGAAAATGGGCCCGTCTTCGTCTACAACGCCGCATTCGAGATCACGCGCATGCGCGAACTCGCACAACGTTTTCCTTGGTTTGAAGCCGCATTACTCGCCATCATCGCGCGCGTGGTAGATCTGCTACCCATCTCCGGGCGTCGCTATTACCATCCCAGCCAGCACGGCAGTTGGAGCATTAAACGCGTTCTTCCGGCAATCGCGCCCGATCTACGCTACGACGCACTGGAAGGTGTTCAGGACGGCGGCATGGCCATGCATGCCTACCAGGAAGCCATTCACCACAGTACCACACGCGCCCGCAAGGACCAGATAGCACAGCAGCTCCTTGCCTACTGCGGCCTGGATACCTTCGCCATGGTGCGGCTTTGGCAATTCCTTGCCGGCAGAAGCGATCTGAAGCTGTAATACATGCCAAAGCGACCTGACACCTTGGAAACGGCTCTACTGGCCCTGGAACTCCTGCGCCGCATTCCCCGCAATCGCAAAATCGCTGCGAGCGAGCTGCATGAGCAGTTGAAGAATGCCGGCCACGACAGGGACTTGCGTAGCATCCAGCGCCAACTCGAAATGCTCAGCACGCATTTCGAGATCGAGCGCGATGATCGCAGCAAGCCGTATGGCTATCGCTGGAAGGATCGGGCTAGCGGACTATCGCTGCCGGTGCTCAGTGAGCAGGAATCGCTCATGCTGGCGCTGGCGGAACAGCATCTGTGCAATCTGTTGCCAAGCAGTTTGATGAAGTCCATGGAAGGCTTTTTTCAACAGGCGCACACAAATCTCGTGCAACAGCCCACCGGCAAGCGTGAACGGGAGTGGCTCTCGAAAGTGAGAGTGGTCAGCACGACCCAGCCGTTGCTGGCACCAAAGATCAAGCCTGGTGTGTTCGAGGCAGTCAGCAACGCTCTCTATGCAAACTTCTGGCTAGATGTGGACTACAGGAATGCCGCAGGCAAACGCAAGGACGCCAGGGTGATGCCGCTAGGGCTGGCACAGCAAGGTTGCAGGCTCTATCTGGTGTGTCGCTACGAGGGATACGAAAACGAGCGCAGCCTCGCCTTGCACCGCATTTCATCTGCCCAGGCATCCACGCTCTCGTTCGAACGGCCGAAGAACTTCGATTTGCAGAAGTACGACGCAGATGGTCGCTTTGGATTTGGAGAGGGAAAACGAATTCGTCTTACCTTCCGAATCGACAAGGAAGCTGGCTTGCACCTACTTGAATCGCCCTTGTCGATGGATCAGGAAGTCCGTGAGATTGGCGGTCAGTTCGAGATTCATGCGACCGTCGTCGAAACCGCACAACTTGAATGGTGGCTTCGCGGATTCGGAAACCAGGTGAGCGATGTGCGGCGCTTGGCGGCTTCGGAAGCCTGAGATGCATAGATTGATCACTCAGGTGGCGCACCACGTTTGCCGCAAGGTCCGCGCGAAGAGCCAACCTTCTGGCGATTTGGCTGGAAATGCCAGTGCAAACAAAATGCTGCTGAAAAAATAGCTGATGCGATAATTGCGCGCTCGACGCGTATGCGATGCACGGGGTTGTGAAAATTCTTTCGGGACAAATAAGAGATGTTTGAACGGAATATGGCAATGGCAGACAAGGCTCTCGCCGCCGTTGCAGTAGTGAAGAGTTTTGGGGTGTTCAGGCCCTTCTTCTTTCAACGCAAGTACGATCTCATTTGCTTTCGCGGCAATACGGCGATGCTCGCAGCAGCACTAGTTGAACGCCGAGGACTAGTGCGCTTCGATTATAACGTTCGGGCAGTTTGACAATCTGCCATGTCATTGCTCGATCAACTGCCGCGGCTGTCCGCGTACGATCCTGGTGCAGTAGGTGAAGGGGGACTCGACCCGCTTGGGCTTGGTGCAATAGCGGATCGCATCGCGAACGTGTTAGCACCCGGGATCCGCGCCCGGATGGCCCAACCTCGCTTCGTCACGGTTTCCGCCATTGGTGCCATCGCGTACCAGACGCTGCATGAACTGACTGCGGACCAAGGAAAAACTACCGTCGACATCGCCTTCGAATGGCTTGTCGTCGAAGCCATCGTCCGCAATCCTGGAAATGGCCGCACTGAGGGGCTACCCGGCAGCCAAAAGGCCGCGCGCGCAAAGGCGGCGAATGAGCGGCTGAGTCGACGGACATACCTCAATGGCCCTCGAGTCTTTGGCTTCACCGGTGTCTATCGACCGTTTTCCCGCGATGTTGGCGTACTTACCTCAGATGACCTCCCGGCCGAGAACTCCGTGCGGTTGGTAAACGCGTGGGAGCGCGACTTCCAACTGCCCGGTTACGTCGATGGCGTCTCTGGCTCTCCTGGCGGGAAACTGCGCAGGGACATCACAGACGCCTGCAAGCGCACGATCGAGAAAGGAGAATGCGCTCTACCGCCGACCGGGCAACTCCTGCGCGAACTCTCAGACTACCTTGCCCCTCGGGAGGCGAGGTCAAATGAGCGGCGTGAATTGCGCGAACTCATCACCACGGGCGAGCACGACATCCGTAACGAACTCACTGCGAAGCTGGTTGCGAGTCCTCCATCTGCCGACACGACACAGCGGGATTTGGCATTGCAACTGCTGCCGGGGTCAAGCACGCTGACGGGGGAGGCACTTCAGGCAGCCATCGACTACGAAGACGCTGCCACCGCGCTCGACAACACGTTCCGGCGGTTCCTCGCCTATACAACGCAACAGCACGGCTCGGTGATCGCCCCGACCCACGCACTGCAGACTCCAGGGCTTGTGGAATTGGCTCCAAGGATCGGTGACCTCGTGCAGCGGGCCATCGCTTCTGTGGCGAACCTGAACGATGTGGGGCTGAGCAACGACACGGCGCATGGATTCCGACTGTTTGCAAATCGACTCACGCCTGGCGAATTCCTGGACGCGCTGATCGAGCGCCACGAAGAGGTACAAGCCAGCAAGAAGAAGCTCTCTTGGCTCGACCGGATCGAGGGCGACTGGACCGTCCGCACTCCATACCGGAATCAGAGCGGAGATCTGAAGGACGAGATATGGGCGCACCCGATGCGTCTGGTGACGCTGGCAAACTTCCTGAGAGAGACCGCATGAAGCCGACACCGCTGTTAGATTTCTGGCAGAAGCCCGCGAATGCTGGTGACCCGGTCGCGATGCTGGCCACAACGTTTGCATTCGAGCCGGACTTCTTTGAACAGAATTGCCTCGCCCGCTTCCTTGAGGTCTCCAGCGTGAACGAGGACAGCGGGACCGTCGACGATATCGTCGCCAGCGTCGAACTCCACGAACTGCTGCAGAACACGCGTGTGACGGTTCTGGCTGACCGCAGTGCGCCAGTTCAGCGCACGTCTTTGCTTTGGGACATGCTGAGCTGCCAGGTTAGCGGTGGTCTGCTCCACGCCAAGGTCACGGTACTGCTCTGGGAAAACGCGACGCGGGTGATCCTCGGCTCGGCAAACCTCACTGCGGCTGGCTATCGCCGCCAGATCGAGCTCGGCCTTGCGGCCGATCTTGGGCCCGGATGCCTGTTTCCACCTGACGTTCTAAACGCCATTGCCGATGAGCTGGAGTCGTACCTGCGGCTCGTCCCCGGCTACGACGCCGGCGCAGCGGTATTCGCACGTGCGGTAAGCACGCTGCGGCTGTTGCGGCAGCGCATCGCCCAACAACCGGCAGAGCGGTTGGCTGTGCGCGTTGCCTTTGCCCCGACGAACATGACGACCGGACCACTCGACCGGCTGAATGCCGTGTGGAGTGGGCCACAACCGCTTTGTGCCACGCATCTCTCACCGTTCTGGGACTCCAAGGATCCGACGGCCTTGGCCGCCACCCGGAAACTGCTCACCGGGCGTCCCGCGGACGAGCGCTCCCAGCACGTTGCCGTCGTCCTCGGCCCGCGCGGACAGATCTCCTTTTCGCAACATCTCGCTGAAGCTGTCGACTCGGTCCGGCAACTCAAAGCACTGGACGATGAGATTCGCACACTTCACGCAAAGTGCTTGCTCATTGAGAGCAAGGAATGGGTCGCCGCACTCGTTGGCAGTTCCAACCATACGAAATCTGGGCTCGGCCTCGCACCGGGTGGGCGCCACCGTGAGATGAACGTCTGGCTCGGGGCGCCCCGGAGCAGCAAGGAGGGCAAGGCACTCCTTAATCTCATCGAGCTCGGCAAGAACATCCCTTCGGACGCTGAGGAGGTCGAGCCGAAGGATGAGGACGTAGCCGAATTGCCAGCGCTGCCAACTTGCTTTGGCCTTTGCAGGGTGACGCATCGCTTGAATCGCTCAGCATGGGAGCTGCACCTCGGTATCACCGCGAACAACGAGATGCCGGCAGCCTGGGAAATCAGTCTTGCTGCTGGTGATCGACCGCTTCTTACGCGAACGCAGTGGGAGGCGAACAGCAGGCCCGAAACAGAAGTAATCGCGCTGATGCAGGAGGCGCTGCCAATGTATGTCCTCGTAAGGTGTGACGGCAATGAATTACCGTGGGCGGTGGTTGCCGACGACCGGCACGATCTACCGCCAGGGCCAGCGCTGTCAAGCCTCCGTGCGCAGCACTTGCTCAATGCGCTTGCGAGCGGCCGCTCACTGGCGCAGACGTTGCGCGAGGAGTTGGAGCGCAAGGAGGCGGAAAGGAAGTCTGGGATCAACCTGGATCCGCTGAAGCGACTCGAGGTCGAAGGGTCATTGCTGCGCAAGGGGCGTGCCTTAGCCGCGTCACTCAGCGCGATGCAGCGCCGTCTCGAACAGCGGGCAATCACTGCCGACACATTGCGTGCACGCCTCGCTAGCCCGCTCGGCCCCGAGTTTGTTGCCACCAAGGTTGCCGAAGCCTACGAAACTGGTCAGCAGACCAGGGCCGAAGCCATCTTCACCATTGCCGAGATCGCCCTCGCAGTCGGACGTGTAAATTGGGGGCACGTTCTTGAACATATCGACCGCGCCGAAGGGCTTTCGCTTGTCAACGAAAGCCTCGGACGACTCGACGCTCTTCGGGCTCGGGTCGGGGAAGAACCTGCCGACCTCGCGTCCTACGCCCGCCGCGCTGTCAAGGAGACTCGTGAATGCCTGGCCTTTTGACAAACCGCCTTCGTACAACGACCGAGCCCCGCTTCGAAGAAGACTGGACTCGCCAGCGTCGCACTGCCGCCGACATCCTCCGGAGACTGCAGACTCAGGAGGGAGTAATCCTGGCCGATCAGGTCGGCATGGGAAAGACGTACGTTGCCTTGGCTGTTGCAGTCAGCCAGATCCTCTCCACCCCCGATCTAGGGCAAGTCGTAATCTTCGTACCGGCGGCGGTAGCCGATAAGTGGGTGCGGGAGTGGCGAAAATTCAGCGAATCGCTCCTTGAACCAGGCAGCGGTATTCGCTGTGTGGATCAGCCCATCCGTAGCGGTGAGGAGTTCCTGAAGCAGCTCGATGACCATCCGGAAGACCGCAAACACATCATCGTAGTTACCCATACTGCGCTGACGGCGACGCTGAAGGACAACTTTATCCAACTCGCACTGCTTCACTATGCAACCCGTAGCGTGCAAGACGGCGCTGAACTTCGGCAACGCATCGTGAAGTGGTCTACGGGGCGGACCGGGCTGATCCGCAATCCCCAGTTCACCCCCGACCGTGTGGCCAAGCTCCTGGATACCGCGCCGTCGAAGTGGCGCGAAACATGGAGGCACCTCACCAGCCAAGTCCTGGCTGACGACCCAGTGCCGAAGGCGCTCGAAGGTGCCGCGCGCAATCTCCATTTGCATGACCTCCGAGCCGTCATTACCGATGCGCTGCCAATCAATTCGTCCGCGGGCATCAGCCAGCGCCTAGAGACGGCACGCAAGGCGCTGGCCGAAGCCACGCAGGACACATGGAGATGGATGCTCTCCTCCACCGACCTGGACCTGCCGCTGCTTATAGTGGACGAAGCGCACCGCCTCAAGAACCCGCGTACTCAGATCAGCCAACTGTTCGGGGAACGATCTGGCAACACGGGCGCGGGGGCCTTTGCAGGCATCTTTCGCAGGATGCTATTTCTGACGGCGACGCCGTTCGAACTCGGCCACTCGGAACTCATCGAGGTCCTCAGTCGCATGGGATCGGTTCGAACGCTCGAGCCTCCGCCTGCGCACACCTTGAAGGAACGCCTGGATAAATTGAAAAGGGTGCTCACGGACGCGCAAGCCAATGCCATCACCCTCGACGGTGCCTGGGGTCGACTCTCACCAGACGAACTGGCCGTGTTCGATGCGTGGGAGCCAGCCGCGCCACCTTCAGCCGAGATCGGTGCTGTCGCCCGCGAAGCATGGGAGCACGCGAAACTCGCCGTAAAGGCCCGTCACAAGATGCATGCGGCGCTACAGCCGTGGGTTATCCGCCATGAGCGTCCGCACCGGCGGGACTACCACGCCGGCGCAGCTATCACCGCCAACGGAAGCAGCGTATCGGGTGGTCTCCAGATCCCTGAGAGTGCCGCTTTACCGTTCTTGCTCGCCGCGCGTGCACAGTCAGTAGCGCTCGATGAAATGAATACGCGTCCACTCTTTGCCTACGGCATTGCCTCCTCCTACGAGGCATTCGGACGTCTTGGGTCGGGGCACACAGACGAGGGGCGCGATAGTGACCTGGCGAAAGAGGACCGCGAAAGCGATGGTGCACTAACACCAAGTCACGGCACGGCGTCCGACGCGGTTGGTTGGTACAGGCGCGAGATCGACATGGCATTGGAAAATGTCGATGTGCGTGACGCGCACCCCAAAGTACGAGCCACTGTCGAGAAAGCCGCACAGCTTTGGCTCGAGGGCGAGAAGTGTCTTATCTTCTGCTGGTTCATCAAGACTGGAGAGGCCGTCGAGCGCGCACTGGCGAAACACGTCGACAGCCTTATTCTTTTGCGGGCATCAGAAGCGCTCGGCACCGGCTCAGTCGAGGAGACCCGCAATGAACTCAGCCGGATCTCTGATCGCCTCTTTCGACGCGACTCCTCGTCGTATGAGCGCATTCGGCAGCTCCTTGAGGCTACACTCACTGAAGCTGCTGGCCGACACGGGGATGTCCTCGACCTCGTTGTCGATGCTGCAATTCGACACTTGCGCACGCCCAGCTACCTCATTCGCTACACACCGCTCGGTATCAGCATCACTGACGAGGAGGTGTGGGCAGGCATCAACGGGGCCAACCCTCGCGGCATTGTCCTGCTTGATCGATGGCGTCTGTTCGCCGAGCGTCTCGCGAGAGCGCGCAATCAGATCGAGGCCACCAACCCGAAGGACGAGCATGACAGCGAGTTCGCCCGCCTCAACGCCGCACTGCTCGGCGCACATACCGAGGATGACCAGACCATGCGGCGCGGCGCTAGCCTCCACCCCGTCCGACGAGCGCACGGAGGTACTGAACGTGATGTCCGGGAGCGTCTCATCGCCCTGTTCAACACACCGTTCTCCCCAGACTTGCTTGTCGCAAGCTCAGTCATGGGCGAAGGTATCGACCTTCACCAGGAGTGCCGGTTTGTCATCCATCACGACCTGGACTGGAACCCGAGCGTGCTCGAGCAGCGCACCGGGCGGCTAGATCGCATCGGCGCGTTTGCCGAACGCCAAGGGAAAAATATCGAAGTGTATGAGCCATACCTCGCCGGCACTCACGACGAAAAGATGTTCCGCGTGGTAAAGGATCGTGCACAGTGGTTCGACGTCGTCATGGGGCGGTCGGCCGGCGCAGACGAACACATCACAGATGCAGAAGAAACTCGATTACCGCTGCACCCCAAAATTCGCGAGGCACTAGCGATGGACCTGCGCAGCCCAAAGAAATAGATTTCATTCCGCGGTCGTACCCAGAAAGGCAGAGACAAAAGGCTCAACAATATCAAAGCCACGAAGCTGCTTCAGCCATCGGGCAGGAATTCCGCCAAGCCCGAACCGGATGCCAGCCAGTCCGCCAGCCACACATGCCGTCGTGTCCGTGTCGTTACCTAATGAGACAGCAGCCCTGACGACATCCTCGAACGTGGAGGCTTCGAGCGCGCGCCGCGCGGACCATATCGTGTCGAGCACGTAGCCCGTGCCACGCGGCGCGTCATGCTTAGGGAAGGCACGCAGGACGTCCAGCTCGCGGAGATATTTACCACCTTCCCGCGCGTCGGGCCATGACTTGTAGACCGTCTCGAGGCGACTGTCTGCGGATGCCCATGGCTCCGCCAGACCCTGCAGGTAGCCCGTGGCTACCAGACAATAGAATGCGCATGCGACCTGCGAGCGCGGATGGGCGTGCGTGGGTAGCGATTGCAGGTGGGCATCCCGCACGAGTGCAGAGTCAGGCCCCACATGCAAGAGGGCCAGCGGCAGGCAGCGCATCAGGCTGCCGTTACCGTTGTCCATGACCTCCCCCCCGCCCGACTCGCGCGGCGGCACCCCGTCGCGCAAATTGTCCAGCGCGTCGGCAGTCTGGATTCCGACGTCGAAGACCCGCCCGTCGACGGCCAGATAGCCATGGTCCAGCCAGCGCAGCAGCCGGTCGGCAAAATCGACGAGCGAGAACTTGCCGTGTTCGACTAGGGTGGCCAGCAGGCACAAGGCCTGAGCGCCGTCGTCGGACCAGGTACCTATTGGCACCCCGGTATGCGAGCGCGGGAAGCCAGCCAGCGGCTGCATCTCTATTGCATGGCACGCTGGCAGTTCCTGCGCCGAGTGAAATTCATATGGCACGCCAAGCGCGTCGCCCGCCAGCAAACCCACCAGGCCACCCAGCCTAGTATGCACGGGATGCTGCTGTGCCAACTCCAGAAATCCATAATGACTCATTCGGTATCCTCCTCGATCGTTCTTCCGCGCAGCATCCGCCTCACTAGCGATTGCCATCCTCACGCGTACGGCGCAGGCTCGCACCCGCACGCGCCCCGGCCAGCGGCGGCTCACTGCTCCCAGGGCAGGCTCACGTCCTCGCGGCCGAAATGGCCGTAGGCGGCGGTCGGGTAGTAGATGGGGCGCAGCAGGTCCAGGGTTTCGATGATGCCCTGCGGCCGCAGGTCAAATTCACGAGCCAGGTCGGCTGCGATGTCGCGCCGCGGCTCGGCCTCCGTCCCATACGTCTCGACCAGGAAGCTGACCGGCTCCGCCTCGCCGATCGCATAGGCGATCTGCACCAGGGCACGCCTCGCCCAGCCGCGGGTCACCACCTGCCTGGCCAGGTAACGCGCCATATAGGCCGCCGAGCGGTCCACCTTGGAGGGGTCCTTGCCCGAGAATGCGCCGCCGCCGTGGGGCGCCGCACCGCCATAGGTGTCGACGATGATCTTGCGGCCGGTCAACCCGGCATCCCCCTTGGGTCCCCCCGTGATGAAGCGCCCCGTCGGGTTGATCAGGCAGCGCAGCCCCTTGGCGCGCAAGTGTGCCGGGATCACTGGCTCGATCACATGCTCCAGCACGGCCGCGCGTAACGCTTCCAGCTCGATGCCCGCGTCATGCTGCGTAGAGAGCACCACGGCCTCGATTTGCATAGGGCGGCCGTCGACGTAGCGGAAGCTCACCTGCGACTTCGCATCGGGCTGGAGCCAGGGCAAGACGCCCCGCCGCCGCAGTTCGGCCTGGCGCCGCACCAGCCGATGGGCGTAGACGATCGGTGCCGGCATCAGCTCGGGCGTCTCGTCGGTGGCATAGCCGAACATCAAACCCTGGTCTCCCGCTCCCAGGATGCCGTCGGCGCGATCGACACCCTGGTTGATGTCCTGCGACTGGCCGTTGAAGCGGATCTGGACTTCACAGCGCTGCGGGTCGATGCCCGTTTCGGCATCACGATAGCCGGTCTCGCGGAGCACCTCGCGCACCAGGGTCTCGGCCGAGGCACGCACGGCATCAAAGTCATCGCGGCGCCGCGTCTTGAACTCGCCAGCGACAATCACGCACCGGTCCGCCAGCAGCGTCTCGCAAGCGACGCGCGAGTGGGGATCACGTGCCAGGAAGGCGTCGAGGATACGGTCGGAAATACGGTCGGCGAGCTTGTCCGGGTGACCTGCGGAAACCGATTCCGAGGAAAAAAGGCCGTTGCGAATCGTCATGGATCTCTCCTGTTTAGCCGCTTTTGACCGAGCGTCAGGGGGCGGCAAGCTGGAACAAATCCCCCCGGTCCCTTTCCCCGTGCGGGGCGGCGGACCCACCGTTTCTTCATTCAGATCTAAATCTGTCCGGGCTTAGCGCAGCAGGATCAATCGCGGCACGGCATCGGCGCCCGACCAGACGATGGCGTTCTGGCCAAGCTGCGTGCCCAGTGCCTTGGCGTCGTCCAGGCCCAGGCCAAGCACCAGGTAACTTGCCTCGCCCGGCCAGCCATTGGCGGGATGCTGGCCGATGCCATCGATGTAGCGCAGGCCGCGTTGCCGCAGCGTCTCCGCCAGAGCCTGCTGCAGCTCGGCGTTGCGGGCCGGCTCCTGCTCCTCGCTGAAGGGATTGCATGCCGTGATGTAGGCGCTGCAGGCCACGCCGGCTGCCTCGTGCAAGGCCGACAACACGGGGTTGGCCTCGCCCACCTTCAAGGTGGCTGGCGTGTTGCCGTGCACGTGGTAGTGCGTCTCCAGGTAAGCCTGGATGACGTCTTGAGGAATCGCCGAGTCAGACAACAAAAAAACCCTCCGTGAAAGGAGGGTCGACGCTTTACCCGCTTGGTTGCTCCTGCAGGAGCCACATCCGCTTTCGCGATCCACCTTGCCCGGGACGGCAGGTTGGCATGGGCGTCGACCCAATTCAAAATGCGCGGCAATTAGAGCACACGCAATTCCTGTGCGTCAAGCCCTGGTTGAGTCGACAGATTTGATGAAGGTGCGGGGGTCGATTTCCCTGGGAGCGCCGCGTCACTATATCGATCGAACCACTCGAGTTCGGGTCAAGCCGGCCACTTTCCTGCGAAAAGTGGCTCAGCTCTGGCTTGGCTTGCACGGGTCCGCGCCAGCCTTGATTCGCTAGGAATCTACCTTAACGATGGAGCACGTCTTGTGGTCATATTGGTAGCGCAAAATGCTGCCGTCGACGATGAGCGGAACGACCTGCTCGATGATCGACAGCGGCAGCAGGAACCATTCGCGTGGTCGAATCGGCTTGCCGAGGCGATCCATGATCTCGATGTCCAGGCGAGCCTGAGCGAAGAAGTGGTGGACCAACCGCTCGAAGGCATTGGCATTGAGGTTGATCGCCTCGTAGGTCATTACGGGCTTGACCGGCGCCATCAGGAAGGTTGGGTCGTCCGCAGCCGCGCGGATGCGTGCGTCCAGGGTCCCCGTGGTGAAGCCAATCTTGAAGAGCTGCCCGTCGAGGGCCGCGATCTCCGGCTGGGTCGAGAGGCTCCTGACCACATAGATCAGCCCCGTGACGCGCTCGCCGGGGCCGGCGGGGCGCTCGACGACTTGGGTGTCCGTGGCGCCAAAGAGCGGGCCCGCGTGCGGGTCGGAAATCCGCCGCCCGTTGGGGTCCTTGTAGAGCTCAGTCGCGAGCGAACGCAGCAGGTTGTTACCCTCGGTCCCATTGTCGAAGATCAGGCGCAGGCGCGCGTTGCGCTTGCCGTTGCGCACGTGCGGGTCGCGCACCTCGGCCACGTAGACCATCACCCCATTGAGGATGAAGAAGCTGCCGGCCTCAATGTCCTGCTCGTTGGCGAAGCGTATGCTCTTGCGATCGCCGGAGGACAGCTCGGCGGCCGTCTTGTCGAATAGTGGGCGGAACGCCTCGAAATCCTCGCACTTTGCCCTCTCCGAGACCATCTCTGCCTTTGCCGGCGACGACTTGACGTGGCGCATCTCGAAGAGGCCTCCGTTGGGATCGACGAGCAGGTCGTCGTCGAGGTCGAGGATCTCGTCGAGCGACTTGGGCTCTGGCTTGGCGTTGGCCAGCAGGCCGTGGCGGTCTCGCCCCTTGATCGCGGCATGCAGCCCCGGGTTCTCCTGGTAGGCGCGCAAGCGCGTTTGCAAGGCGCGTTCAGTGACGGTGACCTTACGCTCCTTGGGCCCCTGCCCCGGCGCATGCCCGTAGCGGTCGACGAAGCTGTTGATCTCCTCGAACTGCGCCCGCGCCCGCGCGGCCTCGTCGTTGGCGGTCGAGAACTTAGGCTTGACGTCGAGAAGGCCAGACCCGTCGTCTTCTGCTAGAAGCTCGTCGAGCGTCAGCTTCTTGGTAACCATCACGCGCCTCCGGCGGACATGCGCTTGCGCTTGGCGTCGCGCAGCCAGGCGAGCGCCTCGGCCATGCGCCGCTCGAGCGGATTGGCCGAGCCCAGACTTGGCTCGGCCCCGCGCTCAACCAGAAAAGTCTTGATGCGGGGGTAGAGCGCGACGGCCTCCTCCTCGCTCATCGCGATCTTGGTCATGGCGATAGCACCGTGGATGGTCCGCAGCACATCCGCCGTCACCGACTTCGAGAGGATCTCGTAGGCGCGCTGGAACGGGTTGATCTGGTCGATCATGTCGATGGTGAGCTCATCGATATTGACCAGGCGCTCGGCCATGCGCACGAAGCGCGTGTCGCCCTTGTCGTCGGGGCCTGGGCCCGTGGGGCCACCCGCCCCCCCTCCACCGATCTCGACCTCGGGGCTCTTGAAGACGCCGTTGGCCACCACGGCCTGGCGCACCTCCTCAAGTTCCTCCGGGGTGAGGTCGGGATATTTCTTCTGGATCACGCGCGGAATGAAGACCTCGCTGACCACCTCGGGGGCGATCTCGTCGGGATTCATGGCGGCGCGCAGGACGGACTCGTCCTGGAAGATCGCGGCGGTCAGGTCGGCCAGGTCTGTCTCGATGATCTGGCGCGATCGCTCGGTCGAGGGCTCGGCGAAGCCCTTGATCTTGATCACGCGGGTGCCTGGGTCGCCGTCGTACACGATATCGACCTCCTTGGGCGAGCCGTCGATCTCGTCGCCGTCGTCTTTGGTCTTGAACTTGAAGTTCGGGGCCAGAACCTGCTCCATCAGCAGCGAGCACGCGATCGCCTTGAGCATGTTGTTGACCGCATCCGCCACGCGATCCTCGGCGGCGTCTGGCTCGGCGATGAGGTTGGTGAACTGGGCGTGGGTCTTGTCCGGCGCGTCGCGCGTAGCCCGGCCGATGATCTGGATCACCTCGGTAAGTGAGCCACGATAGCCGACCGTGAGGGCATGCTCGCACCAGATCCAGTCGAAGCCCTCCTTGGCCATGCCCAGGGCGATGATAACGTCGACGTCGTCGCGGTCCCTCACTTCGCGCAGGGTCGCCATCACGCGCTCGCGCTCGGGGCCGTCGTCGACCAGGTCGGCGACCTTGATGATCTCGCCGCTCGATCGGCGCACCAGGTGGAAGCCCGTGCGCTCGTCGCGCTCGACCACACTGCCGAGATGGTCAAGGATGCGGTCGACTTCGCCGAGCTTGCCGTCGCGCGTGGCCTCGGCCGAACGCACGCTGGGGATGTGGATGATGGTCTTCTTAGTCGGATCGAGGATCTCATGGATGGCGTCGACATATGGGCCGCGGTAGAAGTGGTAGCCGATGCCGAGCGTCTTGAGATCCTTGTAGCCGTTGAGCTGCTCGTAGTACGTGTATGTGACGCGATTGAAACGCGCCTCGTCCTCGGGCCGCAGCACCGGCGTCGCGTCGCCCCGGAAGTAGCTGCCAGTCATGGCGACGATGTGCGCCTTGTCGCGCTCGACAAGGGCGCGAACCAACTCCCCCAGACGGCTGTTCTCATCGGCGGAGGCATGGTGGAACTCGTCGATCGCCAGCAGGCAATTGTCGAAGGCGGTCGAGCCGAGCTGCTCGAACGCGAAGCGTAGCGTCGCGTGGGTGCAGATCAGGACCTTGGCGTCGCCCTCCATAAATTCGGCGAAGGCGCGCGTCTTTTGCGCGCCGCCAGCCAAGGTCAGGTTCCATTGCGGGTCGACCTCCCAGTCGGCGAAGAAGCCGTCCTTCGAGAGCGGCGTCGACTTAAACGAGGACCCGATGGAGCGCTCTGGCACGGCGACGACCGCCTTGCGCACATTCTGGTTGATGAGCTTGTCGAGGGCGATGAACATCAGCGCGCGCGATTTGCCGGAGGCGGGCGGCGCCTTGACCAGCAGGTATTGCGAGCCGCGCTCGTCAAAAGCCCGGGCCTGCATGGCCCGCATGCCCATCTCGTTGGTCGATTGGCTGGCGCCTGATTGGGCGTAGGTGACCTTGATGAAATCGGCCATTTTTAAGCGACTCCCTGAAGGGTTCGCGCCTTAGCTGGCGCGGCGCCGCCCTTGCGCTTGAGGGCGACGTATTGCTTGAATAAATATTCGAGGCGTTCGGTGTCGTTGCGAAACACACGACCAATGCAGATGCGCTCGAGCGTTGCGTCAAGCGCGCGATGGGCGTCGAGGATTGCTGCAGGCATAGTCTCCGGGTCGTAGAGCCAGGCGATGGTCTTGCCAGGGAACGACTCGCGTGCCGCCATAATTGCCCAAGCGTGCTGCTCGAGCTCATCGCGCTGTTCTGCCGAAAGAGATGGCACTGGGAAGGAGTGATACCCCATCGTGTTGGAATACCGAATTCGAGTCTCAAGCCCACCGCATACCGTCGAAGCCCAGACAGCGTGAAGGCGCGACGAGAGAAGCGCCATCACATACGCTTCACTGTTGTAGATGGCGAAGCTGTTGTCGTTGATGATGGTCGAGTCGCCATCCACGAATCCAATCGTTAGGTATTGCCGCGTCTCGGAGAAGACACGTGGAACGATAATCGCGTCGACTCCAAATCCCTGGATTTGCCGGAAACGATAAGAGAAGAGTGCATAGTCGCGCGTTTGTGGCGCCGGGCTTGACAAGCGGAATTTCTCGACCGCAACGATGCGCGCCTTTATGGGCGGAATCGACTCGGCCAGCTCCCGTTGATCGTCAAGAATCCAAAGGCAATATCGTTCGATCCCCTTGATGAACTCTTGCGATCCGATATAGCGCCGAATGAGCGGAGCTGCATTTGGGAAGCTCGCGATTAGCCTGTCTTTCTCCTCGGGCAGCAGGATGAAGTTCCCATCATCTGTCGCCTTGTTGCCCCAGTCCATCTTCGGCAGGCCGTTGATGGGACGCGATTCCTTCACAACGATGGTGTCGTCCATCTCGATCAGATAGGGGCTGATGTTCTTGACAGAACGCGAAAGATCAGCCGAGTAAAGCGTCTTCCTGGCTCCGCTCTTTTGTCTGATGCCAACGATGACGCAAGTCACTCCCGCCACTTGGGAGGCATTGTTGCGCCATTTGAAGGCTTGATGCGCAAACCCGATTTCCATGCCTCGCTGAAAAATGAGGGGCCACAGCATGGCCACTTGTTCGCCTTGCGTGATTGAGTTGGTGGCGACGAATGCGCATTGCGCTTGAGTCGTCTTGGCATAGTCGGCAGCCTTCAGGTACCAAGCTGCCACATAGTCGAGGTTGCGGTAACTGTCCGTAATCGGCTTAAAGATCTGGTCCATGTCCGCCTTCTGCGCCTTGTCCTGGTTGGAACTGCCGAGGTAAGGCGGGTTGCCCACGACGAAGATCTCGGTGTCGTCCTTCGGGGGGCACACGCGCAGCCAGTCGCAACGCAAAGCGTTGTCGTGGACGATGTTGCCGCTGTCGCGCAAGGGCAGCGCGGGCGGGGCCGTGCCGAACTGCTCCTTGAACTGCTCGTTCATCTGATACTCGGCGATCCAGAGTGAGAGCTTGGCGGTTTCAGCCGCGAAGTCCGCAATCTCGGTGCCATAGAACTGGCTCAGGTGGACCCCACTCATCGGAATCGCGCCCTTGCCCAACTCGGCGAGGCGGGCGAAGATGCGGCTCTCCAGCTTGCGCAGCTCGCGGTAGGCGATGATCAGGAAGTTGCCCGATCCGCAAGCCGGGTCGAAGACACGGATACCGTATATCCGCTTGAGCAAGCGCATGAGCTTGGCCTCGCTGTCGCGCGCCAGCTCGAAGTCCTCTTCGAGCGAGAGCAGGAACAGCGGCTGGAGCGCCTTCATGATGTTGGGCACGGATGTGTAGTGCATGCCCAAGTCGCCGCGCATCTGGGGCTCGACGACCGCTTGGATCATCGAACCGAAGATGTCCGGGTTGATCGAGGACCAGCGCAGCTCGCCGCAATCACGGAAGAGGCGGCGAGCCCGACGCGAGAACGCCGGAATGGGGACCTCTTCTTGGAAGAGGCCGCCGTTGACATAGGGGAAGCGCCGCGCGAACTCGGGCAGCGAGCCGCGCTTCGTCGGCGTCAGGGCCAGCGCCTGGAAAATCTTTGAGAGCGCGTCGGCAAAGTCCGATCCGTCGTCGATCGAGACGCTCAACGCCGTCCGGGTGAAAAGGCCGTGTTCGAAAATCGAAGTGTCCTCCGCAAAGAAGCAGAAGAGCAGCCGGGTCATGAAGAGGTTGAGGCTGTGCGTGCTGGCCTCATCACGCCACTTCGGATTGGCCTCCAAAATGGCGTCATAGAGCTTGGCGACGCGCCCCGTTGCCTTGATGTCGGCTTGGCTTTCCGCGACGCCCGTGTAGCGTTCGATGTTGGCCAAAGGCAGGAAGAAGTCGAATGCATCATTCGCCTTGGCAAACTCGATGTCCAGCGGCGTGTCGAACTTCATGTCACGCGCGAGTAGTTCGCCGCCGTCTGTCGCCAAAAGAAACCGCGGCGGATCTTTCGCTTTTTCCGTGGCCGCGATCATCGCGTTGAGCGTCTCGGACGCCTTACCCTGGGGCGCGGATCGAAACAGCAGCTTGCGCTTCCAATACACCTCATCGTGCGGGGCGGCCTGCTTGCCCTGCGATTGGCGCAGTTTGGTGATGGTCGCCTTGGGGGCGTCGTAGACGGCCATGAGGTCGAAGGCAAAGCTCTTGGCGTCAAAAGGTTTCTCGACCAAGTCCTTAAGCGAAGACTCGATTTCCGCGATGTTCATAGGTTTAGGTCTCTTATTCTTCGAGTGAGATGCCACCACCAATGGAGCGGCGCCACCCATGCTGCAGCGGGGCAATCTTTTGCCACGCAAAGTTGCAAAATTGTAACAATGGTCACCGCACCTGGGGCGCTCACATTGGGTTGGCGTTGTAAAAGCGCCCTACAGCGGGGTGCCCACTTGGGCACGCCACACGGAGCAGCCCGTTTTCTTACTGGGACGGTGAATCTCGCCAATGAGGCGCACGCGCACCAACTCGAAGGTTCCCACTAATTCAGCAGCTGCTATATCGCGTGCCCTGAGACCCCAGATTTTTTCAATCACATATCACGACTCTGAGTGCGGCAGGCTAATCGTCTGTCGGTCACGTCGGCAGCATGAGTGAATTTTTGCCAGGCTGCCCGTGAGAGTTCGATATTTGCCCTTGGTGGGCTTTTCATCTCTCTCCGTGCCTCCGTTGCTGCACCTCGGAAAGCGTCAATAGCCGGAAGCCACCTACGTTCACCCTTACCTTGAGAATTTTCCCAGATGACATCCTGTCCCCAATGCGGCTCAACCCGCATCGAAGCCCGCGACATTGGCAAGAAAGCCGGTGGCACCATCGGCGCAGCCGCCGGCGCAGCCAGTGGTGCTGCGGCAGTGCTATCCGGCGCGGAAGCTGGCGCAACAATCGGCGCATTCGCCGGCCCTGCCGGCATATTGCTCGGCGGCGTGGCTGGCGCCCTGATGGGTGGCCTGCTTGGCGGCGTCACAGGTTGCGCAGCCGGTGCGGCCGTCGGCGAAGCGCTTGACGAGAACGTGCTTGGCAACGCGCAATGCCTCGACTGCCACCTCACGTTTTCCCATAAGCGTGCCTGAGCATCGGCGCCGCCGATATTCCCCGCGGCGCACTGTCTTTGCATCTTTGCGGCCTTGCGCACCCTTGTGCCCGCTTCACATTTCCCTCTGAAGTTTTCCCATTTTCCACATGCAAGCTGCCCGGCATTGGCCGGGCTTTATGCACTTGTCCATTCAACAAAGGAGTTTCCATGCATCTCGTCCAATCCATGGCCTACGTCAACGCTACCCCGTGGCATGGCCTTGGCAAACAACTCACTCCCAATCAACCTCTCGAAATCTCGGCGGAGCGCGCTGGCATGAACTGGCGTATCGAGGAATCCCAAGTCCGCTTCGTTTCCGGCGACACGGGCTTGGGCGCCATTCACGCCTTTCCCGAGCAGAAGGTGCTGTACCGTTCAGACACCAAGGTACCGCTGTCAGTGGTGTCGGCGCGCTATCAAGTCGTGCAACCCGCCGAAATCCTGGAGTTCTATCGCGATCTGACGGAGGTCGGCGGCTTCGAGCTCGAAACGGCTGGCGTGCTCAAGGAAGGCCGTAAGCTTTGGGCACTCGCCAAGACCGGCCAGAGCGCCACCCTCAAGGGTCGCGACAAGGTCAACGGCTACCTGCTGCTGGCCACGGCCTGTGATGGAACGCTGGCCACCACCGCGCAGTTTACGTCGGTGCGGGTGGTTTGCAACAACACCCTCTCGATTGCCCTGGGCGACAGCACTGGGGCGATCAAGGTACCGCACCGGAGCCAGTTCGACGCACAGGCAGTCAAGCGTCAGCTCGGCATCGCGATCTCCTCGTGGGATGGCTTCATGGCCCGCATGAAGGCGCTCTCTGAGTGCCGAGTTAAGGACGATGCTGCCGAAACCTTCTTCCGGCGCGTGCTGACGTATCCGACGGGAAACGCCACGGATCGCCCCACCACCAGCCTCAATGACAGCGCAATCAAGACGGTGCAACAGCTCTACGTGGGGCGCGGCAGGGGAGCACTGCTGGCCTCGGCAGACGGTACGGCCTGGGGCTTGGTCAACAGCATCACCGAGTTCGTCGATCACCACCGCCGGGCACGCAGTGACGACCACCGTCGCGACGCCGCCTGGTTCGGTACGGGCGCCTCGCTCAAGCAGAAGGCTTGGGAAGAAGCAATGAAGCTGGTCGCATGAATTTCTCAAACCACGTCATAACCGCCCGGCCGGGACTTCCCGCCGGGCGGCATTTTTGTATCTGGAGGTGTGTATGTCTCATGCGGTAACGGCCCAGCGCACCCGGAATCTCCCAGCGCTGCGGCTGGTGGACACCAAGAAATTGAGCCGGGACGACTGGCTGGCTGTGCGCAAAACCGGCATCGGTGGCTCGGACGCCGCCGCAGCGGTCGGACTCAACCCTTATCAGAGCCAATTGGAATTGTGGCTGGAGAAGACCGGACGGGACGCGGGCCTGGTCAAGCCCGACCCCATGGACACCACCGAGCCGGTCTACTGGGGCTCACTGCTGGAGCCGATTGTCGCCGCGGCCTATACCCAGCAGACCGGGCGGCGGGTGCGCAAAATCAATGCGGTCCTGCGCCATCCCACGGTGCCCTACATGCTCGCCAATATTGACCGGGAGATTATCGGCGCGCCGGATGCGCAGATCCTCGAGTGCAAGACAGCCGGAGAGTTCGGGGCACGTCTGTGGCGCGAAGGTGTACCGGAGTACGTTCAATTGCAGGTTCAGCACCAGTTGGCGGTGACCGGCAAGCTGGCCGCTGATGTCGCCGTGCTGCTCTGTGGCCAGAAGCTGGAAGTGCACCGCATCGAGCGCGACGAGGCCCTGATCGGCCAGCTAATCCTGCTGGAAGCGCGCTTCTGGCAATTTGTAACGGCAGACACCCCGCCTCCAGCCGATGGTTCGGACTCGGCCAATGCGGCGCTGCGCTGCCTGTACCCACGGGACAGCGGCCAGACCATCGACTTCAGCGAGGACCGTCAACTGAGCGCGACATTTGCGGATCTGGTGGCCATGCGAGGCGAGATTGCCCTGCGCGAAGAAGCCGAAGCCCGCCTCAAGCAGACGATCCAGCAGGCCATGGGCGACGCCTCCCGGGCGCTGTTCGAGACTGGAGAAGTCACCTTCAAGCGCAGCAAGGATAGCTCCGGCATCGATCTGAAAAGGCTGCTGGCGAACCACCCGGCACTCCAGGCCGCCTATGTCATCACCAAGCCCGGCTCACGCCGGTTTCTGATTCACCCTCACGGAGGCACCCCATGCTCAAAGGCTTAAGTATCACCCCGCCCATCATCGGGCGGATTTCCATCGGCCGCGTGGTCGAAAAGAACGGCAAGCGTCTGCCCGAGAAGGACGACCAGTTCACCCTGACCAGCCAAGTACAAAACCGGCAAGGTTGGGTCCTTCACCCGTTGGATGAAGCGTTGCGTAAGGCCGGCAGCAGCAAACTGCGCGCGATACCCGTGCGCCTGCTCTTCAACGACCCGTACCTAAATCTGCGTGCGGAATACTCTCTCTTTGATCGCGAGACCGGACGCCCGATCTGCGTCGGCAACGGCGAGACCTGTAAGCGCGTGGGCGCCGAAGGCGTTGCCATAGCGCCCTGCCCGTCGCCGGACGGCTGTAGCTTCGGCAAGGCTGCCGGCTGCAAGCCCTATGGGCGGCTCAACGTGGTTATCGGCGATGACGACGAGCTAGGGTCCTTTATCTTCCGCACAACCTCTTACAACAGCATCCGCACGCTCGCGGCGCGCCTGCACTATTACGGCGCGGTGTCCGGAGGGCTGCTGGCCTGCCTGCCGTTGGAACTGAAGCTGCGCGGCAAGTCGACCACGCAGAGCTATCGATCCGCCATCTACTACGTCGACCTAGGCGTGCGTGCCGGCAGTACGCTGGAGGACACCATTGGGCAAGCTCGGGAGTTGAATGTTCAGCGCAAAGCGGCCGGTTTCGATCAGGGCGCCCTGGATGCTGCCGCCAGGCTGGGCTTCAGCAATGGCGCGTTCGAGGACAGCCCAGAAGAGGCCGCTGCGGTCGTAGAAGAGTTTTACCCCGAGGCCGCGCATGGCGGGCCGGAATCGAACGGGGACGGATCGGCCACGGGCGAGGCGCCGGCGACGACGCTGCGTGACAAGCTAGACCGGCAAGCGGCACTGCTCGGAGGCAAGGCAGCATGATTGGCTTTCGCCGCAGTGTCCTGGTGCTGGCGGCGAGTGCGACGGTGACTGCGATCAGCCTGTCCGTTCTGGCTGGGTGGCAGCGTGGAGGTTCCCTGACGGAGCGTTTGGTGTGGGTGGCCATCGGTGTGGTGCTGATTGGCTGCGCACACCTGCTGCCGGCACTGACCCGGGAGTCACCGCCTGCGATACGCGGCGCGGCCACCGTGCTGTGGGTGGCCAGCCTGCTCACAACGTCGTACGGTCATCTGACTTTCTTCCTGCTCGCCCAGCACCATGCCGGAGAACTGCGGGCGGCTACGCTGCCTGCTACCGAGTCGCAATCCGACCGCAGTCTCATGGTCGTGATGGCGCAACGAGCCGACGTCATCGCGCGACTGGCGGCGGCCAACGCGCAGCGCTGTACCGGCAACTGCCCGACGCTGGAAGGCCGGCGCGTTGCGCTGGCCGCCACGCTCGATGCGCTGGAGGCCGAGGCAAGCGACATCCGGCGCGGGCAAGCCGCGCGAGATCGGGCCGTGGAGCGGCATGACGCTGTGATCGCCGATCCGGTCACGGCGCGACTGGCCGCGTTACTCGGCACGACGACGGCCCGGGTCGATCTTCTGTCGGGGCTGACATTCGCTGCCGTGCTGGAAGGCGTCGCATGCCTGCTGTGGACCGTCACCCTGCGACTACAGCGACCGTCCCCAGATGTTCCGCCGGTCGTAGCTCCCGTCACAACCGCTCGTATCCAAGTCACGCCGAGTCACGAGCTGGAGCCAGGCAGTCACAAGTCCGTGACGGAAGCCGTCACACCGCAGGCTTCCCCCGCCCAGGCCAGTAATGCCGGGACGGAGGACGACCTGAGGCGACTGCGGCAGGCTGTCACGGCCGGAGAACTGCGGCCGACCGTCACCGGCATCCGCCGACATCTCGGCTGCTCTCAAGCCAAGGCATCGGCATTGCGCCGGCAGCTCGTATCCCAGCCCAGCATCTCGTAGTTCGTCCGGCATCTTTCACACGCTGGACGTCTTTCCTGACATCCCAATGAGCTCACCCGCGTATCCGGCCCGCCCGGAGGACCGCACTCGTCCTGACGTTTTACATTCCCTGGAGATAAACCATGCAACAGACTCACCTCGCCGCCGATCGCGACAAGCCGGCGGAAGTGCCGGGCTCGACGGCAGCCTTTACCCTACGTTTCGCTCCTGGCCACGTGCTGGCCACCCCCGCCGCGCTGGCGGCGCTTGCCCAGGCCAACATCACCCCGCTGTCCCTGCTGCACCGTCATTTGTGCGGGGATTGGGGCGATCTCGATGAGCTGGGCCATCAGCAGAACAACTTTGCGCTGGCGATGAGTGCACGGCTGCTGTCGAGCTACGCACTGCCCGGAGGCGGGAAGGTCTGGGTCATTACCGAGGCCGATCGGTCGGTGACAACCTTACTACTACCGGAGGACTATTGACATGGCGGCGGCCCACCTGCCGTCACGACTGCGCACACCTGCTTGCGTCATGCTCGGCAACGTCTTCGTCTCGCTGGGCGCGCTCACTGCGCTGAGCGCTGCTCGCATTCCGCTTGTCTACTTCCTGATTCGCCATGCGCACGGTGATTGGGGACAGATCAGCGACGAAGATTGGCGACGAAACGAATGCGCGCTGGCAACCGGAGACTACCTGCTATCCAGCTACGTGCTATCGACCAGCCAAAAGATCTGGGTGCAGACAACAGGGAACCGAGCCGTGACATTCGTACTGCTTCCCGTGGAGCAAATGAGCTTACCCCGCTTTTGGGGGGATGCGCTGCGATCCTAGGAGTTCTGCTCTAGCGGCGCACCAGCCGCGCGGCCAGGCGTTCGACGATCTCGACCACCATGGTCCGGTCGTTATGACTCAGCTTCGAAAGCAGCCTTATCAGGTAATTGGCCTGGTCGCTGGATCGGTTGCTGGCCTCGGTCAGCAGATCTGACGTCTCGCACTGGAAGATCTCGGCCAATTCGACGAGTCGCCCGATGGTCGGCATGACCACGCCCCGCTCAATACGCGACACCGCTTCGTTGCCAATGCCCAGCTGTTCGGCGACCTGTTCCTGCGTCAGGTTGGCGGCCATACGTTGCCTCGCAATCGCCCGTCCCACCACGCCGGCCAGTTGCTCCATATCCACCTTGCGCATGCCCTCTCCTGATCGACCGAAATAGTTGGGCATCGCCTTGTTGACATGAAGTGCTTTTTAAGTTGAATTTCAACCTTTTAAGTCGTTAACACGTTCTGATGCGTTGCCAGCATGGGACCCATCAACGTCCATTGCTAAATCTGAGAACGAAGAAAACACAATGAAATCAAAGCCATATAACTCAAACCTCCTCCGTGATTCGGCCTGCGGCCGGCCACGGCCTGCGCTGAAGACCAATGTCCGTGCAATGGGTCTGTCCATTGGTAGTGCAGTGCTCTTAACGCTGAGTGGTTGCGGCGGTGGCGGTGGTGAAACGCCAGCGGCAACCCCCGGCGGTACGAATCCCGATACGCCGGTGGTGACGCCGAAGATCTCCGGCAAGGCCATCGACGGCTATCTCGTAGGCGCCACGGTCTGCCTGGACATGAACCACAACAACGCCTGCGATAGCGACGAACCCTCGACCACCACCGATGCGCAAGGCAACTACGCCCTCGTAGCGCGCCAAGACCAGCTCGGTCAGACCCTGCTGGTGCAAGTCACCCCCGGTACGAAGGACCTCTCGCGTCCGGGCTATCAGTTCCCCGCGACGTTCACGCTCTCCCAGATCGTCACCGAAGACGGTCAACAGCACATCACGCCGCTCACCACCCTGGTGGCCGCGCAGATGCAAGCCGGCCTGTCGCAAGCACAGGCTACCGAGGCGGTCCGCACCGCCCTCGGCATCGCCGACCCGAACGCCGACTACGTCGCCGGTGGCAACGCCGACGATCTCGCCAAGGCCATCGCTGTGGTGGACAAGATCACGTCGTTCGCCACGAACGGTGTGGTCGATGCCGACACGGTGCGCAACACGCTGAACGCGATCGTCGAGAAGGGCGACATCGCTTCGGTCACGGCCACCGACGTGCAAGCCCAAGCGGCCAAGCCGGTCTACGCCGGTGCGAACGCCACCACGATCCTCGCGGCCGGCACTTATGGGTTCGCCGGCTATCTGGAGAACTGGAGCGGCTTCACGGGCGGTGCGATCCCGCGCGGTCTGGTACAGGAAGTCCGTTCGCTGCGCAACGGCCAGATCACCACCATCCGGCAGGAATACACGGGCGGCGGCTGGTCGTCGGTGTCGGCCGACAAATACGAGACGATGCAAGGCGTGTACGCGCTGCGCTCGGATCTGACCTGGTCGGCGTTCGTACCGGTGGTGGACTACCGTGCACCGCTGTCGGTGAACGCCGTCGGTGCGAAGCTCAAGGGCGTGGATGCTGCCTCTGGCATTAGCTACAACTACGAATTCCGTACCACGGACCTGTCGGGCCAGTCGCTCGTGAATGTCTTGCCGGCGAGCTCGTACTACACCGCCCTGAGCCTCAGCCAGCAGCTGCAGCAGCAGAAGTTTGCTGACGGCACGCAAGCGCTGGTGGGCTTGCTGTCATACGACCAGGATCAGATCGTCCTGCCGAGCTGGAACCTCATCTGTGCCAGCCCCCAGATCGTCAACGGGCTGGTGTGCGATGAGATCCCGGCGGTGAAAGAAGACGGTCGCATTCAGATCGTCACCGGCGACGCCACGCGTACGTATAGCAACGTCCGTGACGTAATCGGCCAGAACCTGACCGGTCGCTACGGTACGTTCAACGTGTCGCTGCTCGCTGACGGCACGATCCAGTACCAGTATGGTCGCGGTGGCCCGAACGGCATCGAGATCATCACGGCTGCTGGTGGCACCTGGTCGGCATACGGTCGCAGCAACGACGTGCTGGTGCTGAACCCGAACGCGGACGCGACCCGGATCATTGGTTTCGATCCGATCATGGGTCCGGTGCAAGACGGCGCGAAGCTCGTGGTGGCGCTGCGTAACGGCCACCTGCGCCTGGGCTGGCTGTTCCCGGCTGCCTATGCGCAGAAGAACTACCAGTTCACCGGTGGTCTGAACGCGCAGCTGTTCTCGGCAGTGCAAGCGGCTACGGTACCGCGTTAAGTCGCAGTAGCGAATCACTGATCCCGCACGAATTCCTCAAATTCAGCGGGGTCACGGGACCGATTCCCTGGGACACGACATTGCACCCCAGGGCTCTACTTATGGTCAGAGTTCTCGCACCCGCGAACAGTATAGTTGCGAGGCATGGCCGACGGCCTTTGCGCTAGTCCGGTAGACACGTAATACACAGAGTGTCGAGCGTTGCGGCGCATGTCCATGCCCCCTCATATTTTCATTTCAGCCCTCTGAACGGGGAAGAAGGAACCTTTAATGAAATCTAAAGACCGAACTGCAAACAGGCTCTCTGGAAAAATGATCTGCCAACGATTGGCTACAGCAATCATGATCCCGCTCGTCTTGGCCGCGTGTAGTAGCAAAACTCTGGACGCGCGAAATGCTGAGGTCGTCAACGGTAAGCTATACCAGCGCGGAGAAAATTCCCCCTTTTCTGGAGCAGTTACGAACGTCGCAAACGGACTGGTTTTCTCCGCCAGCCCAGGCTTCGAGCAAGTCAGTAACACTGTCGGAAAAGCCATCTTGTATTCCGAGCAAATCAGCTCCTATGACAGCACAACCATGGGCAATGTGCAGCAATACATGACGGCCATCGGCATGCACCCTCTTGTGACCAATTCGGATACAGCAGGCGTGCTGTGTGACGTCCGCGTGCGCGAAGGTCTTCTGGACGGGGCAGTGAAATGCAAGACAGCTCGAAGCGAAGACGTGGTCCTAGAAGCAGCGATGAGCGGCGGACAACTCAATGGAAAACTCACTGCGTACCGATATGAAAATGGCACTCAACATGTCGCCCTGACTGCAGGGTTCAAGGATGGGAGACTCGATGGCAAGGAGGAGATCTACAGTCGGCACGGCGACAAGCTCATTCATCGCATCGCATGGAGTAATGGTGTTGCCGACGGCACTGAAGAAGCGTTTGACGACCGCACTGGCAAGCGCGTGATGCAGGTCAATAATGTCGACGGCAAGAATGATGGCGAATACGTGGAGTATGCACCCGATGGTGAGCGTGCCATCCACCGGCTGAAGGTCGAAAATGGGGTGCCCGTCGGTGTCGAGGAAACGTTCGATCCGAAGTCTGGAAAACTCACCGGGCAGGCCCAATACGTCAATGGCAAGCTGCACGGGACAGTGAAGCGCTGGAATGCTAGCGGCAAGCTGATCTATGAAAGGGAGTTTCAGAATGGCGAGATGCTGCGGCCGGACGACGCTGTCGCTGAGTGCGCCAGCAATCGAGCCCAGGCCTACGAACAGGCCACGGGCCAACACGAAGACCCGGCGCAGCGGGATGAGTGGGATGCCTCATGCAGGGAATTACTGCGCATAGCCTCAAACTCGGCAACACAAGGCGCCAAGTAGTAGCAGGAACCCTGAGCGCCTGAAAGCGCTCAGGGTTCCTGCTACCTCTTTTTTTGGGTCATTGAGCCGATTTCCTGAGCAGACAGCCCGGATCTTGAGGAAGACGTAGTGGTCATCGCGGAAGCCATATGCCATGCGTTTGATTACCTTGATCCGGTTGTCGATGCCCCTTGAGGGGGTTGGTGCCCCTTGAGGGGGTTGGTGCCCAAAAGCCAGCGCGCGTGGGCAGAATGCCATGCAGCCGACGCGCGCACAGGCAAAGCGGGCCGATTCCGCTGCTCATGGCTCGCTGGTACCAATCTTCCCAAAACCGCCTGGCATAACCCGGACGCCAGCAGCATCCCCCTATAGTGGGGCGACGCTGAGATGGCAAGCGGGGAACAGCATAGTCAGCCCCCCCCTGCAAGGGAGCCTCACGAAACGAAGACCGCGCATCACCCGAACGGGGCAGACGCAATTCTGCAAGTTCAACTCGGTCCCAAGAGACTAGACAGTCATCTGGACGTTGAGTAGGATTATTTGTGTTCATGCAGATTTAGCGCTGTCGCTGTGTTTGTTCAATAACTATCTGTCCCAAGGGCGGTTTCAATGGCGAACAAAGATACGGACAAGGACGTCCACCTGAAAGTTGTTGTGAACGGTAAAGGCGTGCCGCTGAAGGCTTCCCCCTCTGACCTCCTGGGCTTGCTGGTCGAGTCGGCGTTGGACAAGGCGAAGGTTGCCGACAAGTCAGATTTGGATCGCTGGGTCTTCACCAATAGTACCGGCGAGCAATTGGATAAGAACCGCACTATCGCGAGTTTCAACTTCAAGCACGACGAAGAGATTTATCTGAACCTCACTGCGGGCGTAGTCGGCTAACCGGGATGTACACCGACCCTGCCGTTGTTCGCCGAAAGGTCGAACGCGAACTCAGTGACTTCGTCGAGCGAATCGACCACTATCGGTCACGCGGCATATGGATTCTCGAGTACCGGTTCCCGGAGCTTCTAGTTGCGTTCGCGACGCCGCACATCAAGCCCTACGCGCTGGCTCCTTACGCGGTGCTCATGGATTTGAGCAACTACGATATTGAGCCGCCGTCACTTCGCTTCGTCAATCCATTTACTCGGGAGCCGCTGAAGAGGCGAGAGATACCGACTAATCTTCAGCGACTCACATTGGAGGGGAACCCACAGCAATTGCCAGTGGTTAAGTTCAACCCTCAGGCAGGTGGAGTGTTGATGTTGCCGCCCACCATGGCGAATCAAGATTTGCTGCAAGCATGGGCCCCCGAGGACGATAGACCGTTCGTGTGTCTGCAAGGAGTGCGTGAGTACCACGACAACCCGGGCCACACGGGCGATCCCTGGTGGCTTCATCGCGCCAAGGGTATGGGAGGCATATGTCGCCTTCTGGACTTGTTGTCCAAATATGGCACCGAGGCAATGCGCGAAGCCGAGTACCAGATGAAGTTAGAGGTCCGAGGGATCATTCACCAAATTCCTGCGGAGCCGATTTGAGCGAACTGTCTGACGTCACTGAGGTTCGGGTGCCCCTGCAGGTCGCGCAGGAAGGCTACGAGTTCATGCGCTCGGCGGGAAGAATGCGCTTGGAGGGCATGGTTCTTTGGGTAGGAAGACAAGAGGACCGAACCTTCAGGGTTACCGAACTCATCATCCCTCGTCAGCGGGGGTTGAACACGCAGGATGGTCTGTGCGCTGTCGTTGATGGGAACGAGTTGCACAGATTGAACATGTACCTGTATCAGAACTCGCTGGAGCTCGTGGCCCAGGTCCACACCCATCCAGGCCGAGCTTATCACTCAGTTACAGACGACCAGTACGCAATTGCGACCACCATCGGTTCCTTTTCTATTGTTGTCCCGAACTTCGCCTCTGTAGATTATGCCCTAGCGGAATGCGCGGTTTACCGGTTGGACGCGTATGGTAGCTGGCTCGAGGTGGATGAGTCCGTGCCTCCGAACAAAATTGTGGTGACTTGAATATGGCGCTGGCAGACTACTTCGAGAGAAACGCTCAGGCGGCTGCGGCCCTAATTCAAGGCTTCGATGCAGCGCTGCTCGCATCGAAGTTGCAGGGCGAGGTTATCGGTGTCGCCGTTGATGAGAGCGTGGAGCTCAGCGTCGAAGGTCAGGCAGCGATTGACCTCACGATTCGGCTACTGGCACGCCTATATCCCACCATGGCGTTTTGTGGAATCGGGACGGTTCGGCCGGCATACGTTGACAGCCTTCGCTCCCTCGCCCGGTCTATAAACCCAAAGATTGATTTGGTTGATCGCCTCTCCAGTGCGACGAAACTGCTGGTATTCGGCAAGTCCGCGGTGAGTGGTAACGGAAAGGCGAACCGACATACCTGGTATGTCGGTTCCGACAATTGGGTTGCGCGCGTCTCGATGTCAGCCCCCGTGGGATCGAGCACCAGCCGCAACCCTCTTGGCGCAGGGGTAGCGGCCTGCGTGGCGGCAGCGAACGTGTTCAGAGCCGTGTTTGTACAGGAATTGGGGGCTGCGGCCTTTGATTCTGAGCTTTCCACATCGGTGTGGGACCTCCGTCCCGCTGGCCCGAACACCGCCAATCCAAAAATTGGCGTCATCCAGCTTTCCGATGTGCACCTCGTTGGCGCCGGTGCCATCGGCAACGGCGCGATTTGGGCTCTGTCACGCCTTTCTTGCCGAGGGACCTTGCACGTTGTTGACCCAGAAACGGTCACGGATAGTAACTTGCAGCGCTACGTCATGCTCTCGTCGGGCGACCGGGGCAAGGAAAAGGCAAAGCTAGCCCGCAAGTGGCTAAAGTCACGCGCCGGCTTCAAGGTCACTCATCACGTCGCCGACTGGGCCGAGCACGTGGCTCAGGTCGAGGATTACAAAGTCGACACGGTATTGAGTGCTGTCGATTCGGCAAGGGCCCGTATTCAGATTCAGGCCAGCTTACCTAGACGAATCTTCAATGCATGGACACAGCGCGGTGAGGCCGGCGTGTCCCGGCATGGCTTCCTAGGGAGGATGGCCTGTCTCGCATGCCTCTATGTGCCTACGGGTCACGCCGTTAATGAAGACGTACTTGTCGTGCGCGCGCTGCGCCTACCGGAAGACGAGCCGACGGTGCGGGATGTTCGTCGACGGTTGCAGCACAATGAGCCCACGGATCGTGCTTTCCTCGAGGGTATTGCCCAAGCGTCGGGGGTGGCATTAGAAAAGCTGCTAGGCTTCCAGAATCGGCCACTTCGCGAACTCTATGTTGACGGAGTGTGTGGCGGCCGTGTTATGGAGTTCCACAAGGCGGCACTTGACGCGAAAGCAGAAGTGCCCATGGGCTTCCAGTCCGGACGTGTCAGGAATTTCGTGTGCTGAGGTCGGTTAAAAGATCTCAGCTGATGGCGGCGGTGAATCGCTCGCCGAACAGAATGGCGAACTGATTGACTGCTTGCCGCCAGGTGATAGGCGGCATCTT
>Ga0233425_10001158_pt1 | contig 61539 bp, 51 predicted proteins | sample Watercolumn_Towu_2_FD_181712 | JGI IMG/M metagenome (GOLD analysis project Ga0233425, IMG submission 181712) | Freshwater microbial communities from Lake Towuti, South Sulawesi, Indonesia - Watercolumn_Towuti2014_140_MG | ecosystem: Environmental > Aquatic > Freshwater > Lake | place...
TTAGAATCAAAAATGACAAAAATATTAGCGGCTGATAGCGCTTATGATTCAGTACGATTAAGAAATCTTGCTTATAATAAGGGATTTGTTTTATATGCAGCAACAAATAAACGTAGGAAAAGAAATAGGCTCTAAATATTGAATTATTCTTTTCAAGTAGTGCATTTTAAAAAAAGTTATGCTAGTGCAGATTTTTATCTAGTTGAAAAAATACTGTTAAAAGATAATAGTGAAGGAATTAGTATGAAAAAGTTTTTAATATCGCTTCTAGTTCTATTTACCTTTACCAAAGGCACTCCACATATCACATCTTATAAAGCAATAAGAATGTTTTGTGGTATTGAAAATTTGGATTTATGGGCTAATGGAAACCCAAAAGCTCTCACAATACACAATCGTTATCTAACCGATTACACTTTGGATATTATTTTAGGGGGCGAAGAGGTGCCAGAAATTGAGTACGCTCCTACGCATAGATACGGAACTATTACATACGCAACTATAATAAAAACTTTAGCCGCTGTAAATAGAATACGTCATAATTTAGAAACAATTGAAACCTTAGAAATTACTACAAGTATGGACTTAAAAAAGCTTCCAGAATCTATTGGAAGGTTAAGAAATTTAAAAAAATTAGTTTTAAAAAATAATCATTTACATTCAGATGAACACTATAACTGGCCAAGTACATTTACAAATTTAACAAATTTAAAAGAGTTGGATGTTACTGACAACTCTTCGTTAACCAAGCTTCCTGATGGAATAGAAAATTTACGAAACCTAAATATAGTAAAATGCGACGCCGAAAATTTTTCTACTCTCCCCGTTAGATGGTGGCCCAGAGAAATTAAACTGATTCAAGAGACTTTTATAGAAAACTTACGTCAACGTCACATTGGTCTAGCACATAAAAATTTACTCGATGCAAATTTTTCAATATATAGAGAAATTTTCTGGGATTGGTTTGTATCACGATTAGATCAAGATCCATTAGCAACAAGAGGTCGTACATATAATGAAACACTCCTACATCACGCCCTATATGAAGGAGATATTTTTTTGGCAAAACAACTTCTTTCTACTAGGCATTCAAATATTCAACAAGCTTTAAATCTCCAAGATTCACACGGAAAAACACCATTATATAGTGCAATATATTATCAACAATATAGTTTTCTTAATTGGTTACAACTTGAAGAACAAATAAATAGGCCTTCTTTAGAACAACAAAACAGAATAAACGAGAAACTAGCAAATAGCCATTTACGTAATTATTCAGTTGTAATTGTAATAAACAACGATGTTATTAATAGCGATAGTATTGATGCAACAGAAATTGACCTAATTTCTGCAATAAGAGATCATAAACCCATTATTGTATCCATGAAACTTCTATACGAAGCATTGGCGCATAGATTTAGAATAATTAATCAATGGTTGGATTATAATATCTTGCCCCAATGGTATAAATTATTTGTTATTAATATTATCAAATCAGAAGGTTCTATTGAAAAAACCAATTTGTGTCTACTTCTTCCAGATAAAGATCATAATGGCCCAAAATATTTTGGTTTTAGAGATGATAAGTTAAGCCTTATCTGTAATTTAAACGAAAACGTAGATAATTGGGCCAGGATATTATACGGAGAAATAGTACAATTAGGTGACAAATATCATGCACCAATTTCACAAGACGCAAGTGCATTAAAGATCTTAGATTCAGGATTTAAATGGAACATTTGTATGATTGGCCACGGTGTTCGCAAACAGGCAGGCGTTTTTAATAATTCATTAGTGGCTGGCTTACAAATTGAAACATTTAAAAATTTCATTAATTACTTAGAATCGGTCCAACCAAACTTTCTTTTTTATTTAACATGCTTTGGTGGCGGAATAAACTCATTATTAGCATTTAAAGATGCAAATAGACACCGTAAATTTGATTTTCCAATTGCTATCGGATCAGTAACAGAAAGCATGGCCTATAATTCATTAAAAAATTTTGAACAATTTTTTAATGAATTACAAGTTCGCGATGTAAACGCAGACAATGATTTGTGGAACGCCCTTCAATATATTACAGACGAAAATACTCTTAGTACAAACTTTCCAATAATACGACACCGAAGAGAAATCGCCTTTAAGCCACTTGATATCAATCATCCATATGTTAAAAAGGTAAGTAATGATCAGCGACAACAACCACTATCATTCGAACCACCAGTACAAATTATATTGTGGGGCAAAAAGGTTTTTCATAAAACATTAACATTAAGACCACCAATGCCACTTATTATCTCCACAGATCCTGAGGACTGGGTCTTGCACGTTATAAATAAAGTAGAGGCGCCAGATATTGAAATTATTAATTTAATTAATAATTTTGTTCCAGTCGTATTTGGGGCAAATAAAATGTTTTTTATAAAAGAGCTTGTCTGTAAAGAAAACGACATTGTAACAACATTTAAAAATGTACTCATTCATAAGACAGCTGATACCGCACATGAACTATATGAACATTCCTGTAAATCAAATGTTTTTTTACAACGTAACCTTGATGGCACGTTCTATTTATTGTCTGTTATTAATGGAATTTTATATAACGGCAACCCCCACAATCATGATCTTAGACAACGAATAATAGACTTGATTAAAAATTACGCTTTTCACATTCCTAAATCTATTCCAATAGCAAATGAAAGTCCATTAGTTATAGCAGCATATGTTTCATACTGTAACTGTACAAGAGATCAGCAAGCTACAATAGAAAATAAGTTAATACGTACCATAGAAGAGCACCTACAACAAGATGACAGATTTCTTGATCTTGAATATATGTTAAAAGCAGATTTTATATACGGAGATAATTTCGAGGCCTTCGTTAATATATTAGTATCAAGTGGCATTAATATACCCGGAGCTGAACAACTTTCAGATTCCTACAAACTTTCACAAGCACTAAATTTATTAAAACGAAAGTTACTAGATCTTGCACAAAAATTACAAACAGCGCACAGAGCACGAGCTCTATTCCCGCACGCTGCGTGGGGATATTAAAACCAAAATATATAATAATCGTGACAATAAAATCCCCCTTATGATATATTGTTTTAAATAATTAATCTTTTTATATTTTGGGTTTAAAGTTACTAAAATTTCAAGAGGGCCCTGTGCATATAAAAAATATCTTTTTAATTATTATCTGCTTATGTATTTTAGCTTTATCTCTTTTTATATTTCTAAATTTTTATAAAAATAATAATCACATAAGCCCATTTATCACAGAAAAACCAATACATAAAGATATAACACAGTATATTAATGCAAATGGAACACTTAAGGCAAAAGAACAGGTTTCTGTAGGAAGTTTAGTATCAGGCCGTGTTATAAAAATACTTGCAGAAGATAATGACATGGTAAAAAAGGATCAGTTACTTGCTGTAATAGATGATGGCATTGGTGATAGTAACATAAAAAAACTTAAAGCTTTACTTAAAGAATCAAAAGCTACATGGGAATATCAACAAAAATTTTACGCGCGAGAATTAGAGCTCTATAAAGAAGGCCAACTTGCTAAAAACACATTTGAAAAATATCAACAAGATTACACTATATCAAAAGAGAAAGTTAAAGAAGTATCAGCAGATCTAGAAACAGCACAAAAAACATATAATAATCTTTTTATTAAATCTCCAGCAAATGGAATAGTTATAGCCAAAAAAATAGACTTAGGACAAATGGTTGCTTCTATGTTGATGGCAACTGTTCTTTTTGAAATAGCAAAAGACTTACATCAAATGGAGGCTTATGTCGATGTTGATGAAGCTGACATTGGTATGGTAAAACCAGAGCAAGAGTCTATATTTACAGTAGATGCCTTTCCTAAAAAACACTTTAATGCAAGTGTAAAAAGGGTTCAGTATCAGGCAAAAATAATAGATAACGTAGTCACATATGCAGCCGTCTTAGATGTCAGTAACCCAGATTATCTTTTAAGACCTGGAATGACAATAACAGCAGATATTAAAGTTGCACAAGAAAAACAGACACTTACAGTCCCAAGTAAAGCACTACGTATGAGCTCAACTGTTATAGAAAACACAGGGAAAGCATCTGGATTTAATATAAAGAAAATTTATGAGTCAGAAGATGCAAAAAAAATTAAACAAGAAAAAGCTGGTGGCAAAGCCTCTAAAAAAACAAAAGACACACTATGGGTTGTAGACAATAATACAGTACAACAGGTTGAAGTAGAACTTGGTATTACTGATGGTAAAAATACACAAATTTTAAAAGGGATAACAGAAGGTTCAAATGTTATTACTGACATGAAAGAAATTACACGCGAAAATCCTATATTTAAAATATTTAAGCAGCCTGGTGGGATAGGGAGATAACGATGGCTCTTATTAATGCAAAAGAGATACATAAAATATATAAAATGGGTGAGGTAGATTTAGAGGTTCTTAAAGGGGTAGATATCTCTATAGAAAAAGGTGAATTTGTTGCTATCACAGGATTCTCTGGATCAGGCAAATCTACACTTATGCATTTATTGGGATGTCTAGATACCCCCACTCAAGGTGAATACTATCTTGATAAAGTAAATATCATGCAGGCAAGCAGAGACGATCTTGCCCACATTAGAAATCAAAAAATTGGTTTTGTGTTTCAAAAATTTCATCTATTACCAGATTTAACAACAGTAGACAATGTTGCTTTGCCCTGCCTTTATGCTGGAGATTCAGAAAAGACAGCTAGAGACAAAGCAAAGAAACTTTTAACCCTTGTAAATCTTGCTGATAGATTTGATCACTACCCATATCAATTATCTGGGGGGCAACAACAAAGAGTTGCCATTGCAAGATCACTTGTAAATAACCCAGAGATTATATTTGCAGATGAGCCAACAGGAAATCTTGATACCGCAACAGGGGAGACTATTTTAAAGATATTTCAAGAACTAAATACTAATCACGGGGTTACACTTGTAATAGTCACACATGAGCCAATAATAGCATCTAAAACAAAAAGAATTATAGAACTGGTCGATGGGAAAATAATCTCTGACAAGAAAGTAAAATAATTTTATGAATCTTCGCTTACTTATCTCAAATGCTTTTAGATCTTTAAGAAATCATAAAATACGCTCTTTTCTTACTACACTGGGAATAATAATAGGAGTAGTCTCTATTATTGCTGTAATGTCAATTGGTGAAGGAGCTAAGTATAAAGTGAGTAAAGAGATAGAAAAGCTTGGAACAAATTTTATTTTAGTGTTAGGGTCATCACCAAAGTCTGTTACGCAAAGAAGTGGTGTTGGTTATACATTAAAACCAAAAGATCTAAATTCTATTAAAGAAGAATGCCCAGACATAGAACATATATCTCCAGGAGCTATGTCTCCAGTAAAAGCTGTATACGAAAACACAAATTGGCAAACAATGGTTGGCGGAGTTAATGATGAATACGCCTTAATTAGACAATTCACCTTCGAAAAGGGTGATTTTTTCACCAATCAAGATGTCAGAGCCGGCAACAAAGTTGCCATAATAGGGCAAACTGTTAAAAGAGAACTTTTTGGGAATAGAGATCCAATTGGTGAAATAATAAGAATAAAAAAGTTACCATTTAAAATTATTGGACTTCTACCAGAATTGGGCAAAACCCCAGACGGGCGAGACCAAGATGATATCATTTTTGCCCCTGTTACAACTGTGCAGAGAAAAATTTTAGGTAAATTTAACTATTCTGCATTTATGTTATCAACAAAAACTAAAGATAGACTTGCCCCTGCTGCAGAATTTATACGGGCACTATTACGACAAAATCATCACCTATTAGAAACAGATGATGATGATTTTACCATATTTACACAGGATGATATCTCTAAAGCAACAGAGGCAGCAAGTAGCGTTCTTAATTTATTACTTTTTATTATAGCCTCTATATCTTTAATAGTTGGTGGCATTGGCATAATGAATATCATGCTTGTAAGCGTAAGTGAACGCACACGCGAAATTGGTATTCGTATGGCTATTGGTGCAACTACGTTTAAGATTCTTACTCAATTTATTTTAGAAGCCATTACTATTTGTCTTGTTGGTGGGTTTTCAGGAATTATTTTTGGGGTAACTATAGCAAAACTAATTGGGTTTATATTAGGCTGGCCTATTTTTATTTCAATAGGGTCTATTCTAATATCTCTAAGCTCTTCTGTTCTTATCGGACTCTTTTTTGGATTCTATCCGGCATATAAAGCGTCACAGCTTAATGTGGTAGAAGCGCTCGTGGAACGTTAATACCATCTGCAGCAACAAATGTATTAACCCCCCTGCCATGTTCACGGCCAACATTAATCATAACAGGACATAACAAAACTACTCGTGATCCAAAACAAACCATCTTTAAAACAGAATTTTTTATTACTAATTTTGAATTATCCCCAAAAATATTAAAACAGATTTCACAAAGTTTTTTACAATCACAAAAATCTTCATACCATAATAATCCAGAAACAAAATCATCTTCATTATTACATATAAAAGTATCTTCAAAAACAAATATTATAGAGATTAAACCCTCTGGTGATTCAAAAAAACAATAATTCTTTATATCCAAACCATACACTCTTATTCTTTTACGCAATTCTTCTATTCCAGATCGCCCTCTATCATTAGCAGCTCTAACAAATAAACACACTAAATTACCAAGCGAAGAGAGCTCTTTTACATCTTTAGCTAGTCTTTTACATAATGGACAACAACTTTTATTTTTTTCATGAAAAAAAAGCTCAGCACAGCAGTTTTTGTGGAAAGTGTGCTTTATTCTACCTGGACATTCAAATGGAGCTAAACCATCCTGTTCGTTTAAATTTTCTAAACAGATTGCACATGTAACAACATCTTTATTATTTTTGCCCTCTTTGCCCAACTCAACTTTGTCATCTTTTGCCCTACCAGAATATAGAAAAAGCGTATAACAAAATAAAAAAATATAAATTAAAAAAAACTTTTTTTTCATAGGACCCCCACTCTTTTTATAAACTCAAGAAAGCTAATTTGCGCTCTTTATTTCCCACCCTATAATTCTCTACTCTTTTAACTAAATTCTGTGAACTTACACAGGGCTCCCAATCTTTTGTCACCCAATATACAACAGTAGACTTATTATATCTACACGAAGGTTTAAATGCTCTTACAAGCTCTTTTTCGTCTATGGCAGCACGTGTAACAAAAAGATCTAAATCATATTGTGAATGTCTTAAAAAAGTTCGCCAGTCATATGTATATAAATCTATATTTTCAAGAGATAAAACTTCTACAAGATCTTCTAAAAAGTCCTGTTTTTTTTTAGTTACTTCAATGAGAATTACTTTCAGGTGGGGGTAAAGAATTTTAACTGGAATAGCTGGAAACCCTGCCCCCGTTCCAATATCACAAATAGTTTTAACAGTAGAAAGATCTATAAATTTACGAATAGCCAGTGAATCTTGAAAGTGATACCTAACAATACCAGAAAGTTCTTTGACCGCAGTTAAATTAATCTCTTTATTACGCTGTGAAAGTAAAATCTCATACCTTTTAAACGACTCACAAAGCTCATCACTAATCTTCTCTTGATCTTGAAATTCAGCCCACACCCTCTCTGCCGGTTTCTGTCGAATTTTCATGGCAAAGTCCTTTATCTGTATAAAATATAGCTTTCACTGTTGTACATATGATAATGTATAAGCATAAAAGCATTTATCAAAAAAAGATATAAAAAAGTTAGGAGACATATATGTGTGTGCGTTATTTTATCTCACTTTTTATTTTTATTCTTTTTTTAATAAACAATATTTTTTCAGATACAAGAATTATTATCCCTTTAAAAAATGCACCATTAAGTATTATAAAAGAGGCCTCCAAAGAGGCGCTTTCTAGCCCTGTTGCAGATCAAATATCAAAAATTGTCTTGAAAGGAACAGGTGCTGTTAGTAAAAAAATACTTAAAAAAGAGCTACGTGAATACTTCGCCCCTTCACTTGGGGGTTTTTTTGCACTATACGGGGGATTCATAACTGCCTCTAATAATGAAGGGCTTATAGCTTTCCCACTCAGGCACACAACAAAAAAACTCTATATATCAATTACCCCATTAATAAAACTTGTAAAAGTTAAAGGGGAGACAATATCGCATCAAGAGTATATCTCTTCACCTGATAACCCAATTAAATTATATATGTGCGAACAAAAAACAAATAAAAAGGGGCATGTATATTGGTCAGTTAAGCAAGAAAATATCCCCAATAATAAAAAGGTTAACCCTATAACTGTTCTTATTTTAACTAAACCAAAGAATTTATTCCTACAAGAGGGAGACTTTTTATCAAGTGAAAGTTCACATATGATTCTACCTGAAATCTATGTAGTAGGGCAGGTGGAACAAGAAAAAACAGTTATGCACATGCTTGACCTTAAGCACTATTATGAACCTATACAGTGGGAAGAAAAGAAAGGGTCAGATATCTCTTTACAAAAAATTATGACTACTATATAAAAATACAAAAATTGGTATTATAAAAATATTAGACAGTTTAACCTTAATATCATAAAGGAGAGAGTTTATGAAAAAGCTACTTGCACTTGGGCTTGTTTTGGCAGCATTGGCACTCCCTAACTGCGGTAAAGAAAAAAAAGGTGAAAAGAAAAAGAACAAAGCAAAGATAACTAAGCTAGACAAAAAATCACCTTATAAAATTAAAAAAGATAAAAAGGGTAAGAGATATTCAGATTCATTCGGGAAATACTAACAAATAACTAAATAACCAAAGGAATTATAATGGGTTGTGGTTGTGGCGATAAGAAATGCCCAAAATGCAACAGTTCACCATGCAAGTGCGTTTGTCCAAAGTGTAAAAACACATGTGACAAATGTAAGTGCACTAAACCAACAGGCAAATAAATTAAAAAACCCTGATTTTAAAATCAGGGTTTTTTAATATCTCTCTTTAATTTTATTAGTTTTATTTCTCAAAAATTATACTATATTATCTGCAAGAAACTAAAAGTTTATTAAAACTCAAACACTTTATACTGGGAGTTATTTGTGAAAAAACTATTCTCATTCTGGTTAATAGCTAGTCTATTTACATGCACATATGCTATGCAATCTCCAGGACTAGATATAGTTGCTCAAACTCTTGATTCTATATCGCTACATTTTGATATGCAACCCCCCACAGATATCCAATTTCTTGATAATTTAATAGATCTGCTAGCTAAAGATCTTGAATATCTTAATCTTATTTTGTCTCCAGCAGCAACAACAGAACTTTATGGTGACTACACCCCAAGCTGGAAAAGATTTGACGCCAGAGCAATTTTTCTTAGAGAGAATGTCATACGAAAAATAAAAGATCTTAAAAAATTACTGGGGACAAGAAGATGATTACAAAAAATTCTTATGAACACTTAATAACTATCTTACGTAATGAAAAAACATCCAGAGATACATTTAGAGAGACAGCGCATCAGATTGGGCAAATACTTGCTGTACAGGTGTCACAATTACTTCCCAAAATTAACTGTTCTGTAAAAACACCTATAGCACAAGCTATTGGTCAAAAAATTAGTGGGAATATTATTCTTCTACCAATTTTGCGGTCAGGAATTGCACTTCTTGCCCCATTCTTGTCTTACTTTACACAGGCAAGTGTTGGCTTTATTGGCATGAAACGGGATGAATATACAGCTAAGCCACATCTTTACTACTATAATTTGCCCAAAATTACAGAACAAGATAACTTAATTATTCTTGACCCGATGTTGGCCACAGGGGGGACTGCTGATGCAACCCTTGCACTTTTAAAAGAGAAAAATATTAACCCGAAGACAAAAATTTTTGCTGGTGTTATCTGTGCACCAGAAGGGCTAACACTTGTTCAAAAAAATCACCCCGATGTAACTTTTGTTATTACTGCGCACGATCAGGCGCTTACTAAAAATTATTTTATTACACCCGGGCTGGGAGACTTTGGCGATAGATACTTTGGTACAGAGTAGCTCTTTAAATAAACCCCCGCAATGCGGGGGTTTTTATTATCTCCTATAAGCCCCGATAGGGGCGAAATCTTGGTAGTCCAGGGCGTGAAATGCTTCGCCAGCGATCTGCAGTCACTTCAAATCTGCCCCTGGACGTTAGCACTCACCCTTCGATATATTCTACTTCGCCAAAGCTTCGTAGAACACTCAGGGCGAGCGCAACTAAAAACACGCTGTCGTCTTACCCCCAGTCTACTCATTAAGTCCAAAGTGATCTATAAATGCATCCATAGTAGGTGGCCGGCCTAAAAAGTTTTTTAATAAATTCTCTGGTTCGTCTGAGCTTCCCTTACCCAACACTGTCTCTATTAATCGCGCACCAACTTTAGAATCTAAAAGCCCTTCGCTTTTAATTTTATAAAAAAGATCAAGCGCATAAACCAAAGACCACATGTAACTATAATAACAGGCATCGTATTCACCAAGGTGCCCAAATGACATTTCAAAATGGGCTTCAGGGGGATAATAGGTAAAATCAAGATAATCTAATGCTAGATCCCGTACAATTTTATCTGTATCTTTTTTCTGGCCAGAACTAAAAAATTTATAGGCAAGTGATGCAAGCCAACATTGTCTGTGTAAAAACATTCCCGCATCATATTTTTTAAGTGCAATAATATTATCTATTAATTTTTTAGGTAACTTCTCTCCAGTTTTATAATGCCCACTTATTATATTAATTACCTCCGGCTGCAAAACCCATTCTTCAAACATTTGTGAAGGCACCTCAACAAAATCTAATTTAACAGCAGGTCCGGCAGACTGAGATGTAATCTTTGTAGCACTAAGAACAAAGTGCATTACATGCCCAAACTCATGAAAAAATGTCTTTACATCATTAAATTTAAATAAAGCAGGCGTATCACCATTTGACTTAGGAAAATTGGCAATAATAACAGCTACAGCGGGAGTCACTCCCTCTTTTATAAGCGTAGGGGGGACAAGCTCCTCTTCACAGGCATGTGAATACTTATTATCTCTAGGATAAAGATCTAGAAAGACAAAGCCCCTAGGGCACTTATTTTTATCATCTTTAATCTCTATACACTTAACATCTTTGTGCCAAGAGTTCTCTGGTTTAATTAAAGTAAACTTTAAGCCCAAAAATTTTTGATATACCTCAAAAATTTTATTAAGAGTTTGCTCAACTGGGAAATATTTGGCTACTTCACGTTCATCGAGTGAAAAATTTTTCTTTTTATAACACTCTTTAACATAAGAGATATCCCAAGGGGCCAAGCGTCCCCTAGAGTCAAGAGAGACATCTGGGGGAAGATCTTTTGTAAAAATTTCTAGCTCTTTAGAAATTTTATTTTTTGACTTTTCCCAAAGGTCATTAAGAAAATTTTCAACACGATCTACTGTTTTTACCATCTTGCTATCATAAGAGAGGGCTGCAAAGCCCCCAAACCCTAGCTCTTTTGCTAAAGTATCTCGTGTTTCTATAAGATCATCTAAAACTTTTTTGTTCTCTGGATAAGCTCTAGTGTTAAATATTACATAAAGATCTTTACGTGTTTTAGCACAAGAACAGTTTTCCATAACTTCAAAATAGGTCGGGTAATCACACCCCAATTTATATTTCCCGTCTGGCGTGCGAGCAAGTAAGTCTATAAATTTATTGTCAAGTCCAGCAAGAGAATCTCTTGTCACACTAATAAAATTTTTATCACTAGCTATATTTTTTTCAAATTCTAAAACCAATTCTGTGCATCTTTTTTTAAGCGCTTTTACTTTTTCTAATTTATCACTCGATAGTAAAAGCCCATTTCTTTCAAACTCTTTAAGTGTTTGGCTAATAAAATATCTCTCTTGTGAAGTTAAACTTTCTTTAATACAAGAATTTTGGGCACAGTATTTGCACGCAAAATAAAGTTTTTGATTAGCAAGTGTCTCAACAATAAAATTATTAATTCTCACATGCTCTTTATTAATGTGCCTTAACATCCCTTCGTCAGGGGCCACTTTTCCTAAAACAACACATACTCTTGAAGAGATAAAACCAGCTCTTTTAATTTTATCTAAAGCCCCAAAAGTATTACTAAAAGTTCTTTTATCATCTTGAATATCCAAAAGTCTCTTTAATTCTTTAGAGATAAAATCTATGGCGAAATCTATACAAGAAGTCACATTTTCTTTTGTGCAAGATAAAAGTGATAGCGTATCGTCTAGGTCTCTAAGCCCACTCGTTAATATACGACAATAATCCTCGCGCGTTATATTTTTACTTTTACGCATATAATTACATCCGGTTAAAATAAAAATAATTATAAATAAATTAGTAATTAAAAAATTTATATTTGATCTCTTCACACACTCTCCCCTTAAAAACATATAATTCCCCGCGTTGCGGGGAGAATTATAATATTATTCGTTTAGCCCAAAGTTATCTATAAACGCATCCATCGTAGGGGCCCGTCCCAAAAAGTTTTTTAATAAATTCTCTGGTTCATCTGAGCTTCCCTTACTTAAGATAGTCTCTATTAAGCGCAACCCAATTTTTGAATTTAAAAGCCCCTGATCTCTAATTTTATAAAAAAGATCAATAGAAAAAACTAAAGACCACATATAACTATAATAGCAAGCCCCATAATTACTCAGGTGTCCAAAAGAGGTCTGGAAATGTGTCTGGGGAATATCATAGGCATATTCTATATATTTATCATTAAGGGTTCTAATTAATTTATCTATATCTTTCTTAGCACCCTTTTTATAAATCTCTAAAGACAATAAAGAGAGTTCGCATTGTGCTTGCAAAAACATTCCGGCACTATATTTTTTAATCGCAATAATAGTATCTATAATCTTTTTTGGTAACTTCTGGCCAGTCTTATAATGTCCACTTATTATATTAAGTACCTCAGTATCATACATCCATTCTTCAAACATTTGCGATGGCACCTCAACAAAGTCTGTCTTGACTGAATTTCCAGATTGAGATGTAATTTCAGTCACACCTAAAATAAAATGCATCGCATGTCCAAATTCATGAAAGAAAGTAGAAACATCATTAAATTTAAGTAACGCAGGAGTGTCTCCAGATGCCTTAGGGAAATTGGCAATAATAGAACACACTCCGGGGTGTATACTATTCTTATAAATAACAGCAGGCAAAACCCCAGCCTGACACGCATGCGTGTATTTATTCGCCCTAGGATAAAGGTCAAGAATTATAAAACCACGCAGGCGATCACTTTGTGCTTCGTGAACCTCTATACATTTAACATCTGGTGCCCAGGTATTCTCTGGCGTTATTAAATTAAACTTTAAGCCCAAAAATTTTTGATAGACCTCAAAAATTTTATTTAAAGTTTGTTCGACTGGAAAATACTGTGCTACTTCACGATCATCAAGAGAAAAGTACTTTTTCTTATAACACTCTTTAACATAAGCTGTATCCCAAGGAGCAAAGCGCCCTTTAGAATCCAGTGTAATACCAAAGGGTAAATCTTTGGTAAACATCTCAAGCTCTTTAGAGACCTTATTTCTAGTCTTTTCCCATAGCTCTATTAAAAAATTCTCAACAGTGTCTACAGTTTTAGACATCTGACCATCATAAGAGAGCGCAGCAAAACTTTCAAAGCCTAACTCACCAGCCAAAGCATCTCGTGTCTCTATAAGATCATCTAAAATTTTTTTGTTCTCTGGATAAGCTCTATTATTAAATAAAACATAAAGATCTTTACGCGTTTTAGCACAAGAACAGTGTCTCATAACCTCAAAATAAGTAGGGGTATCACACCCTAACTTATATTTACCAGCAGGCGTACATTTAATAGCACTAATAAATTTATCATCAAGCCCAGAAAGATCCTCTCTTGACACTGTAATAATTTTATTATCTTTAGCAATATTACTTTCAAATGTTAAAACAAGTTCAGCGCATTTTTTCTTTAGACTCTTTACTTTTTCTAGTTTTTCTTTAGGTAAATCAAGCCCCTCTCTCTTGAAATCTTTAAGCATCTCACTTACAAAATATCTTTCAGGGGGAGTTAAATTCTCTTTAACACAAGAGTTTTGGGCACAATATTTACAGGCTTGATAAAGTTTTGGATCCATAAATTTCTCTATAGAGAAATCTTTTAGCTTCAAATGTTGGTCATGTGCCGCATTACGAATCTTTTCATCAGGGCTAACCAACTCAAGAACTTCACAAACTCCAGCAACAATAGCAACAGCCCTTTGTGATTTATCAAGCGCAATAAAAGTATTACTAAAAGTTCTTTTATCGTCAGGAATATTTAAAATCTCATTTAGATCTTTAGAGCTAATATCTATGGCATTTTGAGTATAACTCTCAATTCCAGCACTATCACTTGGAAAAAGCGCTAATGCCTCTTTATAATCTTTTATCCCATCTGTTATCACGTGGCAATACTCCTCTCGCGTCATAAAGTTTCTAGTCCCAACGGTGCTATTACATCCCACTAATATAACAATCACAATAAATAAAATAATATTTAAAAACTTCACAAGCACTCCCATTTTAAAATACCCAAATTTTATACAAACCCAGATTTTATACAAAAACCTAAACAATAGCCAGATTATTCTTCTTAAACCCCCTTATATTAAATTCTAGAAAGATTATTATATTTAAACCCCTTCTATTAAATCTAAAAAGAAAAACCCCTAAACAATTATGATCATTGACTCAGTTCCTTTATTTTTTTTAAAGTTACTTAGTTGTACCTTTTATTGACAAAAGTAATTGTACTAGTCAAAGACTAATGCAGTTATCCCAGAGTGACTTGGAGATCACAATGAAAAAATTTCTTTTTATATCCCGCTTATTTTTTATACTTCTGGTCTTCTCACTTATTTCAAACAAAAAATTACTGGCTGGATCAAAAGGAGTGCAAACGCAAGGTGTGACAGAAGCCCCGGCTGAAGAAAAGGGGGAAGCGGACATAGGGGCCTTAAGAACAAAATTTAAAGAAAAAGTAACAGAGGCTGAACAAATATATAGCAGCGCAGGAACAGAAGCTGAAATGTTGCTAAAAGACACACTCAAAGAGACAGGGCTAAAAGATTCTATTCGCAAGCTTGCCGAAAAATTAGGCTTTGCTCATACTTTAGATGATAAAGACCTTACAACATTCCAATCAACAGCGATAGGAAAACAATTAAATGAAGTATTTGGAAGAATGACAACCCCAGTTTACGAATATCCATATACACCTCAACCCTCAGACCCTACAACAACACCACAATCACAACCAAATATCGCAAACTTACTTTTAACAAAACATCAAGACAAACTAACAAAAACTACACCTAAAACAGACGATGAGACAAAAAGGATCGAGAAAGAAAAAATAGAATTAGATAAGGCTATTAAGAAAGATATGAAAGACCAACCAACAGAAGCTTGGGATTTAGTGCCACTACCAGATTCTATTGAATATCTTGTTGGAGAAATACAACAATTATCCAAACAACCAAAACAGCAGGTAGATACAGAAGCAGCAAAAGAACTTATAAAAATAATAGCAAAAATGGCGCCATGGTTAGATATTACTTTTCCAACATTTGATACTTGGGATAAAAAACAACCAGAAAACACAACGCTAGATTTTTCTAAATACAATGAAAGCTATGTTGACACTGACCTTAACCCCAAAATAACCCATTTTAAACAAAACCCAGAATTTACAAGATTATTTTCCCCTGCACCAGTAGCAACCACAGCGCCAGCTGCAACCCAAGCACCAACCACCACTACACCAAATCTTTTTGAAATAATTAAAAAGTTTATCGACAGAGTTAATGAACTTAGAGGCTCAATCACTTTCCTCGCCACACCGTTACAACTAGATTTTATAACAAATCCAGATTTTAAAACAAATCCAGAGAACTTTTCTGGATCTATTTTTGACACAAATTTCAAAAACAACGTCACTGACAAGCTAAATGCTTCTCTAGCAAAACTTACAGATCCTGAACTTTCTGCAATTCAACAATTACTACAACCTAAAACATTACAACTCATAACAGCTATCGATAAACTTATCGATGGAATACAAACAGAGAAACAAAAAGAAGAAGATTTTAAAAAAGCCATGGATGAATTGGCCAATCCTTTAGGCCTAAACCCGCTAAAAGATTTCACGCTAGGGCCAATTAAAACGTTCGTAAAAACAATGAGGGATGATTTATCAGCCAAGAAATATTCACGACCAGTTACTTTTCTTTCCGATCCAAACTGGGCAACCAAACAAACAAAAACTATTAAAGACCTCTGTAGTGGAATTGAAACAGCAACGCTTCCAAGCGCTATTGAACAAATTATAGCAGCATTTGAAGGTATAACTGCCCCAATGGCACAAAAAATTTTAGACACTCAAGGCATAGAATTAAACCTTAAACAAATAATAAGGATTTTGGGCACCCCACTAAATATACAATTCAACGAAACAAAAAAACCGCAATGTTTTTCTTCTACAACATTTGTTGAAAAAACAATAAGTGACATAAAAATTTCTTTAACCAGTGAAGCATCAAAAAAACTTAAACAACCTGAAGATAAAAATATTACAGATGGCCTTTCAAAATTCTGCGATCTTAAACAAGTTATTATAGATCTTATTGGAAAATTAAGCGATACAAGAGCTGGCCAAGACGAAAAACAAAATAATCTAAAAGAGGCAATTAGATTACTTGCTTTACCTTTCCCAATAACAGTAGACGATGCTGACTATTTAGAAGATACAACAACAAAACAATTAAAAGTTATTAGTAAACTAAAGCTAGTTCAAGAAAATTTAACAAAGAAGCAAGCTGATTTGCCACCAGGAGCAAAAATAACACTTTCAAATGGTACAAAACTTAAAGATGACATTTTTATTCTTATCGACAAAGTCAAATCTCTCTCTGACGAACTTTCTGGCAAAGGGAAAGACAAAGAAAAACAACAAAAAGAAATAGATAAGCTCAAAGAAGAAAATGCTGATCTTAAGAAATCAATAGATACTTTAGCAAATCCTCTAGAGGTATCTGTAAGTGATTATAAATCTGTAAATATCACAAAAAACCTTTCTGATGGCCTGGCAAAACTAGCTACTTATTACCAAACAGAGTTTACACTTCCAGCTGAACCTTTTGTAATTTCCAACGGAACATTGCAAACAACACCAAAAAAACCTTTAGCAACAATAACATCAACAACATCATTGCCTAGCGCCATAAAAACAATTATAAACACACTTAAAAGTATTATTGATGGGCTTGTAGGCAAACTTAAAGAACTTGTGCTAGAAAATGAGAAGCTTAAAGAAGAAAATAAAAAGCTTAACGATAGAATTATCGAACTTAAAAAACAGGCTGGTGAAGCTGAGGATCTTAAAAAATCTGTTCGCGCGTTGGCTAAACCACTAGGGCTTACTGCATATTTGGTAAAAGATGGAACAACAGAAGAAGATTTATCTTCAGCTGTCGTAGAACCTCAACTTAAAGCAAATGTCGAAGATCCTTTAATTGGACAATATGGAAGAAAGATCACCATAGTTACAGAAGAGGAAGCTGCAACTGCAAGCCCAACTGCTTGAATCTAAATAGGAAAATAATTATGAAAAGATTTATTATCCTATTTCAATTATATTTTGTATTAACACTTATGCTCTATATCTTTTGTTTCTCACAAGAGGGAGAACCTGTCGTTGTAGCCCAGCACATTTTAGAAAAATATAAAACTCAAAAACCATCGCTGCCGGCAGATGCAACTTTATTAACGCCACAATTAGCTTACGAGCAAATTCCATTACCTGAAACAATAGAAATTCTTATCGATACACTTGTTAATCAAATGCGAAAATTAAATAAAGATTTTGATAATACACTTTCAGAATTAGCGGACTCTGACATATATAATGATAAAATGAAAGAAATTTTTGGGATTCTTGACGGAATAGTTATGCACATAACAGGACATAGAATTAGTTCCAATTTTAAATTTAATATCTTATCATACCAATTTTATAGTTTATTCATTGATATATTAGCCTTACAGATAGATAAACTTAAAGCGGCCATAAGAAAATACGATGCAAGCCCCTCAACAGAAGAAATAAAAGAGGTAAAAACTAGCGCACTACAATTAATAAAAACTCTACACGCTATCTGCCACATAATTTTTAAAATAGCATCACTTGAAACAGAAGATTACAAAGAAAAAACCCCTGTAGAAAAAAGCCAAACAACAATAGCAAATCTATTATTAAATAAAGCCGATATACACGGATATAAAGATCAACCGCAAGCTGTTTACGATTTAATATCCTTGCAACATGTTATAAAAAATCTAATTGATCTTACAAAAAGTCAAACACAAAAATTAAAATCTGTAATAGATGAAATTAGAAGAAAAATTAACAGTATGGTATCAATAGACACAGAGATAAAAAATCGGTTAGAAAAAATATTTGAGATAACTAAAATTCTTGTAGAAATAACCAATAAAGTAGAAAACATTCCTGATGATATTGAAGAAAAACTGGATGAAATAAAACCAGAATTGGTTGGAATTAAAACAAAAACAATTTCACCAAAAGACTCCTCTATTGTAATAACAACAACAAAACATGGCACACTTGATGCAATACTAGACAAATATATCTCTGATACAGAAGCTGCTATAACTGAACTAAAAGCCGCAGAGACAAGTGAACATAAAATCCAACACTATGAATATCTCGATATATCATCTCATGAGAAAATTGCTATTAATCGGATTAAAACGTTAAAACCTTTATTTAAATTAACGAAATGTTTATATATACTTGCTGAAATCGCACAAAAATCAATGCTCACCGACGAATTAGCACTTGCATCCCATAATATATCATTAGTACCATATGAGTTTGATCGTTGTATATCATATTGTGGCGCGATAAAAAGAAAATTAACTGAAAAATCCCAAGAATTAACTAAAAATGTAAAAATACAAAATATAAGAGAAAACTGGATTGCTTTTAATATTCAAAATCCGATTTTGCAAATAATAAGAATACTGGTAAACCCACCAGCGAGAAGATGGGGGCAATTTGTCCCTGCTGATGAAGAATCAGCTGCAAATGTAGTCATTAATTCTATTCGAAATCAAATAAAAACTAAACTACCGGGAAAAGCACAAATATTACTTAGAAAAAAAATAATAGTTAGAAAAACCAAAACCACCAAAAAAATAAAACCTTAAAATAAAATTATGAAGAAATTTATTATTTTATCTCAACTTTTTCTGATATCAACATTATTAAACTACAATTTTTGTTATCCATTAAAAGAGGCACCGATTGCCGTTGCAAAACATCTATTGGGCAAATCGGGAAAAGATCTAGAATCACAAGTGGCTCATATTACACTTCAACCAACACCCGAAGAACAAAAAAAGCAAGCGTATGATCACATCCCATTACAAATATCTATAAGATATCTTATAGATACACTTATTGATCAAGCAAAAACATTTAAGGATGAACTTGATAAAATGGGATTAAAGGCTGAAGATTTTGCAGACAAAAACGAAGATTTAATTTTAAACTTTGGAGCTGTTGATTTAATGCTGCAAAGACTTAATCGTAAGCCAAGTGCAATGCGCAGAACTGATATACCAACGAGATTACTCGATTCAAAAAATGATTTCTTTGTCGGAAAGTTATTTGGTGGAATACTAAAAAAATACACAACAAATGTTGGCGACTGCATAAAAGGATACCAAGATAACAAGACTATTATTAACAGAGATACAGCCAGACAATCCGTTCTTAACCTTGCATCTGTATCGATAGGATTGTACAAAATTGCATTAAAATGTGTTAATCTTGATGCCTATACAGAAGAAACAACAACAGGAACAGGCGCGCCAAAAAAAACTAAAATCAGTTCAAGTGTCATCGGAAATCTTATATTAAATAAATTCCATAAAGAAGGAACAAATATTGAAGACATTCCATTGCAATTTATCATAAAATTATTAATTGATATTTTAACTGATCAAACACAAAAATTTACTCTAGAACTACAGGCAGCTAGAGCAAACATAAAGTCAAAATTTGATACAATGTTAGAAAATTTAGAAAAACAATTAAAAACAGCAGATGTAGAAACATCAGAAACAAGAGAAAAAATCGAGCTCATTAAAGGAATCATAGACAAATTTAAGATCATATCTGAAAAAATTGATATTCTTACAGCTGCTGGAGAAGACAAACAATTGGAAGAAGGAGAGCTAACACAAACTTATTATCCAAATAGTATTAACTACAAAAAAAATCTTGAAGAAATAAAAGATAATTTTTGTGAAAAAGGAATATTCAATGATATATTAAGCTATTACACAGACAATGTTTGTGGTTTCGAAGAGATATTAAGCAACCCTAAAAAAGACGAAAAAACTAAAAACGCTTATAAAATAAAAATATTAACCCCGTTACTTGACCTATTAAGATGTCTATTTACCATCGCCGAAATTGCAAAACAATCTATCGGCATGCAAGCACAAGAGGTAGGTTATAGAGCACATAATATAGGCTTATCTATAATTGAATTTGATTATTATTTAACATTTGTTTCAAGAATTCATACGAAAGAAAAGTTATCAACGCAAATGCAAAATTTACTACCACTAAGATCTCAAATAAAAAATAAATGGAAAATTTTCAATGTCAAAAATTCAATATTAAGAATACTTCGTCAAGATATTGAAAACATGTTCACAAGAGATGAGCCTCCTTATGAACTAGACACTAACGCTAAACCTGAGGTGGGACAAACGCCTAAGACCGCGGCAATGGCTCTAAATAATGAAATACTTAAATTAATAATTGCCGCACAAGAGAAACGGGTCGCACCGCAACCAGAACCACCGCATCCAACGCCAGAACCTAAAACAGTTTCAGAACCTCAACCGCCCGCACACCCAAGCCCTGCCGTTCAACCTAAACAACCAATAAAAAAACCAGCAAAGAAGCCTGTTAGTCATAGATAAAGGAGATAAATATGAGGAAAATAAATAATTTGCTTCGCACATTTCTATCACTTACATTTGTTTTTCTAACTTCACAAAAATATATTCACACAACAGAACAAATGGAAACCTTAAAAGAAAAATTTGAAGAAAGAAAAAAAGAGGCTGAAGAAATATATAGCAAAGCAAAGAGAGAAGCACAAGAGCTGTTACGTTACAAACTAATTGCAGCAGAATTAAGAGAATCTATTCGCAAACTAGCAAGTCCACTTGGATTTACTGATGAATTAAAAAAAGATGATGATTATATGCCTCCACAAATTGTGCCGATGCTACAATCGTATGTAGAAGAGCCTGTAAAAGTTCAATATAAAAAAGAATACGCCCCCCCTAATGAGCCAGACACAACAGTTGCAAAACTTCTATTAGCAAAACACCAAGAAGCAGGACACCAAACGGTCCCGACAGGAGATCCTGAAGAGGCCGCATGGAAATTTGTCCCGTTACCAAATGCTATTGAATACTTAGTGGACACGCTATCCAGTGAGTCTGGTACATGTATTTCTTACATGCTAGGATTTAGAAATCTTATTCGCATACTAGCATTCCCACTTGGTTTTGGCACAGCACCAGAACTAGCCGGTAATTTTTTACCAGTGGCTGTTGATCCGTTATATAAAACTTTTACACATATCCCTTTACAATCACTTTATGCTAGAGAAATTCCAACACTCCTAGGTCAACCAGTTGGAACAGAAACAGTTTGGTATTTACTTTCAGGAGAAACATCAATTCCAACAAATACATTTGATGGTATGCAAAAAGCATTTGAAGTTTGTCCGCTGCCAAAAGCTATGGACAAACTTGTAGATAGCCTTAAAGAAGCTCGTACAACGGCCAATACTTTAGCCCAACAAAATCATGATCTAGATCAACAAAATAGTGATTTACAAGAGGTTGTTGGATTTCTAGCTAAACCTTTAGAATTAACACTCTCTTTTCCTTTACCAACGGATGATCCATTAATTTACGTAACTGGCGAATTTAATAATCAAGTTAAAACTAAGAAAATAGCCCCTCTAAACCTCACTGAAGATGAACTAGAACAAAATTCAGAAGGCATCCCGCTACTTCCAACAACGATCGAAAATCTTAAAAGAAAAGTCGACAGACTTGTTACAGAAAAAGATGCGCTTGAAGGTACAGTACGGCTATTAGCCAGACCGCTTGGACTTACCCTTCTTCCTGATGCAGACTTAAGGGTACAAACTGTTCGCCCATTATATGAAAGTGATGTACGAGATGTTGTATGTAACAGTTATAGTAGACAAGTACAGGTAACAGACGGAGATGGAAACACACTTGATCCCAAACAAGTTTCAGAACTAATATGGGGATATGGAGTTAGTGCAGAAAGCGCGTTTGACACCTATTCTCTTCCAGAAGCAATAAGTAGACTTATCGAAATGTATGGTCGTGAAGTTGTTAAATTGATCACAATAATTAAAAAGAAGCCCAAAGTTATTAAAGTTCCAGGGCCAACTAAATACATACGCATTGAAGTTCCAGTACCAGGACCAGGCCCAAAACCAACAAGAACAATTGGAACACAACCAGAGAAACCAGAGGAAGAGATAGGCGTAGGGGGGAAACCAAAAACAGAAGAAGAGGCCGAAATAGATGTCTCACAAATTATAGCTGGAAAAAATCTTAAACAAATGGTTGAAAATATAATGGGATACCTTGATGACATGTGCCAGTGCATAAGATTAGATAGACGTGATCTATTTGAAGAATTGTTACAAAAATTAATAAATACTATTCTAGAAGCCATTCGCCTTCCTTCGTTAACTTTAGTAAGCCTGTCAGGACTTGCTAACCCAATATGGGATAGCGAACACTCTTTATCTATTGAAAATTTTGTACTAGCTGTAATCGATTTCTTAAAACTCTCAAATAAAGTCTATCCAAAAGGAGTCACGCTCGATGCTGCTCAAGCAGGATATTTTACTCGTGAAATATTAATTGTTATAAAAGGCAATAAAAAAGCAAAAGAATATTGGCTTGATTATATTGAAAACGGAAAAGGAAAAATCTGTAAGCAAATTCGTGAATCTTATTATGATACCTCAAGAAATTCTGGCATGAACAAACAATATAAAGGGGCCAGAATGTGGCATAAGCTTTATGAATCAAATCCACCAGCTCCATTAAGAATAGAGACTATAAGTGCAAAATTACAAAGGCTCTTAGATAATGGACAAACGCTTGAAATACTAAACATTAAAGAACCTGGTAAAAAAGCTAAAACAAAAAGACCTTTATCAGTTCGTTAGTTATAACTTTTTGTTAATCTGCCAACAAACATATCCACCAACTGTAATATTATGCCGGGCGCAAAACCCGGCATTAACTTCAAGTGCATATTTAATACTATAATTTGAAGGTAAAGGGGTTTCGTCATAAGGGATAGCGTTTGTGTGAATACAGACGATTTTGTTATATTGCTCTTTTGAAGATTTATTCTCTTGTGAAATAAAAATAATATCTAGTGGTATCTTTGTATTCTTCATGTAAAAAGCACAAAGTTCTTTTTGTGGGAAAATAAATAGCATGCCCTCGTCAGAACCTAAAAAATCTCTAAACATTAGCCCTCTTTCTCTGGTCTCTTGTGTCTGGGCACACTCTATATCTATTTTTCTTAAAATATCATTTTGTGAAGAAAAAAAGATAAGCTTGCCCTGTTTAGTAATCCCAGATTTTATCTCGCTATTATTATATTTTGAAAAAAAAGAACAGGCTGGGGAAAAAGCAACAAAAATAAAAAGTGAGAAAAATTTAATATATTTAAAAACTTTAAGAACACCGGCGTTTACGCCGGTGTTCTTATTTATTATTTTTATATTTAGCTCACACATCTTGTTACATATGGATAAAATGGACCCCATTTTCTTTCTAATCCCCATGCACCCAATTGACCTGTCCAATCACCTAACCATCCCCACACTCCCTCCAACAAAGAATCTTTCACACCCTCTACTATTCTATCAACAAATTGAGAAACATCTAATCTGGGTGCTTCACATAATTTTATTATTCTAGCAGCATCTGCATAAGAAAGAAAGCGCCATTGTAAAAGCGTATCTAGTATTACACGTGCAATCTTTCTATTTGATGCCATTTCATCGCACAAATCACTCTCCTTAATATAATTATAATGTTTTAAGAAATTAATAAGCTGATTTCTTGCTGGAAAGCCTGGAGTAAAAACCTCAGAAAAAAATGTTTTTATATACCCTGAAGAGATACTCCACATAATTTCTACACCTTCAGACACCTCTGAAAGATAATCAACTGTATCTTTATCAACAAGGCCTACCCAGGCAAGCCCTTTTGCACAAACACGTGTAACTTTATAAATCAATGACGAAAGTGTTCTTTTATAATGAGCAGCAGTAAACCTAGCTATACTTGAACAAAGATGAGATACAAAAGAATATTCTAAATAGCATTTTTCCAAAGAGGTAGCGCCAGCTCCCCACCTTACAGTAGCTCTAGTATTCATAACACTGGCTGTTGTTGGGAAAATTTCATCTGGCTTTAAAGCAACAACCCTTTGTACATCATCTCTAAATTTAAATAAAATTAAAGGGATAAGAGTTTCTATAGCAAATCCCATAACTTCAGGGCGCAAAATTCCCAAAGATTTACCCTCTATCTGTTCCCAAGTTTCAGGAGCAATTGCCCTACACATCTTAAGATTCCCATATAATTTTATCTCTCTTGTCACCTCTTTTAACAAATCCAAAATAGCAGATTTAAACGGATAATAATTATTTGGCCATATTTTACCACTATTATTTTCACAGCCAAAAAAGAACGGCTCTTTGCCAAAAAGCTTACAATGAAAAAGATGATAATAAATCCAAGCAACCAATACTGAACCACAACGATGTATGAGCCGTGATGGTTGTTGCTGCCATATACTTGGCTTTAAAAGTACAAAAAACGAAGGGATAAATAACATAATATTTTTAATTAATAAAGCATCAGACTCAAACTCTTTTAAATTTCCACCGGTTAATAAAATGTTATATAACTCACCTCGACTATCTTGAGAATGATAAACAAAAAAGTACCACGTTGAAAGGACAGCAGTAAATCCCCAATCAAGCAGGTTTGTCATAAATAAAATATTATTTTCTTGCGCTGCAGAAAGTTCACATTGATACACATAAACAAACTCTTTAACAACATCATAGGCATAGGCAATCATAGGGAAAAAGCGCTCTGTTTCAGGTAAACCAGACAAACTGTCTTTACTTAATGATAGATAAATATTAAGTGTTTGTTTATGTTCTTTTAGCTCTTTTAACCAATAATTATAAAGTTTAATTTTACTTTTATCTTTTTCTAAAATTTCACGAGAGTTTTCTTCAATAATTTTTATTGCCTGATCTATAGAGATACAAATATTACGTGCACTTGATTCTACAAAAGAGATATAAAGATTTAAAAATCTCTTTATATCCCGCTTTAAAAGTGAATCTAAAAGATCACTTAAAAATAACAAAATAGAATTAATATTTTTAAAAGTAACCTCTGGAATAGTTGTTTTTACTAAAGGGGCAATATCTTTTAAAGCTTTAGCCAGGGTAACACAATCTTGTGCTGTTAATGCAACAGCGGGGCTAGTGGCTTTCTCTTGCTTGCTCTCTTTAAAAGAGGAATAATCTGGTGCAATCATTTTTACTAGTGATGAAAAATTATCTGGTCCCATTTTACCATATAAAATAGATTTCAATGGATTTATTCCAACACTACTTGAGAAAAGTGCTACAAAACTTCCATCAGAAAGTGAGTTTTTTAATTTAATACACAGTTGCTCTGTTGATATCCATAAAGGATCGCTATTTTTGTAAAAAGAAAACAGATCAGACAAAACATTAGCTATATCCAAAAGCCCGGTTCCAACACAAACTCGTGATAAAAAAAGCTTATATTCACTTTGTTCTTTTGATATAGCATTTTGAACATTTAATGGCAAAAAAGAAAAGAGCTCCTCTCTTAATTCCTGTTTTTTCTTTTGATCGTTTGCAAGTGCTCTTGTAACTATATTAATAACTTGTTGTACAGAATCTGTTCCCCCTTTTTGATCAACTATGTTCATTAAAATATCAACAACTTGATCCATAGATTCGTCTTGTGATTCTTCTTGATTATCAGGGGTCTTGCTAGTGCTATCAATAGGAGCAGCTGTAACTAAAATATCGCCCTGCTTTTCGTCAGAACTTTTTAAATGCTCTGTTGTAACCAACTCCTGCTTTTGTATCTCTGGTTGACTTAAAATAAAGGTAAAATATAAAGATAAAAGAAGAAAATTTAAGACAGCCCACACCCATAATTTATTCACGCTAAATCCCCCAATAAAAGCCCACAATCTTTTAACAGGGTGTTAATTATATCTACTTATCTTATGTTGTCAATAAATTAAGGGGACAAATTTTTTATAAACAAATTATTGATTAGTAGAAAATTTTATTATTTTTATAGGTTTAAAAAAGACCAAAGGGACTAAGCCCTTTGGTCTTTGTACAATAAATTACAAAATTTATTTATAATAACTTTTAACTTTTAGCTATCATGTCAGCATTTTCATTACCGATTCATAATCGTCGCCAACAGAATAATCATTTGCCAAGACTGCTGCTGTCATTGCCGCAACCTTAAACGAGTCAACATTACTATGACATTTAACCCTCACATTATTCTCATGTAAATTTTTTAATATTTTTTTGATTTCAGGAAGTTCATCCAAAGCCTCTCGATCCGAAATATCAGTCGCAGCCGAGGTTTTTAGTTCCTCGCTATTCTTCTCAACAACTATATGAATAGTTAATAAATTAGATGAGATATTTTTCTTAACAAATGCTAAGGGCCACAAGTTATAAAAAGACTTACAATAATACTTACAAAGAGCTTTAACAACATTAGTACTACAAGTTGGACCAGCCTCCATAATACTTACAATACCAGACAACGTAAGCGCTGCCGCAACACATATGTTACAAAAAATAATTCCCCCGCTTTCAATTAAGGGAGCTAAAAGAGGAACAAAGCTAGCACTATAACAGGAATTCAATATAAGAACCCTTGTCTTTAATCCAAGACTGGCCCCAACATCGAAAGATCTATCAAGCTCAGCTTTTATTGTTTCAACAGTTGGTTTTGCTACATAATGCCCAGCAACAACAGGAACTAGTCTTTCAGTTTCTTTTTCTATGTTTTTATCATACCATTCTTTATGTTCTTCTGTTGTATCCATCTTTAAAATATCTTCAATTGCTCCATGTTGTTTGCTACTAATATTTTCAACATAATTTTCATGAACATTTTGATTTAATTTTGTTCCCAACATCAACATATCATGAAATAATAACCCTCCACAGAGTATTGGAGTTCCATCAACAGATAAGCCATGTCCACTTATAATCATAAGATTAAGACACTTACCACTCAATTTTGCACTTTGCGAATCAAATTTATATAAAGCTTCTAACAATGGGCATATTCCAAATGGCTTATCATCAAATTTCTCTTCACAAGTCTTAGGCAAAGATACTAATGAGGGAAGAGATACAAAAGAGGGTAGAGATTCAAACGAGAATAGAGATTCAAACCCTCCATAAGGAAAGGTCGTCATTAATGTAGGTACATACCCAATTAATGTAGGTATATATTCAACTACCTTTTTTCTAAACATTTCTGTTATTCCCAAACCATATCTTTCACGATCCTCTCTTTTTGTCCCAATCTCGAATTGCAAGCAGTAAGGGCTATTAAGCAATTTTACTGTCCCGCAGTACAAAGTTGTACAAGAACAAACAGGATTTAATAAATAATTCTCATTAAAAAATGAACTTAACCCTTTGTACCCTGCTTCAATTTGATTCTCGTCCAAACCACGCTTTTTACTTGACTCTACAAAATTGTCCATCCATGTCGCTTTTTCTTTTTCACAATTTTCTATTGCTCCTAACAAATTGCTCATATGTAAAGAAACAGGACGAAAATTATCAGAGCGCTCTCCCGGCCTTAATGCAGTCTGCTGACTAAACACAATATTAATTACCCTTACATCTTCCGGCTCTCTACTTGAAGAAAACTCGGCAGCTATTAGGTAATTAAAATTTTGCACAGAAAAAATTTGTAATAAAAAAATCGATAAAATTTTTATTAAAATTTTCATAAAACTCCCTATATTTAACCCCTTTAAACAAAATTGCTATTAAGTAATTTTTATAATTATATATTAAAGATATATTTACATTTGTCAATTATGCTTATATTTTTATAAAAAATTAAGCTTTTTATAAAGAGAAATTTTCAGCAAAATCTTATGTTTTTTAGACTTAAAAAAGATTTCTTAACAAAAAACTCTAATTTAAAGGCTCTTTTTTCGTAGGTTTCCAATTTTTAAGAATTTGTTCAAAAAGAATAGCTGCTACACCCTCAAGACTTTTTTGCTCTTCAAGTTTCTTGCGCTGTTGAACGCTTAGCATATTTTTAACCTGACGGTTTGTAAGCCAAAGTGTTTTTATATCCGCAACAGGAACCTCGCCTTGAGCGCAATCATAATTTTCTTGATTGTCCACCTGGGGAGTCTCTTTAATTTTATTAATATGCTCTGCTAGATTATTCTCAATAGAAAGAAGAAAATTAAGAATAGTTGTATAACTATAATCTGCAGTAAATGGAGACGCTTGTACATCGAGTTTATTTATATCATTTAAAAAGCCATTCTCAATAGCCTGCTTAACCATATTACTCAACAAAAACCTATTATGCTTCTGTAACCAATCAAGAAGCATAATTAGTTCAAACGAAAACGTTATACTCTTTTCCATCTTCTATTTCCTTCCCAAGTTCTTGCAGATTTCAGTATAAAGCTTTTATGCAAAATTGTAATGAAAACTTTGACAGGTGATCATAAAAAAGAGTAGATTATGCTTGTTCTTTACAAATTATCAAAACTAAGATTTCTACAGGAAAAAAGAGGAGAAATAGTGACACTTAACAATTTCGAAGCGAAAATTTTAACTATTTTTTTAATACTTTTTCCCTCTTCTTTTTCTTTAATATTTAGTAAAACAAAAGAAGCTCAAAATGTTTTTAAAAAATGGATATCTGATGGTGACTTTCATCAATATGTTTTTAAAGATATCCCAATTTCTACCATGTGTAATAAACTTAATTCTCAATTTACTAACACATTTAATTCACTTACTACAGATAAACATAATGCTCAGCACCTCTTAATGCGCGTATTTCATATAAAACCAGAACAGGAATTTACACTAAATGAAAAAAATATAAATATTCTAACACAGATTTATAACTCACTTGATACAGATATTAATAATTTTTTTCAAATATTAATCTCAAATAAAAATTCAGGATTATCACTTAATAAAAACGAAGAAAAAGAAAACTTTCTTACTATTCTTGATAAATACACAAGTTTTATGAGTCTTATTTTGGCAAATAACAATTGGGACGAGATATATAATTACTATTTTTCTCTTGCAAACAGATTTTTTGAATATAGTTTTGGAGAAAAAAACTGGGACAACTTCAAAAAATATTTAATAGACCCAGCTCTATGGCCGATCACAAGATTAGTCTATTCTACTCTATGGCGTACTCTTTCTGGATTTGGGTGGAAAGATTGGGCACAAGAGACATTAAACGCACTTACTTATGAAACATCACAAGGGAACACTATCGTTTATATAGCTGGGGGGTGTGATGTGTACCAACTCTTAAGACATAATATTAATAACATAGAGGTAATAGATCCAATTTTACCTACACAACCAAAATACTATATAAAAAATTGGCACTGGTTTATTAAGGAGAATAGCAAAAATAATGGGATTGGTGACACATTTATTTTAATCACAAAAGATAACAAAAAATTAACATTAAAACGCACATCATACAAAACATATGGGAATTTTACAGCTACACTCTCTTCTAATAAAAAAATTACTTTACCTAAAAGCATTACACGCTGGGATGTTTATAATAATTTAAATAAAAAAATAGGACACGTTACATTTAAACGTCGTTTTTGTAAACAAAAAGATTTTGACCCTGCACCGAATAAAAAGCTTCTTATCTCCTTTAATGAACTATATTTTATTACTACTAAAGATCGCTCTGACAGTTGGGGAATTGATCCTACAAAATTTTATAAAAATACAAAAATTTATGTTAAACAACTAAGAACTCCTGTAACAAAAAAGGTACTTTGTCATTTGTGTGCAGCTGACAGGCTACCGTTTAGTTTTATTAAATTAGGAACATGTATAAACTAAATATTTTCTTACAAGAATATCTTTAGTGTCAAGTAATAAAATATAAAAAGAAAGGGGATTTTATGTCACATACACTCAGGCACATGCTTAAGGGACTACTTTATATCTCTTGTGTGTACTTTTATATATCTCTTACTTGCGAAACGCGAAATGTCACACAGGTCTTTCAGAAATGGATCGATTGGCAGGAAACTTTTCAAGATTGCGCTATCGATAGCATGAAAGATAATCTTAACTTTGTTTACTGGCAAAATTTTAGATTAAATTATAAAGAACACCAAAAAACTCTTACACCACTTGCACATTTTTTATCTGACTTTACATCTGGATATATTAAAGAGACTGGAAACTTTGGCGGACGTAAAATAAAAGATCAATTTTTAGGGGCTCTTTATGCTTTTTATGATTCACTCGAACATAACGTCCCACAATTTATAGATTATTTAAAAGAGCACAAGTTTTCTCTAGACAACACAAATACACAAGAAGAAAAAGATAACATAAACACAGTTATAGATAAATATAGATACTTCTCTCAATTATTATTTTCACGCCCCGAAAAATCGCAAGAAGAGGGGTATCTATTTGCTGTTGCAAATAGATTATTTGAATATTGTTTTTCTGAAAGTACATGGGGACACTTTAAAAATCTTATTACTACAAAAAAATATCATCCTCTTGCCCGTTTTTTATACTCAAATATTTGGTATCACTTTGTTGGTGAGGGCTGGCACAATTGGCATAAATCATGCCTAGAAGCACTAGCAAAACATGCACGCGAAGGTAAAGAGATAGTTTATATAGCCGGTGGAGATGATATTTTAGAACCACTTAAATACGGAATTTATAATATTACAGTTATAGATCCTATGTTACCAACACAAGATACCTACTATTCAGAAGGCTGGCTTTGGCTTGTTAAAAACGATAATGATTCAGATGGTAAAGGGGACAAGATCGAAGGAGAATTTGGTGGGAAAAACTTAACACTTACACGCACAAAATATAAAGAGAGTGATACTTTTCCTGCAAAACTTTCTAACGGGAAAACTATTAATATTCCAGAAAGTACAACTGTTTGGGAGGTAAAAGATATTGCTGGACAAAAGCTTGGAAAAATTACCTTTTTAAGAAGATTTTGTGAACAAAGTGACTTTAATTCTGACCCAAAGAAAGTATTACTTTTATCTTTTAATGAGATGTATTACACAACTTTGGCTCAAGACGCTGGAGGCTGGGGCTTACAGTTAGATAAATTCCCTAATGATCTTAATATTTATGTAAAACAACTTCGTAATTCTGTTTCTAAAAAGACACTTGCTCTATTAAAACAGGCAGATAATACAAATTTTAGATTTATAAGCTTAGGTAGCTGCCCAACATAAATAAAATAATAAATTAGCGTAAGGGTATCTTTTAAAAAATCTTTTTCGAAAGGGATATTATGAAAAAAATTTTAATGTCTTGTGCCGTAATAAGTTTAACATTTGCATGCTATGTTAACGCTGCAGAACTACCTGCCCCACCAAATATACCTGAAGCGTCAGCAAGTACAGCGGTTGCCCCTTCTGATGTAAGTGTAAGTCAAAAACGTTGTCCTGTCTGCTTTAGCACCCTTTGTGATCGTCTTTTATGCTGTCTTAAGAAAACACAAGAAATTGTACAAATTCTTCTACCTGTTGTAGGTGTTGCAGAAGCAGGAATAGTATTAACGCATCCAGAAACAGCAGCAATGATAGATAAAATTAATGGATTTGTTTCACAGGGAAGAGAGGCACTTGATGCGTTAGCAGCACTAGCTAAAAAATGCACAGACGATTCTGCTACTCTAACACCAGAACAAATAGCCTTACTTGTCACACAAGGGCTTGTTGACGCAACTGGAAATTTTGTAGACCCTAAGTTAAAAACCATACTTCCATATTTCTTAAAGACACAAACCGTAAGGGGAAACACAAGAATAAGTACATTCAGAACGACAAGAGAATTTTATGATAATCTTAGAAGATGCCATTCAGAAGTTACAATAGAATACAAAACTTAATATTAAAAAAGAGGGGTGAAATTTCACCCCTCTTCCTCTTTATTTAAATATTTTTAGGGATATTTTATGAAAAAATTTCTTTTAATTTTATTTACTTTTATAAATCTAACATTTATATACCACGCATACACAATGGAGGAACTGTGCAACCCAACTGGCGACGCACAACCGCAAGCACAACCAACACCTAACTGTAGACAAAAATGTTGTCTTTGTTGTTTGAAATGTCTAAAAAAAACATATGACGTAGAAAAGCTACTTATCCCAATCACAAATACAATTGTAACAATAACAGCACCAGAGGTAGCAACAATAGTTGCTGCTGTTAACGTTGTTTTTAAGATTAGCACAGTAGCGCTAATAAAACTCGTTCAAAAGTGTGTAGACGAAAATACACAGATAGAACCGGGCTATGTTCCAGTATTACACTTATATGACCTTACTGATGACCATGGGAGTGTAACAGATAACAGAGTAAGGGCACTTGTGCCATATTTAGTTCAACAGAGAACAGTACGAGGGGAAATAAGAGTAAATGCTATTCGATCACCAGAAGAGTTATATAGAACACTTAGTAGACGATACACAGAAGTCACAATAGTAGAAAGATAAAAAACTTTTATACTTTCAAGTTAAAAAGGGGGAAAATTATGAAAAACAAAAATATTCTTAAAATTTTTTTATTATTAAACATCTTTTATTTTTTCCTCTCAAAATCTACTCTAGCTTTAGAATTTCCACAAATTCCTCTTTGCCTAGATACATTGCAAAATACACAATACAATGTTACTCAACTACTAGAACTTCTACGTAGGAACACAAGCGATGTTTTAATTTTTAGCTTAGCTTCTGGAGGAGAAAGCAACCAAATTATACCACCATTTGTTGTACAAACAACAAAAAAATATACACGTCTAAATTTTTGTATTATCGCAATAGATCCTAGACATACATATGAAAACTTACAAAAAATTTTCCCCCCCACCTTAGGATATACCCTGGTAAAACAAAAAGATAAAAAATATACAAATATAATCTTGCCGGACACAGAACCAAAAAATATAACTATAATGGCCTTCCCTATATTTTTTCCAACAAAACATTTTATTGACCAACAGATGTTTTTACAACTAAAAAGGCTCGAGATACATAGCAACTATTGTGATTACATAAAATCCACACATAACTGGCTTTTAAATTTTCTAACACAAAAACTTAAAGAAAATAAAATTTTATTTTGGAGTAACCACTCTGGGCTTTCATTTAGTGACCCTAATATTTTTGGGTCTTTTTGGCAGAGAAAAATAAGAGTACTAAAAGAAAAATATTCTGATCAAATTCTAATTCTTAATCAATGTGTCAATTCGCCATGGCTTGTTCTAAACCCACCAGGAGTCCCAACACTTAGAACATATATGCTATCAGAAGTGGACTATTTTTCAGACGGAACAAATCAAAACGATAGACAAGCCCCATTTTCTAATATTTCTGATGTAGAACTAAATGTCGATACAAAAAAAATAGTAAAAATTAATGGTATACTTACAACAAATTTCCCCAAATATATTAAAGAAAATTTCCCTCACTTTTATAAAGAGTTCTGTCCTCCCCAAATTATTCTTCGTGATGCACTAGTACTTTTAAAAGAAAAACTTTTAGTTTTAGCAAATGCTTTAACACAACCAACTGTGCATCCAGTTCGCTAAACTAACAGCTAATTAAATAGAAAGAGACAGTAAAATGCGCACAAATTTTCCTTTACTAATCATACTATATGTTACCTTAACCACAACATCCCTCTTAGCCCTTGAGCCAATACCAAAATGTCCCTCTAGTATCACTACAGATTCACATAAAAACTTTACCCCTGTACTTGAACTTTTAACTAGCGATACTAGCGATATAATTATTTTTAGTCTAGCTTCCGGCGGTATGGAAAACCAAATTATCCCATCATTTATTATAAACACAGCACTAAAGTACCCAAGCTTAAAATTTTATATTATAGCCATAGATCCAGAACACACATTTGAAAATTTACAAAAGCTATTTAACGAATCATCCAAATATAGATTAACAAATAAACGTGATAAGAATTACACCATAATTACAGTTTTTCATGAGTCAAAACAAATCACAAATCTTTCTGTTGTAGCATTTTCGCTATTTTTCCCGGCAACAAAATATAAAGATAAAGAAGATGAATATGAAAAATATATAAACACAACATACAAATGGCTAGAATTATTTTTCGAACAAAAATTAAACGAGAAAAAAATAATATTTTGGGGCAACCATGCAGCACTTGGATTCCATATTCCTAATACTACTCCTTTTTGGAGAATAATAAGAGCCCTAAAAGGAAAATATTCTGATCTGTTTTTAATTTATAATCAATTTCTTGATTTCCCATGGTTGGTACTAAATCCACCAAATATCTCTTCATTAAAAACATACATGTTAGCACCTGACGATTATTTTTCAGATAAGACAAATACTACTGATAGACAGGTTCCATTCTCTGATATTTTAGATATTGAACTAAATACAAGCACAAAAAAAATAATACAAATTAATGGAACTTTTTTAAAAAATTTCCCTCAATTTATTAAAGGAAAAATACCAGATCGTCTTTGCAAGACAATGTGCCCACCTCAAATCATTCTTCGAGACGCATTAGTGCTCTTAAAAGAAAAGCTTTTGATTCTAGCAAATACTTTAATAACATAACCAACTGTGCACCCAGATAACTAAAGTCATGACTAATTAAATAGAAAGGAATAGCAAAATGCACACAAGATTCTTTTTACTAATCATGCTATGTGTTATCGCAACCAAAACATCAATTCAAGCTCTTGAGCCAATACCAAAATGTCCAGACTCACTTAAAAATGCTAAATATGACTTAACACACGTTCTAGAATTTTTATCTAATGATACAAGTGATGTTTTGCTTTTAAGTATAGCTTCTGGATCTCAAATAAAACAAATAATACCCAAATATATTATAAACACAGCAAAGAACTATCCAGATATAAGCTTTTGTGTTATAGCGATAGACGAATGGCACACACAAGAAAACTTAAAACATTATTTTGTTGATCAGCCAGCCTCAAGTCCATATAACCCAACAAAATCACCTGAACAAAACATATCCCCTTCACTAAAAAAACTTTTTCCTAACACATCCCCTTGGACTATCGAAAATAAAATAACACATACACAAATAATTCCACCAAAAGAACTTTGTCCTCACAATAATGTTTCTATATATGCTTTTTCACGTCTTATCCCTTATTTCCCATTAAGTGAATCAGAAAAGGAACAATATCAAATAGGGGTATTTAACTGGTTAAAAACTTTTTTTAAGAAAAAACTCACTGATGGAAAAATCATATTGGTTGGCACGCACTATAAGCCCGCATTTAATTTCGATCTTTTCTGGAGCCTCTTTGTTACTGTAGCCAAACTAAAGCAAGAATTTCCTTTACAAATAACATATTACACTCAAGAAGGTTCATTACCATGGAATATTTATGATCCACCATCAGCTGCACTAGAAAAACAACATTCACTACTATGGGTGCAAGATTTTAGCTCTTACTTATTAGGATTCATGGTTGATCAATGCGCAGTCTTTGAAGAGATAAACGATATGACATTATTCAAAGACAGGTTAAATAGAAGATTAATTATACAATCAATAAACGGAGAATTAATAAACGAAGAAGCTTTTGAAACAAAATACGCAAAAAACTATGGAAAGAAAAGGTGTTTTGGAAGACTACCCCCGGATTTTAAGTGGCACTCGCTAGGCTCGTGCCCTGATGTAAATACTTGTCCAATACACCATTATATTACAGCTGATAATATTATTATCTCTAATGCACTCTTTGTTTTAAAAGAAAAGCTTTTGGCGCTTGCACAAGCGCTTGCTAGATAAAAAGGGGAGAACCAGATGGGAAATAAAAAAATTTCTAAATTATTTTTTTTAAACACACTTTATTTTTTATTTTTAATACCTCTTTTTGCACTTGAAGCCCCACCTGCAAAAAGACAAAGGGTTTTAGCCGTTACTCCACCATTTCCTACCTGGCCTCCTGGTATTGATAAAAGCTCTAAAGAAAACTTTACCCCTGTACTTAAATTTTTAACTAAAAATACTAGCGATGTAATTATTTTTAGTATCGCTTCTGGTAAAAAAGTAGCTCAAATTATCCCCCAATTTATCATAAATACAGCACTAAAATACCCGCGTTTACAATTTTGTGTTATAGCAATAGATCCAAAACATACATTTGATAAATTACAAATGATTTTTAATAAATTATCAGAATACAAATTAATAAATCAAAGTAAAAAAAATTACACAAAAATTACCGTTTTTTACGACGCAAGAGAGATAACAAATCTTTCTGTGATCGCTTTCCCTTGTCTTTTTCCAAATACATTTATTTACAAAAAACATATAGTTCCCCTAGAGTATAATAAAAACATACAGAAATGGCTTAGCGAATTTTTTAAACAAAAAATTATAAATCATAAAATTATACTTTTTGGACTACACTCTGAAATAAAATTCAATGATGAAGACCTATTATGCGGACTATGGCCGTTAATAAGAACACTTAAAAAAGAATATCCTGATCAGATTTTAATTTATGTACAATGCGCAAGGTCCCCATGGTTGGTCCTAAATTCACCAGGAATATCTTATTTTTGGACATATCCTTTAAGTAGATTGGATTATTTTCAAGATAAGACAAATACTCACGATAGACAAACCCCATTCTTGAATATTTTAGATATAGAGTTAGATCCAGATACAAATAAAATAGTAAATATTAACGGTACCCTTATGACAAATTTTCCAGAATATATTAAAGAAAATTTCACACTTTATTATAGAGATTTTTGCCCTCTTTATATTATTCTTCGAGATAAATTTAGGGCCTTAAAAGAAAAACTTTGGCCCTGGTAAAAACAACTTTTTGTTAAATTATAAAAATAACTAAAGGGAGAATCATATGAAAAATATAAAATTTTTTAAATTTTTGTTATTAATAAACATCATTTTTATTTTATCAATAAAAAATGTTTTACCTATGTTTAAACAAACACTTCCAAAATGTTCAAATAAACTTCTAGCCAAAACAATAGAAGATCAAACTAAATTTTTAAAACTTTTAACAAGAAAACAGACGTGTGATGTTTTTTACATAGCAATTGGAACAGCATATGTAAAAGAACAAATTTTACCAAAATTTATTACAAACATGGCCAAATTATGGCCAGATAAAAATTTCTGTTCTATTGCTATCGATTCAGTATTTTATTTTGATCTAGATTTAATTCCAAAGCACCTAAATATTATGGAGGAAAACACAGAAACTTTTTCTCTTGATATTAAAAAAGATATAGACTTTCCACCATTTTACAAAAACCATGCAATTGAATTTCTTGTAAATTTAGAATTCTATAAAAAGTTAACATTTTTCAAAAAATCTTTTACCAATTTTAAAACTAAACAACCAAAGACAAGAAAAGACATTATTGAAGCACAAAATAATAACATTACTATTTCTTTAGTTCCAAATGAGTTCTTAGATTCAGCATTTACTCTTAGCGCCTATCTTTCTAAAGGATTACTAACAGAAGAATTAACAAAAGATAGAAATAAGTACATACAAACTATACATAAATGGTTATATAACTTTTTTGAATTCTTATTAAAAAACGGGAAAATATTAATAATTTCTGATGATTTTGGGCCTGGACAGGGATTTAATCACTTTTATGATTTACTTTTAACAATAAGTAAACTAAAAAAAATATATCTTGATCAACTTATATTTTATATGATTGGATCGGGTTTGGAGAATTGTAATTTTTATATTTATGACCCACCAGAAACACTAACAACAGAACCCAGACAACTGCCTTGGAATACAAACTATGAAAACCAAATTATAGAAGACCCTATTGTAAACAAATGTGCTCAGTTAGAAACACTAGACATTACATTAAAACAAGGAAAAAACAGAAAATTACGTGTAGAAATATCGGGAACTGTATTAGGCCCAGAATACGTTTAAGTAAATCCCGTTCGTTTCGCACAGGTTGCTACAACTGGCAGGTACCACGCTAAGTAAAATTAAATAGTAGCAATATACTCTTTTACCCCTTTACAAATTCCCTGCGCAAGAAGTTGCTGATATTCTGGATTGCAAAGACGTTTTGCCTCCCCCTTGTGTGACACAAATCCAACTTCAACAAGAACAGTGGGCATTTGATTTAAAAACAACACTCTTAAGAACTTTCTTTTTATCCCCCTATCATTCACTTTAACCCCTGACTCCTGCAAAACACTTAATATATTTTTCTGAACACAAAGTGCAAATTTTTTAGAAACATTAGTTGTCTCTTGCAAAAAAGAGTCTATAGCTTTGCATAATGAAACATCTGTTTGGATATTTACAAATATAAATCCCCCCTGACGAGCTGGCGGTAAAAACTCACTTGGGTCAAGATAAAATGTCTCAATCCCTTGCACTCTCTCCTGATCATTTGGACTTGCATTTACATGAACAGAAACAAAAAGATTTGCATTAAGTTGTTGTGCCAATTCTGCCCTTTGCGCCAAAGAGACATCACTATCATCTTGACGTGTTAAAAGTACAATAAACCCCTCTTCACGTAATAAATCTCTCATTCTTGTTGTAATATCTAGCGTTAACTCTTTCTCCTTTAGCCCAAAATATTTAGCCCCATTGTCATCACCACCATGCCCTGCATCAAGTACAATACGATAAGAGGGAGCCGCTGGCTCCCTCTCTTTATTCTCTTGTTTTCCCTGTGCGACATCTGTATCACTTTTAACACTATCGTTATGAGCCTGAAGAACAACCTTCTCTTTCTCTTTTAATTGTTCAAGTGTCTCTGGCGTAAAAATATCAAATATAAGTCTAGCTGGATCGTCTAACTTATTCCATTTAATTACAAGAGTATTCTTTCTAATCTCCTTTTTGCCTCCAAGTGTTATTTCACGATTCTTTGCAAAATCAATGGCAACAATAACCTTGGGAATATTTTTAGTGTTCTTTTCTATAACCTCTACATTTGCAACAATCCCTTCAACCTTTAGACGACTTAATTTTGCAATAACCTGTTGCGCATCAAACTGAGCTAGCTGCATCCCGGGAAAAGAGAGTCGCAATTGAAGCTTCTCTTTTACCAGCTTCTTCTTAACAAAAACTGGGTGTGCAAAGTCAAACATTATTTGAGTTGAAAAGCGCCCTTTTGTAACATCAACCCAATTAAGACGATTAAGTTCTTGCGCTGGCACAAGCTGTCCAATGTCTTGGGCTGTTGAAAAAGAGCTTAAACATAAAATTATTAACTTAATTTGAACAATTAAAAACTTTAGCTTCCTCATGATCCCCCCTCCCATTAAATTCCCTAATCCCTTATCTTGATATTTTAATATTATCAAGTGTGGTCTTTAATTATCAATATTATTAATAATCTAAAGAGCTTTAGCTTGTAAGATAATCACACAAAATTCTTAAATTAATAATTAAGGCTCGAGACTATCAGGGAGTAACCTGATAGTCTAGAGCCTTAATTATTATAGAGTATGATCAAGAATGGCTTGATTTTTTCAAGAACTAATTAACTAAAAGTAACAACACAAATCTTTTGCACATTCAAGCAGATAAGAGAATATACAAAGATACAAAAACCATTTAGAGATCCCTTTGTAATTATTTTGGACGATTTGCAGCACAAACACATTCAAAATACAGCTATAGAAATGCTTAAAAAACTAAGCTTCTTAAAAACACTTTAATTTTTTGAATTACACTTCACCCACTCAGTCACAATGCGTATTAAATTTTCCCTTATTTGAACATATAATTTGGAATTCTCAGTTGGCTTATCCAAACTAAAATTAACACATCCAGTTAATAATTCCTTTTTCGTGCAGCTTCTAATAAGATTACCAAGCCCTTCAAATCTAGATGATTCTTTATTTGGTTTTATTAATAAAACAGGCGTTTCAAAGGCAAGACAAGGTAAAGCCGCATGCAGTCTTGATGTAATAACACATTTTGCCTTTTTATATTTTTCTAGAATCCCCTCTGCATATTTAAGCCTTTTTGCATAATTAAGTTGCATATCCTTACTAATTTTATGTGTTATCTCTTCAACTTTATATTTTGTTTTAAATTTAATAAATTTCACACATTCATCATCTATATCAACAGCATATATAATTTTGTCTCTTTTTTTACAATCATTTTCTAGCGTTAATGTTAGGCACCCAGAAAAATACGATGGAATATTATTTTTTTGCAATATATTAAGTGTATTAAGATCCCTGGCTCCAACAGGACCATACTTCTTTAAATAAGCAATTCCCTCGTCAGTCAGCGCCAAAGGAACAAATTTTTTAGCAAAATGGATTGAAATTAAAAGTGGACTTATCAAATTAGATGGTGGCCAACTTTTTTCTGGGGCAGGAATATCATCTCTACACCAATTAAAATTTTTAGTAATCATGTACCACCCATTCATTATCACATTAATTTTTTTTGTGTGATTAAACTGATGAACAAACTCCCGATCAATACCTATGCTTTTTTGTGGCAAAAAATTCTTTGCCGCTATCGCTTGTATATCATCACCTATATTTAAAGTAGAATAAGAAATATAACCAAACTCTCCATCACACTTTATTGTGAAAAAATAAAATAAAATTAAATAACACAAAAATCTAAATTGTATAAATTTTATATTCTCACTTTTCAAATAACGTAGGCATTTCATCTCAAATTCCCCTTTAATAAATCTTTTCTCAAAAATTTTTTGGCCCTAGACCATTAGATAATTAAAATTTTTTAATATTTTACATAATTCTATGGTGAGTATAGCAGGAGTTTTATTCCAACGCCACTCACATTCCTTTAAATGGAGCTCAAAGTATTTTTTAACCACATTAAACTTTGCAAGCCTCCTCTTTGTAAAAGACCAGAATGACTCAATGCCATTAATTCGAACACCATGTCTTACAAAATGTTTACTATGATTTATGCCCAGTATATCTGGGTGGGAGTTGTACTTCATTCTAGAATTTATGGCAAATCGCTCATTATTAAACCAGTATATACTGGACATTATAAAATACGAAGTATCAGTAAAAATAAAATACTTCAAAAAGCTATTGAAAAAAATCTTAAAAAATATGCTTCTACATTAAAAAGACTAGCTAAAAACTAATTACAATTTATTTATTTAACTCGCGACAAAAATTTTTATTTACACTACCAATTTCTAACCCCATTCTGTTATAGTAAACACAAAACAAAAAGAACTAAAAAAATAACAGAAAGGAATTCTCATGGAGAACCCTTCTCAGCCTGTAACCGCTGACAAAGCCTCTGTGCGCTTAAACCGTTTCTTTGTTCTTGATACAAACGTTCTACTTCATGATCCAAATGCACTATATGCTTTTAAGGGGGTTGTTATCGCTATCCCTTTTGTTGTTCTTGAAGAGCTTGATAAATTTAAAAAAGAGCCAGGGGAAAAGGGCCGAAATGCTCGTGAAGCTATTAGAACATTAGATACACTTAGAAAAAACGGCTGTTTAAGTAAGGGGGTACCCTTAAATCACAATACAGATGGTGCTATTCTTAAAATTATAGCAAATCCGACAGAAATAAATTTTACCAAAGTTAGTAAAGATCCTTATGATTTAAAAGATAATTTTATTCTTCAAACTGTACATAATCTTGTTAAAGAGGGACTTAAAGTCACATTGGTCTCAAAAGATATTAACGTCCGTGTTAAAGCAGATGTATTGGGACTAGATGCTGAAGATTACACAAAGGGAAAGATAGACTATGAACAATTCTATAAGGGCTGGACTCGAATTTCTGTGCCTGGGGTAGATTTAAAAATTATAGACGCAAAGAGAGTTAACACCGTTGTTAATACAAAAGAGATTTTTCCTAACGAATTTTTTATTCTTGAAAACCAAGATAACACAACACAGTATAAATTATTTAGATATTTAGGCGAAAACAAATTTAAAGAGGTTAGTGATCTCTCTCTTTTTAATAGTTTTCAAGCGAAAAATGTACAACAACTTATGGCTCTTGATCTTTTAATGGACGATAATGTACAGCTTGTAACACTCTTAGGGCCAGCAGGCACTGGAAAAACTTTTTTGGCACTTCTTGTTGGTCTTTATAAAGTTGCACATCAAAAAGCTTTTAGAAAACTTTTAGTCACACGTCCAGTAGTTGCCCTAGGGGCAGACATTGGGTATCTTCCTGGTGATATTCAAGAAAAGCTTCACTACTGGATGCAACCGGTGCATGACAACTTAGAATTTATTTACAGTAAACTTTTAAGAGGCGTCGAACCACATTATAATTTATCAGAACAGAAAGAAAGCAAAGAGAGGGGGCGACGTAAAAGATATAATGACGCACTTTATGCCTCTCCAGATACCAATATAGTTTTACAGTTACAAAGACGAGGAATATTAAGTCTCGAAGCTATAACTTACATGCGTGGACGATCTATCCCTTATCAGTTTGTCTTGATTGACGAGGTTCAAAATTTAACCCCACATGAAGTTAAAACAATCGTAAGTAGAGCGGGCGAAGGAACTAAAGTAATTCTTGCGGGTGACCCTTATCAGATAGATTCTCCTTACTTAGACTTTACAAGTAATGGCCTTACTGTCACTACAGAAAAGTTTAAAGAGTTTGACATCTTTGGAAGTGTTTTTCTTGAGATAAGCGAAAGAAGTGAGCTTGCAAAACTTGCAGCTGAAGTTTTATAGAAGTTTTATTCTCATACTAAGAGCTTTTTTTAAATCCCACCCTGGCCTTCGGCCAGTGGTGGGATCATAAATTTTGTAAAGTCTTATGTGAAATGTGCAATAAAAAAAGCTGTACTGTCTCTCTTCGCGTAAGCTCGGTACTATCTACAACTACAGCCCCGTCTGGAACAACAAGAGGAGCTACAGCCCTAGTTTGGTCCCTATGATCACGCTTAGTAATCTCTTGTGTGATACTCTCAAGACTTTGCGCCCCTTGAAAACGACGGGTGTCACTACTTGCACGTTTTGCTCTTATGCCTACATCTGCTGTGAGAAAAAATTTATGTTGAGCATTTGGAAACACAACAGAACCACAGTCGCGTCCATCCGCAATAATATTATAGCGTCTAGAGATCTCTCTTAACACAGACAATAAAAGAGTACGCACTAAAGAACTCTCACTAACAATAGAGGCTTTCTGTGCAAGCTCCATATCATAAAGATTTTTAGATATATCTATGTTCTTATAAAGAACATGCGGCTCTCCACCTTTATAAATATAAGAAAGATCTTTTATAAAAGAGAGCTCCTGATTTGTAAAAGAGACCCCCTTTATGATCTCTCTATTTTTTTCGCTTATAAGAATATAAGCAATGGCTCTATACAAAAGACCTGTATATAAATAATAAAACCCCAAACGAGAGGCAAGTTCTCTGGCTACAAAGCTTTTACCACTTGCCGTTGGTCCATCTATAGTAATGATCATGTCACCCCCTAATCTTTTACTATTCACTCTTTATAAAAATCTTTTATATTATTATCTTTATATTAACTCTATATTAACCCTCTAAACACAGTTCAGCAACCCCCGGGTATATAAATTATGGAAACTATTAAAAATAATATCCCGTCTGAAAAAAATAGCCCTTTAATGGAACAATATTTTTCTATTAAAGAGAATTATCCAGATGAATTGCTTTTATTTCAAGTGGGAGATTTTTATGAGCTCTTTTTTGAAGACGCAAAAGTAGCCTCTTCATATCTAGCTATTGCACTTACAAAAAGGGGGAAAAACAGGGGGGAAGATATCCCTCTATGTGGGATCCCTGTACACACCCTTAATCACTATATAAATAAATTAATTAAAGGGGGATTTAGGGTAGCAATATGCGATCAACTTACAAAACCTATACAGGGAAATGTAGTAGAACGAGGGATAACTAGGGTACTTACCCCTGGAACCCTAACTGACACTACACTTCTAGACGAAAAATCAGCATCATACATTCTCTCTTTTTACCCTACACAAGAAAGATGGGGGTTATTATTTGCAGAACTTTTAACTGCGCAAATTCTTGCTACTAGTGTTCCAACAGGGGCCATAAGAACACTAGACACAGAGCTAACAAGATTTTTTCCTGATGAGATATTAATCCCACAGGAATTTTCAAAAGATTTTAAATTACACTTTGGCCAACAGGGATATTTCGTCAGTAACGTTTTAACATCAGGAGAGTTATTAAATGAATCAAGTAACTGGGTAGAAAAACAGTTTACCCCAAGTATAAAAGTAAAACTTACAGAATGTCCCGCTGTACTCTCTGGACTTGAGCAACTTTACTGTTATTTAAAAAAAAATCAGGCACAAGCGCTACCAACACTTAAAACATTACAGTTTTACGAACCAGAAGATTATCTTGTGCTTGACAACACAACACAAAAAAATCTTGAACTTATTAAAAACCGTCAAGACGATAGCCCAAAAAACACACTTCTTTCTGTACTTGATCAAGCAAAGACCCCAATGGGATCACGTACAATAAAGAAGTGGCTCTTAAGACCCCTTGTGCAAAGATCAGTTATTTTACAAAGACAAGAGATAGTTTCTCTTATAGCTTCACACCCAGATATTATTTTAACACTTGAAAAAGAGCTAGAAAAATTATCAGATATAGAGAGAATTATCGGGCGCATAGCACTTGATCGAGCAACAATTAATGATTATCTATCACTTAAAGAATCTTTAAAAATAATTCCCATAATTAAAAATATTATTAACACAAAAATAAATACCCCCCTAGGATTAACTCTTTCAGAAAGATTAATCGATTTAAATGTGTTAAAAGATTTTTTAGATGCAAGTATAAACAACAATCCAGAATATAACTGGCGTGTCAAATCTGGATTCGATCTAGCTCTAGATAGACTTAGATCGCTTGTTAAAGATGGGCATAAAGAGATATTAGCTCTAGAATCAAGAGAAATTTCTAGCACAGGAATTAATAGTTTAAAAATTGGGTATAACCAGATCTCTGGATATTATATAGAAGTAACAGCTCCTAACTTATCTAAAGTACCTGAACATTATCAGCACATACAAACACTTGCAAACAGAACAAGATTTACTACACAAGAGCTTAAACTTTTAGAGACAGAGATTTTTAAAGCACAAAACGAGATAGAAAGTACAGAATCTCTTGTCTTTTCACGCATAACAAAAGAAATTTCTGGTTATTTATCGCAGCTAAGACAGATATCACAATCGCTTGCATATCTTGATGGGCTATTTGGTTTCGCCAAAGCTGCTTATAATTTTAATTATAGTTTCCCAAGTTTTAATAACACACATGATATTATTATCACACAGGGAAGGCATCCAGTAGTCGAGCAGGCTAATTTAATAAAGTTTATCCCTAACGACACAAAACTTACAAATCAAGAATCTCTCTGGATTATTACAGGGCCCAACATGGGTGGGAAGTCTACTTATCTTAGACAGGTCGCACTTATCTGCATAATGGCACATTGTGGTTCAGGGGTGCCTGCACAGCAGGCGAGTATACCAATCTTAGATAGAATTTTTACTCGCATTGGGGCCGGCGATAATGTAAGCGAGGGCAAAAGCACTTTTCTAGTCGAAATGGAAGAGACTGCAACAATATGCACACAGGCAACAGAAAAAAGCCTTGTCGTTCTTGATGAAGTTGGACGAGGGACAAGTACTTACGATGGGATAGCCCTTGCACATGCAATAATAGAACACATAGCAAATAATATTAAAGCTAAATGTCTTTTTGCAACACACTATCACGAATTAACTACACTATCTAAAGAATCTTTGGGTATCTTAAATTATCACATGGCCTGTCAGCCAAAAGGGGATAATATACTATTTCTTTACACAATGATTCCAGGAGTTGCCCCTGGAAGTTTTGGACTTCAGGTAGCTAGAATGGCACAACTTCCAGAATCTATAATTATTAGAGCAAAAGAGATCTTAAATATTATTTTCTCGCAAGAGAAAGAGAGTGCTACACAGTTATATAAAAAACAGGCTGATATTCCAGAAAATCAAGAATTTTCTCCTGAGTTAAGAGAATTTTTAACAAGATTTAAAAATTATAATCTTGATGAGCTCTCTGGCCGGCAGGCGCTTGATCTTTTGTGGGCACTAAAAGAGCTACTTTAAATACAATAAAAATATCACAACTGTAATAAAAAAAATTTTTTAAAATAGATATTAAAAACTTCTTGATTTTTATTTTCGCTGTGCTACCATGAGCACGCTTAATTATGATGCGTACGTTAAAGATAAAACGTATGTTTTATTTTTTAAGTGTGGGTGGGTGAGTAGATACCAACTCACGCTCTTTTTACTTTATTTTAAGTAGACGCGCGTATTTAAAAGAGTAAAGTGAGCTGTATAAGTTATGTTTTTAAAGTAGTGTAGTGGCATGTATAACATTTTCTTATAAGGAAAGAAGCTATGAAAAAACTCGCATTAGCTCTTACCGTTGCACTCGGCCTTAATGCCCCTTTGGCTATCGCTATGCAAGAACCAACATCACCAGATGAAGCAAAAATTAACCAAAGAATAGAAGAACTTACAAAAAGCCTAGGGACAGAGAAAAGCGAATGTTCAAAGTCTTGGATTGCTGAGCATCCAAAACTGACAATAGCAATTATAAGCGCAATACTTCTAGTTGGCGTTGACGTTGTTCTTTACAATTGGGTTCTAAAACCTCATGATGTCAAAGTACAGGCTAAAGACAAAGACGGTAAACCTTTAACACAAAAAGTAACAAGAGATGGTAAAGAGGTCGAAGAGCCAGTATACGAATTTGCACAGGCTGTAGATAAAGATGGCAACCCAGTTGTAGATGAAAGTGGCGACCCAGTATATCAAACGGACAAAGATGGTAACCCTGAAGTCAAAACAGTAAAAGAAGACAACTGGTTTGTAGCTATACAAAAAGATTGGCTTGTTAATCCAGTTAAAAAAGCTGGCAAAGCCGTATATCATTACACAGGGACAGAATGGCTCGTTGAGAAAAATAAAGAGCACTACATCTTAGTTCCTGCTACAGAAATCTTAGTCATCTTAGCTGCTCTCTCTGCATATGATTACCTTGGTAGAGCTGAAGACAAATCTTTGATCAAGAAATTAATCAAGAAGTTCTCAGCAAAAACTGAAGTAGCTGCTTAATTAGATTATAATTAAGTCAAAAATAAAAACCCAGGTGAAATCACCTGGGTTTTTATTTTTATATATTCACACACATCCCCTGCCCCTGAACATACTATATTCACGATGTAAAACTTTTTCTATCTACTTCTACTTACTCCAACTCTTTTACAAAACTTAAAAATCTTACATATACTACACTTTGGGCTTACAGGGGTACAGATATTTTGTCCAAACAAAACTAAAAGCCTGTTCCAGCCTGTCCAGTATTTTTTATTTAACACTTTAGAAAGCTCTTGTTCTGTCTGTTTAACAGTACTGGTTTTAATTATCCCAATACGATTAGAAATTCTATGCACATGTGTGTCTACACAGATAGCCGGGATATCATACGCATACCCCAGCACTACTCCGGCAGTCTTTGGGCCAACTCCCTTAAGTTTTATAAGCTCTTGATAACTATCAGGCACTCTACTGTGATATCTATTTACAAGAATTTCACTTATATTTTTTATAACCCTAGCTTTATTTTTATAAAATCCAGATTTATAAATTATTTTTTCTAGCTCACCCTGTGATAACTTATATATCTCTATAGGGGTTTTTGCGCGAGAAAAAAGCTCACGACACACATTAATAGTCACACTATCTTTTGCTCTGAGGCTCAAAAGACAGCCAACAAGAATAATAAATGGGTCTTTGCCATACTCTTTAATTAATTTGTCAATTAACACAGGCCCAAATTTATTTACACCCTTTTGTAATATAGATATAACGCTAGATATTATACATTTATTCATAACTCTTAAAAATCTCTTGCGCTCTTATTAAATATCATGTAAGAATAACCGTTACTAAATAAATTATAAGGGATATTAATAAAATATATGGACATTATAACATTTAAAGAAAAAATTAAAGATTTTATAACTTTTCTAGAGATAGAAAAGAATGTCTCAACACATACACTACGTGCATATAACAGTGATCTTACACAGCTTATTAAATTTTGGGAAAGAATAGGCACACTTGATTCTTCACACATACTTTATCTAAATCAGGTAATAAAAAGATTTGTTGTCTCACTCTTTTATCAAAAGATGTCCAAAAAATCTCTTGCCCGCAAGCTTTCTACATTGAGATCTTTCCAACAATTTTTATTATCTACAGGAATAAATATTACTCTTAATGTCAAAACACCAAGATTAGACAAAAAACTTCCAGCTGCACTAACTGTCGATGAGATCTTTTTTCTTTTAGATTCTCTTAATATAAAAGATCTCCCTTCAAAATTTCCATATAGAGACAAAGCTATATTTGAGCTTATTTATGCTACTGGTGTAAGATGCTCAGAGCTTGTAAATATTACACTTAACTCAGTAAATTTTGATGACAAAACAATAAAAATTTTAGGGAAAGGGAAAAAAGAACGCGAAGTTCTATTTGGACGAAAAGCACTAACCAGTTTACAAAATTATATAACCAAAGAGCGCTCATCTATTATTAATCATAATAAAACAAATCCAGAGCATCTTTTTTTAAATAATCGCGCTGGGGCACTAACAGCCCGTTCTGTACAGAGAATTTTTGAGATGTTTAGAAAATTTTTAAAAATTAAACGTGCACTTACCCCGCACAAAATTAGACACTCATTTGCAACACACCTTTTAAACGAAGGGACAGATTTAAGGGTAATTCAAGAGCTTTTGGGCCATAAGACAATTGCAACGACAGAGATCTATACTCACGTCTCTAATCAACAGTTGGCAAAAATGTGCGATGAAAAGCACCCTTTAAATAAATTAGACCATCTGATTCTTGACGATGTTAAATAACGACCTATATATCGCCCCCGACGTCATGCTCGCGAACGCGGGCATCCAGGCAAAACTTCCTGCCATACCCACAGCCCTCGTTATCCAAGTGTGTATTTGCCAACGAATCATCCCGGCCTTCGCCGGGATCCATGCAAGACTTCCAGCTATACCAACTATGGCTTTGCCTTCTCAAGCATCTCTTTCATTAAGTCATAATATTTTGGGATAACATTTCTTATTTTATCCGCCAGATCTTCTTGATACGTGTGAGTTGTTAAATTCCTATCTTCAAGCATCTTTAAAGCTATATTCATCTGCTCTTCAGTAAAAAATTCAGCCTTAAGTAATGTTCTAAAAACCATAGCTGGGGTTTTGACATCTAAAGGGAGTTTTAATACATTAATCACATATTCTTTTAAATATTTCCAAGTGATATCAAAACAGTACTCAAATCTTTGAATAAGTGAATCAGTAAGTATATTTAATTTTTCCTCTTGCGTCCCCTCTATTATATTTTTAAATTTATCTATCTCTTTCATATTTTTTACAACTAATTCTAAATTTATTAAAGCTTTTAGCGAAATCTTATATCTAAGTTCTAATCTATTACTCATTATAACTTCATATCTTAAACACACACTTGCAAAGCACAATACTACATGTTACTGTATTTTTAAAAAGGGTATCACAAGTTATGTTAAAAAAAGAATATAAGAAAAAATTAATAGAAATTATAAAAAAACACCTGCCCAAATGCAAAATCTACCTTTATGGCTCACGCTCAAGAGGGGATCATAGCATGGGATCAGACATAGATCTGGCACTAGACACTGGGGATAAGATAGACACTTTAATAATCGCAAAAATAAAAGATGACATAGAGAATTCTACTATCCCACTTTTCACAGACATAATAGATCTAAATAATATCTCGCAAGAATTCAAAGCGCAGATAACACCAGAGTTATTACTTTTAAAGAGTTAAGCGTTAAATCCATAATGCGCTAACTGGAACCGCAAATAAATTATCCCCTGCTGGGATAATACTAGAACCATTATAAATAATTATACCTGTAACAAATTTTGTTTTTACCTTTTCTTGCAATAACTTTAATCCATTAAAATCATCCGGCCTTACAGTCTCAGTATTTTTCGCCTCTATTGCAATAATTTTACTCTTAGAATTTTCTAACACTATATCTACCTCACCACCAGAATGCTCTCTAAAATGATAAATACTAACTCGTTCCTTACTCCAAGTAGCTTGCTTTCGCAATTCAGTTACAATAAAATTCTCAAAAATTTTCCCGCTAATGCTAGAATCTTTTAGCATTTTTTCACCGCTCAATCCAAGCACATAGCTAAGTAATCCTGTATCAGAAAAATACAATTTCTGAGCCTTAACAAATCTCAAATTAATGTTCGAACTCCACGGGTTATTAAACTGAATAATATATAACGTTTGTAAAAGTGCTAGATATCTCCTTAATGTAGTTGTCACCAAAGAGCTCTCTCTACCAAGATCTGAAAAATTTACCAACCCACTTATACGTGTCGCCAGAATATTTAAAAGTTTAGGAAAATCTACAAGATCTGTAATTTGTGACAAATCTTTAATATCTCTTTCAATTAAATTGGTCACATAGCCAGCAAACCATGCATCCCGTCCTTCATCATTCATGGTTTGTATAGTAGGAAATCCCCCTTTTAAAATTTTTTTAAATAAATTCTCTTTATTTATTATTTTAGGTGCTAAATCTTGAATCTTATTGGAAAAAATATAATCAATAAAGATCTCTTTTTTATTTAATAACTCACCCTGAGAAAATGGATAAAGATAAAAAATCTCCATTCGCCCTGCAAGAGAATCACCAAGTGCAGGGATCAATAAAGGGTTTGCAGACCCTGTTAACACATAACGACCAGGAACACGATTCTCGTCTATATCTTTTTTTATAGATAGAAAAAGGCCAGAGGCACGCTGAACCTCGTCCAAAATAACAGGTTTCTTTAAATCATTTATAAATCCAATAGGATTTTTTTTCGCTAATGTTAAAACAGAGATATCATCAAAAGTCACATAAGAATAATTTTTTTCCTTTGCAATTTCTTTAACTAAAACTGTTTTTCCAGATTGTCTTGGACCTGTTAAAAAAATAACAGGACTTCTTAAAATAGCCTTTTCTATATTTTCTTTAATATTTCTTCTTAAAAACATAATAATTCCAATATTTTATAACATTATAAAATAAAACATTTAATATATAAAAATATAACATTAAATGTTCAATTTTACAATGCTATAAATTCGCATTTCCTGCCTAAGTGCAAAATCTATCTTTATGGCTCACGGGCAATTTGCTCTTCCTGCGGCGTAGCCTTGGCAAAGTCGGGCAGCGTAGTCTAATGAGTATAAATAAAGGGGGCCTGTTTCTACAGGCCCCCTTTATTTATTTTATATTAAGACTAACTACTATGAAGCCGTTGCATGAACTAACACACCAGCAAGCCCTATAAGCTTTGTTTTAAGACAACCAAGAGCAGCGGGCAAGGAATCCTTAACCGTTACGACACCTGGCATAACAACCCGAAGAGCCACAAGTAATTTTTCGCGGGCACCACTATCTTTTCCCTCAAACAACTCTTTCCCACCCTCACTTTCCAAAAATTCAATCAACGTAGATGCTTTTCTTTCATAAACTTTTCTAGCATCACTTCCAGTAACTGTAAAACCTAAAATTCTAACAACCCTTAAAACAGAATCTTTAATCGCTTGTTGATTCGCTTTTTTTATAACTTCCAACTCTTCTGCCTCAGGAGTAGCGGGCTCTTCCTCCAAACCCTCACCAACAGGTTCTTTTCCCTGCAATTTACATACATCAATCATTCTAGTTTCTAAATCTCTATTACTCCATTCTTCATCCTTAACTGTTGCAATAGCCAAATCTTTTTCACCAAGAATAACCTCCCCATTTTTTATAACTGTGGGTTGTATTCTTGGAAGTACTTTTTCATGAATTTTTTTTTCACCTGCTTCCTCAGATGATGGCCCAACTTCTACTGGTGTTCTTACAGCTAGAGTAGATTCAACGCCAGCAGCACTAAGCCGTTCACGCCAAAGATCTCTGTATGTTTTAGGCCCAGATTTACTATCAAAAATTTCACGTAAATCACTTAATCCATTTTGAGTTAAAGTCTCATAGGTCATGTTTAAAATTTCCAACAAAACTGTTTTTCTCTCTTGATACAAACTCGAATTAGGATCTTCATTCAACTCTCCACGAATTTTCTTAACAGTCTGCTCAAATAAAGAAATTTTACCAAAACGACCTTTTGCCCTCTTCAAGGCTACTATAAAATCACTTCTAGGCGAAGCAGGCAGCGATCGCTCCATACCTCCAGTTCTCCCGATAGAAGATCGTCTATACACTGGGCCCAATGGCAATTGTCCAGAGACTCTTACTGTTTCTTGCTTTCCACCAGAAGGTGGTTTTTTATATCCCGCAGCCCTCCACATACCAAAAGAGATACCCCGCATACAAATAAATACAGTAAAAAAAATAACAAAAGTTTTATTTTTTTTAATTAGCATAAAAGCTCTCCCTTCTTTAAAAACAAACATTAAAACATAAACTAAAAAACTAACTGCCCATTTGTAAAGCAACAGATAAAATACAAAAGATAAAACATAAACTCATTACAAATGAAAAACCACAAATGAAATAGAAAATTAACAAAAATATTTCTTAATTAATCAAATTTTTAAAAAAATTTATTATTAACGAGATAAAGCCACACAGCTCAACGATATATCCCGCTTTGCAATTTCAATTGCTCTTTTTTCACCCTCTTTAATTAAACTATCAGATCCTATATACCAAAAAGGCTCTGGAGCCCCTACAGATATATCTAATAGACCAATCAGCTTACTCTTTAAATGTATATTCGCATCTTTTAAACATATATTAACATTAATCCCGGCATCTAAATTATCAACAACCCAAAGCCAGAAAACATTTTGATTATTATCAAAAATATCTTCAGATTCAACAATAGATGGCGCAATAGACTCTCCAACTCTAATTCCCAATTTTCTACACGAAGGGGCACCTGTCTTAAAAACAAATAATTCATAAACATTTTGGTCTTTTATCACAGGCCTAAAAACAAAAATAAACATTGGAACTGACGGACGCGAGACAAAAGACCATAACCACCCTATTGTCTTTCTTACAAGGCCAGCTGGCATTGCCCCTTTATCAAAAAATACAACTCTCCACGGTAATTCCTCTAAGTCTTGCAATAATGAAATTTTTTCTACAGTACATAATTCTCTTCTTTCCATTCCTTTAACTTCAAACAGACCCAAAAAAAGAACAAAACAAATTGGGAAAAATAAAAGCTTCACTTTTCTAATTAACATAATATCTCTCTCATTATCAAAATTTTTAATTTAAAATTTTACAAAAATTATCTTATTATAAGATGATAATATTATGATTTTTCAGCATGTCAAAGTACATCCTAAAAAATTAAAAGCAATCAAAAGAAAGAGCTCACTTAGTTTAAGTGAGCTCTTTTAAGATATTTATACTTAAGTTTAAATATTTTTATAATTTTAAGCACCCTCTGTTAGACTGTTAGCAAGTTTTAAAAGCTCTCGCTTGAGAATGACAAGTGCTTCAGTTAATGGGTCTGATTTTTTCTCAGCCTCTAATCTTTCAACTCTTTTCGTTTCCTCTTCTAGTTTACTGAGTTGACCTCCAAGCCGACCGATCCAAACAGCCCTTCTTGTTTGCTTGGTACCTCCTCGTAGAGTAGAATCTAAAAAAGTCACTATACCCTTCAATTTTTCAGCCAACGATTCTTTATTCAAAAACGCCAATAATGCAGTTTTTGCATCTCTATCCCCACCTTTAAAAACATTTGATGCCCAATTTTCAAATGCCAGCTCTCGTTGATTCGGATCACACGCTATTAATGCATGCTCAATGTCTTCACACATTAACGTTTCTCCAGATTTTAACACTTGTAACACAACTCCTTTTTCACCAAATCCTAATTCAGAAACATAAACATCACGACTTTCAGGGATTTTGATTTTTTTTCTCTTCCCCTCCCCTTTTTCCGTACCCATACACCCCCCGTAAACAAAACTAGCGAGAAGTAATAAAATTTTTATTTGCTTAATAAACATAAGATATTCCTCCAAAATAACCTACAGCATTACCGTGTATTCTTACTTTTGTCAAGCGTTATACTTTAGTAAACAAACACAAAACACTCCTAATACCTATTCATATTTCAATCCTCTACAGCAAGGACATCGGCAAGTTTTAAAAGTTTTCGCTTGAGCAAATATAGTGAGAATTTAAGCGGGGTCTCTTTCATCTCTTCTAATCTATATCTACGTTCTTCAGAATCAAATATTTTAAGGCGAATCTCCTGTACACTTAAAATTCTCCCCTCGACTTTTCCAAACCACGATTTACCGACAGATATACCCTTTTTAACACCACCTTTTTTAGCATAGTATTCCTTAGAACCACCCTTTCCAAACTGCTCAATTTCCCATTGATATTCTCTTGGTACTAATGCTAAAGAGACTTCAGCCGCCCTTTTCGACTTAACTCCCAAACAATCAAAATGAGAAAGAAATTCAAAAACTCTTTTTTGCCCACGAGCTTTAATTATCCACTCAAAATAAATTTTAGCCCCAGATTCTTTAACAACCTCTTTTTGCCAAAATGGACATCGATACAACTTTAAGCCACTCTTTTTACCAGCACTAACTCCAATTTTTTCAATAAAAATACCATCAGAATCTATAAAACATCTATACAAATTACATTTTCTGGCTCCTCTACCAGTATCTTTAAAAATCATATTAAATTTTGTCGTTTTATTTTTCTCCTTATATAAACAGGTCAACCAAGTACCTTTATCCAAAATGTCTTTAAGTTCAGGCGCATAAACACTATCCCAAAGATCTTCATATTCTCGTCCGCGCATCATCCCCAAAATATTAAAAACAGATACAAAATCAAAGAAACAAACGAATGTTAACAAAAATTTTATTCTTTTAATAAGCATAAAAAGTACCTCTTTTTTTTTAATTCTCGTTAATCACCGGCTTCACTTTTTGGTACAAGCGTTTCAGCAAGTTTTAAAAGCTCTCGCTTGAGAATGACAAGTGCTTCAGTTAATGGGTCTGGATAAATAAACTCTGATGTAGATGTCAATTCTTTTTCCGCTCCAATTGGTGGCAATCTTCTAGGCCTTTCTCTTCTTTCTACTGTAGGCGGAGCCGAAAGAGGTCGCTCTCGTTGTTCTACATATACTTCAGGTGAAACCGAAAGAGCTTGCTTTTTTTGTCGTTTTTTTTCATGCCTTTTAGACGTAGCAGACTGTGGTCGCGCTTTCCGAACTTTCCCAGTTATGATATCTGGTAAAAATGGGCCAGAAGGCAATCTAGAACTTTCTGGCGGAGCAGAAGGAGAGCGCTTCATAGCCATAACTCCAACGCAAATAAATACAGCAAAAGAAAATAACAAAAGTTTTATTTTCTTAATTAACATAGAATTTCTCCTTTTTTTAAAACAAACATTAAAACATAAGCTAAAAAAATAACAGCCCATTTGTAAAGTAACAGATAAAAACAAAAGATAACTCTTACATTCATCACAAAAGAAAAAAGCCCGCCAATAAAATGGCGGGCTCTCTATTGTCAAACTTTATAAATAACTATCTTACACCGTGCTTGAACTTAATCAGTTAATCCCTTCTCCTCATCTTCTCAACTTCAGCCCTACTCATAACATCACCCTCTTCAATCTCACGCACTGGAGCAAGTGTTTCAGCAAGAGTTAAAAGCTTATATTTTAATGTCTTAAGAGCATATGGAAGTGAGTTCTTTCTCATTTCTATTTTAACATCTCTCGCTCTTTTCCATTTATAGACAGCAGAACCCATTAATCTTCTTTTTGCAAAAGCTTCAGCCTGTTTCTTAAGCGCACGCTTTTGCTTTCGTCTCTGCGCATACTTACTTAATGCTTTTAAACCTTTTCGTTTTAAGCGCGCTTCTTCATTGAATCTTCCTATCAATTCAGTCTCGGCAATATGTTTATTCCAAATTTTCTCAACCTGATCTGATTTTAAACAATCAAAATTTTCTTTCTCATTTAAAATAATTTGTTTATTTAAATCATCTATCCTATCTTGTGATTGTACTGAATAACTCCAATCAAATTCGCGCTCAACAACAGTTAACCACAAAGATCCGTTATCATCGGCAAGCCCAAACCATTTGCCCACACTACCAGTAAAAATTTTATAAGAAACTTTCCCCACCTCTTTTTTAACTTCAGAAAACCATTTAAACCGTACTCCCTCAGAAGTTTCCCAAAATGGACATTTTATTAAATTACATTGTTTATCAACTCCAAATCTAAAAATACGACGCTTGCCATCACTTGTGTCTAAATAATATAAATTTTCATATATTTTATCTTCACATTGATATACAAACACATAAATTACACCAGGTTCACTGTCCAAGCGTCCCAATAATTCCAACAATAAACTACAACCTAAAATCTCTTTTAATTTAGGCAAACAGACAATATTCCAAACATCTTCTTTACTGGGCGACATTGGTACAGGCACATCCGCTCTTGGCACCGGCTCTATATCTCTAGGAACAGGATTGGGAACTTCTGACGGCGACCTTGGTTCTGAGGGCTCTTCCCCGGTTACCAAAGACACATTAATAACACACACAATCCAAACAAAAAGTAATAACAATTTAATCTTTTTAATTAACATAAGATCTCCCCTTTTTTTAATACAAACACTCCTTAAATTTTACACACTTTTAAAAACTACACATCATCATTTAAGGCCCTCTCTAATGTCCACAGTGTTTTCATCGCATCATTCTTAACAATACTATTAACAGTAGTAAAACACCATTTAAACAAATTATCAGATGTGCTAATACCAAAATGGGTTCTTTCATCTAACTGCAAATACTTAGGATCATCATCATCATAATAATAAATAATATAACCCTCAAACCCATCTTTAACACTAACTCCACTAAATCGCCATACCCAATTTACCCACCCGCCTAGATTTGGCACATTATCAATAACAAATTCAGGCACCCCATTAAATTCAGCAACTCCTAACTGTTTAAACATCATTCTTTTATTATAAAAAAATGACTTATGAAAAAGACAAAATATTTTACCAGTCCATTTGACCTCACTAGAATTTGGCAATGGTGGTGAAAAAATAAAAAAAAACTTATCTAAATCATACTGTTGCGGGCAAAAGCACAAACTAATATACACCCACATTGTTCTCAATAAACCAGAATTATCGCTTTTACAAACATACCATGGCAATGAATAAAGTTCACTGTAAATTACCTCTCTACATTCATCTTCACATTCACAATCAAACTCCATTCCAGAAATTATTTTAAAACACAAACAACAAGATAATATTAAAAAGATAAAAGTAGATAATACTTTTTTATGGTTCATACCTAAATTTAAAAATAAATTAAATAGTTAAAAAATAAAATAAACTTATCGTGAAAGTAATAGCACAGCTTAAGCTGTGCTATTACTTTCACTTTTATATTATTAAAATTTATCTGCGATGATGCCCATGCATTCCACGACCACCCGGCCCAGGATGCCCCTCAGGACCAGGTCCACCACGACCTTCGGGCCCAGGCCCACCAGGACGCATGTGACGCATATGCGGGCCTCCAAATGGTCCAGGCCCACCTGGCCCAAACCTACCAAATCCAGGGCCCTCTCTAGACCAACTTGTTGGCGGCCATTGGCCTGCCCAACCTTCTGGTTTTTCACCGGGCCAACCCTCTGGAGGCCATTTCCCTACCAAACCCTCAGGCTTTGGTGGCGGCCAACTCCCATCCCAACTATCTGGTGGCCAATTTTCTGGAGGCCAAGGGCCCACCCACCCTGGAGGTGGTGGCAATGGACACCCACCCATATAACGTCCATGATGACGCACATGCTCAGGTCTACCCATAAATTCTGGTGGCCGTTCACCCGGCCCACCTGGCCCGAAATCTCTCCCTGGTGGAGGCATCATTCCTGGCCCATGTGGTCTACCTGGCCCAAATCGCTCTGGCCCTTCACCTTGGAACCCATGTCGACGATGCATCCAACGATGCCCACCACGCATCCCTGGACCACGACGCCATCCCATACCCCAATGCCCACCCCGGTGTCCCCAATGCCTTGGTGGCCATTCACCCCTATACTCTCTTGGTGATGGAGGCGTTCCCTCTCCCGACCAATCCGCTGGTGGCCAATTTTCTGGCGGCCAAACTTTTCCTTTTGGCCAATCCTCAGGAGGCGGGGGGATATCCTCTTCTGTACCAACACCAGCCTCAGAAGTCTCTGGTCCAACAGCAACCTCTCTTCCAGGGACACTAGCTTCTCTAGAGACAGGCCCCTTTCGCTCAGGCTCTTTAAAAGACTCCTCTCTGCGTAACCTTGGCGATGAAGATGGTTTATCTCCAGGTCTTCTACGCATCCCAGACAAAAACACCAATGGTATTAAGCAAAAAGCCAAAACTAAAGAAAATAAAAAAATCTTATTTTTTACACTCATATAAACTTCTCCCTTTTACAAACAAATAATCTTTTAACACCAAAAGATAATTTAAAACTTAAATCCAATCTTTTCTAGATTTTTAACAAGTTCCCAAACAGGAAGCCCAATTACAGCAGAATATGACCCATTAATATATTTTAAAAATTTTTGTGCATAACCCTCTATCACACTAGCCCCTGAGGCATAAAGTGCCCCTGGTGTAAATTCAAAATATTCTTTTAAAAAATTTTGGGGAACAGAAAATTGGGCTATCGCTCCAGTCGCCCAACTAATAGTCTGGCTACACACCCACACTTTATTATCTAGATCATCTTTACAAGAGACACTCGTGTGTAAATCAACCGGCCGACGGCCGGTTGATTTACACTTTAAAGACAAAATAAATTTCTTAACACAACAGCCGGTCATAACTTCTACAGGTCCAGAACTAACACACTTAAGAATTTTTTTAGCCTCTTGCTTATCTTTAGGTTTCCCTAAAATTTTATTAGTCTTAATATTTTTAACAAGAGTATCTGCTGTACAGACATAAATATAATTTTTTTTAGTATCTCTAAAATATTTTTGAGCATCCGGTAAAATCACGTGTGACATTTTATGATTAGCTATCTTGATAACATATTGAGAAAAAGTTAAATCCCCCTGTAAAATATTCTCGTCACTTTTGTGTTTTATAATTTTAAAACTAATTTTAGTTTCTTTTAATAATTTCTGTCGTGATTGTGACTGTGAGGCAAGATAAAGTGTATCACTATTATTATTATTTTTTTTTATAATTTTCTTTATCACGTTCACTAAACTTTTAAATGTTAAACTTTTTCCCAAAGTCCAGAAAAGTCTTGATGAACTTTCCCCTCTATTTCAAGATCAAAAAGTCTTTTATAAACATCTTCAAGAGTAAGTCCAGTTTGTTCACAAATATTATCTATAGTCGCTGGAGTATTAAGAATATTAATAATTTGGTCACAATTATCTTTTTTACCAATATTATTACCCATATTATTAATAGAAACTTTTGTCTCTTGCAAAAAATTATTTTGTGTAAAATAAAACTCCCCAAACTCCTCAAGAATGTCTCTAGGGGTGTGAACCAATTTGGCCCCCTCTTGAATAAGGGCATGACATCCTGCACTTAAATCATCATGAACAGAACCAGGAACAGAAAAAACCTGTCGGCCCTGGTCAAGAGCGCAATGAGCAGTAACAAGTGCCCCACTTTTTTGAGCAGCACGAACAACAACACACCCATGACTAAGGCCAGAGATAATTCTATTGCGCGCAGGAAAGGTCCCCTTATCTGGAGGCGTGTTAAGTGAAAATGGCGACACAATAATCCCCCCGTTAAAAATAATATTTTCAAAAAGCTCTTTATTACTCTCTGGATAAAAATTTAAAAAGCCTGAACCCAAGACAACAATGGTCTTCCCTTTAGATTTCACTGTAGCTTTATGAGCCATCGTATCTACACCAAGAGCACCACCACTTACTATTTCCCAGTTATTACTTACAAGTACCGGCACAAGAGTGTTGACAACATCTTGGGCATAGCTATCTGCCCTTCGAGAACCAACTATAGCTAATCGTTTAGCATTGGGAACAAAAGCCTCCCCCTTAGCATAAAGAATAATAGGTGGCTGATGAATTTGACGCAAAATATCTGGGTACTCTTGATCAAGAATAGTTAAAACATTAATTTTATGTTTTTCTATTAACTCACGCTCTTTCAATAAATATTCTTTATCTTTAAGATAAACTACTAAATTATTAGAGATTTTTTCTGTCAATTCACATTTTTTTATAAAATCACTAGCACTAAAATTATAAATACAAAAAAGATCTAAATTATCTGGAGCACTAATAATATCACTAAGCTCTATATTAAAAAACTCTGGGTGTCTAGTTTTATAGACCCCCTTAATTATTTTTATTACAGTTACAGGTCCAATCTCTGGAATCAAAAACAGATGCAAAAGTGTCTGTCTATTATTAAAACTATTTTGACCCATTATGCTTCACCCTCATCTTCATCTTCTTGCACGATCTCAGGGTCTGGCAACTCTATACTGGTTTGCACTTTATCCCCATCTGCTAATACCCCAGAAGGTTCATCACCCTCCCCTTCAAATGCAACAAACGAGACAAGTGTTTGCTCAGGATCAAGACGAACAAGTCTTACCCCTTTAGCCTGTCGCCCTACAATGCGCACTTCTTGTGGAGAGAGTCTAATAATCTTACCATTTGAATCTATAAGCAATAGATGCGAATTATCCGTCACCTGTGCAAGCCCAATAACATAT
>Ga0233425_10001159_pt1 | contig 61455 bp, 57 predicted proteins | sample Watercolumn_Towu_2_FD_181712 | JGI IMG/M metagenome (GOLD analysis project Ga0233425, IMG submission 181712) | Freshwater microbial communities from Lake Towuti, South Sulawesi, Indonesia - Watercolumn_Towuti2014_140_MG | ecosystem: Environmental > Aquatic > Freshwater > Lake | place...
AAAGAAATGGACGATGCCGATCAGGGAATGGAAGTCGGCCCTGAATCAGTTCAGCATCATGTTTGAAGACAGACTGCCTAGCTTTTGAAAGAAAAGCCATTTACACAAAATTCTTTACACGCCCCCGATATATTACTTATGACACCTTGGCAGTCGGTGCAGAGCAATGGCTATTCACAGCCAAAGCCGTGGCCACAAGGGACAGCAGGGTATGAAAATCAAGCGGTTTTTCCAAACAGGCAAATACCCCGGCCCGTTTGACATCCTCTATCTTCAAGGTTGGGCTGTACCCAGAACAGAGGATGACAGGCAGATCTGGACGGAGTCCTAAGGCCTTGAATGCCAACTGGTCACCAGTCATCCCCGGCATGGTTTGATCGGTGAGCAAGAGATCCCACCCTCTTGGTTGCGCCGCCAGGGCTTCCCAGGCCTCCAAACCTGTGGTAAAGGTGTCCACCTGGTATCCGGCTTCGGTCAGGATCTCACTTAACATCTCGCGGAGACTACTTTCGTCGTCAACCACCATCACCCGGCCATGGCCCATGACCACAACCGGCGCTACATTATCTTTTTGTGTCTCCTCAACTTTCTCGCAGACAATCACAGGCAGATAGACAAGAAAGGTAGATCCTTTACCAGGTTCACTCTGTACAGTAATCCAGCCACTGTGACTCTCCACGATGCCGCGAACCACTGCCAAGCCCAATCCAGATCCCTGGCCCTGTTCCTTGGTGGTGAAATAAGGATCGAAAATCTTGGCCATAGTCTCTTGGGCCATGCCGCAACCCGTATCGTTAACAGATAAAAGCACATAAGGGCCGGTTGGGCGTTGTTGGGCGTTGCTGGGCGTTGCCGCGCACTGCCTCATCCCCAAGAGTAATGTCCTTTAAGGTAACGCTCAGCACGCCAATTCTTTCCGGCATAGCCTGGTAAGCGTTGGTGCAAAGATTGATAACAATCTGATGCATTTGGTTGGGATCAGCCTCAACCAAGGCCGTAGAGCTGATATCCTGCCGAATTTCAATCGATGTGGGGATGGAGGCGCGCAACAATTTCAATGCCTCCTTGACAATCAGCGATAACTGGATAGGCGTTTTCTCCTGTTTCTGCTTACGGCTGAAGGTCAGAATCTGAACGTGTTGAGAACAAAGGGTGTTGTTGTGCGCAAAGATCGGATCTTCATTCTTTCATTAAAACACTATCGGCCAGGATGCTTCAAGGCATATGATTTTTTTGATACGCTCTTGCAAGGATAGTGTTGGGATTGCCTGGACTTCTCAAGAGGACCAATTATAATGAGCTGGCTTTTTAGGCACCCCGTAATTGAGTTGCCCATGCCGCTACCGGGCGCTTATGCCGGAGTGGTTTGCGTTCACGCTCAACCAATGTGCGCCCATGATTGCATTCGCAACGTTTCTCAAGCCCAAAAATAGGAAATGCCACCATGCACTACGCCATCACGATTCTTCTTCTCCTAGCCTGTTCCTGCGTCCGACAGGCGTCACCCCCAGAAACCGACACCCTGCCCAAGTTCGTGAGGAGCATTGCCGTCATGCCGGTTGGGGTGATCAATGAAAGCGGGGGGGCGCCTTCACCTCAGTCCGCGAAGGCACTTGAGGAAGGCTTGGCGGCCTTGGATCAAATCCTAGTCGAGACATGGTCCAGCAACCGAAAGATCCGTATGTTGAGCGAAGAGGAGGTTAGCTCCCATTCGCTGAGCTACAATGCCAGCCTTGCGGCGCAGACTGTGGAGATTGGCAGGGCCGTTGGGGCTGAGGCAGTGATGATCTGGGGACTCGAGCGATACAAGGAGCGTTCCGGTGGCGATTATGGCGTACAAGCACCGGCCTCGGTCGCCTTCCAGTATCGCTTGATTCATACCGAGTCGGGCCGCACCCTGTGTTCAGTCTCATTTGAAGAGACCCAGCAATCAGCCACTGACAATCTCCTCGCCTTCAATGCCCTGGCCAAGCGGGGATTCAAATGGGTTCCTGCTTCTGTACTCCTGCGCGAGGGGGTAAGCAAAAAATTGGCTGAGTGCGACTATCTGCAGAGTCAGGGAAACTTGGAGGAGGATCCTCCTTCTGGCAATTATAAAGCTTCCAGCGGTGTACCTGCGGTTGAGTCTAGTTCAAAGTCTACCCCAGAGGCTGACTTGTCAACATCCAACAAACCTCAATCATCGGCAGCCATACCAGAACAACAAAAAATGAGCTCTTCAAATGTTAGCACCCCTGCTTCCGGTCCTCACTTTGAAGCGATTGCGCACTTCCTCGATGAGTGGCGAAAGGCATGGGAGGCCACAGCTGGCCCCAATGGCGATGTCGAACGCTACGGCGCCTTTTATGCTGCGGATTTCAGGAACAACAGCCAAGGACGGGGACAATGGCTGAACGATAAGGCAAAAAAAAATCATGGTAAGGCCTGGATACGGGTGAAGATTTCCGATGTGACTATTGCCAAGACCGCGGATAGCTCCTTGCTGGAGACCAACTTCACTCAAGAGTACAGCTCGTCCAATTTTTCTGACACAAGAAGAAAGTCATTGTTTATTCGCCAAAATGGCAGCAACTGGGAGATTGTCGCTGAACGGTGATCCCAGGAATTTTCCAATCGCCACAGAGCAGGATTCAATAACCGAAGAGGGGCTGTCTCTAAAACTTCAATAGGACTGAAATGAATTGGAAGAAGCTCTTCATGCCGGGCAAGGATCTAACCGTCACAGAGGCGCAAGAGTTCATGGCCAAAAGGGGAGGGGACTCATATCAACTGCTTGATGTGCGCCAACCAAGCGAATATGAAGCCGGCCATCTGGCTGGAGCGATTCTTATCCCCCTCAAGGAGTTGCCGGACCGCCTTGCCGAATTGGACGAAGAAAAGCCGCTCATAGTCTATTGCGCTATCGGCGGCCGGGGCAAGGTTGCTGCTCAGTTGCTCCGTGGGCATGGCTTCGAGAACGTATTTAATATGGCAGGGGGGATCAAGGCCTGGCAGGGCAGTCAGGCCACGGGGCCGGAACAAGCCGGGCTTGAACTCATCACAGGAGAAGGAGACTATGCCGACGGGATCTGTCTTGCCTACGCCATGGAAGACGGACTGCAACAGTTTTATCGTCTCATGGCAGACCAAGCCAGCAGTGAAGCCGACCATAAACTCTTTACCCGCCTGATGGGCTTTGAAGACAGGCACAAGACCCGTCTTTTGGCTGAATGCAGGACTATTAACGGCGAATCCTCGCTGCCGGATCAAGGAACGGGCGATGTAATGGAAAGCGGCGAACGAGTGCGGGATTTGCTTGCCAGAATGGCAGGGCGGTTGCGCGGCACACGGGATATTCTGGAGTTTGCCATGGCCCTTGAGACCCAGGCGTTTGATCTCTACAGCCGCTTAGCACGAAAGGCCGAGCACCAGGAGGTACAGGCGCTGTTTGTATGTCTGGCCAGTGAGGAAAAAACGCATCTTATCTGGCTGGCCGACCAGTTGGATATCATGTAAATGTTGGAGATCCATAGGGCGGGGTCTTTGTCGATACAAGGCCTTACTACTCACGGGCCGCCCCGTTATCTCATAATCGTTCCACCAACTCCGTCATCGCATGACGAATATTCAGGTACCCCTCTTCGCTCACTCCCGCCCCCAACGCCACGACCCTGGCCATCTCCGCCGTTAAAAAATCCCCTGGGCCATGGGCATCAGCGTTGACGGCCAGCTTGGCGCCAACTCGCGTGGCCATGGTGGCAACATGGCCATTGGTCAACGAGTGCCCCTTGCGGCCCGACAACTCGAGAAGAATTCCCTTGCTGGCGGCTATCCGTGCCTCTTCCTCAGTAATGAAGCCCGGATGGGCCAACACATCAACTCCTGCCTCAAGGGCAGCCAGATTCGTGCCGGCTATGACAGGTTCGACCACCGTCTCGCCATGACCGACCACGATGAGCGCCCCGAGGCGTCTTGCCTCCTCGGTCAAGGTCTTGAAGAGAGCAGGCGGAACATGGGTCAATTCGATGCCGGGAATGAGCCGCGTCGAGGAGTGGCGATTAAGGTCAGCCGCCGCCTTGACGATACGTGGGACAATAAAATCAAGATTAGACGAATCGGCGTGGTCGGTGATGGCCACAGCTTGATACCCTAGAACTTCGACCCGGCGCAGGTGTTCGGCTGGTACCAGGGCGCCATCGCTGAAAAAGGTGTGGGTATGAAGGTCGATCATTGGCGTAACTCCCCGCGTAAGGAATGCTGGCAGGCCTCAGTGATCGTGATGTCAATCATCTGTCCCGGCACAAAAGACCTATCAGCCTCAAAATGGACTATTTGGTTGGAGCTGGTGCGTCCATGCCACTGACCGGCTTTATTGACAGCTTCGCTCTCCACCATGACTCGTTCGCAGCGGTTTAGGTATTCTCTGTTGCGTTCAAACACGATTTCGTCAATGCGTTTTTGTAGCCTGGCCAAGCGCTCCGCTTTAATCTCCTCCGGTAATTTGCCATCAAAATCAACGGATTTAGCCTGGGGGCGATCTGAGTATTTAAATGAGAAGGCACCATGGTAGCGCACCTCCTCAACCAGGGCCATGGTCGCCTCGAAATCCGCCTCCGTTTCCCCGGGGAAGCCAACGATGATGTCGGTGGTGATGGCGATATCAGGACGATACCTGCGCAACTCCTCGATCAGTGTTAAGTAGCGGTCCCGGGTATAGTTGCGATTCATCCGTTTCAGGATCGAGTCGGATCCGGACTGGACCGGCAGGTGAAAGTGAGAACAAAGGATTGGCAGGTCGCCAAAGGTTTGCATCAGCTCTGTTGTAAGATCCTTGGGGTTCGAGGTAGTGAAACGCAATCGTTCTAGGCCATCGAGCTTGGCTACGGCACGGAGTAACTCGGCAAAGGTGTGAATCTGAGCGCCAACTTGGTCCCGCCCATAGGAATTGACATTTTGACCAAGCAGGGTGATCTCCTTTACCCCGTGGTCGACCAGCAGTTGAACCTCGGTAACGATATCGGTAAATTTACGGCTTATCTCCCGGCCCCTGGTAAAGGGTACAACACAGTAGGTGCAAAAGTTGTTACACCCCTGCATGATGGTGACGAATCGTTTGTGGCTGGGGCCCGCTCCAAGTTCGGGCAAGAATGGGGGGATGACGAAGGAGGGTGACTGGTCGATGGCCACAATCCGTTTGTGATCGCAGATAATATCTTCCAGCAGGGCAGGGAGGTTATAAATATTCTGCGGCCCCAACACAAGGTCAACATGGGGCATTCTTTGGAGAATTTTCTGCCCCTCCTGTTGCGCTACGCAGCCTACCACCCCTATAATCAGACCAGCCTTCCTTTGCTTTAACGACCGTAATTGGCCGAGGAGCGAAAATGCCTTCTGCTCGGCCTTCTCTCTGATACTGCAGGTGTTGACAAGGACGATGTCGGCATCGGCGAGATCGAGGGCCGGTTGCCAAGTTTCCGACATCAGTTGGGCCATGATTTCGGAATCACGGTCATTCATCTGACAGCCGAATGTTTCTATGTAAAATGATGTATTATTTGCCACTTATTTACTATTTATAATAAATTATATGAGATTGTGTGGTGCGATCCGCAGGTGTTTTCGTCCCAAATACGCCCAGAAGGATCAGTGGGGTACTGTAACACAGTTCCTTCTGCGCCAAGCGTGCCCAGCGTCGACATCTCCGGCCAATGTTCTTGTGCCTGGTGCCTGTTCGCCAAAAAGCAGGGGAGAAAGGTCGTCAACAATTGCCAGCAGATCTTTGTGGAAGGGCAGAGGGTAGTGGATAACAACAGTACCACTTTTGGGGTCGAGGGTTGACACTAATGCCATACCGTCATAGCCTTCAAGAATAAATTTAACAAATCCTATATGATGGGGTGGAATTTGCAGTGTAAGGGTGCGAAATGCATTCATCAAAACTGTATATCTCCATGATTGTGGTTGATCATATATTGATATTTGGCAAGTCTTGGCTCCACGACATTAGTGATATAGTCAGCTGTCTGCGCCCCGGCGCGACCAGTGAATTGTTCAGAATCAGCAATCATGGCGAAAAGCTCGTCTTGGGTAAATGGAATTTTCGGATCAGCGCCGAGGCGAGTGAGTAAATCGTTGTCTTTTCCCTCCTGTTTGACCATCAATCCAGCGGCAACCGAATGGACCTTGATCACCTCGTGCATCTCCTGGCGACTTTCGCCGCGCTCGACGCAAGCCATCAAGATTTTTTCAGTAGCCATGAAGGGGATTTCCTGATGCAAGTGTCGCTCAATTTGTTTTGGATAAACAACCATTCCATCAGTAATATTAACAAATAACTTTAATATAGCATCTGTGAGCAGAAAGGCCTGTGGGATATCCATCCGCCTAATAGCCGAGTCATCTAGGGTTCGTTCGAACCACTGGTTCGCATAGGTGGCAGCAAAATCAGCCGGTAAGCCCATTAACTTACGGGCCAACCCAGTCATTCTCTCACTGCGCATGGGGTTGCGCTTGTAGGCCATGGCAGAACTCCCCACCTGATCTTTTGCAAAAGGTTCCTCCTGCACCTTGAGATTTGAAAGCAATCGTAAGTCAACAGCAAATTTATGGGCCGTGGCGCCTATACCTGCAAGTGTCTCCGCTGTTTTCATGTCGAGCTTGCGAGTGTAAGTCTGGCCAGTGACATTAAAAACATCACTAAATCCAAGCTTTGTTGCGACAAGTTTATCTAGTATTTTAACTTTGTCATGATCCCCTGCAAAGAGCTCCATAAAAGTAGCCTGGGTGCCGACAGTCCCCTTGGCACCCCTGGCCTTGATCTGGCCTTCGAGTGTTTCAAGGTAGTCCAAGTCCATTAGCAAATCTTGTAAATACAAAGTGTTGCGTTTGCCAACAGTGGTAGGTTGAGCGGCCTGGTAATGGGTGTAGCCCAAGGTGGCAAGATCCTTGTGTGTCATGCTGAATTTTGCAAGATTGGCAATGACGTTAATCAGGGCCTTTTTTATAAGCAGCAAGGCCTCTTTCTGGATCAGCAAGTCTGCATTGCATCCCACAAATTGCGAGGTGGCTCCCAAATGAATGATCGGTTCGGCCAACGGGCATTTCTGTCCATAGGTATAGACATGGGCCATTACGTCATGCCGAATCTCTTTTTCTTTTCGGGAGGCCATATCAAAATCTATGTCCGTGGCGTGACGCTTTAATTCGGCAACCATTTCAGCCGTAACCAGGTTGAGGCCTAATTCATGCTGAGCCTCAGCCAAGGCAATCCAACATCGACGCCAAGTCTCAAACTTCTTTTGTTCGGAGAAGAGGTGTTGCATCTCCTTGCTGGTATATCGGCTCACCAATGGCTCTTGATAGATAGTGCGATCCATTAATATATCCTTACTCTTGATATTGTACGGTTAAACAAAGACTAATGGCGACAAATTAATCGATAAAATAAGAATTGTTGTAAGTGCTAGCAAGAAAACAATGGTATTGTTGCCCTGGGGCTCAATGTCGCATAATACATATTATGTACATATATTTTTTTTGGAGATGGTGCCTAACTAAGAAGTTGCCTTTCTTGGGCAAAAAGAATCTCGATAAGTCCAATTTTTGTTCGAGTTTGGCCATTGTAACGATCCTGTTTGAGACTAAATGCAATGGGGAGTTCCCGCTCTCCATTCAGCGACGCAATGTTGCCAAAACCAAAACCGATCCCATCTATCCAGTGGTCAGCGACATGAGCCGAGAATCGCAAATGTTGCTTCTGTTTACCAATAACTTGCATATTTCTCAACCTGCATGGCTCTCTGGTTGCGAAAATTGGCTCTGGATTGCCTTGTCCATACGGTGCGAGTATGCTCCAGGCCTGTTCAAGTTCACGAAGATCAAGTGTGTGGTCAACCTCCAAATCGATGGTGAGACACGGTCTCTCTGTGGCGTTAAGGAGGCCACCGGCACAAAATTTCTTATAGATAGTATCACGGAGGAGTCCAACATCTTTTTCATAGATGGAGAGACCAGCTGCACTGCAATGGCCGCCATACTCGAGGACTTTCCCCTCAGAGGCGCAGTCTGCAATAAGTTCATGGATATCGATTCCTGGAACTGACCTGACAGATCCTTTAACGATGCCTCTGCCGCCAAGAATAAACACTGGTTTGCGATATATATCGACCAGCCTTGAAGCGGCAATCCCCAAAAGACCTTGGTGCCAGTCATGGCCATGGACAATGACACAGGGCGCATCGCTGTCGTTTTGTGCTCGTACACTGGCGATGGCTTGTTCTACGAGTTCACTGGTCTGGACCCGGCGGTCCAAATTAGTTTGTTCAATAATGTTGGCCAGATTGGCGACAAGGGTTTCATCGTTACTGGATAGTAATGTCGAGGCTCTGCTGGCTTCCCCCATTCTTCCGGCAGCATTTAGGCGCGGCCCGATTTGAAAGGCAATGTCTTCATGGGAGACATGATGTCCTTTGGGGAGATGGCACTGCTTCAGCAATTCAGCAAGTCCTCGATTTTCCGTTTTTGCTAAGACAGCAAGGCCAACTTTGGTCAATAGTCTATTTATCCCTCGCAACGGCACCATGTCGGATATCGTGCCAACCGCGACGAGATCCAGGTACTTTTTTAAGTTGGGAGGGGGGTGATCTGCCCAGAAATTTTGGCGATGGAGATGGGAGCGGATCCCCATGGCGAGATAAAAGGCCACCCCTACCCCAGCTAGATTTTTGATGGGAAATGAACATCCTTCCTGCCAGGGATTGATAATGGCGTGCGCATCGGGCAGTTCGGACGGTGGTTGATGATGATCGGTGACAATCACCTGCCAACCGAGATCGACGAGCCTCCCTACCTCAATGCGGTCGGAAATCCCGCAATCAACTGTGATGACAAGGCCTGGCCTGGCTGGAGATGCCGCTTGGACCAGTTCGGCTTTTAGTCCATAGCCATGGCGGAATCGATCAGGGTGACATGGTGTGCAGTTCGTGTGTAATTCGGAAAAAAAGCGGGTCAAAAGTGCTGTGGCCGTAACGCCATCCACATCGTAATCACCATATATCACTATGGTGCTCTGATTTTTGATCGCCTCCCATACAAGCCTTGTGGCGGCGTCCATGCCTTTCATTAACAGAGGAGACGGAAGAGAATTGAGATCCGCAACCAGAAACTCGTTTGCTTCGGTCGCCGTGCGTATCCCCCGTTGTGCCAGTAATGCGGCACAGACAGACGAGACATTGAGTGTCGACCTGAGTTCTTTTACTACAGCAGGATCAGGCGGGGTGTAGCGCCACGAACGACATGTGCTGCTATTGTCATTTGTTGAATTCAAAATATTACGTATTGTTTTGGTGTTAACGATAAAAAATAATTTATCGTATGAGTATTATTTCATCGAAAATTCACGAGCCCTAGATATGATTTCTCCACGACATTCAGGGTGATACCATTCGATCGTCTGATCCGCCCGGAACCAAGTCAACTGTCTCTTGGCATAGCGCCTGGTGTCCCGGGCTAGCATTTCGATGCTTTGTCCCCATGGCCATTGGCCGGACAAAAACTTCAACATATGCCGATAGCCTAGAGATTGCATGGGGCGAAGACCCTGGTTGTAGCCCAGGGATAACAGAGTCTCCACTTCGCCCAGAAGACCGGCGTTTACCATAGTTTCGACCCTTTGGTCAATCCGTGCATACAACTCATCGCGTTCACGGACAAGGCCAATTTTGAGGATTTTTTCTTCAGGCATTTGCTGATGTTGATGGCGGGCAATAAATTCAGACCAGGGGACTCCTGTGCTCCGTACAATCTCCAAGGCTCGCAGCAGGCGATAGCTGTCGTTCGGATGGATGCGTTCGGCAGTGGCGGGATCGTCCCGCTTAAGTTCTTGCCACAAGTATTCTCGTCCCAGGGTGTGCAACTCATCCTTAAGGGCACGCCGAATGTCTCCTGGGACGTCAGGCATGGAAAAAATCCCACGTTCCAGAGCGGAAAAGTAGAGCCCTGTGCCGCCGACCAACAGAGGGATCCTGCCATTAGTGCGAATCTTGCTTATGGCGCTTTGGCAATCGGCGACAAAACGGGTGACGCTATACTCTTCGTCAGGCAAGACATAGTCGATCAAGTGGTGGGGCACCCTCCCCCGCTCCTGGTTGGACGGTTTGGCGGTACCGATATCCATATATCGGTAGATTTGCATGGAATCGACACCGACAATCTCGCAGCCAAGCGTTTCCGCCAAAGTCAACGACAGCTCTGTTTTGCCAATGCCTGTTGGCCCTGCCACGAAAATCATGGGACTATCAATGGGGCTATGTGCTTGTGTGTGGTTAGAAACCATAAGGTGGAGGGGGCGGTAAAAAAATATAGTCGGAACTACAACTGATGGTGGCAGTTTTTCCTGTTTGGGGTATGATGTCAACCTTGAAAAATCCCTCAGGGGACAGTCTTATGCATTTTCGCGAGTCACGGGACTTCCCGTACCATTGACGACAACCACATACCAGGAGACCACGATGCCAGCAAGAGTATTTAATTTCAGCGCCGGCCCCGCCACCCTGCCCCAGGAAGTGCTCGAGCAGGCGGCCAAAGATATTGTCAACTACAATAACACCGGCATGGGCTTGATCGAAATGAGCCATCGCAGCAAAGATTTTATCGCGATAACCGACGAAACTGAGGCCTTGCTTCGTGAATTGATGGGGATACCAAGCAACTACAAGGTACTCTTTCTCCAGGGCGGGGCTTCGACCCAGTTTGCCATGGTACCCATGAACTTGTTGGGAGCCGGAAAGAAGGCCACCTACCTCAATACCGGAACCTGGTCCAAAAACGCCATCAAGGAGGCCAAGCTCATCGGCAACGTCGATGTCGCCTTCTCCAGCGAAGACACTACCTTTGATCGTCTCCCTGAAAATCTCGACTTCTCGTCCGCCAACAATTCTGAATACCTCTATTTCGTGTCCAACAACACCATCTTTGGCACCCAGTTCCAGGAGTTTCCAAAGACGGCGACTACTATGGTCTGCGATATGAGCTCCGATATCCTTTCCAGACCGGTTGATGTCTCGTCCTTTGGTATCATCTTTGCCGGTGCCCAGAAAAATATGGGGCCAGCCGGCTGCACTGTGGTGATTATCCGTGATGACCTAATCGACAAAGCACCGGCTACTCTTCCCACCATGTTCAAGTACAAGACCCACGCCGACAAGGGCTCCATGTTCAACACCCCGCCCTGCTTTGCCATTTATGTTGTGGGACTGGTGCTGAAATGGTTGAAGGCTCAAGGTGGAATTCCGGCCATGGCGACAATGAACGACACGAAGGCAGCTTTGGTGTATCAAGCCATTGACGCCACCGATTTTTATCGGGGCCATGCTCAGAAACCGTATCGTTCCAAGATGAATATCACCTTTAACCTGCCCACCTCGGAACTTGAGGCCCAATTTGTTAAGGAGGCCTTGGCCCGTGATTTGAATGGCCTGAAAGGGCATCGCTCGGTGGGCGGCATCCGGGCTTCGATCTACAACGCCTTCCCTCTGGCGGGGGTGGAGCGGCTGGTTGAGTTCATGGGGGAGTTTGCCAAGCAGCACAGCTGAGCCGTGGATTATCAAGGCACTGTTATCCGGCCTCCCAGTGAGGCCGGCAGCATCATCCTTCAGGTAACGGTGGGGTGCTCCCACAACCGATGCACGTTCTGCGGGGCATACAAAGATGAGCCGTTCCGCTACAAAGATCAGGCGATTATTGCCGCAGATCTTGCCTATGCCGCTCGATTTTTCCCTGACAATAGTCGGCTATTCTTGGCCGATGGCGATGTCTTAACCATCCCTCAGCATCGATTGCTCGCTCTCATGGACTCCATCCGGGAGCAATTGCCTGCCGTGCGGCGCATACGACTCTATGGCAACGGCAAGAGTATTCGCTCCAAGAGCTTGGCCGACCTGCAGGCCTTAAAAGACCGTGGCCTTGACCGGATTTACATGGGTCTTGAAAGCGGCGACGAAGAGGTGCTTGCCGCGATCAAGAAAGGGAACACGGCGCAGCAGTTGATTGCAGCAGCCCGCAAGGTGCGTGAAGCAGGAATATTTCTGTCAATCACGGTTCTCTTGGGTATCGGTGGCCTTGGCGGCTCCAGCCGGCATGCCATCGCCACCGCCCAGGTTTTAAATCAGATGTACCCCAACCAGATCGCCGCCCTGACCGTGATGCCCATCCCCGGCACCCCGCTGCACAACGATATTGTCCAAGGTCGCTTCCAACTTCCTGATGAGCTCGCCATGTTACAGGAGCTAAAGACCCTTGTGAGCCACATTACTTTAGATCGCGTACAATTCCAGGCCAACCATGCCTCCAATTTTTTGCCCTTGGACTGTCGCCTTGTCAGAGACCGAGAAACGGTCCTTGCCTGGATCGATCAGGCTATCGCCGGCGAGATCCCGTTAATGCCAGACTATATGCGTGCCCTGTGATCATCACATATCAACCACCAAACGAGTTCGCCGCCGACTTAGCTCCTCCGCCCAAAGTCGATCTCAAGAACCTTACCCTGGACAGTATTATTGATTTTGTCCGCACCATGGGAGAGCCAGACTTCCGAGGACGGCAAATTTTTTCATGGATCTATCGTCCTGGCATAACCTCCTTTGCTGAGATGAGCGATATCTCCCTCGCCTTTCGCGCCCGACTCCAGGAAGTGGCAACCATCAGCCAGCATTGCCTGGGGAAGCGAGAGCTGTCTCAGGACGGGACAGTGAAATATGCCTTTGTCCTTGAAGACGGGCAGCATATCGAAAGTGTCCTGATCCCAGATCAGGATCGCCACACCCTCTGCGTTTCATCCCAAGTCGGCTGCGCTATGGGGTGCCGTTTTTGCCTGACCGGAACCATGGGGTTCAAACGCAACCTGACAGCGGCAGAGATCGTCAATCAAATTCATTTTGTAATGGAAGAACTTGCCCGGGAGGGCAAAGGGCGTCTCAATAACCTGGTGTTCATGGGGATGGGTGAACCCTTAGCCAATTTGGAAAATTTGCTTGTCGCCATCGACATCCTGCTCGATCCCCGAGGCTTGAATTTTTCCGATCGCAAGGTCACAATCTCCACCTGCGGTCTAGTCCCTAAGATGGCGGAGCTGGGCCGGCGGACAACGGTCAACCTGGCCATTTCTCTGCATGCCGCAGACGACCAGACCAGAAACCAGCTGATGCCAATCAATGCCACCTACCCCCTATCCGACCTGTTGGAGGCATGCCGCCAATACCCAGTGCCCAAGCGGCGCCGGATCATGATTGAGTATGTCATGATCCGCGACTTGAACGATTCGCCAGCGGCTGCCAAAAAAATGGTCAAAATCCTGCACGGTATCCCCTGCAAGATTAACCTGCTGCCATTTAACGAATGTCCTGCCCTGCCCTACCGTTGCCCATCCCGGAAAACTGTCGAGGCATTCCAAGCAATCTTATTGAATGCTGGGTTTACAGTCATGGTTAGAGAGAGCCGCGGCGCTGATATTTCGGCGGCCTGCGGTCAACTGGCCCTGCAGAGGCAACGGGATGATGAAGAGTAGGAGGACTTCCGTTCAGGGAGGAATACTAACGCAGCAGTGTTTGGCACCGGATGTATTACTGCAAAGAAAAAAGGCGCTCATGTTTACAGCGCCTCTGGCTGGAGTTATTCGTGCACTTGTTTAATTTTGGCGCCAAGGGCTTGTAATTTTCCGGCGAGATTGTCGTAACCACGCTCCAGATGATAGATCCTCGATATCTCGGTAATCCCCTTAGCGGCTAAACCAGCTATCACCAAAGAGGCGCTGGCTCGAAGGTCGGTGGCCATGACTTTTGCCCCAGTGAAACCGCCTGTGCCCTTGACAATGGCACTGCGACCATCGACCTTGATATTGGCACCCAATCGCAGCAACTCAGCCACATGCATGAAGCGGTTCTCAAAGATGGTCTCGTGAATCACTGACAATCCGCCTTCCGTCATTGCCATCAGGGCCATGATCTGAGCCTGTAGGTCTGTGGGGAATCCCGGAAACGGCATGGTCTTGATATCGACGCTCTTCAGTGCTCCTCGCCTGGCGACCTGGATGGACTCCTCCCCTTCGTCAATCGTCAACCCGGCGCTCCTGAGTTTATCCAGCAACGAGGGAAGATGGGCAGGGCGGCAGCCCTTGACCGTCACCTCGCCGCCAGTCGCCCCTACGGCAATCAAATACGTCCCTGTCTCAATGCGGTCTGGAATAACCGTACTTTCTACAGCTTTAAGCCGAGAAACTCCACAAACGGTGAGACGATCGGTATCCTTGCCCTCAATGTCGGCGCCCATGGCCCGCAGCATGTCGACCAAGTTGCCAACCTCAGGCTCACGAGCGGCATTTTTAATTACAGTGGTGCCCTTGGCCAAGACTGCCGCCATAAGAATATTCTCGGTGCCGGTAACAGACGGGATATCGAAATAGACGGGCGCGCCTCGGAGGGAGCCATCGACTACGGCGTCGACATAGCCCTCGGCCAGAACCAGACGGACTCCCATTTTTTGCAGCGCCTGAAGGTGGAAATCAATCGGCCTGGCGCCAATGGCACACCCTCCGGGTAGGGAAACACGGGCCTTGCCGAATCGTGCCAGCAGCGGCCCAAGCACCAGTACTGAGGCGCGCATGGTCTTGACCAGATCATAGGAGGCCTCCAGATTTGTAATCTGATCGGCATTGACGGTCAATATCCCGTCAGGTGACAGTTGAGTCACGGCACCAAAAGATTCCAGGAGCTTAAATATTGTCCTGGTGTCCCGCAGGCTGGGGACATTGCGTATTGTGTGGTTGCCAGGCGCCAACAGGGTAGCGGCGATCAAGGGCAAGGCGGCATTCTTCGCCCCGCTGATCGTGATTTCTCCGTAAAGCGGCTGGCCGCCTTCAATAATTAATTTATCCATGATGAAACACCTCGTTATAGTGTGCTCAGGTGTAAGAATACGAAACTCAGGATCTTCAGAAGCCAGATTTCTGCAAGGTGATGTCGGCTCCTCACTCTTGCAGCGGTAATAGTCTGGCAGCATCCAGCGGCAAAAGCACTTCTATGGGCAGCACAACCAACTGATATTTGTGCACAAAAACAGTCTACCGTCTTTTGGCGTAGAGGAGTCTTGGCATGCCGGCGTAATCGCGATGGACAACGATATCATCATACCCCCCCGTACCATCCAGTGCCGCAAGTACGCAAGACTCCTGGTCGTAGCCGATTTCCATCAGCAATACTCCGCCAGGGAGTAACAGCCGGCCAGATTCGTTGATAATTCTTTTGATCTCATCCCTGCCATCCTCGCCACCGAACAAAGCCATCTCAGGCTCGGCGGCCAATTCCGGCTGCAAAGTAGGCTGATCACGCCGGGCGACATAGGGCGGATTGGCGGCCACAAGATCGAACTGGGCACCTCCTTTCAGTGCGCTACTCCAATCGGAATTCAAAAAACAAACCTGGCTCAGAACTCCATGACGAATCGCGTTGCCCCGGGCGACCAGGAGGGCGTCAAGAGAACGGTCAACAGCCAGCACAATATCATGTGGTTGTTCAAGGGCCAAGGTAATTGCAATCACACCGCTCCCAGTGCCAAGATCGATGATCCGCCGACGTCTCCTGCCCACGGTGTCCCACAGGACAGAACTTGCCTTCTCAATCAGCAGTTCCGTCTCCTGCCGGGGTATCAAGACCGCTGGAGTAACGGCAAAACTCCGACCATAAAACTCTTGCTCGCCAAGGATGTAAGCTAGCGGTTCACGTGTCAACCTGCGGGCGAGGATGCGCTCAACTGTTGCAATGACATTGCTTGTCGCCAGTTGCCGCCCTTTGAGAAAGATATCGGAGCGGGGACAGTGTAACGTATGACGCAAGAGGATGATCGCCTCCGTTTCCGGATCAGGGATGCCGGTCGCGGACAAAGTGCTTGCCGCCTGATGGTACAAGTTGAGGATCGTTGTCATCCCGTTGAAAGCAGAAAACGGCAAGCAGAACGTCTACTGAATGGCCTTCAGTGCTTCGGCTTGATAGTGCGAAAGGAGAGGGTCAAGGAGATCGTCAATTTTGCCCAGCATAATGTCTTCGATCTTGTAGAGGGTTAAATTGATGCGGTGATCACTGACGCGGCCTTGCGGAAAATTGTAGGTGCGTATCCGCTCACTTCTATCACCTGAGCCAATCTGACTTTTTCGGGTAGCGGAAATTTGATCCTGCTGTTCTTGTTGGAGTTTGTCCAAGAGGCGGGCTCGCAGGACTCTCATGGCCGCATCTTTATTCTTATGCTGCGACTTTTCATCCTGGCAGGTAACGACCATGCCAGTGGGCAAGTGAGTAATGCGCACTGCCGAATCTGTGGTGTTGACGCTTTGCCCTCCAGGGCCTGACGAGCGAAAGATGTCAATCCGCAACTCGTTCGCCTGAATTTGCAACTCCACCTCCTCGGCCTCGGGCATGACCGCAACGGTCACAGCGGAGGTATGAATTCGCCCCTGGGCCTCGGTTTCTGGGACCCGTTGCACCCTGTGGACACCAGATTCGTATTTGAGCTTGCTGAACACCTTATCGCCTTTGATGATGGCGATTATTTCCTTAAATCCCCCAATGCCAATGGCATTGCTGCTCAAAACCTCGATGCTCCATTTTTGGGTCTCTGCATAACGGCTGTACATCCGAAAAAGGTCGGCAACAAATAGGGCAGCCTCGTCGCCGCCAGTCCCGGCCCTGATCTCAAGAAGGATATTTTTTTGGTCATTGGGGTCTGGCGGCAGCAGCAGGATTTTAAGCTCCCGTTCGAGATATGTCTTCTTGTTGGCCAATTCCGCGACATCGGCCTTGATCAGAGATAGCATCTCATCATCGGTCTCATTGGCCAGTAACTGTTGATTTTCCTCAAGTTGCCGCTCTGCCCGCTGAAACTCGTCATATAATTCATCCATCTTGACGACATGGGAATGTTCCTTGGCAACGCGCTGAAACTCTGTTGGCCTGGTGAGTACCGCCGGGTCAGAAAGTTTCGCCTCCAACTCGAGTCGTTTTTCATGCAAATGATGAAATTTTGAAAACATATCGATGGGCTAGGGATGAAAAAAAACAAGCATCAACAATCTATCGACTGATGATGCTTGCATGAAAAACGAGAAAAGTGAACAGGTGTTATTTGGCAACCTTCTGGTAGTGCTTTTCGTATTTCTTCATGAACTTGTCAACTCGGCCAGCGGTATCGACAAGCTTCTGCTTCCCGGTAAAAAAAGGATGGCAGTTAGAACAAATTTCGACCCTCATCTCAGGGTTGATAGAACCGAGCTCAACGGTGAAACCGCAGGCGCATGTCGCAGTAATCTTGTGATATTGTGGATGGATATCTGTTTTCATCGAAGTCCCTCTATGTTGTTCAATAATATTTATCTAACTGCTATGAAACGAAACTTTTTACAGCATTGTGCACAATATTTCAAGCATTCATTGTCTGAAAAAATTCGGCATTGGTTTTGGTGCTTCGCATCTTGTCCATCAAGAACTCCATGGCATCAGCTGGGTTCATTGAAGAAAGAAGCTTGCGAAGAATCCAGGCCCGATTGAGCTCATCTGCCGAAAGGAGCAGATCTTCCTTTCTGGTTCCCGAACGATTCATATCGATGGCGGGATAGATACGCCGTTCGGACATTTTGCGATCCAAGACGATCTCCATGTTGCCGGTCCCCTTGAACTCTTCAAAGATGACCTCGTCCATGCGACTGCCAGTCTCCACCAACGCAGTGGCCATAATAGTCAAGCTACCACCTTCTTCAATATTGCGGGCTGCACCAAAAAAACGTTTGGGCCGATGCAAGGCGTTGGAATCAACACCGCCCGACAAGATTTTACCGCTGGAGGGCACCACGATATTGTAGGCCCGGGCCAACCGTGTGATACTATCCAGCAATATCACGACATCTTTTTTAGCCTCAACAAGACGTTTTGCCTTGGCAATGACCATTTCCGCCACTTGAATATGGCGCTGTGGGGGCTCGTCGAAGGTGGAGCTCACCACCTCAGCATTGACACTACGAGCCATATCTGTGACTTCTTCCGGGCGTTCATCGATCAGCAGGACAATGAGTGTGATTTCTTTGTGATTTTTAAGAATGCTGTTGGCGATTTTCTTCAGCAGAACAGTCTTGCCAGTTCGCGGTGGGGCTACGATCAAGCCGCGTTGACCTTTACCGATCGGCGACATGATATTCATCACGCGCATGGAGAAATTATCGGGCTGGTCCTCAAGATTGATTTTCTCGCACGGATGCAATGGGGTGAGGTTGGAAAAAAGGGTCTTTTCACGATTTTTTTCCGGTGCCTCAAAGTTGACCGAGTCAACCTTGAGGAGAGCGAAGTAGCGCTCACCTTCCTTAGGAGATCGGATAGGGCCTGCGATGGTATCGCCGGTCCGAAGATTTAACCGCCGGATCTGTGAAGGGGAAACATAAATATCATCAGGACCAGGGAGGTAGTTATAGTCTGGCGCCCTAAGAAAACCAAAGCCATCAGGCAATATCTCAAGTACCCCGTTGCCGCGATTACTTTCCGATTTTTCTTCTTGAGCCGCGATTGCTTTTAGAATTTCAAAGATCAACTCTTGCTTGCGCAGACTGCTATACCCTTCGATCTTGTAGTTCTTGGCGAGTTTTGTCAACTCATCGATTTTCTTCAGTTTTAATTCCGCCAAATCCATACAGGCAATTCTCCTTGATGTTGGGTGCGCCAAGAGGCTCAATTGTATTAGCCGCGGTCAGACATTGACCTAAGGGACAACGAAGATCGAGGTGTATTATAGTGTAGGCTGCGACAATGACAGCAGGGATTAAAGAACGAATAAACTAATTAGATTGATACACTACGATCTTCAATTACACGCACTGAATACGCGTTGTCTATGGTGTAAGAAGGAAGGCTGACGAATATACGTGAAAAGATCTTTGGGGTTTGATTAATTCAGGCTTGAATGGAGGGGAGTCAGCGTGGAAAACGGAGATGATGCAAGCTCCGCCTGAAAATTACCTCTGCAGCATATTATAAATTTTATATACGGGTTAGCTGCCGAGGGTGTCAAGGGTTTTTTTTTCAAAGGATGGATCTCCCGTTATTTTTATTCCCTTGATCTGCGCAAGCGTGTCAGACCATGTCCCTCCATTGTCGATACAAAAATCAGCCAGAGCGATTTTGTCCTGAATCGGCATCTGGGCACTCAAGGCTGCTAGAGCCTGAGCCTCGGTGACACCATCACGTGTTGTAATGCGCTTAACGCATGTCTTGACATCGGCATGCACCACCACAACCGCGCGGAAGTAAGATTGCCAGTTAGCCTCAAACAGCAATGGCACCTCCACCAGGCAGGGGCATGTAAAACCGGCTGTTTTTTGCACAAGATTTGCCAGCACCAAGGGGTGAAGAGCCTGTTCGACCATTCGGCGCAAGGCACTATCTGAAAAAATAGCCTGACGCAATTTCGATTTTAGTAATCGGGACTCATCATCAAAAAAAACTGGGGGGAGGATTGCCCGCAATCGCTGCCATCCTTGTTGTCCAGGAGTAAGCAGTGATTTTACTTCAGCATCGGCATCATATACCGGCAGCGCCCATGATTGAGCCAACCATCCTGCCACCGCGCTCTTGCCAGAGCCCATACTGCCGGTCACAGCAATGGCTCGAGGTGACATTCTCTGAGCGCACTCAACCATTGATCATTCAGCAGGCTCGAGTCTTTCAAGCACTGCAACTAAATCAGGAGGAAGTGCGGCTGAGTAAGACACTTGTTCGCCTGTTGCCGGATGAGAGAACGAAAGTTGTGCTGCATGGAGACACTGCCGCACAATACCTACTTCCTGGTACGAACGTTTAGTTCTGCCGTACACCGCATCTCCGGCTACAGGTAGTCCGATGGATGCCATATGGACTCGAATTTGATGGGTCCTTCCTGTTTCAATGCCAATCTCGGTCCAGAGTAAATTGCGTTCGAATCGCGCTCTGATCTTCCAGTTCGTGATGGCTGACTTGCCGCGAGTGTCTGCCACCACCGCCATTTTTTTTCTATGAATAGGGTGACGGCCGATGGATGAGCAGACCCGCCCTTGAATCGCGGGCGGAACCCCGTCAAGAAGTGCCATATAAGTTTTCTTAGCGCTTTTATCCTTGAACTGACGCGATAAGGAGTGATGTGCTTCATCATTCTTGGCCACAACCATCACTCCTGATGTATCCTTATCGAGGCGATGAACAATACCCGGGCGCACCTGACCATTAATTCCAGACAAATCAGACCTGCAGTGATGCAGCAAGCCGTGAACTAACGTCCCCGTTAAATTTCCACAGGCAGGATGGACGACAACGCCGGGAGGCTTGGCGAGCACGAGGATGTATTCATCTTCGTAAATAACGGTAAACTCAACTGGTTCTGGAATCAATTCCGAGGAAGTTACAGCTGGAACGAAAATTTGGATTCGCTCATGGGCTCGAACTCTGTACTGACTCTTACGGGGAAAACCATCAACCAGCACCCTCCCCTGGCCTATGAGTCCCTGAAACATTGTCCTGGAAAAATCCCCTGGCAGAGCAACCGCTTGTTGGGTCAAGAACTGATCCAAACGCTGACCGTGATTTACCTCGAACACAGCAAGTTCAATCACTTGCTCTACTGATCTATCAAAATGAATATTGCTGGACACTTAGGTTGTTAAGGTAGAATCTGTAAAAGCACCATGTCGCCCCTTGAAGAACCGGGCCTGGGCATTCCATCGAGCGCCACAGGCGGCAAACGAGATAATGGACAAAAAGCCTCCTGTTAGTGGCTTGCCATTACAGTAATGTGGTCATCGTGATTCCCATGAAGAAAGAGGGAACGGACTTATCCTTTCCGCTACTCACCGGGAGTGTGCTTGACAATAGTATCTCACAGCTCGCTTGTCAGTCGAGAGCCAAACCCACCAATTTTCTTGGCGTTTTCGGCTCAGCTCCTTGCTAAAGGAGTTCGTGCAAGTGCAAAGTGAATTATACGGAGGGGCAAGGTGACAAGGTCATAGTACCTTAGGAAAAAATATGGCTGATCCGCTGGGCTACGATGTCTTCATTGGTGGCGTTTGCAATCGATATTTCTTTGACGAGAAAATTTTGCGCTGTATCCATCATTTTTCTCTCGCCAAAAGACAGTGTCTTGTCAGACTGCAAAATATACAAGTCTCGTAAAACCTTGGCAATCTCATGGACTGAGCCTGTCTTGATCTTTTCCATATAATCTCTATAACGCTGGTTCCACGGCTGAGCAGGGATCGTGACATCTCGATCTTGGAGGATTGAAAATATCTCATCCACCTGGTCGGCCTTAATAATGGCCCGCAGTCCAACATTGCCACATGATGACGTGGGAATCATGATAGTCATATTGTTGGCGATGATGTTGATAACGTAGAATGATTGCTTCACATCGCCTACAGAACGAGTTTCTATTGACTCTATTTTTCCTACACCATGGGCAGGATACACTGCCATGTCGCCGACTTGAAATGTGAGGGGAGTTTTTTTTGCCATACTTGTTGTATCCAGCAGAAGCAGCCTCATGCAGAGAGACTTAAGGGGAGCAGATCGATCGTGGAGAGGAGGATGTTGAGCCAATCAACTTTTAAGATGATACAGCATACCACATTTGCGAAAATTATGCAAACGTGAGCTCCTGGTAGGACAAAGATAGGCAACCAGGCGAATCGACATGCTATCTCATGATGCCTTTCGATTATTCACTTGCGCCATGGCAGCCGAAGGGCCTCGGTTGATAATCAAGTGAATAGCCTGGTGGATATTGGCCATCTCCTCGTTGAGCACGGCTTGCTCATCAGTGGTAAACTTGGTGAGCACGAAATTCTTCACGGGAGTCACAGGATCAGGGCGGCCGATACCCACCCTTATTCTCACGAAATTATTGCTGTGGAGATAAGAAATCAACGAAGTAATCCCATTGTGCCCACCTGCACCACGACCAACCACAACTTTGACCCGGCCGAGAGACAAGTCCAGATCGTCGTGGATAACGATAATCTGCTCAGGCGGAGTCCGAAAGTAGGCCGCTATTGCACTCACAGCTCTGCCGCTCTCGTTCATGTAGGTCTGAGGCTTAACCAGCATGACCGCATTGTTTTCAAACGAAGATTTGGCAATAAGGGCCTGCCATTTGGAATCGGTAAACGAAACACGATTGGCATCGGCGAATAAATCGAGAAATTCAAACCCAATATTATGACGAGTTCCCTGGTAGGCTGGGCCAGGGTTACCCAGTCCGACAACAAGATACATAGTAAGTTCCCCGTTAGCTCTCGAACAAAAAAAGCCAAAAAAAGGTTGTAGCCTTCTTTTGGCTTTTTTTGAGCAAAAACGCAAAGCTCTTGCGTATTGCCAGTTTCGTGATTCAATGCCCCTGCACTAATCCCCCCTTAGACAGAGACCCGTAAAGAAGAGCATTGAAGGATCATATTATTTCTTCTTCTTGCCTTTGACCGGTGCGGCTGTCTCTTCCACCTTAACGCGAACAGGCATGGTTACTGCCACACACACGGTGTCTTTATTGGTCAGAAGCTCCACCCCGGCTGGAATGTTTAAGTCAGCGCAGGTGATTTTTTCGTCGACACCCAACTCCGAGATGTCTTTTTCGATATACTCAGGAATATCCAGAGGCCGTCCCTTAAGAGTGATATTGCGGACAAAAACGGCCATATCGCCCCCCAACTCTACGCCCTTGGCCTTGCCTACAAAAGTAACCGGCACCGTAAAAACAAGCGGCGCTTCAAGAGAGATGGCGCAAAAATCGGCGTGGATCAAAGCGTCACTGGTAGGATCTGTCTGGAGTTCTTTCACCATGACATGACACAGGGCATCCCCCTGAGCATTCTGGACATGGAGATTGTACACAGCGTTGCGTCTCTGAACCTTGAGTAGAGTATTGGTTAACTCCTTGGAGTTTATCTGAAGTGCTACCGGCTCAGTGTTGTAACCATATAGAATCGCTGGGGTAAGTCCACCCACCCGCAAACGGCGAGATTCACATTTTCCAAAAGCATTTCTCACTTGGGCGTTTAAATCGAATTGTAACATCTGCGTAACCCTCCACACCGGATATTTACGGTTAGTAATAAATTTGAGCGAGATCTGTTTCTTGCTCGAAAAGCTCAGAAAAGCCTGAAAACACTAGACGAAAAGTGAGCTCACGGAATCTTCTGAATGAATACAGGATATTGCGTTGCCTAAAAGTTCTGCAACGGAAAGAACCTTAATCTTTTTACTCTGCAAGGCATTTTCACGCAAAGGGACACTGTCAGTGATCACCAATTGTTTAATTTGCGATGCCTCCAGCCTGTCTATGGCCGGGCCTGACAGAACACCATGAGAACAACAAGCATGTACCTCCTTAGCGCCTTTTTCCATTAGAATGTCAGCTGCTGAACACAATGTACCAGCGGTATCGACCATATCATCAAGCAGGATTGCTGTCTTGCCTGCCACATCGCCGATTACATTCATCGCGGCGCAGACGTTTGCTCGTTCTCGCCGCTTGTCGATAATGGCGAGATCGGCGTTGAGCCTTTTGGCAAAGGCCCGGGTCCGTTCTACACCTCCGGCATCTGGGGAAACCATCACCACTTCATCGAAGTTACTGGAAATATGCTTCAACAGAATTGGCGCAGCATAGAGATTATCCACTGGGATATTGAAGAATCCTTGAATCTGGCCGGCATGGAGGTCCATGGTCAATACCCGTCTGACCCCGACGACCATCAACATCTCAGCAACGACCTTTGCCGTGATTGGCACCCTGGGGGCCACCTTGCGATCCTGTCTGGCATATCCATAATAGGGTAGCACGGCCGTAATCCTCCGGGCTGAGGCACGGCGTAAGGCATCAACCATGATCACCAATTCCATCAGATGATCATTGACAGGGGTACACGTCGGTTGAATGACAAAGATGTCATTACCACGAACATTTTCCCCTATCTCAACGAATATCTCACCATCACTGAAGGTCCTCACCTCGGCCTTAGACAGCTCTATATTCATATGCCGGCAAATGTCAGCGGCTAGCTTTTTATTCGCGTTACCTGTGAATATCTGCATACGTCTCGGCATTTCTGGCGTCCCTTTTGTCTCGATTACACAGAAGAAATATGGCTGGGGCGGTAGGATTCGAACCTACGAATGCAGGCGTCAAAGGCCTGTGTCTTACCGCTTGACGACACCCCAGCAGGAAATATTTATTACCGAGCCAACGGCTTGGCAATAAAGACATCGCGATACTGTTTTTGAAAGTTAACTAAAAGCTTTTCAGCTTGGTCATAATCCGTGACGATCCCAAAAACGGTTGGTCCGCTGCCTGACATTAGGGAGGCTGTCGCCCCTCCTCTGTCGAGGGATTCTTTGATTCTTTGCAATTCCGGGTAGTTGGCAACCGTCACCGCTTCGAGATCATTAAAGAGCGTGAACCGTGGTCCTGTGGAAGAAAACAGAGAATTCAACAAGGCGATACTGGTGTCAACGGAACGCAAAGAGCCGGGAAGAGTATAAAACTTGTTGCCGGTTGTCAAGGCTAAATTCTCATAGACCCATCGTGTGGACACAGCAAAACCAGGGTTTATCAGGACTATCCAATATCCTGTCGGCCCGGCAAAGGGCTGCAATTCTGTTCCAGTCCCGGTTGCCAATGCCGTTGGACTATCTGCCACAAAAAATGGAACGTCAGCGCCAAGCCTAGCAGCCAAAGTCTGCAATGTCTCTCGTCCCAGCTCAGTACCATACAGTCTGTCCAGTCCAACCAGCACAGCGGCAGCATCGCTACTGCCTCCGCCAAGACCTGCTGCAACCGGGATCTCCTTACGAAGGGTGATTGTTACCCCTTCAGGTATCCCAGTAGATTCAAAAAAAATTTTGGCTGCCCGCCAGGCAAGATTCGAGCTGTCCTCCGGCAGCCCCGAGGAAGGGCAAAACAAGGTGATTCCTTGGCCGCCAATACGCAGATGGAGATAATCCGCTAGATCAATCTTTTGCATAACCGAACTGATATTGTGATATCCATCAGCTCGTTTTTCTTCAACCGCAAGATACAGATTGATCTTGGCAGGTGCTGTAATTTCAAGTTCACGGTCACCCGATCCCTTCCTCTTGCAGTCGTCCACAGGGGGACTGAGGATGGAAGCAACCATGACGCCTATGGGCGTGCTTGCACGAAACGCATCTTCAAATCATACAGACTCGTTTCTACCAAATCTGATTCTTCCCTAGTCAGATTTCCCTGGGTTTTCGCTTGCAGCATGGACATGGTGTCGATGGTATGCTTGGCAAGAAGCATGTCCTTTTGCTGTTTACCTGTCACCGGATCGGCCAACTCCCCGAGATGATAGAGGGCTGATGAGTTCAAGGCCATAAAGAACGTGGTGAATGTGACATCCGGCATCACGCATTTGCCGTTCTTGAGCACCAAACCCGGGGCGCATGGGCAAGATTGATCACTTTTTTCGTTCTGGGTGTGCATATGACCTCCAGGCAGTACAAGCTTTTATAAGGGGTCTAGAACAGGAGAAGACATTTCTGGTCTAAGTGCTTACAAACATAATTAAACACCGAGCCGGAACATCCATCCCCTGTCCCCTCCCCTCGCCATTCGGGGGGAACTACAAGGCTGGCAATTCAAGCGCCATGGCTTGGCTCACATGGGAGAGTTGACGAATCTGCTGCAACTCATCATCCGTTGGCACCCGATCAATATTAAGCAGGATCACATTTTGCCCACGTGAGTCTTCTGCCCCGACAGTCATATTGCGAATATTGATACCGAAATTCCCGATGGTGGTGCCCAAAGCACCAATTACACCCGGGACGTCCTTGTTATGAACATACAGTAAGGGACCGGCTGGCACAGCCTCCATGCGGAAGGTGTTGAAACGGACCAGGCGAGGCTCGCTCTTGCCGAATACGGTACCCACCAAGGTATTTTCACCTTCCGTTGTTTTCACGGTTACTCTGATTGTGTTGGTAAAGTCTTCGGAATCATTGTTCTTTGATTCAGTTACTTTGATCCCGCGCTCCTTGGCCACCATCGGGGCATTAATAAAGTTAACAGCCTCCTTCAGGATCGGGGTGAACAGCCCTTTAAGGAACGATACCGTCACAGGTGTCACGTTAGCCTTGGCAAGATCCCCAATATACTCAATGGCAACTTCTTCAACTCCGCCTTTGGCAATCTGCATATGAAATGCTCCCAGGCGATCCATCAAGGTGAGATAAGGACCAACCTGCTTCATCACATCGGCACTGACTGATGGGACGTTGACCGCGTTGGTGATGCTGCCGGTATTAAGGTAGTCGGCCATCTGTTCCGCAATGGCTATAGCGACATTTTCCTGGGCCTCGGCCGTCGAAGCGCCGAGGTGAGGCGTACAGATGAAATTATCCAACGAAAGCAAGGGGGTGTTGTCAAGGGTAGTCGGTTCAACTTCGAACACGTCCAGGGCGGCGCCAGCGATTGTCTTGTTTTTCAAGGCGTCATAGAGTGCTGCCTCGTCAACTACACCACCGCGGGCGCAATCAATAAACATAGCTGTTGGCTTCATCAGTTTGAACATATCCGCTGAGATCAGCTTGGCGGTTTCCTTCAAAAACGGTACATGCACTGAGATGTAATCGCTACGCTTGCACAACTCCTCCAAGCTGACTAACTCAACGCCCATTTTATCCACAATTTCTTTTGGCATATGAGGATCAAAGGCGATAACCTTCATTCGTAACCCTTTGGCTCGATCAGCGGCTATGGCTCCGATACGGCCAATCCCTACAACACCAAAAGTTTTCCCCGTTACTTCACGGCCAGAAAATTTCTTCTTCTCCCACTTGCCCTCCTTCATGGAGCTTGTGGCCTGGGGAATATTGCGGGTCAATGACATCATCATAGCGATAGCATGCTCAGCGGCGGTGGTGGCGTTGCCATCCGGAGCATTCATGACCACGATCCCCCGTTTACTGGCTGCCGGGATGTTGACGTTGTCAAGACCTATGCCTGCTCTGCCAACCACCTTGAGGTTGTCAGCAGCGGCGATAATTTCTTCAGTGACCTTGGTGGCGCTTCGGATCACCAGACCGTCATATACCGGCATGATTTTCTTTAACTCCTCCGGGGATAGGCCTGTTTGGATATCAACTTCTAGTCCGGCGTCTTTAAGTATTTTTGCGCCAATTGGGGCCAAATTATCACTAATGAGTACCTTCATTGTTCTCCTCAAGAATCGTGGTAAGGGTTAAGCCAGGGGGGCTATTGCTCCGTCTGGAGTGACGCCAAAAGCTATTATGTCGAGAATTTATTGTTGATGACGCAGGGAAGTTACATGTCAACGCCACTATGAAAAATGTTGAAATATGCTGCCCAGCGCCGGATTTGTCAAGAAATTATTCATCTCGCTCCCCTTGCCGGTCATTGAAAACACGCTGAAAAATCGGTTGGCTCAGGAGATTCGTTGCCATCATCAACCAGCGAGTGATATTGACTTTGCTGCAGCAAGAGATACTGCTCTACATATTCGGACCGTCTTGTGACAAAAAGCTGCCTGACAAAGTCTTCTCGTTCAAGATAGCGCAGTGCATTGTCGGCAAAGGAGCGGCACAATTCCCTGAAAAGTTTCTCTTTTTCTGTTTCATCTATAAAGTTGCGCTCCCTGACGGTTTCGTAGCACAACCGACCATCAAAGAACTGGCGGCAGAACGCGGCCTGTTCTTGTGGGTCGCCGCTTAACACCTCATCCATCCATGCTTGCCAGGGAAGAGAAGCCTCGCAGCGGAGCTTGACCAGCCAGCGATCAGCAGCAATTCTTCTCGACTCATCATGGTATGTCACTGTGATTCCATTGGTTAATTGTTCTTTTATCGCCATAGCTGCCTTGACCATGTCCGAACCTAATGTTATGTAATGAAGGGTTTGACCATTTCTGGTAAACTAGTTGTATGTCTTATGCCTAACACAACCAAAGAAAAGGCAGAAGGCCGCCCACATCCCTCTGTGTGTCCATCGAGAAACTTCACAAAGACTTTATTACCACAAAACTCAGTTTGAATCGAGAGCTACAATGAGCCTACGTATATACGACACGAAACTCGGCCAGAAAGTCCCCTTCATCCCCCTGACTGAGGGCCATGTGAAGATGTATGTCTGCGGGATCACCGCCTATGACTTTTGCCATATTGGTCATGCCCGTTCTGCGCTGATCTTCGACATGATCGTCAACTACCTTCGGTTCCGAGGCTATACAGTAACCTATGTTCGAAACTTTACGGACATAGACGATAAGATAATCAACCGGGCCAACGAACAGGGAACCTCCTCGGAAGAGCTTGCCAATCGTTTCATCCAAGAATTCTATACAGACATGAATCACCTGGGGGTGACGCCCCCGGATATCGAGCCCAAGGCCACGGACCATATCCCGGAAATAATCGATCTGATCAACGAACTTATCTGTAAGGGGTTGGCCTACCAGTCAGGCAACGACGTGTATTTCGAGGTGAGTAAATTTCCCAGTTACGGCTCCCTCTCCGGTAGAGTCCTTGAAGACCTGCAGGCCGGAGCCCGTATTTCCATCAACGAAAGTAAAAATAACCCTATGGACTTTGCCCTGTGGAAGGGCAGTAAGCCCGGAGAACCAACCTGGGACAGCCCATGGGGCCCAGGCCGACCGGGTTGGCACATTGAATGTTCGGCCATGAGCCGGAAATATCTCGGCAATACCTTTGATATCCACGGTGGCGGAGAGGATCTCGTCTTTCCCCATCACGAAAACGAAGTCGCGCAAAGCGAGGGGGCCAGTGGGGTCACTTCCGTCAGGCACTGGATCCACCACGCCTTTGTAACCATTAGCAATGAAAAGATGTCAAAATCATTGCACAATTTCCTAACAATCCGTGACGTTCTTAGCAGCCATCACCCCGAATCCTTGCGCCTTATGGTATTCTCAACCCATTACCGGCACCCCTTGGACTTCTCTGACGCAGCACTGAAGGACGCCCACAGTGGCGTCAAACGCCTCTACAGCTGCCTGGTCGACTGTTCCCAACTGCCAGCAGGCCACCATGGGGTAACTGGCACTGCCAAATCTGATGAGGCTTCCGCGTTGAATTCACTGACCCAACGCTTCTGTGAGGCAATGGACAACGATTTCAATACCGCCCAGGCCTTGGGCGTACTCTTTGATGGGGCAAAGGCCATCAACCGTATCCGTCAAGCGTTGCCCAAAAAACCGGCAGCAGTCGACATCTCCCTGCTCAAAGACGGGGCAACCACCATAACCAAGCTCGCCAACCTCCTGGGGTTGCTCAAACAAGACCCGTCTGCATTCTTTGCCATTCAGCAAGCTGCGCATCTTCGATCTATAGCCATGACCGAGGCCGAATTACAAGCCTTGATTGATGAACGACTGACGGCTCGCGCGCGCAAAGACTGGGCGCGAGCCGATGAAATTCGTGACCAGTTGCTTGCCCAAAAGATCGAATTAAAAGACGGGATCAACGGAACACAGTGGACAGTGGCGAATTAATCCTTGATCAACAAGGACTCTGGGCACTGCGGCAGCCCCATTTCCAAGCTGGGCATACCATTTTTTCCGTGTTCCGCCGGTAAGCTAAGGAGGCCCCATGCTCATTGTGTTTTGTTTGGCCGTGACCACGGCCTTAACCGTCTTGTTCCTCTCCAATTTAGCAGAAGCCGCCTTATATTCGATCTCCGTTAGCCAAGTAGAAGTGCTTGCTGGGGCTGGGCGCCGTTCAGGGACAATCCTAAAAGAACTGAAAGCGGATATCAACAAGCCCATAACCGCCATTCTCACCATCAGCACCATAGCCAACACCATGGGGTCTTCCATTGCCGGGGCGGCGGCAGCCGAGCTCTTTGGCGATCACTCTCTGGGCATTTTCTCGATTGCCCTCACCTTATCGATTTTAATTTTTTCAGAAATAATTCCCAAAACAATAGGGGTCTCCTACTGTCAAAAACTCATGCCATGGATTGCCTATCCCCTGATGCTCCTGGTCAAAATTCTTACCCCCCTTGTCTGGTTGAGCAATCGTTTAACCCGGTTAATTGAAAAACCGGGGCAACAATCTTTTATCACCGCCAAGGAAATTCAAGTCATTGCCTCATTAAGCAAGGAGTCCGGCGCCATCACCCGCCAGGAAGAAAAAATCATCGTCAATATCCTCGAACTCAAGCATAAGACGGTACGCAAGGCCATGACTCCACGGACCGTAGTATTTTCGTTGGGGGCTAGCTTAACCGTCAGCGAAGCGGTTGTCCATCCGGAGTGGAATTTCCATACCCGGGTCCCAGTCTACAACAAAGACCATGGGGATATTGTCGGTGTGGTATTGAGAAGTGATGTGCTAGTAAAGGTCGCTGAAGGTAAAACAGACACCAGACTCTCAGACCTCATGGAACCTCCCCATTTCGTTCCCGAGTCTGTCGCTCTGCCCAACGTCCTGCTGGAGTTTATCGAGCATCGTCAGCATCTTTTTATAGTCGTGGACGAGTATGGCGGACTCACTGGAATTATCAGCCTCGAAGACATCATCGAGGAAATTATGGGAGAAGAAATCATGGATGAATCGGACCGGACCCAAGACATGAGGGCTTTGGCTCGTTTTAAAAAATTAACGGGCGAGGCCATGGCCCACGGCCAGAGAGTTACCCGCCAAGCCAAAAATAGGTAGATCTGGCAAGTGCTGTTCAAAAGATAACAGCAAGGTAGGAAAGCAGAAAGACGCTAATCAGAATATTCAACGCCATAAAGTTGCTGAGCTTGACCTGACCATCAAAGTCCTCCATGCAAAACCGCCAAAGGATATAACAAGCGGCCACCGCTCCGTTGAGCATGAAGAAAGCCGACAGGATCTGAACCGGGAAATCAGGTATGCTGAAGGCAAGCCGTTCCAGCCATAATACGTGTATCTGACGGCCAAGCGTCGGCAGGAAGTCACCAATCCCCCGAGCAAAAAACCACATCCGATAGACCAACTCCCCAACAAACGCCATGGGAATCAGGATTGGCACCATGGGCGACAGACGACCGACAATAGGATCAGGGTTGATCCCTAAAAGGACATTCCCAAATCTGATGCCAGCCAAAACAAGGCCAAAGCTCGCCACAAGGAGCAGACTAAAGGCTGTGGCGTCAGACCCGCCGACAAGATCAAGAACAACCGCGTAGGCCTCTTTGTAGCGAAGAAATCTGGCCAACTGTGAGCCGATCAAAAAGGGAACTATATAACTACAAGTAATATATCGCCCTTTGTTGGTGATGAGTTCCGAATATGGGTTGCGCAGCAAGAACTGGGGGGAATCGCGATCGCAGGTGGTCAGGCAATGGCCGCAGACCAGACAATGAAGATTATTCCTCACCGAGTAGGCGCCAAGGTAGACCGGACACCCCCTCTTTCCCTCGCCCCCCCTTTGGCAGGCAAAAGTCTTACAATTACGGCAACGTTCATGGTTTGCCCTGAATTCGGTGATGGCAAGTGTTGCGGCAGCTCCACTGATCCTTCCCAATGGGCACAAATGCCTACACCATGCCTGACCGTTATACACAACAGCAAGTCCAGCAGAACCAACAATAATGGCTAGCACCAAGTAGGAGGTTCCCAACGGCGAATGATCTAAGTTGGCCACTACTTCGCTCCAGATAATTACCGCCAGGAGAAAGACTGAAGAGTACACCCCATATTTTTGCAAAAAATTTGGGACTTTTAACGAAAAGGTTAACCCCTTGCGTTGAAGGAAAACCCCGAGCCCTGGGAATGGGCAGATGCCACACCACATCCGGCCGACAAAAAACCACGACAGGACAATCGCGGGCCAAAGCAATCCCCAAGTGAGAAATCCAGCCACATTGCGTTTGGCGTCATTTGGTCCAAAGAAACCGGAGATGAGGACCACTATAAACAGTACATCACCTGCTGTGCGCAAGATGGCATAATGATGGCGAGTTGCCAGAAAACGGCGAAAACCTGGAAAGGTCTTGAACAAATCAAGCTTCTCGCTGGTATCAGAGGCAATGAGGCTTCGCAGGGCCTTGGTCCACCAGTTCATATCAATCAGCTTCTTCCAGTATTAAAGAGACACTGTGGTGGATGCCATCGCGCACAATGCCAATCGTGACCATCTGTCCGATGGTCAACTTGTCTAGTTCGTGTCTGAGATCATCAAAATTCTTCAAATTTTCCCCGTTGATGCTTTCAATGATATCGCCCAGTATTATAGTGCCATTCTCCCTGAAGGTGCCAATCAGTCCTGCCTTCTCTGCAGCACTTCCAGGCTGTACATTGATGATCAGTACCCCTGGATCTTTCAATCGTCGATTCACGGTATCGTTGGCAATAGTTACACCTAAACCTGGACGTATCGTCTTGCCGTATTTGATCAAGTCCGGAACAACCCGATTCACCACCTCTACCGGCACGGCGAAGCCAATCCCCGCGCTTTCTCCGGTCTGACTATATATAGCTGTATTAACTCCAATCAAGCGGCCAGCGCTGTCCAGCAGTGGCCCCCCGGAATTTCCAGGATTGATGGCCGCATCGGTCTGTATCACGTTACGGATTGTCTGTCCAGAAACAGATTTGATCTCCCGGCCTAGGGCACTGACAATCCCGGATGTCATGGTGTGGTCAAGGCCAAATGGGTTGCCAATGGCAAATACCTTTTGGCCGACCTGGAGATTGCCGGACTCCCCAATCGAGATGGGAGCGAGGCTGGAGACAGGAGCGCTGATATGCAGAACAGCAATATCCTTCTCCGGACTGAGTCCGACAACACCCGCCTTCCACGATTTTCCATCGTTTAAGGTGACATCTACCCGGTTCGCCCCTTCTACCACATGATAATTCGTTACAATATGCCCCGAGTTGTCCCAAATAAACCCAGAGCCAGTCCCCTGCGGGATCTCGTAGACATTGAGGCTGAAAAAATCACGGCGCAAGGCGCTGGTGGTAATATAGACAACAGACGAAGCCGAACGCTGAAATATCTCAATGGTCGACTTTTCGTCAGCAGCCAGATCTCCCCTGGCTTCGACAGCTCTTGGTGATGCATCAGGACGACGCGTGATAGCTGATGGTTTAGCGAAGAAATACCAACCGATCAGCAACACCAAAAAAAACACAAACAAAGACGCCTTGTTACTTCGTGGCGGCGGGGAGGAAGGCATGGCGGGCAGAAAAGGTTTACGAAAAAATTAAATGGTCACCGGCCTGGGAGGCGGTGTTACCGGACGCTATTGCCAGATGGGAATAAACAGGCACACCGCCACAAGTAAGCACTTTTTTTACGGGCAGTGTTAACGAGAACAGGTGTAACATTATATCACGGTATCTCAAAATTGCTATCTGAGGCAAGGCCTATAACCTCATCGTCGGGGAGAGGAGTCGGTATGGACCCACTGGCGGACCAAGTCAGCCGCCTTATCAGAGTCGCTGAGCGCCAAACGGCTCAGGGTCTGTTTATCAGTCATCTTTGCAGAACCCACTTCGGCTTCTTCTTCCTCCAGCAGAGGCTCAGATTCCTCCTGGTGCGACAGTGATGGGCGAGAAGAAGTCACCACAGCCACTTGGGCGGCCATTTCCTGATTAAGCCTCTTGCGCCGCTCAATTTCGCGTTCAACAATGATATAGTTCAACAGCGGCCGGACAATAAACACAAAAAATACAATAACCAAAGCCGAATAGCTGACCAGACGAATCAACGGAACGAGTATATTGAGCCCTCCCTCCATGACACCCTCACCATCAAGACCGTTTTAATAGCACAAACCTGGTCTGTTGGTTCGACTTTACCAGGAGGAGGATATTTTGGTCTTTATTGACAGTTAAGATAGCCTCTAAGTCTTTAACGGCAACGATTTTCTGGCGTTTCTGTCCGGTGCCAGCTTCAACAACTAGGTCTCCACGTTGCAGGCCAGCAGCATCGGCAATGCTCCCCGGCCGGACATCAGCGACCAGAAGACCAGACTGCTCCTCCATGCCAAGAGATTGCGCCAACTCAGGCGTCAATGGCTGCACAGTAAAGCCTAAGTCATCCTGAAAATTATTGCCACCTCCCACCTCATTAGAGGCTGCACGATCTTCAGGCAACTGACCGACGACGATATCGATGATCTGCTTTTGCCCGTTGCGATAAACCATGACTTGCACACGGGTGCCAACCGCAGTTTCTGCAACTAGAGCCGGCAGCATATTGCCCTGCACGATCTCTTGTCCTTGGTACTGGAGAATGATGTCGCCAGCCTTGATGCCAGCCTTTTCCGCTGGGCTGCCTGGAGTTACCTGCCCAACAAGAGCGCCAATCGAGCGATCAAGTTTGAACTGGCGGGCAAGGTCCTGAGTAACAGGCTGAATGACCACTCCGATCATCCCACGAGTGACCTTGCCTGTTCCTTTGAGTTGTGTAGTCACACTTTTTGCCATGTTGGCCGGGATAGCGAAGCCAAGGCCGATATTGCCACCGCTACGGCTGAATATAGCCGTGTTGATTCCCATCAACTGCCCTGCCATATTAAAAAGAGGCCCACCCGAATTGCCCGGATTGATCGAGGCGTCGGTCTGGATAAAGTTTTGGTAGGGACCATCGCCAATGGTACGCCCCTTGCCGCTGACGATACCGGCTGTGACTGTCTGCTCAAACCCAAAAGGGTTACCAATGGCCAATACCCAATCGCCAACACGTAAGGCATCTGAGTCACCAAAGGAAGCGTAACTCAAGTCATGTTTTGGATCGATCTTGATCAGGGCAAGGTCAGTTTTAGGATCACGACCAATAATTTTCGCCCGGCATTCTTCAGCAGTGGACAATCTTACATTAATTTCATCTGCATTTTCCACGACATGATTGTTGGTTACAATATACCCATCAGCCGAAATAATGACCCCGGACCCTAGGCTTGTTCGCTTCTGGGCTGGCAATGGCTGTTTATGCCCCCCCTGTCCTTGTTGCTGTAGGTCAAAAAAATGCCTAAACACATCAGGTAACTGTTCGTTGTTGTTGAAAAAATATTCATACGGCAAGTTTCTGGCCTGGACAGTCTGCGTACTGTAGATATTAACGACTGTTGGTCCATATTTCTCTGCCAAATCGGCGAAACTGGCTGGGGCTCCGGTCTGGCACCACCCGAGGCGGGGCAACACTATTCCAGTAAAAGAGGCTAATACTATAAGGATCAACCAGTGTTTGACTCTAGTAGTAAAAATACTATTCATCTCCATCCTCATTCTTCTGACAGTACAAGATTTTTCCCTCTAGGATTTGTTCCAAGTCTCCAGCAGGGCATCAACCTCCTCCTGGGTGATGATCTCTTCAGCCTGATCAAGTATAGTCTTTTGCATCATGGCTTGCAGGGATTCCGCAAGGAACCGCTTTCTTTTTAAGCGTTCCTTCAGGGTTTGAATCTCAGCCCTCTGCTCTGGTGAGGGTAGCTTGGCAGGGATGAAATCAGGAGGTGAGCTAAACTCATCGGGGTCAAAATTGGCGATGTATTCGTGTAATGCCGATAATGTTTTCTGAAATTTCATGCTACGGCCGCCGATAGGTTGCAGTGACCATCAGCAGAGATCCATCACAGCACAGGCGTACCTGTGGCTGCTCCGACCACACTGGTGCTTTGCCCAGACACACTTCCACCAAGCAACGATAACGACTCGAGAATGTAGGGGTCTTCCTTCAGTTTCTCCACCAACCGTGTTTCCTCTTCTCTCGGGGTCAGTTCATGATCGGGGGCCGGACTCTCCTCATCCTCTTCGAATCCATGTGCGCTCATGCCAGAATTCTTACGCAGAGCCGTTGAGCGATCACGCTCTTTTTTTACTGAATCGAGGTCAATAGCGATGATGGTGTTTTTTAACCGCTCTTTACCCTCGTCGGCTTGTTTCTGGATCTCAATGAATTTTTTATTAATTTTGACCCGGTCCCGGCTCGCAGGCAGTAAGGTGTCAAGAGAAAAGGCAAAGGCCCCCCACTTTTCGTAGGTGGCTGGCTCAATGGTGTCCCATGGCAAAGCGAGTTCCTCGTACTGTTCACCAATTTCCGAGGCGCTGAAAGCATCGGGAAGCACGACATCAGGGATCACTCCCTTGTCCTGTGTCGAGGCGCCGGTAACCCGATAGAACTTTTGGGTCGTCAACTTCAAGGCCCCCAGTGGTTTGTATTGGCCCATGCTCAGTCCGAGCAGGGGGAGGTCGTTGTCCATGTTGATCAAGGTTTGTACCGTGCCCTTGCCATAGGAGTGATCGCTCCCGACAATCAAAGCCCGATGATAATCTTGGAGGGCTGCCGCCAAAATCTCGGAGGCGGAGGCACTAAATCTGTTGATCAACACTACGATGGGCCCTTGGTAATAAACATCGGAATCATAATCGTAAAGTATCTCTGCCTTGTTATCACTGGACTTGATCTGGACTACCGGTCCAGTCTTGATGAAAAGACCGGCAATCTTCACCGCATCAACCAAAGCTCCGCCTCCGTTGTTCCGCAGATCAATGATCAGGCCTGCGGTCTTGCTCTTGTTGATTTCGGCAAGACTCTTTTTGACATCGTCGGTCACGTTGCGGCCATCACTGCCGTGGCCATTTTCTTGGAAATCGCGGTAGAAGGTAGGGATCTTGATATAGCCGTACTGCTCGAGGTTACTGGCCTTGACAACCGCTGACTTCACGAAGGTCTCTTCCAATTGCACCACATCGCGAGTAATACTGATGATTGTGGTCCGGCCATCAGATTTTTTTACCGTCAAAGTGACTTCACTCCCTTTGGGACCACGGATCAGGCGCACGGCATCGTTAATCCTCATATCCGTGATGTCGACGGGGTCTCCTTTGCCTTGGGCGACCATGAGAATGATATCTTGGGCCACCAGTTGTTTTTGTCTGGACGCTGCGCCGCCGGGAATAATTCTCTTCACCTTGATAAAGCCATCTTCCTCCTGGAGCTCGGCGCCAATACCCTCAAGAGAGCCCCGCATGTGGATGTCGAAGTCCTCTTTTTGCGTCGGGGGCATATAATCAGTATGAGGATCAAAGGCCCTGGCTATAACCGAAAAATAGCGGTCATATTGATCCTTCGGTTCTCGCTTCATCATTCGTTCCAGCAGTTCTCGATTGGTCTTGATAACTTTATCTCTGGCCTCTTTCTGCAATTCCTGTTCGGTTTTTGACGGGGCAGACTTCGTTGTGTCGAGGTCTTTTTTGGCCTCGTTAATGGCATTTTGGTTCAGATACTGGGAAACTATCTGATATTTGATCGATTTACGCCAACGGTCCTTCAAGTCATTTTCAGTTTGACAATAGGAGAGTTTTTTATTGTCAGATTCAAACTCTTCCTTACGAGTCAAATCGAAATCCTGCCCGGCAAATTCTTCAATATACTTTTTGACCGAGGAAATCCTCGAACGCAGAAGTTCTTCCGCCACTAAGGGAAAAATAATTTGACCATCACGCATCTCGTCGTCCAGCTTGGTGGTGAAATGCTGAAGCTCGTCAATATCCTTTTGCAGATAAAATTGCTTTCTGGGATCAACCTGTTTCAAGTATAGCGCAAAGGCATCTTGGGAGAGCTTGTCATCAATTGCCTTGTGGGAAAAATGATTCTTCTGCAACTCCTGACTAAGGACATAACTCAAGAGTTTCGCCTTATTTCTATCAAAGCCCGCTTCATTCTTGGGAGAAACTTCAGCCGCCGCGACAGCAGCACAACAAAGTGTGGCTATAATACCTACAAAAAACGATTGGTTTACTCTCATGACTGTCCGTACTGAAGGAATGGATTGGGTGAAGTTACGACAAGAGGCCGTCGAGCAGATATCAATGGGCATTGCCACCGTCTCTGAAGAGGCGATGCACTGTCTCACGATATTGATCAGGTGAACTCGTCTTGTAAATTTTTTTTCGCACTTTGACCGGATCGACGAAATTTTCTGAGAAATACCCCCAGAAACCTTTCATCTTCGCCAGCAGATGTGCGGGGCCACACAGGATTTCACTGTATTGACCGTACATTGCTTTATGAAATGAGTGTAGTATAGCCATGTCCTGGTCGCTTTTCAAGGACGGATTGGCCCATTTATCTTTACCTGGCGCAGATTTTGTTTCACAGAAATTGCCCGAGGCCTCAGTTTTGCCTACCCTGGTAGTCTCCTGTTGAAAAATACCAGCTGTCGGGGAATCAAACTCTGAACGAATTGCCGCGGCCAGAAAAGGGTTGGCCAGCAGTCCCCGGCCAATCATCCAGGAATTGATGCCAGGAAAACGTTGCCGAAGTTTGATGAAGTCGGCGACTGTCTTAATGTCGCCGTTATAGACTACTGGATGCTTGATTCTGGGTAAAGCCGAAGCGAAGGAATCAAGGTCTACACTGCCCGCGTAAAGTTGGACGCCGAGCCGGGGATGGAGGATAAGCTCAGTCAACGGGTATTGATTAAAAATTGGCCAGAGTGCATCGGTTTCCTGGGTATGGTGCCGCCCAAGCCGCAACTTTATCGACAGCCTAGCCTGCAGCCGTGGGATAACATGATCGAGAAATTGTTCGATCATATCCGGAAACGGGAGCAATCCAGAGCCTCGTTTCTTGTTGACCACAGTGGGGCTGGGACAGCCGAGGTTCCAATTGATCTCTGTGAATCCAAGGTCGAATATCTTGTTGGCCAAAAACAAAAAATCATCGGCGTTGTTGCTCAATACCTGGGGAATCACCGGCATGGCTGGATTATTTTCCGGAAGGATATCCTTTAAGTACGATGGCTTAATAGTCCTTGCCTGCACCGAACTGATAAAAGGCGCCATCGCCTGATCCACTCCGGAAAAATGGTGGGCAAAGGCTGTCCGGTAAAGACGGTCAGTAATCCCCATAATCGGAGCCAAGAATAACTTCATAAAATCTGTATCAACGGCGTGACGGTTAATAAAAATGTTGGCGAACAAAATCCTCTTGGGATAAGGTGCATGGTATTGTCACACTCATCCTGGCAATTTACCAACAACAACTTTCAAGAAAGCAAGGAATGTCCATCGTGATCGATATCGAGACTTCACTAAACTCCATCCAACACGAACTCGACCGCCGGGAAAAGGAGATTCTCCATGCCAACGCCTGCTTCAGCGTCGATGGCATCCGCCGCAAGCCCGAACTGCTGCAGGGGTACCGCCAAAATTTCGCCGTTGATTGCGACCGGATATTACATGCCAAGTCCTACACCCGCTACATCGACAAGACGCAAGTCTTTTCTCTGGTGGCCAACGACCACATTACCCACCGGGTCCTGCATGTGCAGCTGGTATCGAAGATCGGGCGGACCATCGGCCGGTTTCTGCGTCTCAACGAAGATCTGATCGAGGCCATCGCCTTGGGGCATGACTTGGGGCATCCGCCCTTTGGTCACGACGGCGAATCGATTCTCTCAAGACTCTGCGTCAAGCACGGGCTGCCACCATTCTTGCACAACTTGCAAAGCTTGCGTTTCCTTGAGTGCCTTGAAAAAAAAGGAACGGGATTGAACCTGACCCTGCAAACCCTCGACGGCATCCTCTGTCACGATGGAGAGATTAACCGTAACACCTTAACCCCTCAGCGAGACAAGACCTTTGCCGCCCTGGACCGGGAGGTGGCAAACAAGGCGCTCTCCCCCAAGACCGAACTGATCCCCATGACCTTGGAGGGTTGCGTGGTGCGTCTGGCAGACACCATCGCCTATATCGGCCGTGATATCGAGGATGCCATTGAACTTAAAATCATCCGCCGGGACGACCTGCCGCCGGATTGCGTCCGGACCTTAGGCAACACCAACGGCCAGATCGTCTATCGCTTGGTCACCGACCTAATCGAACACAGCAGCGAACTGACCACCATCAGTTTCAGCCCACGGATCGCCGAGGCGCTGATGACCCTCAAGCGTTTCAACTATCAGTCGATCTATCTGAACCCCAAAGTCAAGGTCGAGAGTGTAGAGCTTACCCATTGCTTTGAGGTGATGTTCTCGACCTACCTCAACCACCTGGTAAACCAGGACGATTCATCGACGATCATCAGCGACTTCGCCCATTACCTGGATCCGCAGCGGTTGGCCAACACCCCGCCGGCAGGTGTGGTCCGCGACTTCATCGCCGGCATGACCGACGACTATTTCCGCGTCCAGGCGACCCTGCTGGGCTGTCCCCTCCCCCCCAAACAATAAATCGGGGGCCGCTCATCCTGCAAGGCCACTCAATAGAGGCGTACCGCCAGGTGTTCAGGACAGTATTTACTACTTGGTGGCGGCCTTTTGAATCGCCTCGCCACCCTTTTCAATGTCCTGGCCTACTCCCCGCAGGGTGTTGCAGCCGGCGGTCAGCTGGGCAAGCATCATGAGAACAATACACGCGGAGCTAATTTTTTCTTTCTTCATAGGTTCCTCCTGTAATCAGTTGCCAAAATCTCAGTGAACACGGAATCATAACTCAATAAAGATTTCAGGCAAAATTTATTTTTTGTTGGTTTCCCCTGAATTATGCTACACTGTACAAAAAAATATGCCCACCCGTTTTTATTAACTTTTTCGCAAAGAGCCGCAGAATGTCCATAGATATTGTCAGAGAGCTCGACAGAGTCCTCGCCTCCGACCAGCACGACCCATTTCTGGTCCTCGGTTTCCATATCATCGATCACCAAAAACCTTCCGCCGTAATTCGCACCTTTCAGCCGCTGGCCGAATCTGTCCGCCTCCTCCTTGGAGAGCAGAAGATCGACATGTATAAAATGCGCGATGAAGGTCTATTCGAGATCATCGTCTCTGGATTCAGCCAGCCGGTGGATTACTGTTTCGAAGTCACCTTGTACAACGGTTTGGCAAAGACCGTGCGCGACCCGTACCGGGCACTACCGCTCTTGACCGATTTCGACTGCCATCTGTTCAACTCCGGCACCCACTACCATATTGATGATCGTTTAGGCTCTCACCCCATGACTATCGAAGGGCACCCTGGGGTTCTATTCAGGCTCTGGGCGCCGGCGGCAAGACGAGTCAGTGTCATCGGGGATTTCAACTATTGGGACGGTCGGGCGCACCAGATGCGGGCCATCGGTTCCTCCGGCATCTGGGAGTTGTTCATTCCCGGGCTCGGCGTAGGGGATCTCTACAAGTATGAAATCAGGACCCAGAACATGGACATCCTGGAGAAGATCGATCCCTTGCAGTTCACCTCTGAAATGCGGCCCAAGAGCGCCTCCATCGTCACCGACCTCAACGGCTATCAGTGGCATGACCAAGAATGGATGGCTACCCGCGACTCATCGTCGACCTCGGTGTACCACTCGCCCATGTCCATCTACGAGGTCCATCTCGCCTCCTGGCGGCGCGACCCTTCAAACCCCGATCGCTTCCTGTCCTTTCGGGAACTGGCCGACTACCTGATCCCTTATGTCAAAGAGATGGGGTTCACCCACATTGAGCTTTTGCCAGTGATGGAGCACCCCTTGGACGAGTCGTGGGGGTATCAGGTGACCGGCTACTTCTCCACCACCAGCCGCTTCGGCTCGCCGCTCGATTTTATGTTCTTCATTGACCAGTGCCACCAAAACGGCATCGGCGTTATCTTGGACTGGGTGCCATCCCACTTCCCCACCGATGGCCATAGTCTGGGCCGTTTCGACGGCACCGCCCTCTATGAGCACGAAGACCCGAGGCAGGGGCATCATCCCGAGTGGGGCACCTACATCTTCAATTACGGCCGCAATGAGGTCACGAGCTTTCTAATCTCAAACGCCATATTCTGGCTAGGAAAATTCCATGCCGACGGACTGAGGGTCGATGCCGTGGCCTCAATGCTCTATCTTGATTACGCACGGAGCGAAGGCCAATGGCTCCCTAACCCCCACGGCGGCAAAGAGAACCTGGAAGCCATCGAGTTCATGAAACACATGAACAGCGTCATTTACGAACGATTCCCCGGCGTTGCCATGATCGCCGAGGAATCGACCAGTTTCTACGGGGTGTCGAAACCCACCGATGCAGGGGGCTTGGGCTTTGGCTTTAAGTGGAACATGGGCTGGATGAACGACACCCTCTCCTACTTCAGCCGTGATCCCCTCTATCGCAAATACCACCACAATGCCTTGACCTTCTCCCTGCTCTACGCCTTTTCTGAAAACTTCATCCTCCCCTTGTCCCACGACGAGGTGGTGCACGGCAAACGCTCTCTGCTCGCCAAGATGCCGGGGGACGAATGGCAGCAGTTCGCCAACCTTAGACTACTATTCTTCTATCTGTGGACCCATCCCGGTAAAAAAATCCTGTTCATGGGAGGAGAATTCGGACAGCTTTCGGAGTGGTACTGCAAGGTGAGCCTTGACTGGCATCTGGTCGAGGAAAGGCCGATGCATCAAAAACTCCAGCATTTCGTTAAAACCCTCAACCATTTTTATCGGGAGCACCGGGCTCTCTGGGAGGAAGATCACTCATACAACGGGTTCCAGTGGCTGGATTTCAAGGATGTCAATAACAGTATCATCGCCATTGCCAGGAAGGCCAAGGATCCCCGTGACCACGTGGTCTGCCTGCTCAACTTCACCCCGCAAGTGCACCAAAACTACAAACTCGGCGTCCTGGCTGATGTCCCGTACCGCCAGGTCTTGAACACCGATAGCGACCAGTTCGGCGGCAGCAGCATCGAAAACGACGGGGTCAAGATACCAGTCCACGAACCCTTCGGAGAGGCACCCATGCACATCACTGTCACCGTCCCCCCCCTAGGGGGTATAATCTTCAAACCGGACTACTGATGCCATGGCAGGCTCGGATTGCATCAGACCGCCTGGCGACAAGATCAGGCAGGCGCTCAAATGGCTGGGCCAGGCCGTGCAGGACAGGCCAGACAAGAGTAGACGCCAACTGCTAGAAGAGGCGGAGATCCGTTTTAACCTCTCGCCACGGGAGTGCGAGTTCCTGGATTGCAACTTCGGCGACATGGCCAAGGGCAACGCGCCCAAATCAGAGCTCTGAAGAAAACAGCCATCAAGAATCTCCTCTTCATTGCGGCTCACCCTCCTCTCCCTTGTCATCCAGGCATCCTCGCGCCACCGCACTACAGCAATGGCGCTTTTGCATCTTCTAAGTCAACACAGGCGGCAAGGGCGCAGCGGTGGCTGCGAGCCGGGAGACGAAGGGCCAGCCAAAGGCCCGTCATGAGGCCAGCCAGGCCTGATACTGCGGCGCGAGGGCTTGCCATGAGAACTTCTCCACCATTGCCGCAGCTTGGGCGCGGCTCACTGGTCGTCGAGTGAGGAACTGGCGGAGTTTGCTGACAAAGTCACAGTCTTCATACAGAAACAGCCCGTCAAACAACTCCGGATACACCAACCGTCTGGGCAACAGAGGACAGCACCCTGCCCTCACTGCCTCGAGTACTGACAGGCCAAAGAATTCATGTCTGGCAGTCGAGACCACAATATCTGCCAGGGAGAGCCAGGCGAGATACTCAGACCGTGAAGAGACGTAGCCGAAGTGCAGTATTCGTTCGGACAACAGCTCCCGGGCCTCGGCAAAGATCTTCGGTTGCTGGCGGAAGGATTGGCCGAGCACGACCAGCCGAAAGGGGATGCCCTCTGCATGCAGGGCATACAGAGCTGCGAAAAAAAACTCAGGATCCTTGTCGTACTCCCAGCGATGGTTCCAGACAATCACCGGCGAGTTGCCACCACCACTGGCTCCTGCGTTCAGCCTCCCCGTTTCTGCCTCGGTGTCCAGCCCGGGCGGCAGGATAACGCATTTTGAACGGATCGCCTCGTCAACCCCGGCCAGAGTCATATCATCGATCCTGGCCAGCAGGTCACGGCAGCCGCACCGGAATGACTCCAAGTTGTAGGCGCTGTTAAAGGCGACCGCATTGGAACAGAGGACGGTGGTCAGATTGGTGAGGGCAAAATGAAGGTCGCGGGGCTCTGCTTGCTGCACCGGGTAGGCGAATTGATTTTCATGAAAATACGTGCGGATTGGCAGATGCTGGCAAGTGTAGGGCAACAACCCCTTGAAGGCGGCCACATCGAGAAACGAAGAACAGAGAATGCTCTCTACACTCCGCAGATCAAGCTCGCCGGATCGAATCTGGCCAGCCCACATGGGTGCAGCGAGGCGCATCCGCCACTTCCAGCGATTAGCAGGCAAGGTGTGTATCTGGAAGGTGTGACTCAAATTCGACACCAGCCCATCAAGAAAGGCCCGGTGCGAGCCGCCGTAATATGGTTCGAAAACTGCGATATGCGCCACGACCATCGCCTCGTTAGTGGTGCCAGGGCACACTATATCTGTTTAAATACTGGAACATCTTGATGAAGGAACCGAACGAAATCTGGAATACGCTTGGGGCGCTGCCGGACGAAGAGGCCATGCACGTTTTGACTAAACTGTTCTTCACCTATGAAGCGCGGCTGCAAAACAACGGGCAAGACCTGGAGGCCCAGAACTTCTTCAAAAACCTCGGCAACGCCCTGGAACAAACATCTCAGTGCAACCTCAACCGCCGTTAACCTAAAATCCAGCCACCCACGACAACGGCTAGCGGAATGAGGCACAGACCATGGCCCACCACAAGCCCCGGCAGGTCCACTCTTTGGCAAATTTTCAAGGCAAGCCGCCCGCGTCCGCTGCTGATCGTGGCCGAACCTTGGAACTGGTTGTCAAAGGCGATACCGGTGACATTGTCAAAGCGGTGGTCTCATCGCTCCTTGCCCTCTCCATCCCGGAGTGTCGTGTCGCCGTCATCGGCCAGGGGGTAGGCGACATCAACAAGAACGACCTGCTCACCGCCGCCACCGGCAGCCACCTGATCATCGGTTTCAACGTCAATGTCCTGCCTCATGTTGCGGAGGAGTGTCGCCATCAGACCATCGACGTACGACTCTATGGGGTGATCTATACACTGATCGAGGATATGCGCCGGCTGATTGGTTCCATCGTCCCTCCCCTGTCGGAGGAGGTTATAACCGGCAATGCCCGGGTGATCGCCCTGTTCAAGAGCTCTCGCAAGGGGGTCATTATCGGTTGCCAGGTCCTGGACGGCAGGATACGCCAGGGGGATAACTTCCGGTTGATTTCCGCCATGGGGCCAATATATTCGGGCACCATCGGCTCGCTCCACATTGAGCAGGACTCGGTCAGCCAAGCCCTGGCGGGACACAATGTGGGTATCAAGATTCCCGACTTCAAGAGAGTCAGCATCGGCGACATGGTGGAGTGTCTGGCGATCAGCAAGGCAAAGCCTGGCAAGAGATGGGAAGCGACCGGCACAGTAACAGTTGTCGCCAACCCGTCGTGAGTTATTTCCTCCGGCCGCCAATCATCCTGCCCCGGACGGGGCAATCAAATTCAAGGCCAAGCGGGCGGCATGACGCGACGCGCCCGGTCGGCCAAGACGAAGGCAGACCTCCGCAAGCTCTCGGGTCATCGCTTCCCGCCGGGCAGTGCCAGGCCAGATATCACGCAAGGTGGCCGCTAGTTTTTCAGGGGTAAAATCATTCTGAATCAGCTCGCGCACCACTTCGCGACCCGCCACCAGATTGACCAGAGACATGAACTTGATCGTAATCAGGTGGCGGCCCAGGAAATAGGTCAAGGGCGCGATCCGGTAGGTCACCACCATCGGGATGCCGAGCAGGGCGAGCTCCAGGGTGACGGTGCCGGAGGCAACCATCACCAAATCGCAGGCAGCCATCAGGTCATAGCGATGGCCAGCAACCACGATGATAGCAAGTTCTCGTCGTTCTTCCTCGCTCAGGCCGAGGTCGGACTCAGTTAAGGTCGGCGCCAACGGCAGGAGAAAACATACCGTCTTGTCCTGCGCCTTGAGTAGCCGCGCTGTCTTGATGAAATCCGGCAGGATGGAGGTGATTTCCCGCCTGCGGCTGCCAGGCATGATCCCGACGACAGTACTTGTGGCCTCGATCCCCAACGTCTTGCGAAATTCGCCAGGCAGCATCTCGGTCCGCACACTGTCTACCAACGGATGACCGACAAAGGTCACCTGTCCCACTCCCCGACTGCGATAAAACTCTTCTTCAAAGGGCAGGATCACAGCCAGACGGTCAACTAGGCGAGCGATGGTCTTCACTCTGCCGCTTCGCCAAGCCCAAACTTGAGGACTGATATAATAAAAGACCGGGATGCCCAGTTTCTTGGCCTGGCGAGCCAGGAGGAGATTGAAATCGGGGAAGTCGATTAGGATCAACAGCTGTGGTGGGTCGTCAGCAAGACGGCGGAGGAGGCCGTTCAAGGCGGCGCGGATGGCTCGCCAGTGTGTCAACACCTCGGCGATGCCCACTACGGCTATCTGCCGGGAATAATAGAGGATGTCGACACCTTGCCCGGCAAGGGCCTGATCTCCAATACCCACAAAACGGAGGCTGGGATCAAGGTTTTTCATGGCCGCGACCAAAGCCGCCCCGTGCATATCGCCGGAGGCCTCACCCGCCACGATCATGATCTCCTTCATGCCCTGGGTCCCCGGCGTGGTCAGCTCAACAGGTCCTGGTGTTCGAGGATGTAATTCTTCATCTGATCGATGATGTGGTGGGCAATCTTCATCGCCCGCCGCCCCTCAACCGCACCAATCTTCGGGGATGTGCGATGCTTGACGTTTAAGATGAAGGCACGGAGTTCCGTCTCCAAGGCATCCTTGTCGGCAAAGGTAAAGTGATGCGTCGCCTCCTTGGGCAGACCATCGGGGCCGCGCTCCACCAGATGTTCTATGACAAAGATCTCCTTCTTGCCGTAATCGACAGAAATATATGACTTCGGCTGGAAAATCCTGAGTTTGCGGACATTGGTCTTGGAAATGCGGCTGACCGTGAGATTGGCGGTGCAACCGTTCTCGAAGATGATCCTGACGCTGGCGATGTCGGAACTTCCAGTGATCACCGGAATGCCTACCGCGTGGATATGCTTGACCGGCGACGGGACGATACTCTGGATGATGTCCAAGTCGTGGATCATCAAGTCGAGCACGACATCGACATCGGCTCCCCTTGGGTTGAAGCTGTGGATGCGCTGTGCCTCAATAAATACTGGGGTGGTAAGGTACTGCTCCATGGCCAGAACCGCCGGATTAAACTGCTCGATATGGCCAACCTGAACGATACGATTGCACAACTCCGCCTTGGTCACCAGAGCATCTGCCTCATCCAAGGTGGAGGTCATTGGCTTTTCGAGCAAGATATCGACGCCATAGTCGAGGCAGGCATTGGCCACCTCAAAGTGCCGCATGGTGGGCACCACGATGCTCACCGCATCGACCAACGGCAGGAGGGCATGGAAATCATCAAAGGCACGCACTCCATGGAGTTCGGCGATTTCTTTGGCCCGGGCCAGACTGACATCGACGACCCCCACCAGTTCGACATCGACCATGGCCGCATATTTGGCGGCATGATGTTTGCCAAGATATCCAACCCCAATCACTCCGACTTTTGTTTTATTCATGATCTCGTTCCATTATTGACCCACTGGTCAACGGAGGGCTTGCTACCACACAACGGACAACCCTCTAAAAAAATTGTGCAACTCGGCTGCAGATGCTATTCTAAAGAAAAATTTCAGTAACCAGATGACGCGCTCTGGTCGATAAGAATTTAGCCGCTACGGCCTGCCTTGCCTATCAGCACGTAGTCTGACAGTTTCCAACCTCTCTTGACAGGTGACACTGATGGTACTCCCCGACGACACCCTTGCCAACCTTGGCAACCGCATCGCTGTTGACATCGGAACCCCGGTCAGGGTCGAACTGGAAGGAATAGAAATCCCGGTACAGAGCAGCATTGTCGGCCTTGAGGCCAACAAGTACATTATCATTAAAACTCCGGAACCGCTCAATCGCATCGAGCACAAACTGTTCAAGGGCGCGGGGTTGCTGATCCGCTATATTGCCAACGGTACGGTCTTCGCCTTTCAAAGCACCGTCATTGAGACAATCACCAAACCGCTTTCCCTGCTCTTCGTCGAATACCCGCGCATCATCCAGCGCCACGACCTCCGTGAACAGCAACGGATGAGCTGTCATATCCCGATGCGGATCAATTCCGACACCGAAGAAAACATAGGCTGCATCCTTGACATCGCAGTCAGTGGCTGCCGCTGCCTCCTGAAGGCGGCCAAGAACCCCAGCCTCCTAACCTGCACCATTGACAGCACCTTGAGCATACGCTGCATCATTCCCGGCACCAAGGAGATGATTACCCTGCGCGGCAAGGTGAAAAATTTAAAGCGAACCAGAAAGGAGATCGATCTGGGCATCGTCTTCGACCTCAACATGCCCAGCGAGAGCAAGAAAATGATCAACTGGTTCCTGTCGACCATCGATAGCTTAGTCTATAAGCCATAGACAGAGCTCAGAAGTATGAACCTTGAATTCGGTTTTCTGAGCCCTGGAGCCCTATTCGCCCTTTCCCGGTAGCATTTTTGCCGCCAGCGCCAACGCTTCGTTATACCGTTTGCGAATGCTGTGTTCATGTTCTCGAGGCACAGGTCCAATCTGCCGCCACTCGCGGTTGACGGCCTCAAGTTCATCCTTGGCCCGCTGCTTACGATTTTTCGTATCGTCAGCAGCCAGGACGAAATTGGTTTCAAAGGCGACCTTCAGTTGCTCGGCCAGGGTCATCCCCCCCTGTTTGCCTTGAGAATGAGCCGTAGGTTGGGGCGTCATCCCGGCCAGAAGCTCAAGACGCAGACACAATGCCTCCTTCTTTTTTAGATTCTCCCGGTGCAGTTGATCGATGGCCTGGAAGGCCTCGCGCCGCTCCTTGAAAAAAGAATCGCATGCGACTTTAAAGTCTCGCTGGAGCTGTTCCTCGCTCTCTTTAACCGCCAGGCCAATCCCCTGCCATGACTCCTGGGCCGCAATAATCTCCCGGACGGTGTCCTTGGTAATGGTCGGGCTGGCGATTAGCCCGCGAACCTGGGCCAGGAGGGCCTCCTTCTCGGCCTGACAATGAGGGCGCTGGAGATCGACTGCCTCTTCGTGCCGGGCCTTGGCCGCGAAGCAGGCGTCGCAGGATCCTTTGAAACTCTGCCAGATTGCCTCCTGAGCGTCTTTGGGCACTGGCCCGATCTCCTTCCACTTCCGTTGCAGGGCAACAGCCTTCTTCACCAGTTGGACAAAGTTGGTATCAGGGGCAATTGTGGCAGCCAAGGCCTCGGCCTCGGCGCACAGGGCTTGCTTCTGTATAAGATTTTGAGGGCGGAGGCTGTCGAGCCAGTCATAGTGCTGGTCACAGGCAGCTCGAAACCGCTGCCATACCGTCTCCTCTTGATCCCTCGGCACTGGGCCGACGGTCTTCCACTGTGCCTGCAAGTCCTGAAATTTTGCAGTGTTCTCGGCACTTGGCTGATCAGCCAAGGCCTCAGCATCTTGGCACAACGCCGTTTTTCGCTCAAGGTTGACCAACCGCTCCTGCTCAAGTGCTGCACGGTGGGACTTGCGCCGCTCGAAAAAATGGTCGCACGCCGCCCGAAAGGCAGCAAAGACTTCCTGCTCCTGGTCCTGGGGGCCTCGACCAACCGCTTTCCATTGGGCTTGCAAGTCCTTGATCAACTCGGCGGTCTTTTGCCAATCGCTTGAGTCCTGGCAGGCCACCGCCTGATCACGCAAGACGATTTTTTCTTTAAGGTTGCGCTCCGCCTCGGCATCAAGCTCCTGAAAAAATGTCCGGCAGCGAGCAAAGTTACGATCCGTGGTCTCTTGAAAGCGCCGCCACAGGGCAGGTTCATCCTTGGCCGGGGCTGGCCCAACACGTCGCCATTCTTCTTGCAGTTCCTTGATCCGCTTGAAAACCCGATGAAGGTCAGTTTCCCCATCCAAGGCCGCCGACTGCTCGATCAACTGGGCCTTCACATTTTTATTCTGCCAGCGCCGCCAGGATTCCTCCTTCTCTGCCACTTGCAACCGTTCGTCAATTGCGCTACCGACTGCAGTAAACTCAAGCTCAAGGTCGGCAACCCCGGCGGGCAGGTCCATAGGTTGCTGCCATTGCGTCCGGATATCAGCAAAGCGTTGCGCCACGCCCTTCACGTCGTCATTGGCCATTAGGGCCTTGGCTTCCGCCAAGAGCCCCTGACGTTGCTGCCAGTTGGTTTCCAACCGCAATCGTTGCATCTCGTCGCGCCGGGCAACTCCGGTTTGCTGTTGCTCACGGAGAGTGCGTAGCCGATCTGCCGCCTGCTGACGGCTGACCAGGCCCGGCCGCCAACCATCAAAGGCACGCTGGGCCTCGCCGAGTTTCACCAAGGCCTGTTCCAGTTCCATCTGTTCGATCAACGTGGCGACCGTGTTCAACAGCTGCAGGAGTTCGACCTCTTCTGTTTTTTCCTGAGCCAGCCGGGTTCGGCTCTTTGCAAAAAGCCCCTTCATTTCTGCAAAGCTGGCCACAAGGAGCTCGGACGGGGGGGGAAGCAGACGAGATGCGGCTTGATCCCACTCCTGCTGCAAGGCTTGCAGGCGTAATTCCTCATCGCCAATCGCGGTTATCGTCATGGCCTCGATCTCGGCCACGATCGCCTGCAGGCGATGCAGAACTTCACGCCGTGCAGCATCATGCGCCCGAGCCGCTTCCGCCGCAGCCGCCTGCTGTTGATGGCGGCTGCGAATCAAGGCGCCGTGCCGCTCGAATTCACCCTTGCGGCTATCATCTCCGGCCAGCTCACGCCAGCGCCGTTCAAGCTGACGATACTCGCTTAATGCCGCCTCGGCATCAACGGCATCCGCCAATATCGCGACCCGTTCCAACATTGCTGCAAGCTCTTGTCGGCGAGCCGTTTCCTGGTCCGGCCTGTTGCGGATGGCTTCGATCTCCTCAAACTTACGCTGCGCCTTGGCCCGAGCCACCCTATTGGAGGCATTCTTGGCAGCCATGCGCAGCAAGGCTTCATCGTCAATCTTGTCGATTGCCAAGAGGGCCGGGTCTTTGCCGCAATTTTTGGTGATCAGATCAGCAAGCACTGCCTGGTCTCCGATCCGTGCAATAGCAGCCAGGCGGATATCGGCCCCGGACTCGCTGAGGGCAATATCCGCCAGCACCTGATCACTGGTGATGACGGCCAGGGCGGCCAGCTTTGCCTCCAAGGCGACAGCAGCAGACACTTCAGCGCGCTGGAGGCTCTCCATGCGGTGATTGATTGCACCAGCTTTTTCGGGATCGAGATCCGGGGTGACAAGAGGCGCAATCTGTCGCCAATCATCGATTTTTGCCAAGGCGGCCTGGCGGACGCCTTGGTTAGGATCACTCGTGACAAGTTGCAGCAGGGTCTGGCGATCCGCGTCTCCAAAGGCCTGTACCGCCTTCAGTCGGATCTTCGGATCTGAGTGCTGCCATTTAGGTTTGAAAAAATTATACAATCCCATGTCGTGGGCCAGTGGGTGGGGCGATCAATATTTTTTGTCTGCGTAGGCCAGCCAACCACCGGCCAGGACCAGATCCCGGTCAAAGGAGTTTAGGGAGAAGGAAAAGACCGCGCTTGAAGTCCCCTTGGCGACCACCTGATTCTTCTCGAGGTCAACTACAATTTCTGCCGGACGGGCGGCAAACAGGGCCTCGATATCAGCGGCCGGGAGTTCGATGGCCAGCATGCCGCAGTTGAACATGTTCTGCCGGAAGATGCGGGCGAAGCTCTCGCCGATGACCACGTTGATGTCGTTGACCTCAAAAACCCAGACCGCGTGCTCCCGAGAGGAGCCGCAACCGAAATTCTGGCGGGTAACGATTACCTTGGCCTGTTGCGCCGCCTCGCCTGCCGGTTCAAAGCCAGGTAGGCGCAGGTCTTCCAACATATACGGCTTCAGCGCCAGTTTCGAGTTCTCGGTCAGATACTTGGCTGGAATGATTTCGTCGGTATTGATGTCGTTGCGGTCAAGAAAGAGGGTGGCCCCTCCGAAGGCTTTCATGATGATCTCTCCTTATAAAAAGGTTCGCGGGTCGGTGATCGATCCTGCCACGGCGGCAGCAGCAGCGGTCAGCGGGCTCATCAGATGCACCATGCCCCCCTTGCCCATGCGGCCGTTGAAATTGCGGTTGGTGGTCGAGGCGCAGGCCTCGCCAGCGGCCAGGACTCCGTTGCTCATGCCGAGACAGGCCCCGCAGGTTGGATTGGTGACACAAAAACCAGCGGCCATGAATTGCTGAATCAGGCCTTCGGCTAAGGCTTGGTTATAAATGGCAGGGGTTGCCGGCGACAGAATCCCGCGCACCCCGGGGGCAATGGTGCGACCAGCTAAGACCCTAGCCGCCTCACGCAGGTCTTCCAAGCGGCCGTTGGTGCAGGAACCGATATAGACTTGGTCGATGCGGGTGCCGGCCAGCTCGGTAACGTCTTTAACCTCATCCGGCTTGTATCCATAGGTGACCTGGGGCGCAAGGGTGGAGATATCGAAGTTTAGTTCCTGGGCGTAGACCGCATCGGCATCGGAGTGCCACTTCGCGAAGTCGGCAATCGCCTGATCGATGGAGCCGTACTGCCCCTTGATAAACGGCCAGAGGTACTCAGCCGTTACCCTGTCGGGCAGACACACCCCGCAGGTGGCCCCTGCCTCAATGGCCATATTGCACAGGGTCATCCGCGACTCCATGGTCATGGCTTCCACCACTGGGCCGACGAATTCCATGATCGTGTCGGTGGCACCCTTGACAGTCAGAGTCTTGATGATGTGCAGGATCACGTCCTTGGCATAGACCCCGGCGGGCATGACGCCGTTGATGGTGACCTTTATTGTCTGGGGGGTCCGGAACGAACAGACCCCTTTCAAGATGCCGACCTCAAGATCGGTGGTGCCGACGCCGGCGGCAAAGGCCCCGAAAGCGCCATGGGTGCAGGTATGGGAATCACCCATGATTACCGTGTATCCAGGACGGATGAAACCCTTCTCCGGGAACAGGGCGTGACAGACGCCATTGGCGCCGATATCGAAAAAGTCCTTGATCCCTTGCCGCCGAGCCCAATCGCGGAGGATTTTGGCCTGGGTTGCGGTCTTGGAATCCTTGGACGGGGTGACATGATCGATAACCGCCTTGATTTTAGTGGGATCAAAGACACGATCCATCCCCCGTTCCATCAGATCATTGATGGCGATAGGCGTGGTGATTTCGTGACACATCACCACGTCGATATCCAAAACGACGTTGTCGCCGGAGGGATTGTCGCGGTGGTGGGCGGCAAAAATCTTTTCAGTAATGGTCTGGCCCATGGTGTTTACTCCATTGAATTTTTTCTAAAATGTCTGTAGACTGCCACCTAGTGATGGGAACTTATGGGGCCAGGATCGGCCGCGCTTGTCAGTCCTCGTCACCACCAAAGTGGCACAATTTTCATTTTCCATTCGCGAGATTGAAAAATGGTGGGCATCCCTGCCCCGCACGGGGTTTTCGAATTTGTCGAGGCACCCTAAAAAAGGATGTATTGTATACCAAGGTCACACGAAAAAGAAAAGTTTTATGATGGCGCACAGTAGCGATACACACAGCCCTGAGGATGGCACTCATCTGCACACCATCTCCCTGATCTCCTCTCTCTTTCAGGAAGAATTCCGCAATGGCTCCACTTCCCTGGGAGAAATCCTCCATGACGTGATCGCCCTTTACCAAGGAAGCTGGCCTGACTACGAGGCCTGTGCCGTCGGCTATCATACACTCCAGCACAGCACTGACGTTGCCCTGCTCGCCGCCAGGATCATTGTCGGCTGGAATCGGGCGGAACCGTCTACCTTTTCCCAGGATCATTTCCTGGTCGCGATCACCGCGGCCCTGTTCCACGACAGCGGCTATATCAAGGACCGTGGCGACACGGTAGGCCTTGGCGGCAAATACACCTTCTGCCACATCCCACGCAGTAAACACATCATGGCCAGCTACCTGGCAGACAGGGCCTGGGCCGCGCATGACGTCGAGCAGGCCACGGCCCTGCTCGACGTCACCGACCTTTACCACACCCTTGATCTGGACGAAGCATACCCCGAACCCACCACCAGACGGTTAGCCGCCATTCTGGGAACAGCGGATCTCATTGCCCAGATGGCCAACATCAACTACATGGCCAATATCCGTCTGCTCTTCCAGGAGATCGAAGAGGCATACGCCATGGTCGGCCGGGAGCAATTGGAGCGTCAAGGTCACCGTCTCTTCGAGTCGGTTGAGGCTATGCAAAGTGAGGCTATGCCGTTCTACGAGCATCTGGTGCTGCCAAGACTCCGTCATCTTGGCAGTGTCTACCACTATTTGGGCAATGTCTTTGATGACGGCCGCAACCCGTACCTCGAAAATATCCTGGCCAACCTGAGCCATCAGTTGCTAGGCAACGATTCGCAATGGCAGCAGATCGGTTCAATTCTAACCAGCCTTGGCGCTATCTCTCAGGAACAGCTCTCCGATGCCTTGCGTCGGCAACAGGCTGCGGGCCACCAGCAGCGGAAACCACAATTTGCCTCGTTTCAGCGACGATTCTTACAGTGGAGCAACGGCCAGACCACCCAGCAAACCTTGGGCGACATCCTGATCGACATGAAGGCGATCAGCCCTGCCACATTATGCCAGGGCCTGATCGCTCAGATCCTGCCGCCAACACACCTTGCCAGCCTCAAGCACGACCACCTTACGCTGCTGCTCACCGTTTCAGTCATGCTCCATGGCGCCTGTCGTGACCCTTGGGTCTTTCAGCAGATCCTTTCTCTTACCGCAAAACAGCTAGGTTGTGCTGGCGGTTCGATCCTGCTTGCGGTACCTGAGCGTCAGGAAATGATCGTCGCCGTTTCGACGCTGCTTGCCCGGGAGCATTTCGAGGGCAAAACCATTCCCGCCGACAAAGGACTCGCTGGCTGGGTCTACAGCCATGGCCAACCCACCATTGTCAATGCCATCGACCAGGACGCCAGGGTGGAAAAATCTTTGGACAGGCGCACCCCCTGCCCGCCTGAATCCATCCTGGCTGCACCCATGTGTAACAACAGCGGAAGGTTCGGGGTGCTTGAGATGTTCAACAAACAAGGTGGATTCACCGAATCGGACTCGGCGCTCCTGGTGATGGTGGCCAATATCATTGCGGTGGCACTGGGGGCTATTTTGGTCTCACCCTCATGAGGCGCCGCCTTTCCTCTTTCTCCACCTCTACCATCTGCTTAACGACTTATACACCATGATGTCAAATAGTTATGCTGTAACCGTCCTGTGTTGGGCCGTCTTCATGCTGTTTAATGCCGCCCCCGCCTTTTCCGCCCACGGGGTAAGCCTGGACGGTACGCTGAAATACCCGGCAGGGTTTACCCGTTTTGACTATACCTCGCCCGAGGCTAAACGCGGCGGGGCGCTGGTCCTCTTCGACATCGGAAGTTTCGACAAAATGAACCCCTTCACCTTGAAGGGCACAGCGCCGGAGGGTCTTTCCTCGCTGGTCTTTGAGCCGCTGGCAGTCAAAAGTCTGGACGAGCCCTTTGCCATGTACGGCCTTATCGCCAAGGACATCGAACTGGCTCCCGATGGTTTGTCGGTGACCTTCACCCTCAACCCAGAGGCCCGTTTCTCCGATGGGACACCAGTTGCCGCAGAGGATGTAAAGTTCTCACTGGAAACCTTAAAGAGCGACGCCGCCCATCCATCCTATCAAAGTTATTTCCAGGACATCACTACGGTTGAGATACCGAAACCAGGCACCGTGGTCTTCCGATTTGGCCGCAAGAACCGGGAGTTGCACCTCATCGCCAGCGAACTGCCGGTGTTGTCCAAGGCGTTTTACACTGCCCATCCTTTCAACGAGGAAGGACTTGTCCCGCCTATCGGTAGCGGTCCTTACACCGTCAAGGAGGTCATTCCCGGCAAGGGCGTCATCTATCAGCGCAATCCGGGATACTGGGGCGACAAACATCCCGCCCGTGCCGGGATGTTCAACTTTGAGTCGATATCCTACAAATATTACAAGGATCAACTGGTGGCGGTGGAGGCCTTCAAGGCCCATGACTTCGACTTCATGCCAGTCAATATCGCCAAACAGTGGGTCCGCGATCTTACCGGCGAAAGCTTCGACCAGAAGAAGATCATCAAGGAGGCCCTGCCCCATCGCAACAACGCCGGGATGCAAGCCTTTGTCATGAACCTGAGACGCCCCCAGTTTGCCGACCGCCGGGTCCGCCAGGCCCTCACCCTGGCTTTTGATTTCGAGTGGACCAACAGCACCCTGTTCTTTGAGCAATACACCCAGAGCAACAGCTATTTCAGCAACTCCGATCTGGCAGCCACTGGCCTGCCCACCGGACTTGAATTGCGCCTCCTCGAGCCGTTCAAGGAGAAGATGTCCCCCGAAGTATTTTCCACTCCGCTCACCCCGGTTACAACCAAACCACCGGCCAGCCTACGCCAGAACCTGAGCCAGGCAAAGGCCCTGCTCGCCGAGGCCGGTTGGCAGGTAAAAGACAATGCCTTGGTCAATAACGCGGGGCAATCTCTGGCCTTTGAGATCCTGCTTGTCTCCTCCTCGTTTGAACGGGTGGTGGAGCCTTATGTCAAGAACCTGCAGAAATTGGGGATCAAGGCCAGCTACCGCACTATCGACCCTGCCCTCTACTCGCTGCGAGTTAAGGATTTCGATTTCGACATGGTGGTCAACGTCTTTGGTCAATCCCAGTCGCCGGGCAACGAGCAGCGCGACTACTGGCACTCCACTGCCGCTGGCCAGCCAGGCTCGCGGAATCTGATTGGCCTGAAGGATCCGATCATTGACACTTTAGTGGACAAGATCATCTATGCCGAAAAACAAGACGAACTTACCGCCGCCTGCCGGGCCCTCGACCGGGTACTGTGGTACGGGTATTATCTGGTCCCCAACTGGTACGTGGCCAACCACCGTTTAGTCTATTGGAACCGCTTCGGCAAACCTGCCACCCTGCCCCTCTACTATCAGCCTGATCAGGCGCTGATGACCTGGTGGCTGACCGGGCCATGACCTCGTATATCCTCCGCCGCCTGTTGTTTATGATCCCCACTCTGTTAGGGGTAATGCTGGTGACCTTCACCGTCACCCAGTTCGTGCCCGGCGGTCCGGTCGAACGGATGCTGGCAGAGATCCAAGGCCGCAGTGCCGGAGGCCATGAGGCCAGCGCCGGCAGAACCGGCCTCTATCAGGGCCGCCAGGGCCTCGACCAGGAACAGATGACCAAACTGAGGGCCATCTATGGTTTCGACAAACCGCCGGCGGAACGATTTGTCGCCATGATGAGCAACTACCTCCGTTTCGACTTTGGCGAGAGTTATTACCACCACAGAAGTGTCGCCGACCTGGTGATCTCGAAACTGCCGGTATCCATGTCACTGGGACTGTGGAGCTTTTTCATCACCTATCTCATCTGCATCCCATTGGGCATCAAGAAGGCGGTGCGCGATGGTTCGGCCTTCGATGTTACCACCTCGGTGGCAATTTTGATCGGGTACGCCATACCCGGCTTTGTCCTGGCCATCCTCCTGATTGTGCTCTTTGGTGGCGGCAGTTTCTGGAACATCTTTCCGCTCCGGGGGCTGATGTCAGATAACTGGCGGGAATTGCCCCTCATCCACAAAGTCCTCGACTACCTCTGGCACATGGTGCTGCCGGTGGTGTCGAGCACGGTGGGCAGCCTGGCGGTGATGACCCTGTTGACCAAGAACAGTTTCCTGGAAGAGATCAGAAAACAGTATGTGATCACCGCCCGAGCCAAGGGCTTGAGCGAAAACGCGGTGCTCTACCGCCACATCTTCAAGAACGCCATAATCCCCATCATCACTGGCTTTCCCGGCTCCTTCATCGCCGCATTCTTCACTGGCTCACTGTTGATTGAAACCATCTTTTCGCTGGACGGCATGGGACTTCTCGCCTATGAGTCGATGATGAACCGAGATTATCCGGTGGTTCTGGGCACCCTCTATTTCTTCACCATCATCGGGCTGGTGGCGCGGCTGCTCTCAGACTTGAGCTATGTGGTGGTTGATCCCCGCATCTCCTTCGACAGCGTGGAGGAGGGCTAACCCATGGCTGGCATGCGCGATAGCATAGAGAGGCGGAGATGGCGGCGTTTCTGCGCCAACCGGCGGGGCCTTGTCAGTCTGATCATTTTTTCTCTGCTTTTCGCGGTCACCCTGATGGCAGAGGTGGTGAGTAACGACAAGCCCTTTTTGGTTAGATACCAAGGACAGTTCTACTTTCCGGTGGTGAAGGCCTATCCCGAGACCACCTTTGGCGGCAACTTCGACACCGAGACCGATTACCGCGATCCTTTCATTCTCGAGCAGCTCTCCAGCAATGGTAATCTCGCCTTCTTCCCGCTCAACCCCCATAGTTTTGCCTCCATCAATCTGGAACTTGAGCAACCGGTGCCCTCGCCGCCAAGCCGAGCCAATCTCTTGGGCACCGACGACCGGGGCCGGGACGTCCTGGCGCGCTTAATCTACGGCTTCCGGCTCTCCATCCTCTTTGCCTTGGCCCTTACCGCCATTGGTACCGCTGTCGGCATCATAACCGGTGCGGCGATGGGCTATTTCGGCGGCAGAACCGACATGTTGATGCAACGGTTCATCGAGATCTGGGGCTCGATGCCTGAGCTCTACCTCCTGATCATCTTTTCCTCTATATTTAAACCGTCGGCCCTCCTGCTCCTGATCCTGCTCTCTCTCTTCGGCTGGATCGGACTCTCTGACTATGTACGCGCCGAATTCCTCAAAGGCCGCAACCTCGACTACGTGCTGGCGGCCAAGGCCTTGGGAGTGGGCAATATCACCATCATGTTTCGCCACCTATTGCCCAACGGCATGACCCCGGTGATCACCTTTCTCCCCTTCCGGATGTCCGGCGCCATCATCGCCCTCACTAGCCTGGATTTCTTGGGCCTTGGCGTTCCGCCGCCGGCTCCAAGCCTGGGAGAACTCCTGGCCCAGGGCAAGAGCAATATCGAGGCTTGGTGGCTATCCATCAGCAGTTTCACGGTCCTGGTCGGCACTCTGATGCTCTTGATATTTATCGGCGAGGCCCTGCGCGAAGCCTTTGATCCAAGGAAAGTGTAAAATGACCCTGCTCGCCATCAACTCTCTCTCGGTTCGCTTCGCCGATGATGCCGATGCCCCACCTGCGGTCAATGACGTGTCGCTCGTCATCAACCCCGGCGAGACCGTGGCTCTTGTGGGAGAATCCGGGTCCGGTAAATCGGTCACCGCCCTCACGGTCCTCCGCCTTTTGGAAACGGTGGCAAATGTAAAGAACTCCGGCGCCATCACCTTTAATGGCCAGGATATCCTCGCCATGGCGGAAGACGAGGTCAGAACGATTCGTGGCAATCGAATCGCCATGGTTTTCCAGGAACCGATGACCTCCCTCAATCCAGTCTGCACCGTAGGCGCCCAACTCCTGGAGCCACTCCTCCTTCATCAGCGCCTGAGCAGCACTCAGGCCAAGGCCGAGGCTATCCGCTTGCTTGACCGCTGTGGAATCAACGAGGCAGAGGCCACGTTCGATCATTACCCCTACCAGCTCTCCGGCGGTCAGCGGCAACGAGTGATGCTGGCCATGGCCTTGGCCTGCCGCCCCGATCTCTTGATTGCCGACGAACCGACCACAGCCCTCGATGTGACCATCCAGGCCCAGATTCTTGCACTGATCAAGGAGATCCAGGCGAAGATGGGCATGGCCATCCTTTTGATCACCCATGATCTGTTGATGGTCAAGAAGATCGCCGACCGGGTCTATATCATGAAGCAGGGGGAACTGGTGGAGAGCGGCGGGACCGAGGCAATTTTCGCTCAGCCAAAGGAGTTTTATACCAAGGAATTACTGGCAAGTATTCCTCATAGGGTGAAAAAACGAAACACCAACGAGACAACAGTTATTTCCGCAAGAAACATAACGGTGAGCTTCGACAAGAAAACGTCAATCTTTCGCCGCAAGGCCCCGACGAACCTGGCGGTGGATCATGTCAATATCGCCATCCGTCAGGGCACAACTTTCGGAATTGTCGGCGAGTCGGGTTCTGGCAAGAGCACCCTGGGCTTGGCGTTGCTCCGCCTGCTCCCCGCCAGCGGCGAAATCCGTTACGGCGCCATTGATCTCTCGAGCTGCTCTGTCCGTTCGGTGCGTCCCTACCGTCGCCACCTCCAGATCGTCTTTCAAGACCCATTCTCGTCCCTGTCTCCTCGCCAAAACATCGGCCAGATTGTCGGCGAAGGACTGCGGATCCACGAATCAGCCATGACCAAAATGCAGATAGCCAGCCGTGTTGAGGAGGCCTTGGCCGAGGTGGGGCTGGAGCCTTCGATGACCAACCGCTACCCTCACGAATTCTCAGGCGGACAGAGGCAACGTATCGCCATCGCCAGGGCTATCGTCTTGAAACCCAATTTTCTGGTCCTGGACGAACCGACCTCGGCCCTGGACATGACCATCCAAGCTCAAATTATCGCTCTCCTGCAGGGGTTGCAGGCCAAATATCAAATGACCTATCTCTTCATCAGTCACGATCTGCGGGTGATTCGCGCACTGGCGGACGATCTGGCGGTGATGCAGCGGGGGAAAATCGTCGAACAGGGCCCGGCGGAAGCCATATTCGCCTCGCCCTCCCACCCCTACACCAAGGCGTTGCTCTCGGCTGCTTTCCTAAACGGTATCGAGTAACATCAGCACTCAGGGACGCTGATGTCTGTCATTCTAAGATGGCGGTTTACGGCGCCAGTTCCCGAACACGCCATGTTTTCTCAATAAAAATTACTTGCCACTATCGTTTCCTCTCAAGGGCCATGCCTTTGATAGGAACCAAGATGTACCAGCAATCCCGACGATAAAACCTGGCTGCAAGGTTTTGTTTGTTAACTTTTCATGCCATCACGTCAAAAAAAGAAAGAGCATGGCCATAAAGCTATTGCGAAACAATTGCCATCGATCAAAGGGTAATTTTTTTTCGGAAACCTGGATATTGTTTCCGGCAATTCGGACTAATCTCTAAAAATATACCTCAGCAAAAAGTATAAAATTGCGGCATAACTATCCACAATGAGAGGGATTTGTCCATCCCACAACGGACCTGTATCATTATGGCATAAACATTGCTCAGGAAGATGGGGATTATATTTTTACTAAACTGGTCGGTCAAACAAGACATACTTTCACTTTCCTAATAAATGAGAGAAAAATGAAAAAAACCCTTTTAACAGGTTTGGCAGTGGGACTTTTGGCAATGGGAATGACCGGGGTGGTTTTCGCCGATAGTTATGCCAAGCATCGTACTTACTACAAGAAAGACTCCGGCAGCCACAGCAGTTCTGGCGACTCCGGCAGCCACAGCGGTTCTGGCGACTCCGGCAGCCACAGCGGTTCTGGCGACTCCGGCAGCCACAGCGGTTCTGGCGACTCCGGCAGTTCTGGTGATTCAGGCAGCCACAGCG
>Ga0233425_10001160_pt1 | contig 61411 bp, 55 predicted proteins | sample Watercolumn_Towu_2_FD_181712 | JGI IMG/M metagenome (GOLD analysis project Ga0233425, IMG submission 181712) | Freshwater microbial communities from Lake Towuti, South Sulawesi, Indonesia - Watercolumn_Towuti2014_140_MG | ecosystem: Environmental > Aquatic > Freshwater > Lake | place...
GCATCCGCTTGCGGCCCGACCAGATGCCGGCTGGCGTCTGCACCTCGTCTGCCACAGTGGGTCATTCGCTGAGTCTGGGGAGGGCTGATGCGGCAACGGTATTGGCAGGATCCGCGGCCTTGGCCGATGCGGTAGCCACTAGGCTCGGCAATGAGACCAAGAGCGAGGCCGATATCGACCGGGCCTTGGCCGTCGCTGCCGCGATACCGGGGGTACGCGGTGCACTGGTTATTAAGGGCGGCGCCATCGGCGCCTGGGGGGACCTGGAACTGGCAGGGCTGTGACCGACTCAAACACCCTTGGTGAAGGCGGCAATTTGGGCGTCTTTGGCTTTCACTTCGGCCTGGAGGCGAGCGACTTCTTCATTGGTGATGCGGAGCCTATCTGCCAACGTCTCGGCAAAGAGCCGGAAAATGGTGTAATGGAAGACGGGCGCCACGGCTTTCCGTTCGCTGTTGAGCTCGGCGCAATTGATCCCAAGGACCATGGTTTTGCTCATAGCCCAGGCGCTGGCGGAACGTGGGGCCCCGTCGATAACCCCCATTTCGCCGAAAAGATCCCCGCTACGCTTGAGGATGGCGTAGGTATTTTCGCCTTTGACGATCTTCACTTCTCCCGACACCAGGAAATAGACCCAGTTGTCTTGCTCCCCTTTTTTGATGATAGTCTCCCCTGCCCCATACTCTTTCAGCTTCCCCACCGCCAGAAAGGACATGAGATCTTCGTCGGAGAATGCTTGGAAGCGGGCAATGCGCCGGAGCAGATCTACGGCCTTGATGTTTTCTTTGAGGTAGTCGGTTTCGCGCATGGCCATATACCCTTAATAGGAAAAAGCAGAGCAACTGAATAAATAATACGGAGATGCCCCCAGGAAGTCAATCTCTAAGCTGGACCAGCACTAAGCCATTGTCAAAAACAACGTGGCCGTTTCAGGCGGCCGGATGGCATTAAGGAGCCGTCCCGTAAGACAATATGAAGGCCATGTTATTTTTTAATGGCTCCTAAGTCCCGGCCTGTTTGTTGCCATCTCATACCACCATGATGGCGAAGCGCGCAACGCGGGGAAGAAGTTTTGCTGGGGGCAGGAAAATATTCAACTCATTACGATATCTGTCGATACTATTCAGGCGGGAAGAGAGAAACGCTTCGTCATGTTGACCATATGCCGCGCAGGGGTCAGGGAGAGGAAGCCAGGTGCCTGACTGGGGGGGAGACATGATACCAAGACTAGAGGTCGACAACTGAAATGATACGCCGGAAACCATGGTCAACAGATCCTCGAACCATCATGGAGGCCATCAACGCCTTGATTGATGGCCATATCCCGGTGATGCTCCAGAGGCAGGACGAACCTCCCTTGCAGAGCCGGATGATCGCGGTGCACTCCCATCGGCAGATTCCGTATCTCCTCTTGGACAGACCGCCGCAGTTGGCCCATCCCTACAAGATTCGCGACTTGCTGTTTAAGCTCAACGGGATGCCGATCCTAGGCTTTTCCTGCCCGGTGACCCGTGAAAGCGACAGCATCTTGGCCACCATGATGCCCCACGCCTTATTCGCCCTTGAACTGCGCCACGGGGGAAGAATTGCGCCTCCCCAAGGCTCCTTGGCAACCTTTTTTGTCAGGGGCCGCTCGCAAGTCAATATCAGTGCTATGGACGACATCAGCCTGAGCGGCGTCAAGTTGTCGGGAGAGTTGGCCCACGCCATTGCCAGGAAGGACACGGTCGGGCCGTGCACCTTGTCTCTGGCGGGCAAGGACGCCGTGATCAGGAGGGAAGTCACCATCGCCAAGGCAGTGGTGGCTCGGCTGGAACAGGCTGGAGGGAAAACGCAACGCTTCGGGCTCAAATTCGAGTTAGCCGACAGCGAAGAGCAGCAACTGCGCGAACATCTGGAGTTTCTGGCGCAAAACAAATAGACCCCCATCCCTAGCCAGAGCACCAGTCTGCAGAGCAAAAAAGCCCGGCGTTCTCCTGTGCGAGCGCCGGGCTTTTTTGCTCTCTGGCCGTACTTAGTGTACGGCCAGAGACGGGCAGAGCTCAAGGGATCAGTGCATCGATGGCGACCAATCCCACTGCGGGTGACAACTCTCGCACCCTGGGCCAGAGGAGAGCGGCTTCCCAGTGCCCTTGCTGGCGGCGCTTCCCTTCAGCGTGTAGTCCCCAGCGTTTGTGTGGCAGGTGAGGCATGACGCATTGTGGCTGTAGCTAAAGGGGTCCAATGTCCAGGCGTCTGGCGGGGTGTACGCCGGATCATTGGGGTTGAATGCCGTATCGAAATGGCACTGGAGGCATCCGGGCGTGATGGAGTCGATGTAGCGCATGTGCCGGCCGCGCCGGATGTCGCCATCGTTTTGCCCCGGCCGGTTGTCGAAATGGGCAGAAGGGCGGTTGGCGTACGTCGAATGGCAGTCCGTACAGGTGTTTTGGGGGTGATTGGCTGTGATGTTGTGACCGGCGGCACTGCCGACCAGAGTGTGGATCCCCGCAGGGGTCGTATTGGCGTGGCAGATAAGGCAGTTGCCGTTATGGACGTCGGCGATAGGATCGTTTTTATGGCAGCTGACGCAGCTGGTCCCAGTGTTCGCCATGACATAGTTGTTCGCGGCATGATTGGTGCCAGGGTGGAGGGCCCCCGCCTCAAATTCTGGACTGTGGCAGGTGGCACAGTCTCCTCCGCCTGGATGAGTTGCCGCACTCCCGATAAGTGTCCCGTATTGGTCGTGGCAGGTGGCGCAGCCCAGGCGTCCATGGAGTCCAGTGATCAGGTTAGCACTGTTATGGCATACCACACAGCCCGCGGTGGCGATAACCTTGGTGGTGTGGGGTGTGTTGAAAGGGTGGACGTAGAAGTTGGTGTGGCAGCCCATGCAGTTCCCTGGGCCATTAAGACCGGCACTGCCACGCAAGAGGCCTGAGCTGAGGTGGCAGTCTCCACACTTGTTCATGTGGACGTCGGTAATGGTATTGATGGCCTCAGGGCTGAGGATGGCTCCTGTTGGCTCGCCTTCCGCCCGGTTATGACATGAGGTGACGCAGGCCGGAGTCTTATCCACCTGGCCGGTGTGATCCTCGCGCTTGGGGCTTGAGTGGTCGAAGAAGGTGGAAAAGTGGCATTGGATGCAGTTCCCCGGTCCATTGACGGCCCGGCTGATCAGGGCCCCGCTGCCCGAGTAGGTCCCGGTGCCTGCGTTATAGGTCAGGCTATGACAGGTGTCGCAGGGAGACCCGTCAACTCCGTGTATTCCAGTGATAACGTCTTTATTGCTGTGGAAATGGCAGCCGGTGCAGTTGGTGTCGGCAACCACCTGCCCGGAGTGGTCATTGGCCTTGGGATGGGCGGTAAAGTCGGCGGTAATGGCAACGTGACAGTCATAGCAGGTGCCGGTGGCCCGAGTCTGTCCCTGGGCGGTTGGCCACTTGGGACTCGGGAACGGACTCTTCAGGGTAGGCGGGCTGCCGTCATGGCAGTCGGTGCAGTTGCCGCGGTGAGTATCGGTGACGATGTCCTTCTTGTTATGGCAATTGGCGCAGGTGGTGCCGGTGTTGGAGATGAAGGTGTGATCAGCGTTGGTTGGACGAAAGCCCAAGCTGGTAGTGTGGCAGCCCGTGCAGGGCGCGGTGGTGTTATGGTTGATTGCCGCTATCCTGGGCCCGCCTGGGTTATTGCGGTCCGGCTGCAAGCCGTCCGAGTTGTAATATTTGGTATTGGTGTGGCAGACCTGACAGATACCCTGGGCTGGGCTTGAGATGGGGTCTGCCGTCCCTCCGGCCTTTCCTTCGGCGTAGGTGATCGAAGCGTCAAAAAATTTGACGTCTTTAGTGCCCGAGTTCGGGGTGTTGATGGCCTTCTTCACCAACTGTCCGTAAATGAGGGCGAAATCGGTGTCTGTGGCATTATAGGCGGTCGGGAGCTTGCCTTGAAGGGTAATCGTGCCCGTGCCGTTGGCGGCACCCGGCACGATGGGTACTGATTCATGGGCGGCATTGACTTCAAAGGTGTTTTGCTGGCTGTCCCGAACCAGCAGGATGAGTCCCCGGCCAGGTAAGCTTTTGGCTGCCCACAGGTCCGGGTTTAGCCAGTTCAGGTGCGCGTCGGCATTCTTATAGGCCAATGTCGTGGTGTTGCTGGTATTGTCAACCTGGATCGACCCGGCGTCAATGGTGCCAGTGGCCAGATAGAGATCGGCGCTCAGCCCAGGCTCGGCGTTCAACCAGGTAAGCTGATCCTGATAGTGGGGGTTATGGCAGTCGAGACACTTGGTATCCCATGTGCCAAGGTAGGTGTCATGGATGTTCGCCATCGACTCCCAGTTATGGCCGATTTTATTCGGGGCCGAGCCACCGGGGGTATGACACTTGTTGCAAACATCATTGGTGATTTGGGCATATGAGGTGTTGCTGGCGGCTGGAGAGTATTGCCACCACAGAGAGTAGGCGTGACAGTCGCCGCACTTGACGTCATTTGTCTCGTTGTGCGGGGCATCGATGACCGAGGCCGAGACTGGCGGGGGAGGCCCCCAGAGTAGGAGAGCTAACGCGCATTGGATAACGAACAATTTTTCGAGAACCGGTCGTTGTTTCATCATTTTCTCCCGTATAGAGTTAAGCCAAACTGCAACTAATTAGGTAGTTGTCTAGTATAAACTTTCAGCAAAGTCAATATCTATTGATGGTCTGGCCTGTGAAGCCAAGACCAGGATACAAAAGGGCTATGGAAGTCTCGACTTTCGTGCCGATACCGCCTGGAAACTTCTCCGCAAACGCAGGAGAAAAACCGCACCTTTTCTTCCTTTCTCCGGTGGGTTAACAGTGACTGGCACATTGACAACACCGCAGGCTTAGGGGCACCCTTAGCGTGCTATGCCAGGCGTCGAGGCCTGCTGTAGGTTCGTTGAGTGTGTCCCCTGGCATCTCAGGGAAGATTCGGCAGGGAGGGGCAAAAACTTGAGCGATTATTCAGCAGAGTCTTCCTCGGGGAGAAATGATTTCATCACGGCGCAGTTTTTACAGATAGACATTTTCTTCTCCCAACTCCGCTGGGCGCTGCATTCGCAGATGGTGCCATTGATGAACCAACAGAGTTTTCCGGCCTGAAATTCCCAAGCCGGACACGCCTTCCTCCGTTTGGGAGGGCAACTCTTGATAATCCAGCACGGCTTGATCTCGCTGTCGCGCTCCCGTGTCCGCGAGATTAAAAAAAGGATCTGCCGCTCGGCATGGGCGGGGATCTGTCGCCAGCCCTGTTCGTAGCTGTGAAGGGTCTTGATGGAAATTCCCAGGAGTTCCGCTAGCTCTTTCTGGGTTTTGCCAAGGGTCTTTCTGAGGAAGGTGAAATATTCTTTATCCATAAATTGAATTGCCTTGAGTGGTCAGTGTGTTTGAGAGGAATCTTTGCTGGGGAAAAGACAAAAATCATTCCTCGGATCAATTTTGTTGGCGTGGATCAGGTCGATCAACTCCTGGGGATTGTTCATGAACTCCTCTGCCATGGTTTTGGGATGGTAGAAAGAGTCGTTATAGGACGAGATCAGGTTGAGGTGCTCCCAGCGGGTCAAATAGTATTCGATCATAGCTGGCAACTCCGTGAAGATGGAGGTTTCAGTATTGCGGAGACCGTAGCTCGAGGTGGCCAGCTTAGCTGTCGACAGGGTCTGGCTCCGGTAGAAATTCTCCAAGAACATCAGTTCTGCTGGCATTCGCGCCTCGATACCGATCATGCTCAGCTTCTTCATGGTCCATTTCAAGGCAGACTTGAAGACTCGCGCCACTGGGTAGGGAACATAGATCTCTTTGGGCAGTCCGAGTTGCAGGTAGCTCCTGATGGTGAGGATGATATGCGCCAAGGCGACCGGCTCGGGATCGACAAAATTATAGGTCTGGCCAGAAAATTCTTCCCGGTTGGCCAGGATGTAGTGGATAAAGGGGGCAATTTTTTTGGAGTTGCTGTACGAGTGCCTAACCTCGGGGGTGGTAAGCATACAGGGCAAAGCCTGGTCGACAATCGAAAAAAACAACCGGTGGAAGCCCTGGATTTTATGGTCGTGCTTGCCATAGACCACAGCCAGACGGATGATGGTGTAGTCCAAGCCTTCAGTCTCTTTCAGCTGGCGGAGGGTCAACTCGGCCATCAGTTTCGATTTGGCGTAATTGGAGAGGCCTGCGCCCAGGGGCAGGGTGTCCTCCTCCCCCAAGTCAAGTCCACACGGCATGGTTGCCGACGAGCTGAAGTGGATGTATGGAATCCCCAACTCAATGGCCGTCTTGGCCAGGTTGATGGCCCCGAGATAGTTGGTCTCGAGTGACAGCAGGGGGTCTGAATCAATGGCGGCAATCGCCGCGTTGATGATAAAATCGGGTTTGATTTTTTTGAAATACTGCTTAATGTCGTTGGCAACCCGCAGGCTCAGTTTTTTGCTGTTGGGGGCCAAGAGTTCAACATCCTCTTCGCCGAGGGTTTTAAAATAGTGGGTGATGGCCCCGCCGATCAGGCCGGAACCGCCGATGAGCACCCCGGTTTTTATGGATTTTGTAGCTATGGCCATGGGCATCTGTGCCAAGTTGGATGGCGGTTGCTTGTGCCGGGAGGCTGCTCCAGGCCAGGGCCCCATGACTTGGCGTCATAAGTGGTCGTCATCAGGCAGCATACGGGTGCCGTGGAGACAATGAATAACGGCTCATTTTCCCAGGAACTGTAAAAGATTGTGAACTAAAGGTCAAAGGTAAAAAACTATTTCGAACTTTTGCCTGATGATTCTTATAATAGGGAGGAAGCTTGCCGCTTATCCACTGGCGCAGGAAACTGCAGCCAGCCCCTCGCCCCTGCAAATTCGTCCTCGGCTGTGCTGTCGAAACAACGGCATGCCACGATAAGCTGCCCTCGGCAAGGCATTCGGCGCACCCTTTCCTCTTCGCATCCTCTCTGACATGCCCGTCTATCAAAAGACTGATCTCCCAAAACTCCTGACCTCCACCAAGCAAGGCAGAATCTGCCCCGTCTACCTGCTGATCGGAGACCGCTATCTGTGTCTGCAGGTGGCCGAGCAACTAGCGGAATCCCTGATTCCCGACCAGCTGGCCCGCGGACAAAGCCTGCGCCATGTGGACGGCGATCAGGAGGATCCGATCAGCACCCTGAACCACCTCAAGACCTATAACATGTTTGCCGGGCGCCAGATATTTCGGGTCTCCGATTCCAAGCTATTTCACTCCAAAGAGGTGGCAAAGACGATCTGGGACAAGGCGGTTGTCGCCCAGGGTAAAGATAATGCCCGGCAGACGTTGGTCTACCTGAAGCAGTTGGCAGCCATCGCTCAGGTAGCGGTGCAAGACCTTGCGGAGCTGTCCCCCGATCAGTGGCGCGCTGCCTTCGACTTTGCCAGGAGCGATGCCCCCTGGCTTGCCGAGGCCGTAAGCGGGGCTGCTCCGGCGCCCGCTCCGCCCAGGGGAGGAACGGGCGATCCGGCCGACCTGTACATGGCCGCCCTTGAAGAGGGATTACCCGACGACAACATCTTGGTGTTGCTTGCCGAACAGGTTGATAAACGCAAAAAGTTGTATAAGTGCATTTTAAAATGCGGGGCGGTCATTGACCTCTCCGTGGCCGATGGCAACTCCAAGGCAGCCCGCAGCGAGCAGGACACCCTACTGGCGGATCTGGTCCGCCAGACTCTTTCCGATTTCGGGAAGGGCATGGAGCTGCGCGCCATTTCGCTGCTGCTGGAACGGGTAGGATTTCACCCGGTGGCCGCGGTGCGCGAGGCTGAAAAGCTGGCGCTCTATGTGGGCGAGTCCCCTCAGATTACCGTGGCGGACGTGACCGCCCTGGTGTGCCGGACGCGGGAAGACGCCTTGTATGAACTGACCGAGGCCTTCACCGAGCAGGATCTTTCCCATGCCTTGACTATCGCCGGACGGCTCTTTGAAAGCGGAATGCATCCGCTGGTGATGATCTCCGGACTCCGCAATCAGGTGCGGAAACTGATGCTTGTCGCCTCCCTCCGCCAGGGCGGGCCGACGGCCTACGTGGCAGGGATGACCTTTGCGGTCTTCCAGAAAGGTTATCTGCCATCCTTGAAGGCGGCCAAGGAGGAATGCCTTTCCCAACTGCCGGCACATCCCTACGCCCTCTATATGATCTTCGAAAAGGCCGGCCGCTACACCATCGCTCAACTGGGAACTATCTTGGCGCAGCTGCTGGAGGCGGAGATGAAACTCAAGAGCACGGCCCTGCCGCCTTTGTTGGTAATAGAGAATTTTTTCTGGCAGGTGCTGCCTGTGGCGCCACTTGGCAGAGGCTCAGCCCCCCGCAGGCAATAGGGGGACTTCCGGGACTGGCCGAGAATCGTGTAAAGTGTCGCTTGCAATCGGCAGACAGCATACACCCGGCCCGCGCTGGAGTTGCGGAACAGGCCCATACAATAAACAGTTACGAGACAGGAAGGTGCATCCTCCACTGATGCAGCCCAGACCAGGATGATCCCATGGCCAAGACACTGACCAAACAGAAAGACCGGGCGCAAGACAAGGCCCAGGACGGACTGATAGAACCGCCACGTTTTAAGGTGCTACTGCACAATGACGATTATACAACCATGGATTTCGTGGTAATGATCCTGCAGACTGTATTTAACAAAGACACCGTGACGGCGACGGAGATCATGCTTACTGTCCACAAGGCAGGAGTGGGGGTGGCTGGGATTTATACCCGAGATGTCGCCGAGACAAAAGTCGCGGTAGTCCATGAGTTATCCCGCAAAAACGAGCATCCGCTCAAGTGTACTATGGAAGAGGTGTGACAATGATCAGCACGAAACTTGAAGTCGCCCTGGTCATGGCCATCCGTGAGGCCAAGGCTCACCAGCATGAACATGTCGCGGTTGAGCATATCCTCTATGGCTTGCTCCATGACGAGATGACGGTGCGGATCATCAACGGCTGTGGTGGCGATAGCGTGGTGTTGAAGGAAAAGCTCCGGGAGTTCTTCGACAATGAATTTCTGGGCAGCAATCTCAAGGATAATCAGGAGCCGATGCAGACCATTGGCTTCAACCGAGTGTTGCAGCGGGCCGTTGCCCATGTCCAGAGTTGCGGCAAAAAAGAGGTCGATTCGGGAGACGTGCTGGTCTCCATCTTTGGCGAACGCGATTCCTACGCCGTCTATTTCCTCCGTTCCGCAGGGCTCACCCGCCTTAGCGTCCTCGAGTATCTTTCCCATGGCCAGGCCGGTGCCGAAAGGAAGCTCCCAGACAGTGAAAGCGACTCCGCGGGCCCAGGTCAAAAGGAGAAAGAGCCCTCGGCCCTCGAAAAATTTACAATCAATTTTGCCGAGTTAGCAACTGAGGGCAAGATCGACCCCCTCATTGGACGGGGGCAGGAGCTGCAACGGGTCATGCAGATTCTCTGCCGACGTCGAAAAAACAATCCCCTGCTGGTCGGCGAGCCCGGAGTTGGCAAGACCGCCATTGCCGAAGGCTTGGCTCTGCATGTCCACAAAGGCCAGGCCCCGGATCTGTTGAAGAGCGTGGTCATCCGGCTGCTCGATATGGGAGCCCTGCTCTCGGGAACCAAGTACCGAGGCGATTTCGAAGAACGTCTGAAAGGGGTGCTTAAGGAGGTAAAGGCGGCCGGCAATATCATCCTCTTTATCGACGAGATTCATACCATTGTCGGCGCTGGAGCCACCAGCGGCGGCAGCATGGACGCCTCGAACTTGCTGAAACCCTCATTGCAGGACGGGTCTCTGCGCTGCATCGGCTCAACGACATACGAGGAGTACAAACACTATATCGAAAAAGACCGGGCCTTATCCCGGCGTTTCCAGAAGGTGGATGTCGACGAGCCGTCGGTGGCCGAAACAATCGCCATCCTTAAGGGCCTCAGGTCTCGCTACGAAGCACACCATGGGGTCAAATACAGCGAAACGGCCCTGCAGGCCGCAGCGGAGTTGGCAAAACGCTATATCAATGAACGCTTCCTGCCTGACAAGGCCATCGATGTGGTGGATGAAGTAGGGGCCATTTATCGCCTGGAAGGCAAGGGCAAACGGCGGTTGATTACGGCCCGCGACATGGAGATGGTGATCGCCCGGATGGCCAAAGTCCCAGCACTCACGGCATCGCTCTCCGATCAAGAGGCCCTGCGAAATCTGGACGGCGCCCTAAAGCAAAAGATTTTCGGTCAGGATGACGCTATTTCTGCCATGGTGACCGCTATTAAGCGTTCCCGGGCCGGGCTGAACGACCCTCGACGACCGACGGCTGCCTTTGTCTTTGCAGGGCCGACTGGGGTCGGCAAGACCGAGGTCGCTCGCCAACTGGCGGCAGCGCTGGCGGTACATTTTGAGCGCATCGACATGAGCGAATACATGGAAAAACACGCCGTTGCCCGTCTCATTGGGGCCCCCCCTGGCTACGTGGGTTTTGACCAGGGAGGCTTGCTCACCGACGCTATCCGCAAGCATCCGTACTGTGTGCTTCTGCTCGATGAAATTGAAAAAGCCCACCCGGATGTGTTCAACATCCTGTTACAAGTCATGGACAACGCCACCCTCACCGACAATACCGGACGGAGGGCCGACTTCCGAAACGTGATCCTGCTCATGACCACCAACGCCGGAGCCCGGGAAATGACAGGGCAGCCCATCGGTTTTACCGGAACGAAGTCGGGGCGGGATCACAAGGCGTTACAGGATCTCTTCGCGCCGGAGTTCAGAAACCGGCTGGATGGGATCATCAGCTTCCAGTCTTTGGCTGGGACGGCCATCGAAAAGATCGTCGACAAATTGATCAACGAACTGCAGGAGCAACTCGCTGATAAAAAAATTACGATCACCCTGTCCGAAACGGCACGAACCTGGCTGGCCAATCAGGGGTATGACCCTGATTTCGGGGCCAGACCATTGCGGCGACTGATCATGAAAGAAATTGGCGACGTCTTGGCTGAAGAGATTTTGTTCGGGAGTCTGAATAAGGGGGGCGTAGCCCGTGTTGGCTTGAAAAACAAAAAGTTGACCTTTGCCTTTATTGAAAAATAGTGGTATACAAATTTATTTTTCTATGTGTTCTACGTTTTACTATTGACAGAAGACTCGGGTAAGCCGGTGGGTGAGCGGCTCACGATTTGATGTGGATGGGGAATGAAACATGAGTAGGCTGTGTCGTGTTGTGATCTGGGCCGTATTGGCGGTTGCCGTGGCCGCATGCGGGGAGGATAAGCGATCAGCAGACTTGCCGAGCGATAGTCCAAAGGATGGAATGATCGCGTCCCCACCCCCCCAATCTGTGTCTGCTGTCCAGGAGGCAGTTGGCGGCGACCCGCCCGCCCCTTTGGTTGATCCGGGGCAAGAATCCATTCCGCCAGCGGACCAACCCCCTCCTGCCGACCAACCCGACAACAAGTAGCTGGGCCCCAAAGAGAAAGCCCTCCAGAAGTGTAGAGAGGAATGTGTCCTGCTGTCGACTCATGACGGCTATTATAATGGAAGCTTTTTACTGTAAAGGAGATGTGCGATGAAGAAGATTTATAGTTGTTTGACTTGCCTTGCATTAACACTTGCTTTGACCGCCTGCGGCAACAATCAACAGTCATCAGAGCCTGGGAAGGCGAAGGAAAAGACCGCCTCTGTGACAGCGCCGGCAGATAAGGCCGCGCCTGAGGCAGCGGCACCAGCAAAAGCGCCGGCAGGGGAAGCCGCAGCGCCAGGCGCTGTGAAAGGAAAGGTAGCTGAAACCATGGACGCCAGCGGCTATACCTATATCCGCCTTGACGATGGCTCCGGCAAGGAAGTCTGGGCTGCTGCGCCCAAGACTGAGTTGAAGGTCGGGGAAGAGATCACGCTCCAGGGCGGATCGGTAATGGAAAACTTCAATAGCAAAACCCTCAACAAGACTTTTGAGAAGATCATTTTTGCCACCGGAGTTTCCCGTGGAGACAGTCAGGAAGTGGCTCCTGGGGCAGCGGCTGGTAGCTTTGGCGACGCCGTTAAGAAAGAAGGGGCTGAAGCATCGTCTGGCAGCGCCGGCAATGTTGTCCCGTTTTCTGACCTTAAGGTGGCGAAAGCAGCCGGGCCGGATGGGCATGCTGTCGGCGAAATGTTTGACAAGGCCGCTACCCTCGACAAGAAAAATGTCGCTGTTAAGGGCCAGGTGGTCAAGGTCTCAAAGAATATCATGGGCAAGAACTGGCTCCACATCCAGGATGGCACTGGCGACCCCAACAAAAATACCCACGACCTGGTAGTGACCACCATGGAGACTGCAGAAAAGGGTGACATTGTCACTGTAGAAGGGCCGGCTGCCGCAGCCAAGGATTTTGGTTCGGGCTACAAGTATGATATTATTATTGAGGATGCCAAGGTAACAAAGGCCGAAAAGAAGTAACCTTTAGCCCGGCTTTTACTCTATTGCTATGAATACTCCCCTGTCGCTGACAGAGGAGTATTCTCATTTAGTGTAGGCTTGTTACGCCGACAGGTAGTTCATATAGGCTTAGCGGAGTTCATTGCATCGCCTCCCCGTACAAACCATGAAAATCTCTGTGGTCGGACCAGGGGCCTTGGGTTGCTTGCTGGCCGCAACCCTCGCGCGCGCCGGACATCGAGTTTGGCTGATTGATCACCGCCCAGAGCGCGCACGGCGTATCGTAACCCAAGGGATCACCCTGTATGATCGCCCAGACCAGCCCGTCGTGGTGCCGATACAGATTACCGCCGACCCAACTCAGGTCGATAAGGTTCAGATCGCTTTTTTGTGCGTCAAGTCTGGTGCAACGGCGCAAGCCGCCCTGACCGCCCTGCCATCCCTGACTCCGGACGGGTTGTTGATCAGTCTGCAAAATGGCATTGCCCATCATGCCTACCTGATCGATTCCCCCATCAGCTGGGCCTTGGGGGTCACCGCTCAGGGCGCCCATCTGTTGGGAGAAGGGATCGTCAAGCATGGGGGAGCGGGTCCGACGTTTTTAGGATTCCTCGGCGACCCGGGCGATGCGGCACAAACTCAGCTGCGCATAGCGGCAGATCTGTTGACTGAGGCGGGGATTGCCGCAGGGATTGCCGAGAATATTGTCGCCGCGGCCTGGGATAAATTGATTGTCAACGTCGGGATTAACGCCCTCACCGTTGTTGAGAATTGCCCTAACGGCGATCTGCTGGACAGGCCCAATGCATTGGCCGCGCTGAAGGCCGCGGTCCAGGAAGCGGTTTTAGTCGCCAAGGCGTATGGGATCGCGATATCCGACAATCAGGAGGCACGAGTCCTTGCGGTCTGTCGGGACACAGGAACCAATATTTCTTCGATGCTCCAGGATATCCGTGCCGGTCGGCCGACAGAAATTGATGCCCTTAATGGCGAGATTGTTCGTTTGGCCGACGCCGCTGGAATACCGACGCCAATCAATGCTTACCTGGTATCGGCGATCAGGGCCAGCGAACTGAAATCTTCCACAAAAAAATTAATAAACCAGCCGCTGCGACCCGCGCAGGTATAACTTTTTCGCAATAATTTCACTCCGGAGGAAACATGCCGAATTATCTTTTTACCTCAGAATCAGTGTCAGAAGGGCATCCTGATAAGGTTGCCGATCAGATCTCCGATGCCATCCTGGACAGCATTCTGACCCAGGACATTAAGGCCCGGGTTGCCTGTGAAACCATGGTCACTACGGGCATGGCGCTTATCGCCGGGGAAATCACCACCTCGGCCTGGGTGGATATGCCCCAAATCGTCCGGGAAACCATCAAGGAAATCGGATACAACTCTTCCGACATGGGATTTGACTACCAATCCTGTGCGGTGCTGACCAGCATTGACAAGCAATCCCCCGATATCGCTCAAGGGGTTGACGAGGGCCGTGGCTTGGACCTGGATCAAGGGGCCGGCGACCAGGGCCTGATGTTTGGCTACGCATCCAACGAAACTGATGTCCTGATGCCGATGACGATCTCTCTGGCCCATCGCCTGATGAAGCGCCAGTCCGAAGTCCGCAAGGCCGGGCGGCTGCCATGGCTGCGCCCGGATGCCAAGAGTCAGGTCACCATTGAGTACGAAGGCCGTACCCCGAAGCGGATCGAAGCCGTGGTACTCTCGTCCCAGCACTCTCCGGAGGTGGATTATGAAGACCTCAAGGAGGGGATCATGGAAGAGATCATCAAGCCCATCCTGCCGGCGGATATGCTGGACAGCAATACCAAATACTTTATCAACCCGACGGGGCGATTCGTCATTGGCGGACCAGTTGGGGACTGCGGGGTGACGGGCCGTAAAATCATCGTCGACACTTATGGAGGTCGAGGGTCCCACGGCGGTGGAGCTTTCTCTGGCAAGGATCCGTCCAAGGTCGATCGATCTTCTGCCTATATGGGCCGCTATGTCGCCAAAAATATAGTCGCCGCTGGCTTGGCCGACGAGGTGGAGGTGCAGATTGCCTATGCCATCGGGATCTCCAACCCGGTATCAATCAACGTGAGCAGCTTCGGCACCGGCAAGATAGATGATCAACAGATCAAGGCATTGATTATACGTCACTTCGATCTCCGCCCCAAGGCAATCATTCAGCACCTGGATCTGTTGCGGCCAATCTACAAGAAGACCGCAGCCTATGGACATTTCGGCCGCGAGAGGGCTGAGTTTACCTGGGAGCGGACAGACAAGGCCGCCGCCCTCCGACAGGACGCCGGTCTGTAAGTTCTTGCCTTGCATCTGTAAAACTTTGCTGGAATTGAATCACCGATAACCAAAAAAGGACACGTCATGACAGTACTTAAAAACGGCGACTATAAAGTTGCCGATATGGGTTTGGCCGAGTGGGGTCGCAAAGAAGTCGCCATTGCTGAAAAAGAAATGCCGGGGCTGATGGCGACCCGGGCTGAGTATGCAGGCAAAAAGCCTCTGGCAGGAGCCAGGATCGCCGGTTGTCTGCACATGACCATCCAGACGGCGGTGCTGATGGAGACCCTGGTGGACCTGGGCGCAGAGTTGCGTTGGTCTTCCTGTAATATTTTTTCCACCCAGGACCATGCGGCAGCGGCCATGGTGGCGGCGGGAATCCCCACCTTTGCCTGGAAGGGGGAAAACGAAGAAGAATTCAACTGGTGTATCCGCCAGACCATCGAAGGACCTGGCGGCTGGCGGCCCAACATGATCCTCGACGATGGCGGTGACCTCACCAAGATGATGCATGAGGACTACCCCGAACTGATGAAAGACGTAAAGGGGATCAGCGAAGAGACCACCACCGGGGTGATGCGCTTAAACGAGATGATGCGCGCCGGCACCCTGAAGACCCCGGCCTTCAACGTCAATGATTCGGTGACCAAGTCAAAATTCGATAACCTTTACGGCTGCCGTGAGTCACTCATCGACGGGATCAAGCGGGCAACCGATGTCATGGTGGCAGGCAAGATCGCTGTCATCGTCGGCTATGGCGACGTGGGCAAGGGCTGTGCCGCTGCCTTGCGCGGCATGGGGGCCTCGGTGTTGGTCTGCGAGATCGATCCAATTTGCGCCCTGCAGGCCGCCATGGAGGGCTATCGGGTGGTGACCATGGAGGAGGCGGCGCCCTGCGGAAATATCTTCGTCACCTGCACCGGGAATGTCCGGGTCATCACCAGGGCGCACATGGATATGATGCCCGACGAGGCGATTGTGTGCAATATCGGTCACTTTGATAGCGAAATCGATATCGCTTCCATCCGTGCACTCCCCTGGGAAAACATCAAACCCCAAGTGGATCATGTCATCTTTCCTGACGGCAAGCGGCTGATCGTGCTCGCCGAAGGCCGCTTGGTCAATCTCGGCTGCGCCACAGGGCATCCTAGTTTCGTGATGAGCAACTCCTTCACCAATCAGGTCATGGCCCAAATTGAGCTGTGGCAGAACCATGCCCGCTATGAAAACAAGGTCTATTTCCTGCCCAAGATTCTCGATGAAAAGGTAGCTCGCTTGCACCTATCCAAGATCGGGGCCAAGCTAACCACCCTGACCCCGGAACAGGCGGAATATCTTGGTGTCTCAGCCTCTGGACCATTCAAGCCGGAGTATTACCGCTACTGATGGGCAATCAGGGAATCAGGGAAGGAAAGCCATGAAGAGATCGGCAGCAGCGCTGATATTGACTGGATTCTGGTGTATGTCGAGCACGGCCGAAGCCTTTGCGCCGGCGGATTTGGACCGCCTGCTGGCGACGAACGAATGCCCGAAATGCGATCTGTCTGGAGCGCCTTTGGCTGGCAAAGATTTGACCAAGGCCAAGTTGGAAGGCACCAATCTCAGTGGCGTTGACCTGACCCATGCCTCTCTGTCCATGGCTGATCTGGCGGGGGCTGACCTTTCCGCTGCTAAACTTGCCGGTGCGGTGTTTGATGCGGCCGATCTCTATCGCGCTAATCTGCAAGGCGCTCTGGTTGATGGCGCTCGCTTCGACGGGGCCTATCTGGCCGAGACAATATTTGCTCCACAAGAAGGGCAAGCATTGCCCTCAGAATCTGCGGCTCAGGCCGTCTCAGCCCCCTCAGGACCCTCCCAGCGGGAAGAATCCCCCCCAAGCCCCAGTGTGCCTGGACCCTCTACTAAGGTAACAGCTGCTACCAAGGAGGCTCCGGTCGAGGTAGTCGCGGCATCAGCAGATCCCCCGGCTCCAGAGGCGGCGCCTGCTCCTGCCAAGGCTGCCGAATCAAACGCTTTGCCACACGCAGAGGTATTGGCGGCCCCTCCCCCGAGCCCTCCTCCGGCCGTGGTTGCTGAGTCGGAACCAGCAAAGGCGGCCATAAGCCGGGACGAGTTGCTCAAACAGGCGAAAACGGCACGGATTTGCGTCGAATGCAATTTTTCCGGGATGAATCTCCAGGGTGCCTCGCTGAAGGGCATGACCCTGGAACGGGCCAACTTTGCCGGCACGGATTTGAGCGGGGCAAACTTCAAGGAATCCGACCTCAAGGCCGCAAATTTTCGCGGCGCCAATCTAAAGGGCGCGACTTTTAAAGGGGCTGATCTATATCTGGCCGATTTTCGCGGCGCAAACTTGGCAGATGCTGATTTTCGCGGTGCCACACTGGGGGGAGAAGTGCTGGCTGGCGCCGACGTGACTGGCGCCCTTTTCGACACCGCCAAAAAATAATAAAGGGAGAAATATATGCCGTATGTCAGTATCCGGGTGGCTGGTTCACTCGACAAGAAACAGAAGGAAGAGATCTGCGCCGGAGTGACAGAGGTGATTGCCAAGGCCGCAGGCAAGCCCAAGAGCTCAATTCTCATCTTTATTGATGAAGTTTCCCCTGAGAATATCTCGTCAGGCGGAGATCTGCTCTCCGAACGACGTTGAGGTCGATCGCCCCTTCTTCCAGGTCGCTTTGGTGATGGCACTGTTCCAGCAAACATTTGCGTTGCGAATGTCCCGGAAGGCACAAAGGGCAAAATGCCCCGCTGAGGCGACACAGGGGTACGTTGCCGCGTCGCACAGCCCGTCCGGCTCCTCCCAGCCAGGCAGACGGGGACAAGATCGCAACTTGAGTGCAAACTGGAATTAGTAGCCACCCTACCGTCGCCATGTAGCGTTGCCGCCATGTCAGCAACTATCCCTGATGGTGCCAAACAGCGGCTGGCACAATTGCGTCATCAGCTTAATCATCACGCTTACCGCTACTATGTCCTTGATGATCCTGAAATTGCGGACAGTGAATACGACACCCTGTTCCATGAGCTCCTCAGACTCGAAGATCAGTTTCCTGATCTCGTCACTTCCGACTCCCCCAGCCAGCGAGTAGGGGGGACTCCCCTTGCCCAGTTTGAACAGATTCCCCATCGCCTCCCCATGCTCAGCCTGGAAAATGCGTTCAGCGTTGACGAGGCCGTAGCGTTTGAAGCAAGGATTGTCCGATACTTGAGGGGAGCCGAGCGGCTGACCTATGTGGCGGAACCCAAGCTGGATGGCTTGGCGGTGGAATTGGTGTACCGAGATGGCCTGCTGACGGTTGGCTCTACCCGGGGGGATGGCGAGGTCGGGGAAGAGATCACCGCCAACCTCAAGACCATCTCTTCCATTCCATTACGGTTGCATTCCCAACAGCCGCCGCCGCTCTTGGAGGTGCGCGGGGAGGTTTTTTTGCCGATCCCCGGTTTTGAATCCTTGAATGCCCAGCGCCTGGCCAATGGCGAACCGCCTTTCGCCAATCCAAGAAACGCGGCAGCGGGCTCAGTGCGCCAGCTCGACCCCAGGGTCGCCGCTGCCCGGCCGCTTGACTTTTTCTGTTACGGGGTGGCTGATCCCTCGCAGACGCCTTGCCAGGGACAGGCGGATCTGCTGACCTACCTCCAGTATTTAGGATTCAAGGTCAACCCCCATCGCAAGGCCTGCGCAAACATAGAAGAAGTGGCGGACCACTTTACGGCACTGGACTCGCTGCGCTCAACTCTCGACTATGACATTGACGGGATGGTGATCAAGGTCGATTCCTTTGCGCTGCAAGAGCGTTTGGGCAATAAAGCTCGCACCCCTCGCTGGGCGATTGCCTGGAAATTTTCAGCCACCCAGGTGGCTACTCGATTACGGGACATCGAATTCGCTGTGGGGCGCACTGGGGCGATAACACCAGTTGCCCTCCTTGATCCGGTCCGCGTGGGCGGCGTACTCGTCAGTCGAGCAACCCTGCACAACGAGGGCGAGATTGAACGCAAGGGCCTGCGCTTGGGCGATATGGTACTCGTGCAGCGGGCAGGTGATGTGATTCCAGAGGTAGTCAGGGCGATTGCCGAGCAGCGCACCGGTAATGAACGCCCGATCACTATGCCCTCCCACTGCCCGAGCTGTGGGCATGAGCTGCTGAAATTGTCCGGTGAGGCTGTCGCCCGCTGCCCGAGCCCGTTGTGCCCTGCGCAACTCGTCCGGGCGGTAGTACATTATGTGGGAAAGGCGGGACTTGACATCGACGGACTTGGGGAAAAGGCTGTTGAACAACTCTATGACCACGGCTTGCTTCGCGACATCCCGGATCTCTATGCTCTGACATCTGCGGAGCTGGTCAAACTTGAAGGATGGGCGGAAAAATCGGCGGAGAATGCTATCGCCGCCATCAACTCCAGCCTGCACTCCGATCTCGCTCGCTTTTTAGCGGCGTTGGGGATCAGATTTGTCGGGGAGGTGACGGCGCAGCTCCTTGCCACCCGTTTCGGCTCGTTAGAGGCCATCCGCTCGGCAAGCCTTGAGGACTTGCTCGATATCGAGGGAGTGGGAGAACAGTCGGCCACCAGCGTAGTCCGCTATTTTAGCGCCCCAGAAGTAAAGGCCATGCTCGACCGTTTGCTGGCATACGGGCTATCCCTCCGCGTTGATGAGCAGGCGCAGGCAGCCTTGACAGGTACAGTCTTTGTCTTCACCGGGACTCTAGCAAGTTTCTCCAGAGATGAGGCCAAGGCCCGGGTGAAGGCCATGGGCGCTCAGGTAGTATCGACAGTGGGCAAAAAAGTGACCCATGTGGTGTGCGGAGAGGCGTCAGGCAGCAAGCGGAAAAAGGCCGAGGAACTAGGGCTACGCATTGTGGGTGAGGACGAGTTTATGAGCATGATTCTGCCATCCGGGCATCCAACCCTTAGCGAAGGAAGCTGAGCCATGGCCATAGTCAGAGTTCATGCTATCGTCTGCGGCCGCGTGCAGGGAGTCTTTTTTCGTGACTTTACTGTGCAGCAGGCTGAATCCCTTGGCCTGACCGGCTGGGTGCGCAACTGTAGTAACGGGACTGTAGAGAGCGAGATCCAAGGCGAAGAAAGCGAAGTATCCCGGATGATTCATTGGTTCCATGAAGGGTCGCCCCTGTCGCAGGTGACCGGAGTAAAAACGAACCCAGCCATGGTTTGTCTCGCTGAGAGGACTTTTGTGGTCAAGTATTGACCGCCGCCTCCAAAAAGGCCGCCTGCTGCCAACGTGCGCATCAACCGCACCCCTGGGGGCCCCAGGGTATCTGGCCGTAGAGAGAACGGCGACGCCGGCAATAGATCCGCAGGTGGCCGGCTGTTCAACCCCTTTTGCTTTTGGGGCAGGGCTTCGATTGCTGACCTAAACTTGCCATTACGGCCTTATGGGGGCTTATTCTGTTCCCCTTGTGCTTTCTGTGCCGCTATCATTATTGACAAGGGAAATGACCAGCCGTAAAGTGGCTCCACTCTCCTGCGGGGCGCGGCTGGCTTCCACGTCGATCGGATCGCCGTGTGTCGAGAGCCCAACCAAGGGCGTCGCAACACCTTTCAGCACCACAGCCCCTTATTACTCATTTTGGCGTCGAAACAACGGCAAAACAACAGTTGGCAGAGGATGCCAGCAGGAACACCCAGACAAATATGAACCAAACTACATCGTTACGAATCGTCTGTCCGGAGTGCGGCAATGATTCCGATTTTTTTGAAGTTGCCGATGGAGTGGTTATCACCACCCGTTATATACAAAATACCGATTGCAGTTTTACCCAGGATGGCGATGAATCGCAGGTCCTGGGCGAGATCAAGTTTTTTTGCGGCGAGTGCAATGCCAATCTGTCGCACTTTCACCAACGTTTCCTGGAAATGCTATTTTAAGCGTAACGCCCTGGACTGGTGGTAAAAATTCCAGCAACCAGGGACGATGCACACTGGAAGTACTCTTTTGAATGCAGCTTAAGAATAAAAGGCCCGTTATATGCTACGCTGACAGCGCGCCGGTTTCACGACAGGGCTTCTCGTCGAAGCACGTATGCTGGCGCGTGGCCGCAATAAGATAAAAACCAAAAGGAGGAAATCACTATGTGGAGATCAGCAGTCATGGCATTCGTTGTCCTGGCAACGGCGAGTAGTTGCACCTGGGTCCAATTGAGTCGTAACGGAGACAATGTCCGTGTGGTCTCGGCAACCGAAGTCCAGGGGTGCAAGAGCATCGGCCAGACAAAGGTCTCGGTGCGAGATACCTTTGTCGGCGACCTCAAGCGTGATGAGGGCAAGGTAGCGCGCGAATTGATGACCCTTGGCCGCAACAGCGGGGCTGACATGGGCGGGGACACCATCACGCCGGCCTCGGAAGTGACCAATGGCGAGCGCTCGTTTAATGTCTATCGGTGTATGCCGTAAAGCTAGCAGCCATGTAGCCCAGCCCTTTGCTCAGCCGTTTTTGTGAGACCGGCGCCATCTGCAAGCCTCTTGCGGCGAGGAAGCGGCGCCCTGGCCCATGGATTTATTACGGCGTTGTAAATATTTTCTTTCCCGGCATACGAGAATGTGATAAATAGACCTGGATGGTATGCCCTTGTGCATACGTTAGGAAAAATCCGTATCCAGAAACCATAAACCGAGGAGAATACTCAGATGGGTAAATGCGGTTGCAAGAATGATGACGTGCTGGCTCAGTCGCTTCCTGCCTTGTTCGGAAGCAATGTCTTTAATTTTAAAGTGATGAAGGAGCGTCTACCCAAGGACACCTACAAGGCGCTGCGTCAGACCATCGACATGGGGACTACCTTGAAGCCCGAGGTCGCTGCCGTCGTGGCCAACGCCATGAAGGACTGGGCCATCGAAAAAGGCGCCACCCACTACACTCACTGGTTTCAGCCCTTGACCGGAATAACCGCTGAAAAGCATGACTCCTTTATCTCTCCCACCAGCGATGGCGGCGTCATTATGGAGTTTTCCGGCAAACAGCTGATCCAGGGAGAGCCTGATGCCTCATCATTCCCCAGCGGCGGCCTGCGCGCGACCTTCGAGGCCCGCGGCTACACCGCTTGGGACTGCACCTCGCCAGCCTTTTTGAAGGAAGACGAATTGGGCGACGTCACCCTGTGCATACCCACCGCCTTCTGCTCCTACAATGGCCAGGCCCTTGACAAGAAGACCCCGCTGCTCCGCTCCATGGAGGCAGTTTCCAAGCAGGCCTTGCGCGTCCTCCGGGCCATGGGCAACACAACTTCGGTCAGGGTCACCTCCACGGTGGGCGCCGAGCAAGAGTATTTCCTGGTCGACCAGGAACTCTTCCGCGAGCGCCTGGATCTGATCTCCTGCGGCCGCACCCTGTTCGGAGCCCCGGCCCCGAAAGGCCAAGAGTTAGAGGATCAGTACTTCGGCGCCATCAAGGATCGGGTCTCCGCCTACATGAAGGACTTGGACATTGAGTTGTGGAAGATGGGCATCACCTCCAAGACCAAGCACAACGAGGTAGCGCCTGCCCAGTTTGAGATGGCCCCTGTTTTCGCCACCACCAATATCGCCACCGATCACAATCAGTTAGTCATGGAGACCATGCAGAAGGTCGCCATCCGTCACGGCATGTTCTGCCTGCTCCATGAGAAGCCCTTTGCAGGCGTAAACGGCTCCGGCAAGCACAACAACTGGTCGCTGAGCACCGACGATGGCATCAACCTCCTCGAGCCAGGCAGCACCCCGGCCGACAACGCCCAGTTTCTGCTCTTTGTCTGCGCCATGCTGAAAGCCGTCGACACCCACGCCGATATCCTGCGCGGCACCTGCGGCAGCGCCGGTAACGATCACCGTTTGGGCGCCAACGAGGCCCCGCCTGCGATCATTTCCGTCTTCCTGGGCGATGAGCTATATGATGTTTTCGAGAAGGTGGCCAAGGGCGAAAAGGTCGGCAAGGGCAAAACCAGCCAGTCCCTCAACATCGGCGTCGACTCTCTGCCGGAGTTGCCGAAAGACAATACCGACCGGAACCGGACCTCACCGTTTGCCTTTACCGGCAACAAGTTCGAATTCCGGATGGTTGGCTCGTCCCAGTCCATCGCCGGCCCAAATGTGGCGCTCAACACCATCGCCGCCGAGGCCCTGGACGAGATCGCCGGCCGCCTGGAGAAGGCCAAAAATGTCAACGCCGAGATTCTTGCCATCCTCAAGGAGACCTTGGCCAAGCACGGCCATATCGTCTTTAACGGCAACAACTATTCCGAGGAGTGGGCCAAAGAGGCCGAGTCCCGGAAGCTGCCCAACGTCAAGACCGCGATCGACGCCTTCAAGTCCTTTGTCACGCCTAAGGCGGTCAAGCTGTTTGGCGCCTACAAGGTCCTGAGCAAAGAGGAGTTACACTCCCGCTATGACATCTATGTCGAGCAATACGCCAAGCAGATCAACATCGAGGCACAGACGGCCATTCAGATGGTTAAGCGGCTCTATATCCCGGCGGTCATCTCTTTTATGACCGAGCTGGGCAACTCAATCAATGTCACTGGCAAGTACTCCAGCGTCCAGAAAGACCTGTTGGCCCAGGCAGGCGGTTTGCTTGAGTCGGCAGCCAAAAATCTGGCGAAACTCGAGGACGAGACCAAGAAGGCCAAGGCCATTGACAAGGTTGACAAGCAGGCCGCCGCGTACCGCGACAAGGTGGCGATCGCCATGGGCAAGCTGCGCGCTGACATCGATGCCCTCGAGGCCATCACCCCTGCCGATCTCTGGCCGGTGCCAAGCTACAACGAGTTGTTGTTCATGCTGTAATCTGCCCGGTTGCACCACAACAATAAAAAAAAGGGGGGAGGCGAAGGCCGTCCCCCCTTTTTTTTATTGACGCCGGAACCTTGGGGTCCACCGCCCCATCAGCTCACAGGCGCCTCGAATCCAGGGGGGGCGTCATGCTGCCCTGCCTTGCACTGTAACAACACATTCAAATTCTGAGTTTGGAACAACGACAAGTTGATGTAATATTGGCCGCAATGGGTTATTCCTTTTCTAAGTCAAGATGGGCAGGCCGAGCAGCGACGAAAGCGTACAGTTCGCCTGAGAAATGCCGAATCTGCTCAGTCCCCTTTTTGACGAGGCCCGGCTCAAAACCCCGCGAGGGGCCAGATCCTTTCCTGCTGAGCGCCTGAAGGCGGTGGGCAGTTAAAAGCTCAGCAATAAAAAACCGGAGAATGCCATGTGTCAGATGAGTGTCATCATGAAAACCAACGATACCCAGGAGAAGATTATGGACGCCGTTGCCAGGCTCGAAGTGACGGCAGACGGTGTCAGCATTAATGCCCTTTTCGAGGCGCCACGGCTGATCCCGGGCGTTACAGTCCGGGAAATCGACTTCCTGGAAGGGGTCGTGGTGCTGGCCTGACGAAGGCCGCCGGATCAGAAAATTGGCAACGCGGCGATCTCCATGAAACTGTTGACGTGGTACTCGGCTGTCGTGAGTCCTGGGTTCTTGAAGGCGATCATCCGCATCCCCACCGCCTTGGCGTGCTCCAGGTCGACCTCCGAATCACCGATATAGATCGAATCGTCAGGGCCCAAGCCGAAGTGGGAAAAAATCTGGTGCAATGCCTCGGGATGGGGTTTAGAGTGGGCGACGTCAAGGGCGGTCACCACCTTATCAAAGTGAGGGGCCAGACCAAAAATTTTAAGCACTGTGGCCATGGTGGTCGACCGGTTGGTGCTGATCGCCGTGCGGCGAGTGGGGCGCAGGAAGGCAAGGAACTCCGGCAGGTCTGGCTCCATGCGCATGAACTTTAAGTAGGGCGAGTAATCCAAGGTCCGGCGGTAGGCATCGGCAGCCACATAATCCGCCTGATGGTTGCGGAAGATATGCCGAATCGAATCGGCCACATGGCGGACATGGACATAGTGGAGCTCCTCCTCATCCATGGGCGGATGGCCGAAGTGGGCCAGGATATCGTTGTAATAGGCCTCATTGGCGGCGATGGAGTCGAACATCACCCCGTCGCAGTCGAAGATGATCAGTTGTAAAGATTTCATAGCCGGTGTCCTCTGTCGGGCCATCATTGATGGCACTCTCGCAAGAATGGGGAGGTCATTGCGCAAACTGTTGCGGTCTCGGCCATTAATGATCCAAAAACCAGAAAACACAAACAAAAAATGACCGCAAAGGAATTTGCCTCCGACTTTCTGATCATCGGCAGCGGGATCGCTGGTCTTTCCTTTGCCCTCAAGGCGGCAAGCTTAGGCTCGGTGATCCTGGTCACCAAAAAATCTCAAATCGACACCGCCACCAATCTGGCCCAGGGCGGGATCGCCGCTGTCCTCTCCGACGACGACAGCTTTGCCAGCCATATCCAAGACACCTTACTGGCTGGGGCCGGAATCTGCATCGAGGATATCGTCCGCCTGGTGGTGGAGACCGGGCCGGAACGGATCAGGGAGCTCATCGCCCTTGGCGTGGCCTTCAACCGCAACGAGCAGGGCGGCCGCCTGGATCTGACCCGGGAGGGCGGACATTCGGCCCGCCGGATCGCCCACGCCTTCGACCTCACCGGCCAGGAGATCGAGCGCTGCCTCCTGGCTTCGGCGGCTAATCACGCCAACATCACCATCCTGGAAAATCACTGCGCCGTCGACCTTCTCCTGGCCTCCAAGGCCGGCCTGGCCACTGCCAGTGGCGGGGAGCATTGCCTGGGCGCCTATGTCTTAAACAACAAGAGTGGCGAGATCCATACCTTCCAGGCCAAGACCACCGTCCTCTGCACCGGCGGCTGCGGCAAGGTCTACCTCTACACCACCAATCCGGATATTGCCACCGGCGACGGGGTAGCCATGGCCTATCGGGCCGGGGCCAAGGTGGCCAACCTGGAGTTCGTGCAGTTTCACCCCACCTGCCTCTTCGATCCCAAGGCCAAGAATTTTTTGATCTCCGAGGCGGTGCGGGGCGAGGGGGGGCGGTTGATCGACAAGACCGGCAGGCCCTTCATGGACAAGTACGACCCGCGGGGCGACCTGGCCACCAGGGACACGGTGGCCCGCGCCATCGACAGTGAGCTGAAGGCCAGCGGCGACGACTCGGTCTTCCTCGACATCAGCCACAAACCGGCGGATTTTGTCCGCACCCGGTTCCCCAACATCCACCAGACCTGCCTCTCCTTCGGCATCGACATCACCAGGCAGCCAATCCCGGTGGTGCCGGCAGCCCATTATATGTGTGGCGGGGTCCTCACCGATGCCCAGGCCCGGACTTCCATCCCCGGCCTGTATGCCTTCGGCGAAACGGCCTGCACCGGGCTGCATGGCGGCAACCGGCTGGCCAGCAACTCGCTGCTCGAGGCCGTGGTCTTTGCCCATCAGGCCTTCTGTCAATGCCAGGCCGATTGGCTCGAGGTAAGCGCCAGGAGTCAGCAGGTCATTCCCGCCTGGTCGCCTGGCCACGCCGCCCGGATCAAGGAGTGCGTGCTGATCACCCACAACTGGGACCAAATCAGGCGCCTGATGTGGAACTATGTCGGCATCGTCCGCAGTGACAAGCGGCTCAATCTCGTGCAAGACCGCTTGGCCCCGATTCTCGCCGAGGTCCACCAGCATTACCAAGATTACTTGTTGACGCCGGACCTGATTGAGCTGCGCAATATCGCCACCGTGGCCCAGCTGATCGTTGCCTCGGCCCGGATCCGCAAGGAGTCCCGCGGCCTGCACTACAATGTCGATTATCCGGCGGCCAACGACCGAGAGTGGCGGAAATACACGGTGCTGCGCCAGCATCATTCCCCGGACTTTTTGCCGCTTGGCCCTTGATTACCAGGGCCGGGAGAGGGGAAAAAAGAAAAATGAAGTGGGTCTCATTTTTCTGGCGATAGTGTCTTGACAAATGATTGGTGCTATAGTATCAAACAACATCTTACAAAATGGCATTTTTTGTAGCATGGAACTTTTATTAAAATAAAGAGAGGAGGAGTAACATGGCCACAATAGAGCATAACGGCAAGTCCTACAACGTGGATGAAGACGGCTTCTTGACCAAGGGTATGGAAGAGTGGGACCAGGGTTGGGTTGAGTACGTAAAAGGCGTTGAGGGCATCACCGACCTGACCGACGAGCACAACAAGGTCATCAACACCCTGCAGGACTACTACAAGAAGAACGGCATCGCCCCGATGGTCCGCATCCTGTCCAAGACCACCGGCTTCCCGCTGAAGAGAATCTACGAGTTGTTCCCGTCTGGACCTGGCAAGGGCGCCTGTAAGATGGCTGGCCTGCCGAAGCCCACCGGCTGCGTTTGATTTTTTACTTCACCGATTAAAAAAAGGGTGGCCATATTGGTCACCCTTTTTTTTTGCCGTATTGCCCTCAAACAGTGGCTGCCCTCCCCGCCTGGGGAAGACGCGCCGCCCGCTATCTCTGCCCCAACAATGCCTCCTGGATAACAGCCGCCACCTGAGGGTCGGGATCGTCCTGACAGGAGAGTAAAGCGCTCTGCGCCCTGGCACTGCCAATGGTCGCCAGCAGATAGGCGGCGTCCCCCCGCACATAGGACGCGGGGTGGGCCATGGCCGCCAAGAGAGACGGCACCGCGAGATCCAAGGTCTCTGCCGGCAGGACAACGGCCAACTCTTCGAACAGCACCGCCATCCCCATCCGCACCATCATCCGCTCTTCCTGGATCACGGCTCCGGCCAAGGCCAAACAGGTGTGATCCTGCTTGAACATGGCGACTATATTGTCGACATGGCCCATGTCCAAAAAATCGGCAATCACCGTGACAAGCTGCGCGGGCGTCACCTCATTCATGCTAGGCCGTCAGCAGCTTCAAGAAGTTCTCTTCCTCCAGGGGCCGATGGAAATAGTAGCCTTGGACATACTGACAGCCGAGCGTTGCCAGGAACGCGACCTGCTCTTTCTCTTCAACACCCTCAACGACCACGCGGATTCCCAATTTGCCGGCCATGGCGAAGATGGCCTCAACAATGGCCCGGTCATTGGCGTTGCTGGTCATCTCCCGGACAAAGGAGCGATCGACCTTGAGCCGGTCGATGGGCAGGCGGGTCAGATAACTTAACGACGAGTAGCCGGTGCCGAAATCGTCGATGGCGATGGACAATCCCCTTTCCTTGATGCGATTCAGAGCGCCAGCCACCTCCTGGGGGTCTTCCATAAGAGAACTTTCCGTCAACTCCAGCTCCAGGAATCTGGCGTCAATGCCCGCCGAGTCGATGGTATTCAGGAGGAAGTCAAGGAAGCTGCGCTGGCCGAATTGCCGCGCCGAGACGTTGACGGAGATCTTGACCGGAGGCAACCCCGCCTCTGCCCAGACCTTGAGTTTCCGGCAGGCCTCCTTGATCACCCAATCGCCGATGGAGAGGATGAGCCCGCTCTCCTCGGCCACCGGAATGAACACGCCTGGCATGATCAGGGTGCCGGAGCCATCGCGCCAGCGGATCAGGCATTCGGCGCTGGAGACCCTGTTTGTGCCGATATCCATCACCGGCTGAAAGACCAGATAAAATTCGTCATGGGCTAGGGCGTGGCGGATCTTGGCGTCCATCTCCATCCGCGCATAGGCCCTGCTGTTCATCTCGGGGGTGAAATAGCAGTAACTGTTACGGCCAGCCTCTTTGGCGGCGTACATGGCCAGGTCGGCATTCTTGAGGAGGGTTTCGCAGTCGGTGCCGTCGGTGGGAAAGGTGGCGATGCCGATGCTCGTCCCGGAGAATACTTGGCGGTCGGCAATGAGGAAGGGCGAGGCCAGCCGGTCGATCAGCTTCTGGGCCAGCAGGGTGATGCCCATGGCGTCACCATCGTCGCAGAAGACCAGGAGGACGAATTCGTCGCCGCCCAACCGGGCGATGGTGTCGCATTTACGGCGACCATCGGAAAGCCGTTTTCCCACCTCGATGAGCAGCTGGTCGCCATAGGCATGCCCCAGGGTATCGTTGATATGCTTGAAGCGGTCGAGATCCAGAAAGAGCAGGGCGATGCTGGTCCCTTCTCTGGCGGCCCTGGCCAGGTGCTGCTCCATGCGCTCCAGCAGCAGAAAGCGATTGGGCAGCTGGGTCAGGTGATCGTAATAGGCCAACCGGTGGATCTGTTCTTCGGCGCGCTTCCGTTCGGTGACGTCTTCAACCAGGACCGCAAAGGTTGATGGCGTCGGGGCAAAGACATTGACATCGTAATAATGCTCCCGGCCCGCGTCTCTGGTCTCAAAGCGAAAGGTGCTGTTGTCGGCCATGACCTGGGCGATTTCCAGGCGATAGTTCAGGAGCACCCCGCCCAAGACGGAGGCGCCTCTCATCCCGATCAACTCCTGTGAGGGCTTCTCCAGGATGCGCTCAAGGGCTGGGTTGGCGTCAATGAGCTCGAGATCCTCCAGTGTATTGTCTGTGCCGTTGATGGGGGAAAAAAGGCCCAGGCCTTCGCGAATGGAGTTATACAGTGAGCGGTAACGGATTTCGTTTTGCGAGAGTTTGCCGTAAGCAGTTGCAACTGCTCGCATGGGGATTAGGCGGAGGACGACAAAGACAAGGCCCCCCAGCACTATGGACAGGGCGGCCACCAGCGCCGTGCGAATGACCATGGGCCGGATGGAGCGGGTGTGCTCGATCCAAGCGACCACCATGCCTGCATCGTAGATGTCCAAGGTCGAGGAAATGGTCGGCCACGGCATCTCCTCAATACTCTTGGCCACTTCCATGCCCTTGCCGTCCAAGACCCGGCGGCATTCGAAGACATCTTTCTGGTCGCGGCGATGCAGGATCTCCGAGATCCGGATCTCCTCGAAGCGCCAGGTCTTGGGGTTGGTGGCAATAATCTTGGTGATGGCGCTGGCGGTGAGTTCGTTATCCGTCTTCAGGTTGGCTAATAGATAATACCTGGAGACCAAAAAATAGCTGCATGGCCCCGCAATGGCGATAACGGCGGCAATGATCCCGGCAATCAGCGAGGTAATCCGGGAGACTGAGGAGAACTGGGTCTTCAAAAGGGCGACTTCTCTCCGGCCGTGATCAGCACCCCTGCGGCCTCGGCCACCTTTCTTCCTTCAGGGGAATAGACAAAGGCCAAAAACTTCTTGGCCGCCTCGGGCAGCGCGGTGTTGATGGTCACAAAATCAAGCGCCTTGGCAAAGGGGAAGCTGCCCTTGGCCAAGGTCTCCGGGGTCGGCGCCACCCCGTTCAGGTTGATCACGGCCAGGGGCAGCCTCTCGACAATGACCCCGGTAAGGCCGGAGGCGCCCAAGGAACCTGGGGTCTTGGCAATGGCCTCGACGGCCTCAGGGTCGGTCACGGCAATGGTCATCCCCGGCCGCTCCTGGGCGCTGGTGATGGCGGCGTCCATCTCCGGAGAGAGCTTGCGCAGGAGCTTGGTGTCGGCATCCTCCACCGGCCTCAACACCAGGCGAATGGGCTGGGCATCCGGCCAGTTCTGGGTCTTGCCCGCGAAGATATCGACGAGCTCCTGAGTGGTGAGGTCTTTCTTGGTGACCCCCTTGTGGGCCACCAGGGCGAGCGGGGTCTGGCCGTATTTTTCCAGGGTGGCCCCGGCCTGGCTCTCTTCCGGCTTCAGGGCCCGGCTCGACACGGCGATGTCAACAACCCCGGCCATCAGGGCCTTGATCGAACCCGATGAGCCCAGGGGCTTGTCCATCTCGAATTGGGCCTCGGGATTGGCCTTGGAGTAGGCCTCGATCAACGGTTTCAACATATGGAGACCGCTGCCCGAGCCGTTGATGCGGACCGGATCGGCGCCGAGGACAGGGGTGGCCAGCAGGATTCCCGCCGCCACAACAGTAATTCCCGACATGACTCTCTTCTTGATGCTCTGCAACATAGTGACTCCTCCAGACAGTAAAAGTGAATCGGCATAATACGGGCAATGTTGGCGCGGGGCAGGGGGAGGACCGCCCTTGCGCCAGTGGCGCCACAAGCAATAAATTAGGGTAGCGAAGAATGGGACGCAGGTCAACCCAAAGAATGTAAAAGTGGCGAATGGGAGGGCTTGTGGTTCAGGGTTCAAAGTGCTGCCACGGACCGCGCCACATGGTCCGCCGCCTCGCTCCCCTCCCTGCTGAGGTGGCGGCAACAAGCATTTTGCCTTGACGCCCTTCCGTGGCGCATGGTAACCAAGGCGGTCAGGATAGACAGGACACTGTTGACGAATCAATCGATGGAGGAAGCCATGGCGCGTGTCAATGACAATTATCTGAAGCTCAAGGCGGGGTATCTGTTCCCGGAGATCGGCCGCCGGGTCAAGGCCTTTGCCGATGCCAACCCGGAGGCCAAAGTCATCCGCCTCGGGATCGGCGATGTCACCCGGCCCCTTGCCCCTGCCGTGCTCAAGGCCTTTCATGAGGGGATCGACGACTTAAGCCGCGCCGAGTCCTTCCACGGCTATGGCCCGGAACAGGGCTACGGCTGGCTGATCAACACCATCATCGACAAGTCCTACCGGCCCCTGGGCGTGGACTTGCAGGCCAGCGAGGTGTTCATCTCCGATGGCTCGAAATGCGATACCGCCAACATCCTCGACATCTTCGACCTCGGCAACCGGGTGGCGATCTGCGATCCGGTCTACCCGGTCTACAACGACACCAACGTGATGATCGGCCGGAGCGGCGAGGCGGACGAGCGCGGCTATTACCAGGGGCTGGTGTACATGCCATGCACGGCGGAGAATAATTTCTCGCCGGAATTTCCCAGGGAAAAGGTCGATCTCATCTACCTCTGCTACCCCAATAACCCCACCGGCGCCGTGGCCACCCGTGCCCAGCTCCAGGCCTGGATCGACTACGCACGGAGCAACAAGGCGATAATCCTCTTTGACGCCGCCTACGAGGCCTTCATCACCGAGCCCGGCATCCCCCACTCGATCTACGAACTGGAGGGGGCCAAGGACTGCGCCATCGAGTTCCGCTCCTTCTCCAAGACCGCGGGCTTCACTGGGGTCCGTTGCGGCCTGACCGTGGTCCCCGAGGCCTTGACCGCCACCACCGCCGCTGGCGAGGCGATCGCCTTGAACCGGCTGTGGAACCGCCGCCAGTGCACCAAGTTCAACGGAGTCTCCTACCCGGTGCAGAAGGCGGCGGCCGCGGTCTACTCCGACGAGGGCTGGGCCCAGGTCAAGGAAACCATCGATTTTTACATGGAAAACGCCCGCCTCATCCGCCAGGGTTTGGTGGAGGCGGGGATTACCTGCTACGGCGGAGTCAACGCCCCCTATATCTGGCTCAAGACCCCGGGCGGCATGAAGAGCTGGGATTTCTTCGACAAGCTGCTCTCAGAGTGCCATGTGGTCGGCACCCCGGGCAGCGGTTTCGGCCCCAGCGGCGAGGGCTATTTCAGGCTCTCCGCCTTCGGTGGCCGGGAGAACGTGATCGAGGCCATCAGCCGCATCCGTGGCAAGTGGGGAAAATAGTAGAAAACATAGAATTCAGGAGACAGAATTCAGCATTCAGAAAGAGGGCGACGGCCGCCGACGCTGCTGGCCCCAAGCCTTGCCCCTGGCTCCTGAATTCTGTCTCCTCTCCCGTCAAAATACCCCATGCTCATGCAGCAGGCGGAGGCCGATGGCGATCAGCACCAGGCCGCCGCCCACCTCAACTTTCGCCCCCAGCCGCGAGGCTGACCCCACCACCCGACCCAGATGCAGCCCCGCTGCGGTGAGGGCGCTGGCCACGACCCCGATCACGAGAGCCGGGAACCACACCGAAATCTTCAGCACCGCAAAGCCCAAGCCCACGGCCAAGGAATCGATGCTGGTGGCCAGGGACAGCATCACCAAGGTCCGGCCCCGGGTGGGGTCACGGCTGTCTTTTTTGCTTTCCTCTTCCAGCTGCAGGGCCTCGACCACCATCCTCCCCCCGACAAAGGCCAGGAGTCCAAAGGCCAGCCAGTGATCGAAGCGTTCGATGTAGGCCCGCACCGTCAAGCCCGCCCCCCAGCCGATAATGTTCATCCCCGCCTGAAACAGCCCGAAATGCCAGGCCAGCCGGAAGGTGTGTCGCCGACCGACCCAGGGCAGGGTGATCCCTGCGGCCAAGGCCACGGCAAAGGCATCAACGGCCAAGGCTAAGGCGATGACCAGAATAGTGGATAGATCCATGGGAGTGAATGCTGCCTAACTGGCTGGTATTCCTTGATGGATAAAGACAATCGGGATGAGCGCCGAAGGCCCAACTGCGCCTTGACAAGGCGATTTTGATGATTAATTTTCGCCACACTTTGAACATGCCAGGCAACGCGCCGTGAGCCGTGGCCGGAGATTCCCTTTACCAGAAATCAGACGAGGTAGCAAATGACAACTGTGAGTACCGAAACCCTGGAGTTTCAATCCGAGACCAAGAAACTGCTCGATATCGTCATCCACTCCCTGTACACCGAAAAGGACATCTTTCTGCGGGAGCTGGTGTCCAACGCCGCCGACGCCCTGGAGAAGATGCGGCACTTCAACCTCACCGACCAGGAGATCTTCGACAAGGATGTGCCGCTCGAGATCAACATCACGGTCAACGATAAGGACAACACCATCACCATCATCGACACCGGCGTCGGCATGACCCGGGAGGAGCTGATCAAGAACCTCGGCACCATCGCCCACTCCGGCTCCAAGACCTTCCTCACCAACCTGGCCCAGGGAGCCCAAAAGGACGTCAATATCATCGGTCAGTTCGGGGTCGGCTTCTATGCCGCCTTCATGGTCGCCAAAAAGGTCCGCGTCCAGTCCCGCTCCTACCAGATCGGCGATACTGGCCACGAGTGGAGTTCGGACGGCACCGGCAGCTACACTGTCAGCCCCTGCCCCGGCCTCCACCGCGGCACCAAGCTGATCATCGAGCTGAACGACGCCTCCCATGATTACGCCAAGGAAGAGGCGATCAAGCGGATCATCAAGCAGTACTCAAGCTTCGTCCCCTTCCCGATCAAGGTGGCCGGCGAAACGGTGAACACCGTCCAGGCCCTGTGGACCAAGAGCGCCGCCGAGATCACGGACGAGGAGTATGCGGATTTCTATAAATTCGTCGGCAACGCCTACGACGATCCCCAGCTGCGCCTCCACTTCTCTGCCGACGCGCCGCTGGCCATCCACGCCCTTCTCTTCGTGCCCAAGGAAAATTTTGAGAAGCTGGGCTTCGGCCGCATGGAGCCAGGGGTCAACCTCTACTGCCAGAAGGTGCTGATCGAGAGCCACAGCGACAAGATCCTGCCCGAGTGGCTACGCTTCCTGCGCGGAGTGATCGACTCCGAGGACCTGCCGCTCAATATCTCCCGCCAGGCCCTGCAGGACAACACCCTGGTCATGAAGATCAACAAGGTGGTGACCAAACGCTTCTTGAAGTTCCTGGATGAGCAGGCAAAGACGGCGCCCGAGGCCTACCTGGAGTTCTGGAAGACCTTCGGCTTCTATTTGAAAGAGGGCGCCACCACCGACTTCACCCACCGGGAGTCCATTGCCAAGCTCCTGCGCTTCGAATCTTCGGCCTCCGAGTCCGGCACCTTGATCTCCCTTGCCGAGTACGTGGGCCGGATGAAGGAGGGCCAGCAGGAGATCTACTACATCAACGGACCCAGCCGCTCGGCTATCGAGTCCGGGCCGTACCTGGACGCCTTCAAGAAGCAGCAGATCGAGATCATCTACACCATGGAGCCCATCGACGACTTCGTGTTCAGTCATGTCGGCGAGTTTGACGGCAAGAAGCTCATCTCCGCTGATCGCGCCGACCTGAAACTGCCGGAGGATAAAGAGGCTGCCGCGGAGGAGGCCAAGGACCACCTGGATGCGGCCATCGCCACCTCGCTCACCAAGTGGATGAAGGAGGTCCTGGGCGAGCGGGTGAAGGAGGTCAGCGAGTCCAAGCGCCTGGTGGACAGCCCGGCCATCATTGTCAACCCCGACGGCTTCATGACCGCCTCCATGGAGCGGATCATGCGGGCCTCGAGTCCTGACGGGCCGCGGGACTTCGGGGCCAAGAACCTGGAGATCAACACCGGCCATCAGCTGATCAAGGACCTCGCCGACCTCAGGGTCAAGGACGAGGGCCTGGCCCGCCTGATCGTCGAGCAGATTCACGACAACGCCATGGTCCAGGCAGGACTGATGGTGGAGCCCCGGACCATGGTGGAACGGAACTACCAGATTCTGGCCCGGGCGGTACGGGGGTAGGTTTAGAGACGACCATTGGCTGGGCCTGCCAAGGCCACCCATACCTGTTTCTCCCGCACCCCTTGAACCCCGTTCCGGCCTCGGCTGGGACGGGGTTTTTGCTGGCATGTGCCGCCGCGCCAGCCAGCAAATCACAAAATTTTCAGAATCGATTGCCTCGGTCGGCAAAATAGCCTAATAATCATTATCTTCAGGGTTGAGCCGCGCTATCCCCGCCCGCTTCCCCACAATGTCACACATAAGGCCATGTCCCAGTCACATATCCGCATCCGGGGCGCCCGGATGCACAACTTGAAAAACATCGACCTCGATCTGCCCCGGGACCGGTTCATCGTCTTTACCGGCTTGAGCGGCTCCGGTAAATCGACCCTGGCCTTCGACACCCTCTACGCCGAAGGTCAACGCCGCTATGTCGAGTCCCTGTCCACCTACGCCCGCCAGTTCCTGGGCCAGATGGACAAGCCCGAGGTGGACAGTCTGGAGGGCCTTTCGCCCGCCGTCTCCATCGAGCAGCGGACCACCAACCGCAATCCGAGATCCACGGTGGGCACCATCACCGAGATCTACGATTACCTCCGTCTCCTCTACGCCCGGGCCGGCACACCCTGCTGCCCGCAATGCGGCAAGGCCATCCACGCCCAGAGCGTCGAGGCCATGGTGACCAGCCTCAGCCAATGCCCGGAAGGGACTAAGATCATCATACTCGCCCCTTTGGTGGAGGCAAAGAAGGGGACGCATACCGCAATCTTCGCCCGCATGCGCAAGGAGGGATTTGTCCGGCTGCGGGTCAATGGCGAGTTTGTCCCTCTGGATCAGGAGATTGAGCTCGACAAGAACAAGCGCCACACCATTGAGGCGGTGGTGGACCGGCTGGTGATCAAGGAAGGCATCGAGCGGCGGCTGGCCGAATCGGTGGCCACGGCCGTTCGTCTCGCCGACGGCGTGCTGCTCGTTCACTTCCCCGACACAAAGGAAGAGATCCTGCTCTCCGAGCGGGCCGCCTGTGTCACCTGCGGCATCAGCCTACCCGACCTCTCGCCCCAGCTTTTCTCCTTCAACAACCCGAAAGGGGCTTGCCCCGAGTGCGGCGGCCTGGGAGTCAAACAATTTTTCGATCCCCACCTCATCGTGCCGGACCCGGAGCTCAGCATCAAACAAGGGGCTATCGCCCCGTGGCGGAACAGCTCGACGATGTCATACTCGCACCAATTACTGGCCTCGCTGGCCCGTCACTACAGCTTCAGCCTCACCGCGCCATTTAAGGCCCTGCCGGAGACCGCGAAAAGCGCCATCCTCCACGGCACAGGCTCCCAGGAGATCGCCTTCAGCTATGAGCGGCGGCAACGGCTGCTCCACTTCGCCAAGCCCTATGAGGGGATCATTCCTCAGATGGCCCGCCGCTATGAGGAGACCAACTCCGGGCCGGTGCGCGAAGAGCTTGAGCACTACATCAGCGCCTGCCCCTGCCCGGCCTGCGGCGGGGCGAGGCTCAGCCCCGGCCCCTTGGCGGTGAAGTTCGGGCCGTGGAATATCCACCAGCTGTGCAGTCTCGGCATCGACCAGGTGCTGAGGGAGTTGCCTAACGTCCCGGTCTCGAGCCAAGAGCAGGCCGTCGCCGCCCCGATTCTGAAGGAGATCGGCGAGCGGCTTACCTTCTTGAAGGGCGTCGGGCTCGGCTATCTGTCCCTGGCCCGTAATGCCTCGAGCCTGTCGGGCGGCGAGTCCCAGCGTATCCGTCTGGCCTCGCAGATCGGCACCTCTCTCACCGGGGTCCTCTATATTCTCGATGAGCCCAGCATTGGCCTCCATCAGCGGGACAACGAACGTTTGATTAGGACCCTGACCCGGCTCCGGGATCTCGGCAACACGGTGATTGTGGTGGAGCATGATTCTGACACCATCCTTGCTGCCGACCATGTCCTGGACATGGGGCCGGGGGCCGGGGTCCACGGCGGTGAGGTGGTCTATAACGGGCCGGTGGCGGGCTTGCTCGACGACGAGGCCTCGCTGACCGGTGGCTACCTCTCCGGCCGCCTGGCTATCGCCCTCCCTGCCTCCCGGCGGCAGCCCGACGCGAACAAGGCGGTGACCGTGGTCAAGGCCCATGCCAATAACCTCGATGACCTGACCGTGGCCTTCCCCTTGGGGCTCTTCACCTGCGTCACCGGGGTCTCCGGTTCCGGCAAGAGCTCTCTGGTTATGGAGACCCTGCTTGCCGGGGCCGCGGCGGAGCTCCATGGCGGGCACGGGCCGGCGCTGCAATGTGAGCGGATCCTGGGACTTGAGCAGCTCGATAAGGTTATCGACATCGATCAAAGCCCCATCGGCCGGACCCCGCGCTCCAACCCGGCCACCTACACCGGGGTGCTGACCCCCATCCGTGAGCTGTTCGCTAGGCTGCCGGAGGCCAGGGCCCGCGGCTATCAGCCAGGCCGCTTCAGTTTCAATATCAAGGGCGGCCGCTGCGAGGCCTGTGAGGGCGACGGGGTGATCAAGATCGCCATGCATTTCCTGCCCGATGTCTACGTCACCTGCGGGGCCTGCCGGGGCAAACGTTACAACCGCGATACCCTGGATATCCTCTACCGGGGAAAATCCATCGCCGACGTCTTGACAATGAACGTCGAAGAGGCCTTAGAATTTTTCAAGAGCATCCCGCCGATCCGCTCCCGGCTGCAGACCCTCTTTGACGTCGGGCTCTCCTACCTGGCCCTGGGCCAGTCCTCGGTCACCCTGTCCGGCGGCGAGGCCCAGCGGATCAAGCTGGCCCGCGAGCTGGGCAAGCGGGGCACCGGCCGCACCCTCTATATCCTGGACGAACCCACCACCGGCCTCCATCCCGCCGATATTCAGCATCTCTTGGCCGTGTTGCGCCGCCTGGTGGAGGCCGGCAACACCATCGTGGTGATCGAGCATAACCTGGACGTGATCAAGACCGCCGATCATGTGATCGACTTAGGCCCTGAGGGCGGTGATGGCGGCGGCCGGGTGATTGCCGTAGGCACACCGGAACAGGTGGCGGCCTGCGCCGATTCCGCCACCGGCCGCTTTCTTAAGCAGGTGCTGCGCCAAGAGAGGGGGGCGTCATGAGCCCGTTCCGGCTGCGCCCCAGGTCGTTTTTTTCCCTGGTCCTCTCGGCCATGTTCGTGGTTTCGTTGCCGCTCATGCTGGTGCTGGTCGCCTCGGACCTGCTGATGGACCGGCTGGTTCACGATAGCGCCGAATCGATCTACCGGGCTGCCACCTCCAGTGAGTTGAGCCTAAATCTGCAGGAGAAGCTCACCCGCCAGGAACGCCACTTCCGGCAATACCTGGTGCTGGGCGATGGGGAGATCCGTCAGGATCTGGCGGCAGGGGGGACAGAAATCATGGCCACCATCGAGAAACTCCAGGCCATGTCCCAAGACCATGAGGTCCAGGCCTTGCTGGGGCTGCTGACCAACCAGCAAAAGAAGATTGCCGCCGCCCTCGAGACCAACGCTGGCTCATGGGTGGTTGCCATCAACGACGAAGATTTTGCCGCCATCAACGACACCGGCCGGCAGATCTACCAGATGAGCCAACGGGGCATCTACCATGAGGTGGAGACGTTGCAGCAGGAAGAGTACCAGGCGGAAAAGCTCCTCTTTGCCCTGGGCAGCACCTGCCTTCCGCTGACGGTGATTTTGGTCTTTGCCCTCACCCGGTGGATCACCCGGCCGATCAAACAGTTGAACCGGGGCATCAATATCCTGGGCCAGGGAGATTTCGCCACCGAGATCGAGGTCAACGGCCCTGACGATCTGGCCTTCCTCGGCCGCCGCCTCAACTGGCTTCGTGAGAAGCTGGCCATGTACGAGCAGGAAAAAAATAAGTTCGCCTCCCACATCTCCCATGAGCTGAAGACCCCGCTGGCCTCCATCCACGAGGCCGCAGAACTCCTGGGTGATGGGGTCGTCGGGCCGGTGACCGAGCGCCAGCGCGAGGTCATCGCCATCCTGCGCAAGAACTGCGGGGTCCTGAAAAAATTGATCGAAAACCTGGTGGCCTTGACCATGGCCCAGGCCGAGAAGTCGTGCCTGCAGATCAGTGACTTCGACCTCGAGGCCTTGGTGCAGGAGGCCATCACCGACCACAAACCGGCCATCATCAACAATACATTGACCTTGACCACAGCAATCGATCACCTCCCCCTGCGGGCCGACCGCCAGCGGCTCAAGACCGCTATCGACAACCTGCTGTCGAACGCCATCAAATACACCCCCTCCGGCGGCACGATCACCATTTCCGGGCTCAGTGTTGACGGCCATGTCCGCCTGGATATCCACGACTCCGGGCCTGGCATCGCCGAGGGGGAACGGGAGCGGATATTTTCGCCATTTTTCCAGGGCAGCGAGGCCAACTGCCGGTCCCACGTCAAAGGCACGGGCTTGGGCCTTGCCATTGCCAGGGAGTACGTCGCGGCCCATAATGGCTCGCTTGAATTGGCCCGTCTTGACGAGCCCGGAACCTGCTTCCGGATCACCCTGCCGCAAACATGTTGAGGAGCGCTATGGGACATTTTGTGTATCCCCTTATTTTTGTTTGGTTGTCGCTTATTGCAGGTTGCCTGCCGGTATCTTCGCCCCCGCCCCAGCAGACGCCTTCATCTCCGCCCGTGCCAACCGTCGAGGCCGGTCCCTACTGGCATCAAACCTCGGAGACCGCAAGCCTGGCAGACGCCATGGCCTATTACGCCGCCCTCAAGACCTTGACCAGCGACGAGCTGGGCCAGGAACACCAGCGATTGCTGGCAGCCATCGACTCTGCCGAGACCCGCATCGCCAATGTTCAGCTCCTTCTCCTGGCCTGTCTGCCGGGGCAGACGCTGGTGGACTCGGCCCAGGCTGTAAAATTGTTGGAGACAGCCCGTCAGGATGCCAGCCTGCATCGGGAGATGGGCAATCTCTTCATCCTGCTCAACGACCAGCTGACCTCGCGGGTGGCGACGCCCAAGACCCAGGAACAGGACTGTGGCCAAGCCCTGCGCACCGCCCGCAAGAAGGCCAAGGCCCAAGGGGCTGAGCTGAGTACCTGCCGGGAGGAACGGGACGATCTGGCGGGGAAACTGAAAAAACTTCAGGATATCGAGCGCGGGCTACTTGACCGCGAACGGAAAAAATGATGGGAGTAGCGAGGAGCCAGAAGGGCGACTTCAGGACTCCGGAAAGTTCACCTTGCCCTTAACCGACCCAACGCCAATGCCTCAAAACGTGATTCTCCTGGTCGATGACGACACCGACCTCCTCAGCCTTCTTTCCTTGCGTCTTTCCGGCGAGGGATATCAAGTCCGCCAGGCCACCAGTGCCGAAGAGGCGCTGGCGCTCTTGCCGGTGGTCCGTCCTGACTTGGTGGTGACCGATCTCAGGATGGGCGGCATGGATGGGATGAAGCTCTTTGAGAGCATCCGCGCAAGCTTCGCCTTTCTGCCGGTGATCATCATGACTGCCCACGGCTCGATTCCCGAGGCGGTGGCCGCCACCCAGCGCGGGGTGTTTTCATTCCTGACCAAACCCCTGGACGGCAAGACCCTGCTCAACGAGGTGGCGCGGGCCTTGAACTTGAGCGGCGCGGCCCAGCCGCCACCAGCCCAGGAGGAGGACACTTGGTGCCGCGACATCATCCACCAAAGCCGGGTCATGGCGGATGTCCTTGCCCAAGCGCGTCTGGTGGGGGACGGACGGGCCAATATTCTGATCCTCGGCGAATCCGGCACCGGCAAGGAACTGCTGGCCAAGGCCATTCACCGGGCGAGCCCGCGCCGCAATAGGCCGTTCGTGGCCGTCAACTGCGGCGCCATCCCGGAGACCCTGCTCGAGTCGGAACTGTTTGGCCACGTCAAGGGATCCTTCACCGGGGCGGTGCGCGATCATCATGGTCTGATCCGGGCCGCCGACACCGGCACCCTGTTCTTGGACGAGATCGGGGACACGCCGCTGTCCTTCCAGGTCAAGCTGCTGCGGGTGATCCAGGAACGGATCCTACGGCCGGTGGGCTCAACCGAGTCGGTGTCCGTCGATGTGCGGATCATCTCCGCCACCCACCGGCCTCTTGCTCAGATGGTGGCGGACGGGCAGTTCCGGGAAGACCTCTACTACCGGCTGAACGTCGTCTCCCTCAATCTGCCGCGGCTTGCCGAACGGGTGGAGGACATCCCCCTGTTGGCCAACCATTTCCTGCGCGAGAGCTCAATCCACGCCGAAAAGACCATCCGCGGCTTTGCGCCAGAGGCCATGGAGATGCTGATCGGCGCACCCTGGCCCGGCAATATCCGCCAGCTCTACAACGTGGTGGAACATTCGGTGGCCCTGGCCACTTCGCCGATCATCCCCGCCTCGCTGGTCGGCATGACCATCAAGAAGGACTTTGCCCGCTACCCGACCTTTGCCGAGGCCCGGATGCGTTTTGAGCAGGAGTACCTGATCAGCCTGCTGAAGATGACCGAGGGCAACGTCAGCCAGGCTGCCCGGATCGCCGACCGCAACCGCACCGACTTTTATACCCTCCTCCAGCGGAATCACATCATCCCCGCCCTGTTCAAGAAGGAGTAGCCCGCAACCAGGCCGCCGCCGGCAAGGGGAAGCCGTGCTACTGCGCTTTCTCCGGGGTACAGCTGCCGCCGATCTTCTTGCCCTGGTAATGCTGGGTCATATTGATCGCCATGCCGCCGCTGTTGCCGACGAGGTGCATGACGCCCTGATAGGCGCTCGGCGATGAGGTCACTTCCCCCGAGCCAGTCATGATTTCGCCATTCTGGTCGCAGCGTACCTTCCAGGTCGTCTTGTCGCCCTTGGCCACCAGATCGGTTATTTCGCATTTACTCTGCGGGTCGCGCATGGATTGGCGGGGGTCGCTTTCGCCGCCCTTGGGCAGGCAGACCTTGACCGTGGAGGCCGGCATCGCCATCGGCATCCCAGGCATTTCCATTTTTTGGGTGACCTCCCATAACTCGCCCTGTTCGGCCCCCGCCACGCTTGTCCAGCCAACCACCAACGCCAGCGCCACAATCCTTCTGTTCATAGCCGCCTCCAAATAGTCAGTCCCATCCCGTGGGTAAGTATGAATGATACTCAATCACTAGCCGGACTCCTGGTGGAAATCAATCACTTTTCCAATAATAACAAGGGACAATGTTGTCCCAGCTGACCTGAGCGCCCTGCCCATCGGAGCAAAAAACACTTTTAACTTTACCCCGTTTCCATTATAACAGGTGGCAAATTGCTCCATTACCTGCGCCAATTCCACCTAAGGATACCACCATGACCGATCAGACCACCGACCAGCAAAATGAAGCGCCGATCTTTCGCCTCCAGAAGATGTATGTGAAAGACCTCTCCTTTGAAAACCCCAACGCCCCAGAGGTCTTCACCATCAAGCAGAGCGAGCCGAAGGTTGAAGTGAATCTCGGACTTCGGCACCAGACGGTGCCGGGCGACAGCAACTATGAGGTGACGATCTCCATCACCGCCAAGGTGACCCAAGGCCAGGAGGCGCAAACCCTATTCATCATCGAGGTCGAGCACTGCGCGGTCTTTACCATCAAGAACATCCCGGAACAGCATATCCCGGCGGTCTTGGCGGTGGATTGCCCGACCATGATGTTCCCCTACACCCGCCAGATCATCAGCCAACTTACCGTCGATGGCGGCTTTGTGCCGTTCCTGATGGAGCCTGTCAATTTCCTGGCCCTGTTCCAGAACCAACAACGCCAGGCGGCGTCCCAGGAGAAGCAGCAGTAATCTCCTCCTCCGTCTCCTTTCGCGGGGCAGCTCTTGTTTGGATCAAGCAGAGTTGCCCCGCGGTTTCTTCCTTCCTAGCCTGCTGTCCCCGCGGATTCCTCACTCTCGAACGACGGGGTTGCGCAGGAGTTATTCCATTTCTAAATCAAGATGGCACGCGAAGGCAAGCGAGCAGCAACGAAAGCGTACATTGGTACGCCGAGGAGCAGCACAGCCGACAAAATGGAATTCCCCCGCCTGTCTCACGCTAACCACCTCAATAACCACAAAATACTTTTTGCTGTGCCCGGATTTCTGATACAGTTGTCTCATGAGCGGACCAATCAAGGGCACCATCGCCATCAGCGGGGCAAGCGGTTTTGTCGGCTCCCATCTCAGCCGGGTCCTCCAGGCCGAAGGCTGGACCGTGATTTCCTTGGGGAGACAGGACTTCTCAGGCGATAACCAGCGCTTAGCCAATCGCCTGCAGGGGGTGCAGGCGATCATCAACCTGGCCGGGGCGCCGATCCTTAGGCGGTGGAGCCCTGCATATAAAAAGACCTTGGCCGCAAGCCGGGCCGGGGTGACCCGCCAGTTGGTGACGGCCCTCGCCACGCTCAGAGAGGCGGAGCGGCCCGGCCTCTTTATCTCGACCTCGGCGGTGGGGTATTACGCCGCAGGCCGCCGTCACACGGAAGACGACCATCTACAGGCGGACGGTTTTCTCGGCCAGTTGGCCAAGGATTGGGAACAGGAAGCTTGGCGGGCCCAGGGGCTTGGCATCCGCACGGTCGTCTTTCGCTTGGGGGTGGTCCTGGGGCCTGGTGGAGGTGCGCTGGCCCAGATGCTGCCCGCGTTTCGGTTAGGTCTCGGCGGGACCATCGGCAATGGTTCCCAAGCCTTTTCGTGGATCCATCGCGACGACCTGATTCGTGCCTATCGCGCCGCCATCGCCGACCCGGGCTGGGAGGGCGTCTATAACCTCACGGCCCCTGAAGTGGCCAGCAATGCCACCTTGACCCGCGCCCTTGGCTCGGCCCTCGGACGGCCTACCTGGCTGCCGGTGCCGGCCTGGTTGCTTACCTTGGTGTTTGGCGAGGCGGCCTCGGTCTTGACGGAAGGGCAGGAAGTCATCCCCAAGCGTCTGCTGGCGGCTGGCTTTCAATTCTCCTTTGCCACCATTGAGCAGGCGGTTCGGCACTGTCTTGAACCTGCCCAACCCTTGATACCAAATTAACCATTGACGACTAACGAGGAACCCCATCGTGATTCGAAAACGACAACCAAGACGGGCCAAGGCCTCACGAGGAGAGCAACGGCGGCCGGTGCGCAATGGCCAGCGCCGGGCCGATTCCCGGCGTCCCCTGCCCAACGCAGGCCGCAGAACTATCATCGGCCGGGCCGAGGTCTCGGCGGACGATATCGTCGGCTTCATCCTGGCCAATGGCGGCCAAGCCGAGACCCGCGAGATCATGGGGGCCTTCGACCTGGGCCGTAGCATGCGCAAGGAACTCCATAACGGACTGCACGCCCTGGTCAGCCAGAAGGTGCTGCGCCAGCTCGATGACGACACCTACGGCGTCCGCGACAGCAGCGACTATAGCGAGGGGGTGCTGACCGTCAACCCGCGTGGCTTCGGCTTCGTGACCCTTGATCCGCCGCCGGCCCGCAACCAGCCCTCCGATGTCTTTGTCGCCGAGCGCAACCTCGGCACCGCCCTCCACGGCGACCGGGTGCTTATCAAGATCAGCGCCACCGGCCGGGAGGGCAAGCAGGAGGGCCGGGTTATCAAGGTCCTGACCCGGGGCACCGAGTTGATCGTCGGCATCTACAAAGCCGGGACGCCGGTGGGGATGGTGAGCCCGGAGGACGAACGTTTCGCCTTCAATATCCTGGTCCGCCGCGAACAGAGTTGCGGGGCCAAGGACGGCGAGGCGGTGGTGGCCAGGATCACCGAGTACCAGAATGTGGGCGGGGTCAACTGCAAGGGCGAGATCGTCGAGGTCCTGGGCAATCCCGACAGCCTGCGGGTGCAGACCGAGATCGTCATTAGAAAGTTCAAGCTCCCCCACGTCTTCAGTCCGGAGGTAGAGCAGCAATTGACCGCGGTGAGCGATGCCGTGGATGTCGTGCCAGGCCGGCTTGACCTGCGCCACATCCTGCACATCACCATCGACGGCGAGACGGCCCGGGACTTCGACGACGCGGTGGCCATCGAGAGCACGGCCAAGGGCTACCGGCTCTACGTCTCCATCGCCGATGTCAGTCACTATGTCCAGGAGGGCAGCCCCTTGGACGCCGAGGCCTACCAGCGTGGCACCAGCGTCTATTTCCCGACCATGGTGGTCCCCATGCTGCCGGAGCGCCTGTCCAACAACCTGTGCAGCCTGGTGCCCAACCAGGATCGCTACGCCTTCAGCGCCATCCTCGACTTCGACCGCCAGGGCCGCCTCCAGGACAAACGCTTTGCCAAGTCGGTGATCTTGAGCCGTTACCGGATGACCTACACCCTGGTCAGGAAGATCGTGATCGACCAAGATCCCGCGACCAGGGATCAATACCCAGCGCTCCTCGGCCCCTTGGCAGAGATGGAGGCGCTGGCCCGCCTGCTGCTCAACGAGCGGATGGCCAGGGGCAGCATCGGCTTTGAGCTGCCGGAGGCCTCTGTCGAAGTGGCGGCAGACGATACGGTCAAGAATGTCGCCCGCAGCGAACGCAACTTCGCCCATCAGATCATCGAGGAGTTCATGCTGGCGGCCAACGAGGCCGTGGCCCACGCCATGGACGACAAACACCTGACCCGCGGCCTGTACCGGATCCACGAGACCCCGGACCCGGTGAAGGTGGCGGAGTTTGCCCAGTTCGCCAAGACCATGGGGCTTGCCATCCCCGACGAGGGGATCGGCACTCCGGCCTGGTTTGGCCGGGTCCTGGAGCTGGCCAAGGGCTCGCCCCAGGAGTATATCGTCAACAACCTCCTACTCAGGACCATGAAGCAGGCCCGCTACTCGCCGGACAACGTCGGCCACTTTGGCCTCGCGGCCAGCCACTACTGCCACTTTACCTCACCCATCCGCCGTTATCCCGACCTGATGGTCCATCGTGCACTGGCCGGATTTTTGGCTGGCGGGGCAGGGAAGGCGGCCAAGAAGGGGCCAAAGGGCAAGGCCCCTGGCGAGCCGCAGGACGAGATGACGGTGGCGGGTGATTTTCTGTCCAGCCGGGAACGGGTGGCGGTGGATGCCGAGCGGGAGATGGTGGACCGGCTCAAGGTCCGCTACATGGAGGACAAGATCGGCGAGTCCTTTGCCGGGATCGTCTCCGGAGTCGCCTCCTTCGGGCTCTTTGTCGAGCTGCTCGACTCATTTATTAGCGGGGCGGTGGCGATCACCGATCTCACCGACGATTATTACCACCTGGACGAACGCAACCATCGGATGATCGGCAAGCGCACCAACCGGATCTATCAGATCGGCACCCTGGTCACGGTTACCGTGTCGAGCGTGGAAAAGGCCCGCCGCCGGATCAATTTTGTCATCAGCGCGGGGACGGCTGAAAAGACAGCCGTCAGGAGACAGGTTTCAGAATCCAGAAGGTAGTAGGCGAAGACCGGTGAAGTTTGTAGTGTCCTCTGGTGTTACTGAGGTGTGATGGCCGACTCCTGCCTCCAGGCAGGTATCAGTTCGTCAGGTAGGGCCGGGTCGAGGGGTAGAAGGTGAAGGAGGCCAGCGTCCCGTTGCTGAACACGGCCTCCTGATAGAGGTACTCAAGGTAGCGATGGTAAGGCCGGTCGATGAAGCGCCAGCGTCCCTCATCACGGTCGAAATAGCGCTCTTCCAGATAATAGGTCTCGGTCTGGGTGGAGGTGTAATACCAGGTTTCAAACCTGCCTTCGGCCGTCTCGGTAAAGGCCTTGTGGCTGGGCGCGCCCCAGGCCAGATACACCTCTTCCGGGGTAAAGCCGACCTGGACCTTGCCCTGCCGGATGATGTCTTGGTGGCCCGGGGGCAGGGCGTTCAACGCCGCCTGGTTCCTGGCCAACCGGTTGTCCAGGGTCTCGCAGCCAGAGACGAGGCAGAATATGGCGCAGACGGCCACAAGTCCGCCGAATTGTGCCAGCTGCCAACGTTTAGTGCTCAGCAGGCCACGGCTCATCGTCTTTTTCCTCCACCCAATAACAGAAGCGGTCCCATTCGAACTCACGCCCGGAGATCGGGCAACGCAGCGTCACCTTCCGGTCCGTCATCGCTGCCACCTCCCAGTCACCACCTCGCGTCCCCCCGGTGATCCTGATCTTCTGCCCGATGGTAACCGGGTATGGCGCAAACAATGTTACCTTGTGGTTTGGCATGGTCTCCCTCCTTGTCAACCGCCTGTCAGGCGTTTGACCCGGATCGCCCGCCGCCGCTCCGCCACCAGAAATACCATCACCTTAGTCCCCGAGCCGGGGCCCGATTCGATGGTAATGGCCCCGCCCTGCTCGGTGACGATCCGTTGCGCCAGGGTCAGGCCCATGCCGTGACGTCTGGTCTTCCGGGTGTAGAAGGGAGCGAAGACCCTGGCCTGGTCCTCGGGGCTGATGCCGCAGCCCTGATCGGTAATAGTGATTTGGTACGGCAATGACTTGCCGCTGGGGCCAATGGCGATGGAGATGGCGGCGCCCGGCTCCGAGGCCTCGCAGGCGTTGGCGACGATGGCGGACAGGGCCTTGATCAACAGTTCGGGGTCGATGGAGACCGTGTCTTCCGGCATAGGGTCAGGGCGGTGGATCGTCACGGCCAATCCAGCCGCGCGCACCTGGGGGGTGACGGCGGCGCTAATCTCGGCCACCAGTGCCGCGATGGGCACCGGGTTGACCTTGGGGAGGGGCAGTCTCGAGAAGATCCCCAGAGAGTCGAGGAGCCCCTCCAGACGCCCAGCCTCGTCGAGAATGGCCTGGCAATAGCGGCTGTCTGCCTCGGATTGCTTGCCCAGGCGGTTGGCAAGGCCGCCGATAATCGATATCGGGTTGCGGATCTGGTGATTGATGTCGTCCAGCATCCGGCCCACCGAGGCCACCCGCTCGGTGTGTTTCAAGGTCTTTTCAATCCCCTTGATACCGCTGATGTTGTGGATCGACAGTATAGTGTTAATCCGTTCCTCGCTATGAAACTGCGAGGTGGAGATCATGGCGATGAAGCGGGAGTCGTCGAGGCGCCGCAGCATGACTTCGTCCTCGTACTCTGGCGCGGTCCTGGCCAGGTGGAGGAGGTTGGGGGCCAAGATGTCACGGTCGTCGGGCATGAACAGCTCAAAGACCGGCCGGCCGACCAATTGGGCGGGTCCGGCCGTCAGGAACATGGCCGCGGCCTTATGGTTGGCGAAGACAATCTGGTCATCAGGCCCGACGATCAGAATGGCGTTGTTGATGACACTTAAGATGGTCCCTGTCAGGGTGTGCAGCGAGGTCATTAGCGCCGTCAGGCCGGCAGACCGGCCAGAAATTCATTTTCCTCCATCAGCGGGCCGCCTTGCTCATGGATAAAGGCTTCCAAGTCGGTATAGGTCCTGACGTTGAGATTCAAAAAGAGCAGGGCGATACCTTCTTCGTCCACCCGGATGACTTCGCCCTTCATCCGCAGGGGGCGATTGGAGGCAGCGGCGTCATGGAATTCGATGTCGCACTGGTTCCCCTCTTCCTGGTCCAGGCAGCCAAGGACCCACATCCCGATCAGGCTTAAGTTCTGGGCCGAGCACTTGACATAGCTGCGGCCGCTGAAAAACAGGTCGACCTTACCGTGGTACGGGATACGCGGTTTTTTTCGGTTGGATTGTTGGCGGGTCACGAAGGTCTCCGGATAAGCAGGCAATGATGAAAAAAGGCGGTTTACCGCCAGCCACGGTTAGAAATACTACAATGAATCATTGACTTGGTCAAAGTAAAACGATATTGGGAAGGCGGGGTGGCAAATGCAGCGAATGCTAATCTGGGCAGGACTTATTGCGATAGGGTTGGGGGTGGCTTGGCCGTGGCTGGGCCGGATCCCCTTGGGGCGGTTGCCAGGGGATATCATGATCGACCGGCCGGGACTCAAGGTCTATATCCCGGTGACCACTATGATCGTGATCAGTCTGCTGTTATCCCTGCTGGCCAGAATTTTCCGGAAATAACCGGCGTAGGATCAACCCCTGCCGCCGGGGGCCAGGCTTGCCACCACGAAGGGGGAGCAGCGCAGGGCAATACTGTGTTTTTTGACCCACACCAGGACCATAGTCATGGTCTCGCCTTCCAGGTTGACGATGCTCGGCAGCTCTTCGACAAAATCGATGTCGTCGGTATCGAACTCGTAATAGACGCTGGAGCAGTAAGGATCGACCATCAGGATAAACTTGTGGGCGGCGTAGGGATGATGGTGGGGCGAGCCGGAAAAGGGGACATGGGTGTCGCGGAGGTCGTGGAAACGCTGGCTTCTGGTGATGCTCAGGAGTTCAAATTTTTTGGCCTCTTGCAAAAACTTGGTGATCGGCATATGGTCTGGTCTTCGCTGACAGGGGAGAAGAGGGGGCGATTATTTCGCCGTGACTTGTGACTTTACCCTTAGTCTATAAGCCCGGAGCCATTCTTGTCAACTTCTTTGCGGCCCCTGCTCACAGCGACACGGCAGGGCCTGTTTAGCAAATATGTTATTTCTTGATCGCGACAAATCAAGTATAGTGCGGCCCGGAATTATCAATGAATTTTTATCCCCCGTAACACAAGGAGAGAGACCATGAGCGAAGACAAAATACTCCATCTCAATGATGACAACTTCGAAGCCGAGGCGCTGCAAGGCAACCTGCCCTGTCTGGTTGATTTCTGGGCGCCATGGTGCGGGCCGTGCAAGGCCATCGGCCCGGTGATCGCTGAACTCGCCACCCAGTTTGACGGCAAGGTCAAGATCGCCAAGGTAAATGTGGATGAGAGCCCAGCAACTCCCGGTAAATACGGCATCAGAGCCATCCCGACCCTGATTCTGTTCAAGGACGGCAAGGTGCTCGATCAGGTGACAGGCGCCGTGGGTAAGGCCCAGCTCGTCGCGATGATCGAAAAAGCCGGCTGAAAAGCGGACCTTCTGTGGCCATGGCGGACAATCATATCCATCAACTTGTTATCGTCGGTGGCGGCCCTGGTGGACTGGCCGCCGGGATCTATGCCGCACGGGCACGGATCGACGCGGTGTTGTTGGAAAAAGGCGCCACTGGCGGCCAAATTCTGAACACCGACTGGATCGACAATTACCCCGGATTTCCGGAAGGAGTGAGCGGCTTTGAGCTGGCTGAACGGATGGGGGCCCAGGCCCAACGATTTGGGCTCAAGGTCGCCATGAAGAGTGCTGTCAGCATGGACCTGGTGGCGGCAGTCAAGACCATCCACTGCGATGACGGGACAACAATCCAGGCCCACGCCGTAATCCTTGCCACCGGCGCCCGGCCGAATCACCTGAATGTGCCTGGCGAGACGGAGCTTACCGGCAAGGGAGTTTCCTATTGCGCGACCTGCGACGGGCCGTTTTACCGGAACTTGGATATCGCCGTGGTTGGCGGTGGCGACACCGCCTTGCAGGAGGCGGTCTACCTGACAAAATTCGCCAAGACCGTGACGGTGGTTCACCGCCGGCAGGAGTTCAGGGCAGCCCCGATCATCCAGGAGGCCGCCCTGGCCCATGAGCGCATCCGCTTTCTGTACGATGCCCAGGTATCAGCCATCCTGGGCAGCAAAGAGGTTGAGGCGTTACGGATTCGCTATCGGGACGGCCGGGAGGAGGAGCGTCCTTTTCAAGGCGTGTTTATGTTAATCGGTATCACCCCGAACACCGGGAGCCTGCCTCTCGATCAGTTGCATAACGAACAGGGCTTTGTCGTCACCGACGGCAGGATGCGGACCAATCTTCCTGGCGTTATGGCAGTTGGCGATCTTCGCCACGATTCCATCCGGCAGGTCGTCTCGGCGGCGGGAGAAGGCGCCGTGGCCGCCAAGGAAGTCGAGCATTATCTCGAATGCATCAGCCATGGCAAGGGGGCGTGATGGCCACCGATGCCGGAAGAGTCACAACAACGTGGAGCAGAGACAAGATGGGTGTCAGGAATAAATTCGGGATGCAACAGGGGAAGAAGGCCCTGCTGCTGATGGTGGCTATGACCGCGATGCTGACTATGACCGGATGTGCGGCCATGGATGGGGTCTTCAGCTTCTTCGGGGTGGGCGGCGCCAGTTCCAGGCCAGACACGCCGGACGCCATGGCCATGAAGGCGGTGGATGATTTCAACCGTGGTGACTACTCCGATGCCCTCAAGACCTTTGAAGAGATCAAGGAACGGTTCCCGTTCAGCCCCCACAGCCTACTGGCCGAATTGAAGGCTGCCGACTGCCAGTACTACCTCGAGCATTACCCCGAGGCAATCGGACTGTACCAGGGCTTTGAAAGCAATCACCCCACCAATGAGGCGCTCCCCTATGTCCTGTTCCAGATCGGCATGAGCCATTACCAGCAGATCGACACCATCGATCGTGATCCCGGCGCCGCGACCGATGCCATCGCCTCCTTCGAAAAACAGATCAAGGCCTTCCCCGCCTCAGCCTATCGCCCCGAGGCCGAGGGCAGGAGGCTCGCCGCCTTGAACTTCTTGGCCAATCATGAATTCTATGTCGCCATGTTCTATATCCGCACCAACGAACTCGAGCAGGCCGAAGGCCGCCTGCGCTATTTGAGCGACACCTACCCAGACTCCCGGCGGGCCAAAGACGCGCAAAAAATCCTGGCCGATATCAAGGCCGGCAACCCGCCGCGTCGCACCTGGAAGGACTGGATACCAGACCTCGCCCTCCCCGACTGGCGAACCTTCACCACCCTCTCCCCTGGCGCTGGCTCGGGCCCGGTCGGACAATAAGTCTCCTCGCGCGCCAGGCCGCCCTCAGGGGATTAGCGCGGAACGCTCTCCCACGGCTCCACCGGACCGTCGATAAGGGTAAACAGAGGGTGCGCTTCAGGCCTATCGTTCAGTGGGCACCGCTGCTGCAACCACTCCTGGCTGCGAACCGCTAATTTCTTTCGCAGGTGTCCCCACTCATAGGCAAGCTGGCCCGTGGTCGCCACCATAGGGTTGCCCACCCAAACCGTCCCCACCTTCCTGCTGTCAAACGCATACCCCCGAATAACCGATTCAGCAAAGACCACGCTGAGATAGGCGTCAATGGCCTGCAACGGCGCAGGGTGAGCGCGAAACCGGCTCAGTTGCGGATGCTGGCGATAGCCGACGGTCTCTCCCCGCAACACGGTCCTGGCCAATAACGCCTCGCGCCACAGGGCAACGAGCCCCTTGGGATCAAGATACTTGGGGTGCACGGTCCACAGACGCATCGGGCTCTCCCCCCTGTCAGGGTGAGGCCTGGCGCGTCTTCTTCCGCCACCCTTTGTCGTAACGCTCCTGCTCACTGTAGATGCAGCCACAATAAGGCTGCCGGTACAGCCCCATAGCCTTTGACCGATCGATCCCCTCCTGCCACCCCTCCCGGAAGTCCTGATAATAGAAGGCAACCCCAAACTCGGCGGCCAGCGCCTCGCCCTGGGCTTTGATCTCAGCGTGGTTTTGATAGCGACTGTAGAGCAGGGTGCTGGTGAAGGCGTCGGCGCCTAAGGCAGCCGCCCTCTCCGCCGCCGGTCGCAGACGCATGGCGTAGCAGAGCCCGCAGCGGCTGTCCTCATGGAACACGGTCTGGCGCAGGAACTCCCTGAGGCCATACCGCCGCTCGTAGTCAACGGTAAAGTCGAGCTGCCGGCTCATGATCTCCAAGGCCTCGAGTCGACGCTGGAACTCCTTGAAGGGGTGAATATTGGGGTTGAAGAAATAGCCCTGCGCCTCGTGACCCTGGGCCCGGATCATCGAGAGGGGATAGATGGCGCAGGGACCACAACAGGCATGGAGCAGGATATTCATGTCTTGCCGACCTTGAATTGACTGGCGTCAATCTTGTACTTGTGGATCTTGTAGTTGATGATCCGGAGGCTGGTGTCCAGGTGTTCGGCGGCCCTGCTTTGGTTTCCGGCAAAGCGCTTCAAGGCGTCGATGATCAACTCGCGTTCGAAGTTTTCCACCGCCGCGGTAAAGGACAGCGGGTTCGCCTCGCCGAGGGAGGCCGCGCTCTGCAGGGTGGGCGGCAGGTGATAGCTCTTGATGGTATCCTCGTCGCAGATCAGCAGCGCCCGCTCCATGCAGTTCTGCAGCTCCCTGACGTTGCCCGGCCAATGATACTGCACCAGGAGGTCAATGGCCGAGGTGGAGATCCGTTGCACCTTCTTGTGATTTTCCGCGTTGTACTTCTCCATGAAGTATTCGGCCAGCAGCAGGATATCGGTGCGCCGCTCGCGAAGCGGCGGGATATAGATGGGAAAGACATTGAGCCGGTAGTAGAAATCCTCGCGGAAGCTCCCCTGAGCAACGGCCTTCTCCAGGTCCTTGTTGGTTGCGGTAATCAGACGGACATTGCATTTCCGTAAGGTGCTGCTGCCCAGACGCTGAAACTCGAGATCCTGGACCACGCTCAGGAGTTTGACCTGGACGGACAAGGGAAGCTCGCCGATTTCGTCCAGGAAGAGGGTGCCGCCTTCGGCCTCCTCAAAACGCCCCTTTTTCAGGGCGGTGGCCCCGGTGAAGGCCCCCTTTTCATGACCGAACAGTTCACTTTCCAGCAGGGTTTCCGGCAGGGCCGAGCAGTTCACCGCGATGAACGGCTTCTTGGCCCGCTTGCTGTTGAAGTGGATGGCCTTGGCCACCATGGTCTTGCCGGTCCCGGACTCGCCGCGGAGCAGCACGGTGGCGTTGGAATCCGCCACCCGCTGGGTCATCTCCAGGACCTCCTGCATCCGACTGCTGCTCGATATGATGGTGTCTATGCGGTACTTGTCGGAGAGCTGTTGCTTGAGCTGGCTGTTTTCGCTGATGAGCTGCTCTTTTTCCTGATTGAAGGCCTGAATTCGCGTCGCGGTCTGGGCAAATAAGCCACTGACGATGGTGAGGAAGCGGATCTCTTCCTCGTAGCTCGCCCCCTCCTGGAAATCGCAGTCGGCGCTCAAGGAGCCGATGGTGTTTTTACCATGCTTGATCGGTACACAGAGGAAGGAGATGGGCTTGCCGTTCAGATTGCCCCGGGTCCTGGTCCGGTTCAGAAAGAGGGGTTCCTTGCTGACCTGGGGCACGATGATAGGAGTGCCGCTGGCCACCACCCGGCCGGTAATGCCCTCTCCGATGTCATAGACCCCACGTTTTCTAGCCTCGGTGCTCATGCCGTGGGCCACTTCGATCTCTAGTTGTCCCGACTTGGGGTTGATCAAGGTTACCGTGCCGTTTTGCAGGCCTGCGTAGGCGGCAAGGATTGCCAGCGAGCGCTTGAGGCAATCGTGGAGGTCGGTGGAGGAGGCCAGAACCTTGGTGATTTCATACAGGCAGGTCAGGTTGGCCAGGTCATTATCGTGTCGCTTGGTGGTCATCAGTGTCGAGTTCCTTAACCGGATACGCTTGTCGCAATGCTTCGCCGGAGCAGGGAAAAAGGCCCGCTCAGAGCTAGAGCTGCAGATGATTTTCTATGGACGCGCTCCAGACGGCATAGCCGGAGGGGGTCAGATGAACGCCGTCATCATCGAAAAAGCGAGCCCTGGCCTCCGCAGTGGGGACCAAGCTTACTCCATCGAGATAACGGATGCCAAGGCGCCGGGCCAAGGCCTCCAGTTGGGCGTTTGTCTGCTCCACCGCCCCAGAAAGGAGCCACGGCAATGGCATGGGCAGAATGCCGCACGCCAGAAGCGATGTCTGGGGCGCGATCTGGCGGAGGCCACTGACAATGAGCTCATAGGCGGGCAGGCAGTCGTTACCCATCAGGATGTCATTGGTGCCGGTCATCAAGACCAGCCAGTCCGAGCCCGCAAGGGGGAGCTGGGCAATACGCCCCAGCAACTCCTGGGCTGTCTCTCCCGATATCCCCAAATTGAGCACCTCATGCCGGGGATATCGCGCCTGCCAGTCAAAGTATTCAATGAGGGAGTCACCAACGAAGCAGATCCTCATACTGGGTGTCCCCCCGCAATCAGCACCAATGCGGCCATGGGCATGACTGTAATCGAGTCTCCGGCCACGGGAGTGGCCTCGGACTCATGGACAATATCGTCGGGCGAAGCCAGAGCGGTGTTGATCACCTGCCGCCACGTTCCCTCCGTGGCCGGGGGGGGCAGTTCAACCACGATTTCGCGAGGGTCGGCGCTAATTGCGACCCAAAAGTCTGGCTCGGCAAGGGTCTTGTCGCCCACCAGCATGAAGCAGAGGATCTTGTTATCGGGCGACCAGTCTTCGCTGCCACGCTCCGCCCCTTGCCAAATAATTTCAGCCGGGTGCTGGGCACTGGGCGGCGGGAAAAAATCGGCCCGCCGGAAATGACGGTAGTGTTTGCGGAGTTTAATCAGCATCCGGAAAAAGCGCAGGGTGGCGGCGTTTGTCTCCGCCAGACGCCAGTCCAGCCAGCTTACGGCGTTGTCCTGACAGTAGGCGTTGTTGTTGCCTCCCTGCGTACGGCAAAATTCGTCCCCGGCCAGGAGCATCGGCACCCCCTGGGACAGGAGCAGGACCACGGCCATGCTCCGCAGCCTCCTGGCCCGCAGGCGCAGCACCTTGAGGGACTTGCTGACCCCTTCCTTGCCGCTGTTCCAGCTTAAGTTGTTGTTGTCGCCATCACGGTTGCCTTCGCCATTGCGCAGGTTGTGCTTGTGCTGGTAGCTGACCAGGTCCCAGAGGGTGAAGCCGTCGTGGCTGGTTAGGAAATTGATACTGTTGCTCGGACGGCGATGGTTGTGCTGATAGAGATCCGAGCTACCGGCAACCCTGGTCGCCAGTTTGGCGGTCATGTCAGGATGACCGGCCATGAAGGCGCGGACATCATCGCGAAACCGGCCATTCCACTCCGCCCAGCGCGGGTTGGTGGAAAAATGGCCCACCTGATAGAGCCCGCTGGCGTCCCAGGCCTCGGCGATGATCTTGGTGTGGGCCAAGATCGGGTCTTCGGCGATCTGCTCGACCAGAGGCGGCTGCGCGAGAATCTCCCCCCGCTGGCCCCGGGTCATGATCGACGCCAGGTCAAACCGGAAGCCATCAACATGCATCTCGATTACCCAGTAGCGCAGGCAGTCAACGATCAACTCCCGGACCACCGGGTGGTTACAGTTGACGGTGTTGCCGCACCCAGAAAAATTGAGATATTCTTTATTCTTGGGGTCAAGGAGATAATAGGTTTCGTTGCCCAGGACCTTGAAATTAAGGGTGGGCCCATGCTCGTTGCCTTCGCCTGTATGGTTGAAGACCACATCCAGAATGACCTCGATTCCGGCCTTGTGGAGCGCCCTGACCATAGTCTTGAATTCCCGGACCTGCTGACCCGAGTGGGCGGCATATGAAGCCTTGGGCGCGAAGTAAGCAAAAGGGCTATACCCCCAGAAATTTTTGAGCGCCGCACCGGTGTGCAGATCAACGGCCTTGTTTTCGTTTTCATCGAATTCGGTCATGGGCAGCAGTTCGACCGCAGTGATACCCAATGACTGGAGGTAGGGGATTTTTTCGATGATCCCCAAAAAGGTGCCGGGATACCTCACCTTGGCGCTTGGATGGCGGGTAAAGCCTCGGATATGAAGCTCGTAGATAATGCTATCCCGGAGCGGTAAGTGCAAAGGATGGTCCCCTGCCCAATCGAAATCATCATCGCCAAGTCCGCATCGCCAGCCGTTCGCAATCGCCCGCCCCCAATGCTCGCCGCCGGCAATGCGCCTGGCATATGGGTCCAGGACCAGCTGCGGCGGGGAGAGCCGTCCATGGTCCTCATTGAATATCCGGTAGGCATATTCGTAGTCTGACGGCAGATCGTGGATGGTAATATGCCAGATATTGCCAGTGCGGTGATCCGGCGCGGCAAGGAGAAACTCGGAGTAGGGTGTATGCCCGCCGGGACGATACAGAACAAGCTCCACTCGCACTGCCTCACGACAATACAAGGCGAAATTCACATCCCCTCCCGTCCTCGTTGGGCCGGGCGGCAAAGGATGGCCGGACGAGGCGCGGAATTTTTTGATTGAGCGTTTGGATCCAGGGACAAGGTCCGTGTGCATGATAAATATAATAATAATTCCTAAAAGAGTTCCAAATTCTGTTTAAATATACTATAATCCATCTCTGAGCTGGACAAAATAACAAAATTGAAAGATGACAAAATTGAAAACCCGCCTAGCGCAACTTGCTCAGGCCCACCATTAACCCGCGCGGAGGAGACGTACCATGGGAATTTTCGAGAAGTTGGGACTCGCCAAAAATGCTCAGGCAACCATTGATTGGGATATTACCCCGGCCCTGACCTTCACTATTTTTGAGAGCTGGGGCAGCAAGGAACGAAATATCCGCACCAAGAGCGAACGCTATTACTATTTTTATATCGACAGCTGGCAGGAGCCTGCCAAGGTCTGCCTGATGGAACGAGGCATCAAGCACGCCAGGGTCATGGCGGAAATCGACGCCCCCAAGGAGATGATTCAGCGCTGTATCGCCGCCCAGGGCGAAAAGGCAGGTCTTGATAAATGTTATGCCGTCGACGCGGAACTCAAGCAGTGGCTGAACGACAATATCCTGAAGGGCGATGGTGGCGCCTTAATCAAACCGGTGACTGCCAATATTGAAACCGAAGACCTGGAGACCGGCCTCCCCTCAAAGGCAGATCCCCTGCCGCCCGGCCTGAAGACCGTGAGGCTACCCTCCGAAGGCTCAGTGCTGAACGAAGAGGACATTCCGGCAATTATTAAGCGGCATGGATTTTTTGACAGCAAATATAACCCTGAGGGCCGTTTTACTACCCACTTGGTGGACAGTGGTGACGGCCTTACCGTGACTGATGCAGTCACCGGGGTGATGTGGCAGCGCCAGGGGTGCGATATCACCTCGCTGCGGCGCGTACAAAACTATATCGCGGACATCAACCAAAACCGGTTTGCCGGATTCTCCGACTGGCGGCTCCCTACCTTGGAGGAGGCCATGGCGCTGCTTCAGCCTGAGATGAACGAAAAGGAACAGTATATCAACCCGTGTTTCTCTCAGCACCAGCCTTTCATCTTTGTAGCCGGGCAACGCCAGCCTGGTGGGTATTGGTTTGTGGACTACAAGCAGGCCACTGCCTTCTGGGCCTCGGGGACGATTCCCGGTGGTTTCGGGAGGTTATGCCGGACGGCATGATTGTTTAGACATACAAGTAGGTGAAAAACGGCTCCGGATTCTCTGGTCACTAGGCTGGGGAATCTCGGGGCCGGTTTTCGTTTGGTGGGGGGTGACGAAAAAGGCAGAGCCAACCTGAATGACCCTGCCCCTTTTTTTGGCGGTGAATTGTGAAAAAACACTATCTAGTGATAATGCCAGATAGTTGTTCGTCCATCTGTTGAATGACATCAAGCCCGAGATTTTTCGAAGCTTCTTTTATTGCTTCTGTTCGGTTAGGAGTAACAATTTCATTTTGCTTAGAAATTATTTTTGAGCTCGAACCATTGCCCGAAGCGCTAAATGAGGCAATAATTTCAAGATTTTTTGTATGACGTGAATATTGTCTCCTTGTTTCAATATGTTATGATCAGATTGTAAATTATTCGGATAAACAAGTACACGCAATAGTCGTTTTGTAATGCTAGTTTTGTGTTCGTCAGCGTCAGCTTGGAATGCCGGGGTAACTGGCACAAAAAGGTATCGATTATTCCGGAGGTGGATGGTGATTTGTACGCAAAAATTGGTGATTGATCCGGGCGCTGGTAATACGGTGTAGGAGCAAAGCGCGCTGGTGGTGTTTTGTTATAATTTTGCGGAAAATAATCCGGAAAAGCGGAAAATTCTATGGGTGATGTCAGGCTTTTGATGGTAGTGAATGTTAGCAACCGCTTGTATCATCTGGAAATGTCACCGAATTTACCGTTAATATTTTTAAGGCATGAATCGTGCTAGTGCTTAGCAGGTTAACATAACTAACCGTCATTCAATCGATAATAATGCTTGATCGGTGACAACCTCTACAAATTTAGATCATTAAATTGTATCGCTAAAGTTAAATAAAGGAGAATGTTATGAGTCAGAAGACAGCAACCGTTCTTGTTGCGTTTGGTATTACAGTACTTACATGGACTTCAGCCATAGCAGAACAGATTGTTAAGCCGAACACATTTTCTGCTGGTACTCCTGCTAATGCTGAAGAGGTTAATGCCAATTTCGATACAGTATATGACCAAGTGAATAAGGTAGGGTCGCAGGTAAATATTGATACTGCTAACGGGAGAGTTGGCATTGGGACTGCTACTCCGAGTGCGAAGTTGGATGTTCAAGGAGGTGTTAAAATTGGTGATTCAAGTTCATGCGATGCTACAACTGAAGGAACATTACGCTATAATACCGGTGAAATGCAATACTGCAATGGCACAAGCTGGAAATCATTTGAAACGAAAACACCAATTATTTGGTCTGGTGGATGTTCATCACATGGAAGATTAGTTGGTCAATACCAAAATTACTGTACAGATATTGTCGATTTTAATACTGCATCTACATATTTAAGTATAAATCCAAATGGAAATATTACTTTTCTGAAATCAGGATATTATAGAGTTGATTTTCAAACTATTTCGTTTGGAACAACTACTATACTTGGAAAGTTTAGTAAAAATGGTTCAGCGATTTTGCAGTTAGAAAAAGATGGCGCTACAGGATGGAACCCGATCAAAATGGATCGGGTTTTTTCTTTTAATGCTGGCGATGTCTTACTTGTATCAGTATCCGCCACTGGCGGATCTAATGTGTATACATATCACCAGTTTAATGCGACAAGCGGAGCCTTTGGCGGATTGCAAATTAGCTATGAAGGTCCGCTTAATTAATTTGCAAAAAAAAAATGCACATAATAATCTGGTATGAAAAAATAATTATCATCGCAAGCGGATTCCAATTATGATACGGAAATTCATATTTCATTTACTTGTGTGCATTTTTATAGTTAGTTCTCCTGCATGGGCGGGCAGCGACTGGAACGCAATGACATGGAACTCCAGCAATTGGGCTACACCTTGCGCTTTAAATGCTGATTGCGATGACGGCCTGTTCTGTAATGGCACTGAAACGTGCGAAAACAACTTCTGTAAAGCTGGAGCATCACCTGTCATAGATGATGGTGTTGGCTGTACCATAGACACCTGTGATGAAACATTAGATACTGTTGTCCACGCGGCAAATGATACTGCCTGTAGTGATGGCTTGTTCTGTAACGGGACAGAGGTCTGTGACGCAGTTTTAGACTGTCAAGCTGGAACTCCTTTGGTTCTTGACGATGGCAACGCCTGTACCATTGATACTTGTGACGAGACTGGAAGCACTATTCTTCACACGCCAATTGATACGGATAGTGATGGCGTAGCTGACTGTTACGATATCTGCCCAGGATTCAATGACAATACTGATGGAGACCTGGACGGTGTGCCTGATGGTTGTGATGCTTTACCAGCGAACGTAACAGAGTGGAAAGACACAGACGGTGACGGCATCGGCGACAATGCCGACAACTGTCCGTCCGTCGCCAACCCAGGATCTCCACAAACCGACACTGACCATGACGCGATAGGCGATGCCTGCGACAGTACCCCAAGCACTGCAAACTACGGCTCTGTCATTGATGCACCTCATAATGAGACACGAGGCATCAAGTGTGGTGACTGCCATTCCTACTCACTCTGGTGGCAACATTCACCGGCAAACGCCAGCACTTCACCGAGTTATGCCGCCATTACCAATGCGGTCTGCGCCAAGTGCCATGCCAACGTGACACATTTCAGCGTTACTCCTGGTGCCGAATTTAGCACCAAATGTGTTGACTGCCACAGTGCGCATGACCAAGCACAGGTAGATTGGCGCGGTACCGTGAACATCGATGACCTGTACTTGAAGCGCGGCACGATCACCGGCAATTTTGTTGTGACCGGCGGTAAGACCACCTTTACCTATACTCTCACGGAAAGTTATGTTCCGGCCAATCCGGAATGGAGTGATTTCACAACCTGGGGCAAGAAGAACAATACACTGCCACCAAGCGGTCTCATCCTGGTGGTGGATACAACCAACGCAACAAACACTTATGAAGTCCTCAGTGCGACAGGTTCAACGATCACTGTCAAAGGCGGCATCGATCCTCTCAAGGCCGGAAAGTCATTCGGTTTGATTTACGGCCAGATGATCAAGAAGAGCATTGCCACATCTCAAGGCAACCGTGATGTGAAGTTTTTCAATCCGATAAAGCCCGGTGGTGGTTACACCGACAGCAACATACCCGTCACTGGTATCTGTCAAGTCTGTCACGACAGCACGACCTACTGGACTAATGACGGTGGCAATACCGGGCATCAGAGCGGAGTGAATTGCACGAACTGTCATTCGATGGCGCAGGGTTTCAAGCCATAAACTGACGAACTCCGTAGACTGGAGGCAAGAAGGCCGATAACATGGAGCGAATCCGTGTCATCGGCCTTCTGTATTTCCGCAAGGATTCATCTTCTCACCTTGAAACAACAACGGCTCCGTGATTGTCCAGCCTGATGACCAGGTTGTCGAATCCGGAGCCGTTTGCGTTTCGCTCGACATAACAATATCAAGCGGTTATGTGTGCCAGAGTGGAAATGCCTGTCAATCGGCATCGAAAATTGACCCCCAATCGGCGTCCAATTTTGACCCCCCATTGGCAAAAAAATATACCTCCTCAAGGCGATGTCATTGCCTATTCCGCAGGCGCCAGCTTTGGTTGCCGGTT
>Ga0233425_10001161_pt1 | contig 61359 bp, 58 predicted proteins | sample Watercolumn_Towu_2_FD_181712 | JGI IMG/M metagenome (GOLD analysis project Ga0233425, IMG submission 181712) | Freshwater microbial communities from Lake Towuti, South Sulawesi, Indonesia - Watercolumn_Towuti2014_140_MG | ecosystem: Environmental > Aquatic > Freshwater > Lake | place...
CTGGCTTTCATTTGACCTTCAAGGTCCGATCGCACGGCGATCCAACGCCGGCGTGGTTACCTTACCACACCGGCACCGCGGAGCCCTCCCACACATGCCTTGTCGGTCTGAGGCGTAGCCTCGTTAGGAATTAGCCGCTGCGAACGTGTGATAATCGAGTTGCTTGCCGTCCTGGGTGATCGCGATCCCCACCGGCAGAGCACCGACCGGCCACGGCCGGTCGACCAACTCCTGAAACGCAAACATCGCGACCGCCCGACTCTCGGTCGTGGTCTTGTCGCTAACCCTCTGCTCTGGCCACCGCGCGTAAACTCGATAGGTGGTCATCCAGCCCTCCGCACAACACGTGGGCTGGCCAGTGACGCCTTCCACACGTCACGAGCTTCCTGTTCCATTTCACGAACACGCGCCATAAGCTCAGGAGGTAAAACCACCACCTCGGACACCCAGCCCGTCGGGGCGAAAGCGTCATAGAGTTTGCTGGCCCATACATGCGCCAGTTGCCGGCTGGTCTCGTATTTCTCCGTGACCTCTTCGAATGTGCATCCGTCGACCAATATCGCGCGTGCTACCTCCTTGGCTTTCGCCGACAACCGTGGATGACGCCGTAACGCCTCCTCGAACTCAGGGGCCGTCAGCGCGCCGGCCATTTTGGATAAACGTGCCATAACCTCTCGTCAATATGGGTTCAAACCGCTCCCGGCCTAGGGGCCGGGAGACACAGGATCATTCAATGCTAAATATTGCGTGAAACCTGGTCAATACAAAACTACAACGTTGCCATTAAAGCAGGGCATCCACCGGCACAATCTCAATCGGCGCCGGGATCACAAAGCCGCTCGGCGTCACCCGAGCCGTGCCGATGCGCTCCAGCTTCCACGCAAAGCCGCACGACGGACACTGATACCGCCCCGGCGGCAAAGGGCCGCATATCACTGTGCTGGCGAACTCATCGATGTCGGCCACATGCTTACATTGGCCACACTGCACGTTGCACATCGACGGCCCGAACCGATCCCCGGACGTTGACTTATCCATGATCGCCCTCCAGGTCCTGGAAAAGGTCCATCTGCCCCCGTTCAGGAACGATGGCAGGGCAGGGCGCAACACGGAAAAGCGGTTGAGGGGGACACCCCAATAACCCAAGTGCCCAAGTGATAATCGCCTGGGCCTGCTCGTGCTTAATCTTGTAGCCGAATGGAAGGTCACCATGTACCGCCCTGGCCCTGCAGCGGCTCACCCGTAGAACGCGGGCGACAGCCGCTCGGAGCGCCGTTTCACGGCTCCCGAACTGCGTTCCCCAGACGGAATAGGGCAGCCCGTCATAGCTCGTCGGCCGGGCCAACCACCGACCGTTATCCAAAGGCAGAACACCTATGGTTAGGTCAATGCCCCGCACTAAACGATAGTCGCCATCGCGATAACCCGGAGGATAAAAAAGTTCCCCCTGGCTTAACGCGAAATGCCTGTGGCACGGGGAACCGTTTGGCAGCTCACCCGCCGCCGTTCGAATCAAAACAGCCATATCAACACCTAAAGCAAGGACCGAGAAACCGCCCGGCGCGGGAACACCTATTGTCTACATCTGTTGTGAGCAGGAATTACGACGAAACGCCGAGCTGGAAATGCCCCGGCCCTTCTTACCTTTGGCAGCAGCTTCACCGGTTTTCCGCAAAGCGGGCAAGGCATGCGGTTATCGGCGTCCGGCCGACTCTCCCCGGAGTAACTGGTGTAATCACGCCCGCTGGCGTGGCACCGCAGCGCCAAAGGTAAACTCACGTCATCCTCCCGGATATTTCGGCCCGTCGGCGAAAAAGCTCAGACCACGGCGCCCAGACCTGCCAAATCTCCAACCGCAGGCGTTCGCCGTTTTGCTCTCGGCAATGCCTCGGTGCCTCCTCCCCATAATTGATTTCAGCGATGAAGACATCCTCATCACGCCCCACAAGCCGAATCGGCGCCATGTAGTAATATCCCTCTCGCCCCTTCGTCAAACTGAAAACGATGCATTCATTGACTGAGGCATCCATGCCAACCTCCGGGCCGTTCCACTCCGGCCAACTGATACGCAGGGAACGCATGTGGTCGGCAATACGGCGCCGAGTCCTCTCCTCCTGCTCGATCGTCGCGAAAAGATCGCCCTGGATCATCATTTGCCCCAATCAATCCAGCAACACCTTATAGGCGCACAAGTCAGCCTCCAGCAGCTTGCTATGGGCGTGATAGGACACCAGACAGGCAAAACCGTCTTCATTGAACTGCCGAAGCGGAGACCAGTCGCCCAGCTTCTCCGCGCGGATCGGTGACTGCTTCAACGCGCGAATCCGCAACGTTCGCAGCATAGAGCGCGCCTCCTCGTCACGGCTCGCTGGCCACGTCAAGGAATACGCACTGCCATAGTTATGCGATGTGGCGAAAAGACGCGGGGCCGGCTGCTCGCCGCATTCCGGGTGATACATCATGATCGTTCCCCAAAGTTGGGGCCGGGAAACCGCCCGGCCGGGAGCAAAAGACCTGATTTATCCTAAATTCGTTTCGAGCCTGAAATACCAGGTTTGCAGGTTCTCGCTATAGCCGGCTTTGGCACGCTTACAATCGCGATACCTATGCTCCAGCCGAAGGGCGGACAGCTCCGAGCAATAGCCGTAAAAGGTTCCCTGGATGTACTCAACCTCGACAAACTCCTTGGCGATGCCCATCCAATCCTTCTTGACTCTGCCGACGTTCGGCGTGGTGGCGATAGTGGCCATGTTCACTCCCTGATCGGTCATGCAACCGCCGAGACGGCCGGCAGGCGGGCCGCATCGGCGGCCCCCAGAAACACCGTCATCAGCGGCCCAACCGTGGCAAACGTGCCATTGGCAAGGCACACATCGAAGCGTTCCCCATCCGCGCGTGGATCAACCTGCTCGATCAAGCGCCACGGATCGCGACCCGCCCCCGCGTCGGCGTCGGCCTCGTTGAACAGATAAGCCGGAACATCACCCATCAAATCACTCTCGGCCAAATCGCCCACCAACACGGCCACGCGGCCGGTCCTGGGGCACACATAACCCGGCGCTTTCGGTTTCGGATACTTAGACATGGACTGAACTCCTGTAAGGCAAGGGGGATGCCCCGGCGAACCGGGGCAAAGAGGGGCCTAGAACGGAATATCCGTCCCCGTCTCGTCATCATCCGGAGTCGGCGGCTCGTCACCCGTGGGCGCATTCGGCACATGATCGGCGGGCTTCTTGCCTAGCATCTGCATTTCGCGGCCCACGATCTCCGTGGTATAGCGATCGATCCCGTTCTGATCCGTCCACTTGCGCGTGCGAAGAGAGCCCTCGACATAGATTTGCGACCCCTTCTTGAGGTAGTCGGCCACCACCTTAGCCCGAGGCCCGAAGAACACCACCCGATGCCACTCGGTCCTTTCCCGCTGCTCCCCGGATGCCTTGTCCTTCCAGGTATCCGTCGTCGCCAAGCTAACCGAAGCCGTCGGCGTACCATCCGGCAGATAACGAACCACCGGATCAGCGCCCAAGTTGCCAATCAAAGTCGTGCGATTAAGTGAAGCCATTGAAGTAACTCCTAAAACCAGGACCGGGAAACCGCCCGGGCGGTGACCGGATAAGCCCCGGCCATGGGAATATAGTATTAAATTATCGCGCGTTCGTCAACTGTTTTTTATAGTGTTCGCCTATGAATAACACCCTCCCGCCCTGCTCCAGCCAAAGGCATCCCCACCCCGCCGACCCCCTCCTGGCGTAAATCGCTCTACCCTAACCCTTCCTTGATCCATCCCTTCGCGTTAGGGATACGCAGGGGAAGTCACGGAGCGAAGCGGAAGGACCGGAGCGAAGCGCAGCGCAGCCCGAAGCAGCCCGCCCCGCGTTATCATCGCGGGAAACGCTCGAAAATCGGTGTTCCGATCCCGTTCGTAAACAAACACTCGATAATCGAGTCTACGATTAACCAACTCGCCCCAATGAAGCCAACGAAGACGACCGCCAGAAGAAAGAAATTGACAAAGCCCCTTACGTAAATGAAAAAACAAGGAGCTATCGAGACTCAACGCCGATAGAAAAAGACGTTATGCACAGAGGGAAAATTTTAGCCGCTAAAAACAACAAAATTGGGGAGACCCCTTGTACCTCGACATATTCACCACGAACCTGAGACGTTTGATGATCGAACGCGACCTAAACAAAGCCGAACTGTCGCGTCGCTCGGGCGTCAGCTTTGCGTATATCTGTGACCTGGTAAAAGGAGAAGGCAACCCATCCATCAAAACCATGGAAGCCATCGCGAAAGCGCTCAACATCGAAATGCCCCGGCTACTGGAACGCCACGAAGGCGAAACCTGGATTGGAAAACCGCTCAAGATCCCTGAAGGTTACGAACGTGTCAGCGCGATCCTGCCCAAATTTGACGCCTACCTCGTCAAGAAAAAGGCCGCGGAGACACAGAAAAAGATCAAAGCAGCACAACGCTTTCTCTAGCGGATGAACGCCAGGGAAGGGCACCAGAAGAAGGGAACGCCGGTTCACGGTCCCGGCGTCATCGGGTCCGTGAACCGGCACCAATCACTGGCCGGAACAGTCTGCGAAAGCAGTCTGTGACCACAATCGGGGTCGTTCAGTCGACCCTAGTCCAGCATCGGTAGCCCGTTCTGAGTCACCACGCCATAACGCTCTAATTAGCCAACACAACCGGCAATTCCTTCCAACTTGCGGTATAGGCCGGCGATTTGCGCTGCGCCCGCATGCGCCAGCTATCGCTTAACGTCTCGCTGCCGAAACGGAGCGTTTGTCGTCCATACGTGCGGTTCACGCGATCAACAGCGGCCATCAGCCGGTCGGATCGCAACGGATCGGATCGAACCGGATCGAACAGATTGATCTGTTCGTAACCGGCCGGAACCAGGTCGAGCAACATGACACCCGCCTTCTGATAGTCATGGCCCCGCCGAAATATGCGCGCAAGGCCAAACAGGGCAGCGCGGATGAGCAGGCCGCTGTCAGAAGTGGGTGACCGGAAAGGCAGCGTGAGACCATTCGAGTAAAACGGCTTTGCCGTGTCGAACGGGCTGGTGTGAATGAACACATTGAGCGCCTGGGCGCGAAGGCCTTGAGCACGCGCCTTTTCGCCAGCTCTTGCCGCGAAGCCAGCGACAGCCGCGCGGAGGTCGTCGAGTTTCCGCAGCCGGGTCCCGAAGCTGCGTGAGGTGATGATTTGTTTGCGCTTCGGCTGCACCTCCTCCAGCGGCAGACAGGATACGCCGCGCAGCTCGAAGACAATGCGCTCCATGACCACGCCGAAGTGACCACGCAACAAGCGCGGATCGGCCTTGCGCAAGGCAAGGGCATTATCGATGCCGAGCTCGCGCAACCGCGCTCCCGTGCGCGAGGCAATGCCCCAGATGTCCTCGACGGGGAGACCCGCCAGGGCTTCATCAGGACTCGGAAGCCGAGTCCAGTCGAGCACGGGACCCCACGGGCTTTTGCCTTTCTTCGCCATGCGGTTGGCGATCTTGGCAAGGGTTTTCGTGGGCGCGATTCCAATGGACACCGGAATGCCTGTCCATTGGCGCACCATGCGAACCATGGAAAGGGAATAGTCGGTCAGGTCATAGGGCAGGGCGTTCAAATCAAGAAAACATTCGTCGATCGAATAAATCTCGAAGCGAGGCGCGAAGCCCCCTAAAACGCTCATCACCCTGCGGGACACGTCCCCGTAAAGCCCGTAGTTTGAGCTGAAAACAGAGACGTTCTTTTCCTTCACCAGCTTCTCGATCTTGAAATACGGATCGCCCATGGCGATGCCCAAGGCCTTAGCCTGGTCGCTGCGCGCGATCACGCATCCATCATTATTTGAGAGCACAACGATGGGCTCGCCCTCAAGACGCGGCTGAAACAGCCGCTCGCAGCTCGCGTAGAAATTGTTACAGTCGGCGAGGGCGAACATTGTTCACCCCTTCGCATGGGACCGCACGGAATGGGCGACGACACCCCAGATAACGAGCTCCATACCCTCGCGGATTTGGAGCGGCTTGAAGGCCGGATTCTCCGGCATGAGCCAGACCCCGCTCTCATCCTGATGCAGGCGCTTGACCGTCAGATCGCCATCGATGACGGCGACGACAATGGAACCGGATTTAGCTTCAAGCGAACGGTCGACGACTAAAAGGTCGTCGTGATAAATGCCGGCGCCGATCATCGAATCCCCGGCAACCCGGACCAGGAAGGTCGCGGCGGGATGCTGGACAAGGTGGTCATTGAGGTCCAGGGTGTCATCAAGATGATCGTCGGCCGGCGAGGGAAACCCCGCCTGGATGCGCGAGCTGTAAAGCGGCAAGGCCAAGGGCAGGGGATGGGTAGAAAACGGCTGCACGATCTCACTGCCGGGCCATTCCGCCATTCGTGCGAGCCAGTCGCGCACGCTAGGAATCAGGCTTTCCGGCACGCGCACGGGTCTGGTAGGTTCACCAAAGCGTCCGGAACCGGTTTTACGGCCGGCACCGTCGCGGGCACCGCCATGGGAAAAGGCCTGGGGCATTCTGCTATCATCACTCAACTTGAATGTTGTAACCATAATCAAGAAAAGCGGACGATACAACCCAAACCATGTGCACGAATTTCATTCCTACGCCACGCGAACGGTTTCAAGCCGGCCTGGGCTGGCTGGAACCCACCTTTGAATATCCCAAGGAAACCTGGCCGGGCTATAGCGCGCCGATCCGCGTGCTTGCCCCCGACACCCAAGAGCAGGAGTTTCGCGCCGCGAACTTTGGACTGATCCCGTTCTGGAGCAAGGATACGAAGATCGCGCGTCATACCATGAACGCGCGAAGTGAAACCGTGGCCGAGAAGCCGAGTTTCCGCGATCCCTGGAAAAAGCGGCGGTATGCCCTAGTCCCGATGCTCGGCTTCTTCGAACCCAACTACGAAACCGGCAAGCCCATTCGCTGGCGAATTAAGCGCCAGGACGACGAACCGTTCACGGTTGCCGCCATTTGGGATTACTGGAGAGACGAGAGCGGCCAGGGCGTCACAAGCTTTTCGATGTTGACCCTCAATGCCGAAGGGCATCCGGTGATGGGCCGCTTTCATGCCCCCGGCGATGAGAAGCGCTCCCTGGTCATCATTCCGCCCGAAGATCGCGACGGCTGGCTACAGGCCACGCCAAACGAAGCCAGTGATTATCTGAAGCTCATGCCGGCGGCGGAATTTACGGCCAGGCCGGACCCAAGACCGCCCACGACTCGAACTCAATCCCGATAAATGCTATTTGACATTTCCCCCACGAAGGAACGCGGGTGGCTGCTCTCGCGGTTAACCATCCTCTGCCTCGTCCTGGCACAAACGGCGACTATTTACTCGACCGACATTGAAGCCAAAACCCACCGCAGTTCCCACGCCGTCAGCGAATTCAAGAAAGCTCACCCGTGCCCCGCTAATGGAAATCGAAGCGGACCCTGCCCAGGTTGGACCATTGACCATATCAAGCCCCTCGACTGCGGCGGCGCCGACGATCCCAGCAACATGCAATGGCAGACCGATGCGGCGGCGATAGCCAAGGACAAATGGGAGCGAAAGGGCTGCGGGAGCAACGCCAGGGCAGAGAATCCAACAACGAGCAGCCAGCCGCAACACGGCTACATCAGAGGCCCGAAGGGCGGATGCTTCACCTACACCCCATCCGGACAAAAGCGCTACGTCGCGCACTCGTACTGCGGAGAGTAGCCACACCAAGCCCGGTTCATGGCCCTAGCTACATCAGGGCCGTGATCCGACAACCTAGCCGAAACAGTCTGCAATAGCAGTCTGTTTCACCTACCGCTTGGCTTGGGCTGCACCGTGCTCGGAAAATCAGAACGCGGTAGGATCGACGCCAAGGGAGGCGGGAGTTTTAAGGCGCGCCTGGATCAATCCATCTGTGTTCAGTCAAGAACGGTTCATGGCCGAGCCATGAACCGCTGAAGCAAATCAGTACGCGCTATAATGACTACAAGTGAACCACAGCGAACCAACCAGAGGCCGCCATGACAACAGAAGCGTTTACCGTACGGGCCGATAGCGATGTCGTACACCGACTCGACCATCTTGCTACGCGTTTGGATCGCTCCAGAAACTACCTGGTTAACCAGGCCATCAAGGAATACCTCGAACTCCATGCCTGGCAAATAGAGAAAATTCAGGAAGGCATCGAAGCAGCCGATCGGGGCCAGACGATCCCCCATGAAGAGGTGATGGCGGAAATGGACGCTTTGATTCAGGAACAGATCGATCGGCATGAATCCAGGCCGTGAGAATCGAATGGACCGAGCCGGCCCGCCGGGACCTGCGGGAAATCTACCTCTACATCGCCCAAGACAACCCTTACGCCGCTCGTACGCTTCAGGCGGAACTCCGCGAGCGCGTCACACTCCTGCAAGACAACCCGAACCTGGGACGACCCGGCCGGGTCGATGGCACCCGCGAGCTGGTGATGGCCAATAACCCCTATATCCTGCCTTATCGAATTCGCCAGGGCCGCATTGAAATTCTGGCGGTGTATCACGGAGCGAGAAAGTGGCCGGAACAGTTTTCATGAAGAGGGCACGCCCATGATGGATTTAGCCATCCATTTGGAAGCTAGTCAGCAGATTTCCACATAACCAATCAATTCCGCAGAATAGCTACCATCGCCGGTTGCCGCCCCCTTGTGCTTGAGCTCGCGCTGCAGCGTCGGTTCAACGACACGTGAAAAAAGGTCTTGCCGCTGGTCCGCTGAGAACATCGGCCTTGTGGTCGGCGCGTGCAGGAATCGTTCACTTTGGCGCTCCATTGCAGGCACCCGCGTTCCATCCTGTTTGACCGCAATCGGCTGTAGCACCACGCGCCGTTCGCCGTTGCCTGCAGACGCCTCGATCATCCAAAACGACAGCAACACCGGCGCATCCACGTCTCCTGAAACAGCGATGCCAATCTCCTCCGGCGACACACTGCGCCAGCGGCTAAGTTCATCTTGCACTAATGGGTGATCCAGTCCCATCAATTCCAAACCATCCTGACTAGTAGCTGTGTCGCGATTCAGGGTGAATCGGACTCGACGCGCACCATCGACTGTCACGAGATCGTATGTTTCGTCGTCAACCTTGACTAACTTCTGCTGTTGTTCCGAAACGGCCAATGAAAGGAAACGTACCAGCCGATCCAGACTCGACGATACATCGGAAAAGGGCTTGTAATCATCAAGGCTGAAGCCTTCAAGGTCTTGAAACAGATCAAAGACGACTTGCCTCGCCTCACGCGAGTTGGATAGCGCTGCTTCGAGTTCCACCTGCGTCCGTTTCAGTTCGTGATCGGATAGCGCCTCTTGGTACAGTCGGTCGTAGTTGAGGCGTTCGGACAACTGCCCGAGAATCTGCGCCCGTAGGTCTTCCGCGATGTTTCCTTGGTCGTCGACCTTACCCACCGTTCTGGCGATTTCCGTAAGTTTCTCGTCGAGCAGCAGGAAGATTCGCCCCTCAATGGTGTCAGACAACACGAGGTTATAAACTTGGGCCGTGTGGTTCTGGCCATAGCGATGGATTCGTCCGATGCGCTGCTCCACATCCATCGGGTTCCACGGCAAGTCGAAATTGAACAGGATGCGCGCAAACTGAAGGTTAATGCCTTCACGGCCCGCAGCGGTACAAACCAGTACACGAGGGCCATCCTTACGGCGAAAGCGACGTTCGGCGGCCAATTTCGCACCGTGATCGCCGCCACGCAGCACTACCACGCCTTGGCCGGGAAAGGTCTGGTCAATCTCACGGGCAATCAAATCCACGGTGCCGAGGTAGGTGGCGAAGACTACGATCTTCTCGTTCGGGTTATTCCGCCACAAGGTACCTAGACCGTCGAGCAGTTTTTGCGCCTTGGTTTCACGCTGCTGAGGGAAGATATTGAGCAAATCAGCGATGCGCAGGCGTTCTTCGGGCAGATGCAAATCAACGACAGCCGAGGCGGCTTCCTCCGCATGGGTTGCCGAATATTCGCTACCGTATGGATCGGAGGCTAGCTCAAGGGCCTCTTCATCAAGTTTTTTGACGAGACGATACTTTAGATCGGCCAATACGCGATCCGCCTCGCTACGACCGATGCTATCACGCGGGAAATTGAACTCTTCGTGGACAAGCTCCCGTGCTTCATTGATCAAACGCTCGCGTCCTTCAATGTCCAATTCTTTGTCACGCAATAAGGCCTCATGCAGCGTGAGCATCAACAGGCGGCGTTTCAACGTCCTTCGTACAGCAGCAAAACTCGACGCAGCAATCTTTTGAAATATGGCCATCAAGAAACCGAGTGCCCGCCCTTGATTCCCTTTGCGGCGCGCTAAGTCGAATCCGTCCTCCAAATACTCGCGAAGCTTCTCGTAGAAACGCCGCTCCTCCTCATTCATCAGGAAGGACTCCGTGTGGACCCATCGCCTCGCGAAAAGAGCGGAGCCATCCGGTTGGCAGGCATCGGCTTTGGTACGTCGGAACATAACCGTGTTAAGCCGATAGCGATTTTCGACCATCTCCTCTGGACTGCCAAACAGCGCGGGATTAAGTAGCTGCACCAACATCCAAAACTGGAAATGGTTACCTTGGTGCGGCGTTGCGGAAAGCAACAACAGGTCGCGTGTATGACTTTTCAGGGCTTCCGCGAGCTTATAGTTTTCGGTTTTGCGTACCTTTTGCCCAAGCCTATGAGCGGTGACGTGATGAGCTTCATCGAACACCACCAGATCCCACCGCGGTGCATCCAATAAGCGTCGAATACGTGTCGTGCGCTTTAACGTATCGATGCTGGCGATCAGGCGGTCGTGCTTGGCAAAGGCATTGGTCTTGCGATCAGTGATGTCGCCCTCGGAACCAAACACTTCAAAGTCAAGGTTGAACACCTCATTGAGTTCTCGATGCCAGTTGTTCACAAGACCGGCAGGCACCACCATGAGCGCACGGTTCAATTCACCTCGACTGGCGAGTTCCCTAAGGATGAGCGCAGTTTCAATGGTCTTACCAAGACCAACTTCGTCGGCGATTAGGTAGCGACGTGGCGAAGCAGTAGCAATTCGATGAGTGAGTACGACCTGATGGGGAAGTAGGTCGATCTTGGCCGAGGTCAGCGCCGACGCGCTTTCCATCACGGGTAACGCATGTGCCTCGTAGGACAGCCAAGCCTTCCGTGCCCGTTCGGGATCGCCATCGACGACGCCTAGGATTCGTTCCGTCCGAGACAATTGGCGGCGAATCGAGGTGATTGGCAACCGCCGTTCGCCGATACCAAAGAACGCGCGGACATACCCATCGCGGGGCGCTTCGACAACAACGCCCTGTCCGAATTCGTTGTGGATGATTCGTTCGCCGGGCTGAAATTCAAGCTCCACGCACAAGCCTCAGGTAATCCGCAAGTGAAATAGCCCAGCAGCCTTGGCACCTTCGCGCAGCACTATCTCTTGGGGATACTCTCGCGCTTCTCCCCACAAAATACGTCCGAACTCCACCTCCTGTCCCATGTGCGGTGCAGCACAGCGCCAGACCACCGTGTCGGTTGCGGAATGGATAACGATGCGGCCACTGCTACCGGGAAGCCAGAATACAAGAGCCGCCTGCCCGTCATAGGCATCCTGAAATGACAGGATCGCGTACTTAAGCTCCGATCCGAGCCAGTTTTCTGCGTCCACAGGTCTGAGTAAATCCAAGCAGCCTTCCAAACCGGCCACGACCAGGGTGTTGCTGTTATTGCTCGGTAAATCTTCGGGCCAATGCCCCACCACTCGTAAAAACTGTCGCAGACTCCACGCCTCGTGAGCCGAACACACCTGGCCCAGTGCCTCGGTATCCCAAATCCAACTGATACCCCGGCGTTGCCAGACTGTGTCACGGTGCTGTCTCATGCGTAGCCCTCCTCAGCTGCAAACAAATCTTCCTGCAGCGGTCCGGGCCGGAAAGAGGCTGTCCACGTGTTATGGATGGACAGCGCTCGCGAGGCGGCGTTGCGCACCTGAACTGTGGCGCCACGCTTGCTGAACCATTCGAGCAGGGACTTGAGTGCGGCGTGTGGTTTGAAGTTCTCATTCTTCAAAGTGTCCGATGCGTTGATGCCACTACCGTCGAAGCACGCACCAATCAACACGAGCGCCTGATCTAGGTCGGATGTGAGCTTGCGTTTGTGCCGACCGTGCCAATCACGACCGAAGTCGAGCGCTTCGATCAGAAAGAACACCTTGTTCTTCTCGATGCACCAGCCGCGCTGCTCGAACTCGTCGGGAGCGATGCCGGAGCCGCGCAGGAATTTCTGCATCTGGTCGCGGGCGACCTCCGTCTTGCCGTCGAAGATGCGCAGGAACTGGCGCGTGATCGGTTCGGCGTTGACGGGAGGGGGTTCCTGGACGCGGTTGGCATCTTCGTCGATCAGTTGGTTGATACCGAGGAGGGCCTCGCCAACCGGTATGACACGACCTTCATCGACATAGACCTTGCCGTAGTGGCGTGAAAAGTATTCCAGTGCCTTGCCGCACCGGATGACCTGGAGGTCTGCCGCAGGCAAACCTTCCTTGGCGTGGTTCTCCAGCATCGCCTGAAGCTGGCGCACGTCAGCCAGCACCTCGCGGCGCATCCGGCCCCAGCTCACGGCCTTCGGTTCTTCGGTCCGTTTGCGGCAGACGTGAATGATGTCGTACTCGATGGTCTTGGAGCCGAATTCACCCTCGCCCTTAGTCTCATCCGAACGAATAGGGTACGTGGCCTCTAGATAAAAGCCTGCGTCGAAAAGCGACTCCAGTACCGCCACCCATGGCTTGTGCTCACTGTGATGGAAGGTGAATGCGAGGATGCCGCTCGGCTTCAGAATGCGGTGCGCCTCGCGCCAGCACTGGGTCAGCAGCCGTTGATAGAAGCCATCCGGATCGTCGGGTTCACGGGCCTTGTTCGATACGACCTCCATAGCCTTCGGTGTGAACTCTGGCGTGAATATGTCCGGATGTTTTTCCTTCAGTACAAGGCGAAGCCAAACGTAGAAGAAATCGGACAGCTCGGAGTAATGGAGCAGTCCGCCGAATGGGGGGTCAGTAATCACCAAGTCCAGTGAAGCGTCAGCAATTGCAGTCTGCTCGGTTGAAGAGCCTTGTCTGATGCTGGCCCGCTCCAGCTGGTCGCCGGGAAATACCTTTTCACTCTTTCCAGCGCATTGCGCTGCCAGACTGGGGTTGGATTTCTTGAGAATCTCGATAGGAACGAGCTCCCACGGAGCCTTTGCCCAACCCCCACCTTCAATGATTGGATTTACTGCAGAACTCCATACTCCATACCCCGTAGGGCAAAAGACACCAAGCTCAACTACTGTCGATTTTGGATGGAAATTACTGTTTGAGAGCGCCGGCGCGAAGTGATCCTTGCTGATATGCCAGAAAGAGAACATTGACTGATTTCGCAAGTAGTTCTGAAAGGCTCCAAGTACGTACTCGCGGGTTTCCCAGGAAAAGTTGCCAACGGTTGCGATTGCCCTCAAGAGCTGGGTGTGAACTAGCAACTGCCTCGGATTGAACATAGTCCACCAATGGGTAAACCCATGATTCGGGACCCCCCCTTGAAGGTGGTGCGTCATGAAGGCATACGGCAACTCACTCTTGGGCCAATAGGCTTGCAAGTCGGAGTCCTTGCGAGCGTCCCATTCCTTCAACGCTGCGTCGTATTGCGCTGCCAAGCGGCCATCAAATGCCAGAAAGAAGCGCCCGTTGTATGGGTCATACCGATCTGCCGCCTTCTGTGAATATCCCTGTACCGCATATCCAGCCATCGGCGCGGTCTTCCCAGTTGCCTTGACCGTTGTCAGGACATCTTGCACGGTACCGCAGGCACCGCACGTGTAGTTTGAGCTCCTCGGGACTGTCCCACCTTCCTTGCCGGTCTTGAAGGTGATGCTCGTTTCTGGGCAAGTCACCTCATCGGGTAGTTCGCCACGCACCTCCAACAAACGAATCTTGAAGGCTCGCTCATCATTCCATCGAGCAGAAGAACCCGCGTCGTCTTGGGCAGAGCCGCCAAAAGGGAGACCGTTGGCATCGTGCTTCGCACTGCCCGCGAGCCATTGCGGATGCACGAGCAAGCTGAGTTCGATCTTCTTGTTCTTACCCTTACCGAGATTGACCAGCGCGGTGTGGCCGCAGTGAGGGCAGACGACCCCCTTCCTCCGGTCGAGCACGGAGAACGGGTGTTCTGAAGGGGCCACGTAAAGCGACACATTGGGGGCCATCCGCGCGGCGTCTTCTTCAACGTGGAACTCGCCACCACATTTGCCGCAACTGTGCTCCCAGTGTTTGACGCTGAGGGTCTTCACCGCCAAGACCGGGCTGGTCATGATCGGCGTGCGGTGGCCGCAGCCGGTCACCTGACAAGGCCCATGCTTTGCCCAAAACGTGTGAATGATCTCCGGGCCTTCGTAGATGTATTCGCGTCGCTGCTCCTGGGTCAGGCTGAGCGGATCGAAGTCAGCGGGCATCACCCGTTTGGTCGGCAGGTGCGTCCATTTGCCTTGCTCGCCGTTGGGGCCGTCACAGTAGTAGTACGGCATGATCTGCGGCTTGACCTCGGCCTCGATGTCGGCGAGCAGACCCTTTACTTCCTCAAGATCGACGTTGGCGAGTTCCTGCTTGACGACGAACCACGCGACAGGATTCAGGTCGTTGCCGATCATCTGCATTCCGAGACGCGAGCCTTCAACCAACGTGGTGCCGCCGCCCATGAAGATGTCGGCCACCTTCAGGTTCTTGAACGCGCCTTTCTTCTGATGATTGGCGTAGTAGTTGTCCCACACCAACTTGGCTGCGTGCGACTTGTCTTCCGGAGCCTTGGTAGCCGCCGCAATCAGCATTGAACGGAACACACTGGAACGACGCCGCGCCCACCATTTCGACATCTGATAGATCGGCTTGCCCGCATTGCCTTCGATCACCGCAACCTGATTGACCGGCAGGATGGGAAAATCGACCTCCAGACAGGTCTTGGGACGGTTCGGGTCGTTGAAATCGACGGTCTCCAATTCGACGGCCTTGCCAGCGCCCACGGCTTTGGCGACTTCTTGAGCCAAGATTTCTTTTTTGGATGCCATACAAAGTCTTCCTTATTTTGAGAGTTCGACGAAAGGCGACAACACCTCAAGCAGCGAGAGGCCGCCATGCGTCAATGTCGGGTAGCCACCCTGGCTCTTCCACTTCCAGCGGCCAACAGCTAGAAGGTGAACGCCATGCGGACTGCTAATTTGAAGCGCCACGGGCGGTGCGAACAGGCCGGTTTCACCGATACCCGTAGTGCTACGCCCGCTGGCGAAGGTTTTCTTGAGAAACTGTCCGACCTCGCCATCCGCATCGGAGAAATATCCCGTGGCGGCGTAGCCGTGGTCGGAGGTGATAACTAGTCTCCTCCCGGTGGCCAAACGCTCCACGAACGCCCAAAAATCATCGCTGTTGAGTTGCTCGGCGGCGTCGCGAGTCAGCATGTCGAGACCCTGGCCTGCGCCTGAGCCGTCGTGAACCTTGCTGTCAGGCCAATGGTGCCAGAACACCCAGTTTGGCGCGCTGTTGATCAGACCCGCGCAATCCTTCCATGGCATGTCTACACACTCGGTGTGTGTCGGTTGCAGGCGGTGAGAAAAACCACCGCCATTGTTCTGTAGTTGACTGCGGCTACCGAAGCCTAGCGCTTGGGCAAACTCATTGGTTTCACCGGGCAACTCGGATGCATTGGCCGTGACCTCATGTAGGGTGAAGCCCCGTTCTTTGGCTCCTTGCAGTAGCCAAGGCAGTTCGCGCAGTGACAGACCATCGAGGATCAACACCGCCTTAGCGCTGTAGGAGTCATCCCACCAACGCACAAGACGATCCGACGTGCGCTCTATCGTGTCGCCAAAAACCTGCCACAAATCCCATCCGCTGGAAGACAGGAAGTGATCGATCGCGCCAATCTCGCGGTCGCGCTTGGTGACCTCGCTCGGCGCATTGCCCGCGGCTAGGGGCTTGGACGCGATCTCGATGACTTTATTGATGATGACGCGCCATGCGTCCGCGGCCTCGCCCTTGGTTAGGCTGTGCAGAACTGAGGCGTCGAGTGCCATCAGTTGTCCTCCTTCTCAAGACTGAGCTCGAAGGTCATGCCGTCTGGTAGTTTCTTGAGCAGCTCCTTGAGTTGGGCTCCGGTGGCCGCCGACACCTTGATCGAGACCTCGGCGACCTGCGTAGCAGGGCCGATGCCCCAGCCTTCAAGCTTACCAATGAGGTTGAGGGGTGAAGTGGGAGGATTATTTAGGGCAATGCGCGGCTTAGTAGTACTAACTGTAGAACCACCACCGAAAATAGTCCCGCCAATCGGGGACTGTGTTCCACCTCCAGTGGTCGTACCCCCGCCGGGTGCAGGAGGTATAGGCACCGATCCATCACCATCATCGCCACCAGAAGGTGGCGGCGCGGGAGATGTAGTACCACCCGTAGTGGGCACGGCCGAGGGCTCTAGCAGGAATACTTCATCGAGCTGCCGTCCGGTGTATGAGAGCTTGGGACGCAGACGCTTCCAGGCAGTGTCCTCGTCTTCGCCAGGCTGCGCCTGCAGGAACTCAAGGCCTCGCAGGTTGATAGCAACCTTACCCCGTGCGCACAACCGCAGGATGCGCTCTTTCATGGCGGTTTCGCCAAGCCAGGGAATGCAGTCCTGCCCGGCTGGCCGGGGTTCCTGCAGCTCGCGCAGCAGCTTACCGACCGGAGAACTATCGCTAGCGGCTTCCAACACGAGATCTTCAAAGTCCTCGGGCACGAACAAATCATTGATCAGCGCTTCTTCGATGCCTTCGGGAATCTGCGCACCTTGCTTCTTCAGACTTTCGACGCTGAACAAGCATTGGTTGGGATCGGCAAAGTTCCAACGATGCAGAACGGCAAAGCGGTCGAAGCGTTTTTTCAGGATATCGCGCAGCTCACCTTGATATTGGGTGTGCAGCTTCTTGTATTCGGAACCCTGGCCGCTCCATTCCTGCGCCTTCATTACGGCACGAGAGAGGATCAGTAGATCAAGGTCTTGGAACGCATTCGACGAACCGGATCGAGGTAACAGAAAACGGACGGTATTACGGCGTTTTTGCAGATGGTCTTTAATCCAGCGACCAAGACGCTCATCGAGTTTGTCGGGCTCCTCTGGCAACACAAGGATCGGTAGGCGGTCATCCCAACGGTCGGGCTGTTCAGATTCTTCGAGCACAGACCACGGATCGGACAACCAAGACTTCGGCAACGCGATGACGCGGAAGTTTTTCGCAACTTCTTCCGTGCCGCCGATCACGTAGCGGACTTCCTTGGCTAGCTGAGCCAAATCGGAACCATCGGAAAACAGCTTATCGTTGCGAGCACAGGCCATCAGCTTGGCCCTCGGGTTCTCTTCCTCGCGGAAGACCAGTCGGTGGCCGTCTTGATGGATGTTAAAGCTGTTCTCGACGACGATGGCCAACTCAACTTGGAAGGCGTTGTCGTCAATGACCTTGTCACGGGTAATGTCGGCCTGCAACGTTACAGGTTCGGCGCCCGCAAGGTTAGCAACAGCTATCGAGCGCAACCACAGCGCACCCACGATCTCATGCAGATGTGGAGCAAGGCTGGCGTGGTTGGGGACGGCTTCGGTGACCGAAATGATGTTCTGCTGTGCTTTGGCGCGCAGAGTCCGGTGATGCTCGTTCGACACCGAATCCAGTAACGCGCCGATGCCAGCCGCATCGTCATCCAACCGGAAGTCGGCGGCCGTAAGTACTGGCACAACCTCGCCACGGCTCTTATAGAGATTGGCTAGGATGCGAATCATGTCGCGTGTTTCCTGCGCATCGGTGGCAATTAATACCTGCTCTTCAAGCAGACGCAGCAGGTGAGGTGCGTAGGGCCAGGACTCGATGAATTCCTTCTGTTTCCGCTCCTGCTCTGAAGATGGAATATCCATCAGGCGGAAGTACTCTGAAATATGCTTGGCCACCAGCGAATCGATAGAGGCCACAGGAATCTGCAGGCGATTGTCGAACAGCCGATGAAGCAACATCCGCCGACGATCTTGTTGGATACGCTCAGCGTTACCACCGGCCTTAAAATCTATGAGAACCTCATTAACACGATGAACTTGTTGGTATGCGTCACTACTACCATTGCGGACTGATGTCACCAGAACAAGTAAGTCAGGCCGATCTGTGGCGATTTCAGACAAGATCTGAATAAAGTTGAACGCCCAGTTTTTCCATGGGTACTGTTTGGTGTTGGTTAGGCCGTCGTACCACGTCTGAAACTCATCCAGCAGCAACATCGTAGGTGTGTGCTGAAAGAGCTCAAGGATCAATTGGTCGGATGGGATGTCGGTTTTTGCCGCACCCATGCCCTCCCACTTGCCCTTGATGTAAGTACCGTGAGGATGGCGTTCTAACAGAAGATCCCAGAGGAACTTGTAGCGTTGTCGATGAAGGCTCTCGCCGATCACTAACATTCCGCTACGCAGGGCAATCTTCCCTATGAGGGGCTCGCCAAGCGTATCAGCCCACGCATTCAGCCATGATCCGGTTGAAACCGGATCATTAACTGTGTGATAGAGCGCGGCCATCAAATGCGACTTACCAAGCCCGCGTTCACCGATCACCACTACGGGCCGTCCTTGGCTAGGCCCAACAGCCTCAATCCCCTTCAAAAGGTCATGGGTTGGATAGGTAATCTCTAGGAATTCCTTTGCCGCGATCTGCGTAGCACCTGTGTTCGAATCGTTAGAAAGCTCAATAGCCGTCCCTTTAAGACGCTTACCCCGAAACTCTTCTCGTAGTGTCAGTCCTAGCATTACTTTTGCTCTCCTTCATTAGATTGGCCCTTGGCCGCATCACTTTCCCCTCGGCTCGTGTCGAGTCCTTCCATAGACTGCTGCCGAATCCAGCGGTCGATGTCTTCCCGAGAAAACCGCCACGTCCCCCCCACTTTGAAGGCGGGTATCTTCTTGGCAGCAGCCAACCGATAGATTGTTCGTTCAGCAACCTTGAGAAATTCAGCAACTTCAGTAATCGTCAAGATATCGGATTCCGGCTTTAGCATTGGCGAAAAGCAACCATAAATGTCAATTTTGGCAAGTTGTGACAAAAGCTTAGTTGGGTTTTAGGGGGTCATCAATTGATGTCGGAAGACACCCAGACAGCTAAATACTTCAGTCAAACTGACTTCAATAGCTCACCTTAAACGTCGGACTGTCCTCCGGACGGGTCTGGCGGTGATCGTAAATCCGCGTGGTGGAGATGTTGGCGTGACCCAGCCACTCCTGGACCTTGGCGATGTCGGCCTGATGATCGAGGGCATTGGTCGCTGCCGTGGCGCGCAGGGCATGGGCGCCGATCTGGAAACCCAGTTCCCCTGAATACGCCCGTACCAGCTTGTAGACGCCATCGGCGGTGATGCCTTCGGATTCGCTACGGGTGTTGTTGCTAACCGGCCGGAACAGAGCGCCGGCGTTATCCTCGCCATGCCCGGCCTGTTCCAAATACTCATGGATCAATCGCCCTGCTGCCGGATGCAGCGGCACGTAGCGGGTCTTGCCACCCTTGCCGGCGATCTTCAGATGGGGCACTCCTCGGCGCTCGTGCTTGAAGTCCTTCACCTTCAGCTTGCACAGCTCATCCCGGCGTAGGGCGTGATAGAGCAGGGTGGCCAGGATCGCGCGATCGCGCAAGGTCTTGAGGGACTGACCGTCCGGCGCATCGAGCAGCTTGCGGGCCTGGTGATCGCCCAGCGCCGGAGTCCGGCCGGCGGCACCGTCCACGGCGGGACGTTTCACGCCTTTCACCGGATTGTGGGTTACGGCGTTCTTCTCACACAGATACTCGAACAGCGATGACAGCGCCGCCAAGCGGTGGCGGATCGTGCTGCCACCTCGCTCGCGCCGGACCAGGTCGTCACGCCAGGCGATGACATGGGCACGGGTAACCTCGCGGAATTCCTCCGGGCGCACGATCCCGGAAAAGGTCATAAAGTCCCGGACGGCATTTTCGTAAGCGCGGCGGGTGCAGCGGTTGGTGAGATTGGCGAACCACTCGACTTCGGGGGGCACGTCGGACAGCCGGCGGAACTCGGAGCGGGTCAGGAGCCGGTTGGAGGGTTCGGCCGCGGGGGAGGGGAGGATCGGATTTGCTTCGGTCATCGGTGTCACCTCGTCCATCGATCAGCGTTCATGACGGCAATCGGGCCAGGGACATGAACTCGCGCACCGTCACGATCTGGGTGCGGTCGTAACGGCCCAGGGCCAGCAGGTCCGGCTTATCGCCAGTGACCAGGACATCCGCCTGGCCGCCGGCGGCGATGGACAGCAGATAGTTGTCGTAGGGATCGGGCGAGGCCTCCACCACCGGCAGCGACTGTACCAATTGAGCGACCTCGCGCAACTCATTGACGAGCCGGCCGGCCAGGGCGGGCTTGAGGCGTTCGCGCAATTTCGGGTAGCGGGTGACCCGCCGCAGCTCGTCCAACTGCGGTTCCGCCGTTAACAGGATGAAGCGGCCCTGGCGCCAATGGACGATCAACTTGGCCGGGAGCGAGGTTTCCACCAGCAGCGCACTGACCAGGACGTTGGTATCGAGCACCACCCGCATGGATCAGCGTTTCCCAGGCTGAGTGGTAGCCCAGGTTTGCCGCAACTCGTGACGCACGGAGTTGGTCGCCTCGTTGATCAAGTCTTGAAGGGCGTCGGGCTCCAGGTCGGCGAAGGCCTCGCGCGCCTCGGTGACGGTCTGGTCGAATACCCGCCACCGCACGGCGTCTTCGATGAACTTGGAGAGATCGCCTTTTTTCAGGCCGCGTTGGGCGAGCAGGGTGCGCACGGCGATGTCGGTCTCCTTGGAGACTTTCACCGTCCAGCGGGTCATGGTGTCGGTGGGCATGGGGCACCTTTAGGTAAGCGTATAGACGTTTATCAGTCTATCCGTTTATACGGTTGTCGGCGACGGGGAACGTGTCACCGGGGGTGACGTTACTCTTGATAAAATTCGTTATCAAGAGTTAATGGCCGACGGAGGCGCCAAATCCGGACATGACTTGGGTCTTGGCGCGGAAAACGAACGCGCACCAAAGCAACGTTGTAACAAGTTTTCGTTTTAAACTTCTATTATTTCGAAACCTTGCTACAATGTTTCTAAAAGCCACTTGAGGAGATAGCAATGAACGAACAAGATTCCACAATTAATCCATTCGAGCTTGGCCGCTACCTGATTCAGGTCCGTGAGCGCGCCGGCTTAAAGCAAACAGAGTTAGCGAAACGCATCTCGCTCAGTCCTGCTGTGCTTTCAAGAATCGAAAGCGGAGACCGACTAGTGACGCTCCAAGAGGTGCAAGACATCCTGGTTCAAATAGGTACTCCGGAGGCTTCGGAACTCTCCGAAGCCCTTCAGCGTATGTGGCAGGTATTGCCAAGACCACATCTCGATCACCCAGATCAATCCATCCTTTGGGAGGCTGAGCAAGTTGCAGGTGAACTGATCGCGCTTCGAGACCAGCCAGATACACCGCATGCCTTTGAGCGCCGATTGTCAGAGTACATCGAAGAGATAAAGCGCTGTGCCAATCTTCTTCTGAAGCGCGATCATCAGATCGCCTTTATTGGAAGCATTGGTGTCGGTAAGTCAACGGCCATTTGCCGAATGATTGGGCTGGAGACTCCTAGGGAAGACGGAACAGTTGTTCCTGTGCTTGAAGTCGGTGGTGGTGGCATCACGGTTTGTGAAGTTCATTTGAGATCGGGGCCGGAATATGGACTCATCATCGATCCGCGCAGCGACGACGAGATTCGTCAGGATGTTGCTGATTTGGCAGATCATGTTCTTAAGGGCAATCTTCAAACAGAAGACGACGCTCCCGGATCGGAATCACAAGGCATCTCGAAGGAAGTAGCAAGGGCGCTACGGAACATGGCTGGGCTTGCGGTACAGAGACCGAGAGGCCCAGACGGAAAGCGCACGACGGTTGATCCTGCCAAGGGTTTGGCAGAGCAATTTCCATCGCCGCGGGAATTTATCGTCGAGGTACTCAGCCGGATGGAGCTCCATCGCCGCGACCGGCGTGATATTTGGTATGACAATGCGTCTGGAAAGGCTCCCAAAACATGGTTACGAGATACGTTTTCGGCCATTAACAATGGGCGCCACCCTGAATTTACCCTTCCGAAGCGGATCGAAGTCGTTGTACCCGACCAGTTGTTCAAAGCTTCCGACTTGACGATCCGCATCATCGATACAAAGGGAATCGATCGCACCGCTGCCCGTGAAGATATCGAGATCCATCTTGACGACCCGCACACGCTCGCGGTGCTGTGTTCGAGCTTTAATAACGCTCCGGCCGCCGAAGCCCGTCTCTTACTCGAACGCGCTAAGGATGCAGGAGTTCGTGGTCTTGAAATCAACGCCGCACTGCTCGTGCTACCTCGACCTGGAGAAGCACTTGCCATGAAAGACGATGCGACAAGTACACCAGTTGAAAACGCTGACGAGGGTTACGAGCTTAAGGCTGAACAAGTGGAATTGGCACTGCAACCATTAGGCCTACAGCGGCTCGCCACCGGTTTCTACAATGCCCACGAGGACCCAGCAACCCGAGCCCAGGAGTTCCTCATGGAGCGTTTAGGCGCCGCCCGCGATGCGTTTCGCCTCCGAATTCAGGAAGCGACAAATGGAGCCCGCGCGCTCTTGAAAAATCACGGGGAGGAGCGGGTGCGAGCGGTTCTGCGCGATGCAGGAGAAAGTCTCCATGCCTGGGCCTCATTGAACGCAAAGGTGCCGCCAGTTCATGCCCACGTCCAGGAAAGTTTGCTCGAACAAATTCAAATTGCCTATGCCGCGACGGTCAGGGCGGCTGTCAACCGTGAAGGCGAATGGACCAATTTGAGCTACTCCTACCAAATCGGCTATGGAGCACGGCGGATCGCGGTCCTGGCCCTTGGTAGAGCGGTGGAGGAATTCATCGGTCATTGCAAGATCATGGCAGCAACACCGAGATATGCCGAGGCTGCTGACCTCATCGCACAAGCTCAACGAGTGCTGATGGCTTCTTTTGAAGAATTGCTGCGTAAAGCGCAATTAATGGGACAAACCGTATTCAAAGATGCCCTCAAGGATGATCCAGCCTTTTGGCACCGGTGTATGGCAGAGTGGGGCCAAGGGCCAGGCTACAAAACTCGCGTTGCTGAGCACAATCGGAAATGGTTCGCCGATGAGGCTCGGAATCAGCTTGAAGAACAATTAAAGACACTGGTCGAACGGGAATGGGCACGTGCACTTCAGACTGTCACGGAATTACTTGAGCCGGCAGGTTGAGAAATCGCAGCCCTCTGGCTCCAAATGTCAGGCCCGAGAATTCCATTCGGCTTTGTAGCCCGTGGACTAAGTGCACATCATGTTGTGTGTTTGTTTTTTCGAAACACATGATATAGTTGAACGGTTACTATTTTACCACGATCGTGGTTGGAGGCAGTCATGGCCAAGAACACAAAGCAGACGTCTGATCGCATCGCCACCCTGGCGGCAGAGACGCTTCACGATGCTAACGCATCCAAAATCGCCCGCCGCTTGGCAGGGTCTGCGCTCGCTCAAAGTAATGGTTCCAAACAAACCGGCGCAGATATGGAGACCCTTGCATCCAAAGTGTTGCAGAGCGACAAGTATGCCGATGCCACCAAGGAATTGGCGGCATCGGTCTTATCACAGTCCAACAAATCGCGCTGATTCAGAGTTGACGGCGCTGCGGTTGAGTAGTGCCGTCAATTCTTCGCATCTATTCCCTCAAAGGAGGGCAATATGCAATTTGTACATCATGATCTGGGCTCCCGTTCGGGCGGTGAGATTGTCGAAATCAAGTTTTCCGGGAGTGCTGGGAACCCCGTTCGCCTAATGGATAGCGCCAATTTCAATAGTTATCAGAATGGCCACAGCCATCGATGCATAGGCGCAGTGAACTGAAGCGGTTAGCCAAAATCCAGGAACAGATTAGTTGCAACTGAGCCTGCAATCATCGAACAGATGTCTGCTGACTCCATCATCTATTGCCTCGAACGGGTCTCCGACTATCGGGACTTTGAACGGCTTTGTTCGGCCTTTCTGGCGGACACCGGCTACCCCAGTATCGATCCACTGGGTGGAACAGGCGACGAGGGCCGTGACGCCATCATTCGAAGTGACGACACGGGACGAAAGATTGGCTTTGCCTATACGGTTCGGTCAGACTGGCGTGCCAAGCTAGCAAGCGACTGCAAGAGAGTCCACGACAAGGGCCATGACCCTGACGTCTTCGTGTTCGTTTGTACCGAAGCCCTGTCTGCATCGGAGAAGGACTTTGCGCATAGGTTCGTCGCCGAACAGTACGGTTGGACGCTCGACTTGTTTGACCTTGAAAGACTAAGGGTGCAACTCGTTGGACCACAACGTCACCTGATTGCGCAGCACCCAAGTATCTTCACTCCGCCGTTCTTTCCACAACGCGGTGGCCAGTCAATCGCCGAAAGCCGAGACACACTTCTCATTGACCATGTTGCATCTGATCATGCATTAGCCACGTGGTTGGCGCGCCGCCTGTCGCTTGCAGGGTTTCGTGCCTGGTGCCACGGAACCGCCCCGCTCGCCGGCGAGAATCCGGATGAAACCGTTCGAAAGCTGCTAGAGGTTCGCGCAAGTCACTACTTGCCAGTGGTCTCTACCTTCAGCTTGTCGGACAGTGTGTTCCTTGAGCGCTGCACCATCGCCACTGCCAAGGACGACTTCGTGCTCCCTTGTGGTTCGGTTAATACACCGGACGCACGTATGTCATCGAGGCTTTCCAAGTTGGCGCCCGCGGACTTCAGAGACTCATGGAACGTAGGACTGAACCAAGTACTGGCACGGCTCGGTGCGTTGGGCATCAAACCAACGCTCGACTCTGACCGAGGGCGGCAGATTGCTCTAAGAGACTACCTGCCGACGCGGGTGACAGTAGCGAAGCCCGAGCCAGTCTTTGCGAATGTATTCCCCCTTCAACTGCCGAAGACGATGCTCATCTTCGACCTTCAACGGTCGCTTACGGACATAGAGACGCTTGAGCTGCGCAAGCGATGGGCGTTTTGCGAATTGAGCGCGTCGTGCCTCGTATCATTTACTCCTCCGCCCGAACAGGCTATTCCGACAGTGAAGGTTGAGCGCATCCCGGAGTTTCTTTGGTCAGCCATTTCGGAGAGGGATGGCAAGCGGACCCTCGACCTCGCCAAGGAGCTTGCCTGGCGCAGCCTCCAAGTTGTATGCGCACAGAAAGGGCTGCTGTTCTGCAACGACAGGAAGGTCTTCTACTTCCCCAAGCGCGAATCTGGCGAGTGGAACCAGGCGATAAAGCATGTCGATGGACGCTCGACGACGGTGCAACTCACCGGTGAGCGCACCAAGAGCTGGGGTGAGCGTGCCTCCCCGTTCCTTTACCAACTCGCACCTCGCTTCCGCCCTCAACACGACGTCGATGGGACCTGGAATGTTGTCGTCAACATCTACATCCGAGTCACCACCCCAGAAGGCGCAACGTTCGAGGGTAAGGAGATTGGTCGACGTCGAAAGCTTGTCAGCAAGAGCTGGTGGAACAAGGAATGGCTTGCGCGACTACTTGGGGTCGTTCAAGCCCTTCTAACCTCTGAAGGCCGCATAGAAATCGGCGAAGGAGCCCGTGCGGTAGTGATGCAGACCAAGCCACTGAGCTGGGAGTGTCCGGTTGGGCTGGATGTTATGGTCCTTTCCGGTATGCCCGACATCGGCCAGGAAATTGCCCAATACCGGACCCGCGATGACGAAGATGAGGACGACGAAGCATCCTCCGACATTGAGGGAGCGTCTGGCTCATGACCGACACTTTTCACTTTCTAGGCGAGCCGTTGCTTCAGTTCGGGCACGGTCAAACAGCTGAAGACCCACATGATGGCTTGGCTCTCTTTGGCCCTGCTGAGCCGCGTTCGCAGTTGCCGGACAACATCGTTATCGGAACGGCCCAAGGCGTCGAGCTTTGGAAGGAATGGTGCGTGGCACTTAACGCGCCGTCTGCCTGTGTAGACCCAGGGCGCCATCGCGCTTGGCCACCGTTTCCGGGCTTCGACGTCGCTTTCGGAGCAAAGTGGCCCAGCCCAATTCGAAGCTACTCGGTAGACGCGGGCCTACTCTCAGATGCCTCGCGGAAAGCCGACAAGTTTGATCGGGCTTTTGCGGTTGCAAACCTCTATGTGGAGCCAATGGATCGTCTGTCCAGGTTAGATAGTCGGCCAGTGCTGGCCGTATGTGTCGTCCCCGACGAGGTCTACGAGAATTGTCGGCCCAAGTCCTCGGTGGCCATCGCCGAGCGAAGCGACACTGCCCGAACCAAGGTTGAGGTGAAGTTCCTCAAACAGGCCATCGCTGACCGAAACAGCGGACAATCCCGGATGTTCGATGACGAGGACCCGTCCGTCACCGCCATGCTTGAGGAGATGGACGAGTTCGAGGAGGCACGCGGCTTGTCACCGGACTTTCGACGGCAGCTGAAAGCCCGGATGATGGCCTACGAACTGCCGGTCCAAATCGTTAAGGAATCCACGCTGCGCATCACGCCGCAGGTGCGCAACGGCGAGCCCGGCACCAACCCCCTGTCCGACCGCCTCTGGAACTTTGGCACCGCCGTGTTCTACAAGTGCGGCGCCAAGCCATGGAAGACGCCTTGGGCTCGGGATGGTGTCTGCTACGTCGGGCTCGCCTACAAACTTACCGAGGATGGTCGTAATGCATGCTGTGCCGCACAAATGTTCCTCGACAGCGGTGATGGTGTAGTCTTCGTTGGCGAGTTCGGCCCCTGGTATTCGAGAGAGCGCGGCGAGTTCCACCTGCCGCCCGACAAAGCCGAAGCGTTGCTGCGTGGAACCATCGAGACCTACAAGCAAGAAGACGGGCGCCCATTGAAGGAAATCTTCCTTCACGCGCGCTCTGGTATTGATCCGGATGAGTTCAAGGGGTTTCTGCGGGCATGCCCACCTGGTGTCAACGTGGTCGCTATCCGGGTTCGCCAAGACCGGCATGGACTACGCCTTTACAGATACGACGAAAACCCAAACGTTACGAAGCGCGGCCAACATCCAGTTCAGCGCGGCGTCTTCTGGCAGCGTTCTGCTCGGCACGGGCTGTTGTTCACCAATGGCTTCAAGCCCAGAATTGGAACCTACGATGGTTTTGAGGTTCCCGTACCGTTGGCAATCACGATTCAACACGGCGACGGTGAGGTGGTGCAGGTCGCTAGAGACATCCTGGGGCTCACCAAGCTGAATTACAACTCGTGCCAGCTTGGCGAGGGGCAACCAATTACAGTCAAGTATTCCGACCGAGTAGGTGAAATCCTGCTTGCCAATCCTGGCCTACCTCCGGACAAGTGGAAGCACAACTTCAAGTACTACGCTTGAATACGCGTACGTTGCTTTTCGATAGCTCGCCTCGATCCGGGGAGCTACAGCAGTCTCCACCAGCGCAGCGACTATCTCAGAACGAATATTGAACGTCTGCATTCTGACAGTCCGGCAAGCCGTAGTCGTCCTTTTACGATAATTTCAGCGCGAGACGCACTTTCCTGGCGACTAATACAAAGCAAAGGATAATATATGACCTATAGGTACTTTCATGATCCAGACAACAAAACAGTTTATCAAATACCTAATGAACCTGATGTTATCGAGCAAAAAGATCGTAAGACTGGAAGAATTATCAGATGGACGGTAAGAATGCACATTGCTCTAACACGAGCTGATAATGTATTTCTTAACAATCATTGGAAACATGCTTGTGGTGAACTTCGTAGCCAAGAGTTTGATGCGAATAGATATTCAAGAGAATTAGCGGTTTCTTACTTTTTGACAAATAACACGCCAAAATGCGACGAAATTAACCAAGATACATATAAATCACTAAAATCTGAATATGAAATTCAAAGCTCAGCAAATATATATGACATCAACCTATAGCAAAATTCTATTGCCATTATACAAAAGGATATGAACTGTCCAATTACCTCGAACCCGCCAGGGCCTTCGCCCAGGCCGAGTTGTCCTAGCGTGACAGCCGACGCGGCTCATACGTTTTGAATCGCTCGGCACTTCGGGAACTGAGAACACCCCCAGAGGCTCTTGCCGGCATTAGCTCCCTTCTTAACCTCCCTGAGTACCATCGGACTTCCGCACTTGGGGCATAACCGCGGTGCATCCTTGTCCTTGCGGGCCACAAGGTTACGAACATGGCTGCTAGTCGTCGCCAAGCCGGGCTTTAGCCTCCCGTTACCGATTGCCTCGATGATCCCATCTACCTCAGCGGTGGAGAAGATCGGCTCCTTGAATGATTTGATGTAGCGGATATAGCCGCCGGCGTAGGTCACATTCGGCGGCATCGGGGTTTTGAACGTGCTGCCGCCGACAAACACGATGACCGAATGCAACGTCGCGGCCGGGACATTGAGCAGGAATTCCAGCGCCTTGAGGTGCTTGTAATTCTGGCGCAGCGGGTTCTGAAACTTGTGGGTCGTCCGGTAAATCTTCTGGGTCCAAGTCGCCTGGTGTTCACCCCCGAAGATCCACCCCGAGTAGTTTTTGGTCTCGACGACAAAAACGCCGTAGCGCGACACGAACACATGGTCGATCTGAGTGGTCCCGTCCGGCGTCGGCAGCATCACATCGTGCAGCGCCCGGTACTCTACCTTATCCAGCCTGAGCCAGGCCGCGAACCTCACCAGCCACTCACCTACCAATCCCTTGAACCAGGGCGATTGGATGATCGCCGCCAGAACTGCCAAGGGAATCAGCCAATTCATGGCATGCCACAGAGGTATCAGCAATGGGCTGAAATCCATCATTACGTCCTCCTTTTGAATCAGTCAATCGATACCCGAGCCTGAGTACATACGAGAATAGCAGAGGCCCTTGTCGGGAAAGATCAGGTCAAACGTGGCATACAACACCGACCGCCTGCACGAGATCGCGCCACCGTCATTCGTAACGGCAGGCCGTGGCAGCAGACGACGGGTATCCACAAAAACCGTTGATCATCGTGTGGATAAGTAGCCAGATTCACACGTGGGCAACGAGATGCGGGGCTGACCAAACTTTGGTCGCCGGCTACATGGAAATATGTCACTGCAAAAATGGGAATATTTCGCTGAAAGATAGGGGTTAAGAGGGTAGCGTGATCTGAATGGTCAGCGCAGTCGAGAAATGACTAAAAACTGACCGCGGGCATCGTCGTTACGGACGAGCGCGGGCATAAAATGGTATAACGGGTACGGATATAAACCGACCTGACAACCCAGTGCCAACCCCCCCGAAAAGGAAAGCCGGAATAGAAGCCCCACCGCCCCCCGAAAGGGAAGTATTCGCGCGGAATTTCAAGCGCGCACGGGAGGAGGCTGGACTGAGCCAGAGAGAGGTTCACCGACAGACCGGAATTGCACAGGCCTACATATCAGGCGTCGAGCGATGTGCGGAAAACATTAGCCTCGACACCATGTCGCGCCTGGCCGCCCTCGTTGGGAAACCGCTACATGAGTTGTTGACGCCCTAGTCTCTCCCGAGACACTGACAGCATAAAGGCTATCAAAAAACACTTGCACCACCTCAGTGAAAGTGTATATGCTGTCACTCAAAGACATTATATCTATATTCGCAACGGAATAACGGATGACTGCGAACGACAAACCCCTCGAACCGGAGATTACCCAAACCCGCCAGCGAGTGCTTGAAAAGCTTCGCAGGGACCTTGGCGATGAAGTCATGCGGGCACTCAATAACCCGCGAACGACAGACATTCTGTTGAATCCGGATGGTACGTTGTGGCATGGCGTCTTGGGCGAGCCGGTCCGCAAGATCGGCTCCATGACGCCGTCTCGCGCCGAAGGCGCGTTACGGACCATCGCGGCAGCACTTGGCACAACGATTACGCCCAACCATCCGATGGTCGAGGGCGAACTACCGCTAGACGGTAGCCGGGTCGCCGGCCAAATCCCCCCGATCGTCTCGGCCCCGGCCTTCGCGATCCGCAAAAAAGCCGTTGCGGTCCATACCCTGGATGATTACGTAGCCCAGGGAATCATGACGCCGGAGCAACGGGAAGTAGTCGACCGCGCGGTCAGGGACCATCGCAACATCCTCATTATTGGCGGTACCGGTTCGGGTAAGACCACACTGGCCAACGCCATCATTCACGCGATGGTCGGACTCAACGCCGAAGAGCGGTTTTTGATTATCGAGGACACGGCAGAGCTTCAATGCGTGGGGGAAAACGTCGTGCAATACGTCGCCACGGTTGACGTAAATATGACCCAGCTCCTCCGCATCGCCATGCGTATGTGGCCGTCCCGCATCATCGTCGGTGAGGTACGCGGACCGGAAGCCCTGAACCTGCTCCTGGCCTGGAACTCCGGGCACGAAGGCGGCATCGGCACCCTTCACGCCAACACCGCCAAGTCCGGGCTGACCAAACTGGCGATGTACGTTTCCCAGCATCCCGAATCCCCAAGATCGATTGAGCCGCTGATTGGCGAGGCGGTTCACGTCGTAGTCCACATCGCCAGAACCCAGGACGGGCGCCGTATCCGCGACATTCTCGAAGTCGACGGCTACACGAACGGCCAATACCAGACGAGAAACCTCCAGGAGTAGCAACACATGATGTCCGTTTTAGCCGCTAAAAATCTGAAAAACCTGAATATGACCATGGTTATCGCATTGGGCGTTCTGGCCTTCGCGCTGGCCCCCGATGCCATGGCGACCACCGGAACCGGCGGATCGCTCCCGTATGAATCCTGGCTCACCAGCCTGCGGAACTCCGTCACCGGCCCGGTGGCGTTCTCCTTGTCCATCATCGGTATTGTCGTTGCCGGCGGCATTCTGATTTTCGGCGGCGAGCTGAATGCGTTTTTCCGAACGCTGATCTTCATCGTACTGGTCATGGCCTTGTTGGTCGGCGCCCAAAACATGATGACGTCGTTCTTTGGTAAGGGTGCGGAGCTGACGGCTTGGCAGGATGCAGGCCCGTCACCAGTCGGGCGCCAGGTGTAGTAGCCGTGGCCCTACGGAAAATACCCATCCGGCGCTCCGGCAACCGCCCCAATCTTTTTTGGGGCGGTGACCGGGAGTTAGTGTTATTTGCCGGCCTCGTTGCCTTCGCGCTGGTATTCAGCGCGCAGGATTGGCGAGCCACCGGCTATGGAATTGGTCTGTGGATGGCGGCGTTGTATTTGCTCCGGTTGATGGCGAAGTCCGACCCGTTTATGCGGTTCGTGTATCTGCGTCATCGCATATACCGGACGTTCTACGCGCCCCGGTCCACCCCGTTCCGTGAAAATATGGAGCGCAAATAACGATGTTCACCCAATCCATCGCAGTCCTAACCGCAGTCCTGGCCGTGACGCTGTTGGGCATCCTGATCGCACGGCTCAGGGAGGTCGACAAACACCTCCGGCTCGGTAAGCATCGTTCCCGCGATGCCGGCCTTGCCGATCTGCTCAACGCAGCCGCCGTGGTTGCCGATGGCGTTGTCGTCGGCAAGAACGGCTCGCTGTCAGCTGCTTGGGTGTATGAGGGAGAGGACAACGCCTCCAGCACAGACGAACAGCGCGAGGCATTGTCCGCACGAATCAACCAGGCGTTGGCCCGATTGGGCGGTGGCTGGATGATCCACATCGACGCTATCCGTCGGGAAGCGCCGAACTACACCGAACGTGGGCTATCGCATTTTCCTGACCCGGTAACCGCAGCGATCGACGAGGAAAGGCGTCGCACCTTTGAAGGCGTCGGCGCGATGTTCGAATCGTCGTTTGTCCTGACGCTGACATGGCTGCCGCCCGTATTGGCCGAAAAGAGGTTCATCGAACTGCTATTTGATGACGACAGCGAACCGCCGAACCAGAAACAGCAGACCCACAATCTCATCGATCAGTTCGAACGGGAATGCGGGAATTTAGAAGATCGGTTGTCGAGTGCGCTGAAATTGCATCGGCTGAAATCCACCGAGGCGGTACAAGAAGACGGCTCGACCATTACTTACGATGAATTCCTGTCGTACCTGCAATGCTGCGTCACCGGCATCAATCAACCAGTGGTGTTGCCGTCACACCCGATCTATTTGGATGCCATCATCGGCGGACAGGAACTGTGGGGGGGAGTGGTTCCAAAGATCGGCCGGCAGTTCATTCAATGCGTCGCCATCGATGGATTCCCGTTGGAATCCCATCCTGGCATCCTCACGGCCCTTGCCGAACTTCCCACGCAATACCGCTGGTCGAACCGGTTCATCTTTCTCGATGGACACGAGGCGGTCGGGCACTTGGATAAGTTCCGGCGTAAATGGAACCAGAAGGTGCGTGGCTTCTTCGATCAGGTATTCAACACCGGTTCGGGGCAAATCGATCAGGATGCGCTTGCCATGGTCCAGGATGCCGACGCGGCGCTGGGTGAGGTCAACTCGGGGATGGTTGGAATGGGCTATTACACCAGTGTGGTGGTTCTCATGGACACGGACCGCGCCACCGTTGAAGCCGCCGCCCGAAACATCGCCAAAGCGATTGAGGGCCTGGGTTTCATTGCCAGAATCGAGAGTATCAATACCATGGACGCCTACCTTGGCAGCATCCCCAGCCACGGGTATGAGAATGTGCGAAGGCCGCTCATCAACACGATGAACCTGGCCGATCTGATACCGACAAGCACGATTTGGACGGGCGAGAACGCGGCTCCGTGCCCGTTTTATCCGCCGTTGTCCCCGCCGTTGATGCACTGCCGGACGACGGGCAACGCGCCGTTTCGCCTGAACTTCCATGTCCGCGATGTAGGCCACGGCATTGTTTTCGGACCGACCGGCGCCGGCAAATCCACCTTCCTCGGGCTCATCGTTGCCTCATTCCTACGGTACAGGGGAATGAACGTGTTTGCGTTCGACAAGGGTATGTCCATGTACGCCCTATGCCACGCTTCGGGCGGACAGCATTACGAAGTGGCGGCGGACGATTCCAAGCTCGCGTTTTGTCCCCTGCAACATTTGGAAACAGCCGGCGACCGCTCTTGGGCCATGGAATGGATCGATACGGTCCTCGCCCTGAATGGACTTCACACCACGCCTGGCCAGCGCAATGAAATTGGCAATGCCATCGTCTCGATGTGGCGCAACGGTGATAAGACCTTGACGGACTTTTGTTCGAGTATCCAGGACATCGCCATTCGCGAAGCCCTCAAGCAATACACGATCGATGGCAGCATGGGACACCTGCTCGATGCCGATCATGACGGCCTGGCACTGAACCGATTCACCGTGTTCGAGATCGAAGAGTTGATGAGCATGGGCGAAAAGTACGGTCTGCCCGTGCTGCTCTACCTGTTCCGGAGGATCGAGCGGGCATTGCATGGACAGCCAGCACTCATCGTGTTGGACGAAGCGTGGATCATGCTCGGTCATCCGGTGTTCCGCGAGAAGATTCGCGAGTGGATGAAAGTGCTTAGAAAAGCGAACTGCACTGTCATCATGGCCACGCAAAGCCTCACGGACGCGGCCAATTCTGGGATTCTGGATGTCATCCTTGAAGCGACCGCGACCAAGGTATTCCTTCCGAATGTTTATGCCAGGGACGAGGACACGGCCGCGTTGTACGCCAGGATGGGACTGAATCGCCGCCAAATCGACATCATCGCCGGGGCGATCCCCAAACGTCAGTATTACTGCGTTTCGGAGAAAGGCCGGCGTCTGGTCGAGCTGGCGCTTGGCCCGTTGGCCCTAGCGTTCGTCGGGGTCTCCGATAAGGACGCGGTGTTGGCGATCAAGGAACTGGAACGTCGGCACGGCAGCGGCTGGGTGCAGGAATGGTTACGAAATCGAAACCTGTCCCTGGACGATTACATTGAACCTGACTACATGGGAGAAGCAGCATGACAGACAACAAACAGGGTACGCCCTATCTGAATGCCCGCCGGGAAATGGGCAACATGATGTGGCGTTTGATGTCCGGGGAACGGACGTGGCAAGTCGTGGCGATCGCCTCGCTGCTGGTTTCCTTGGTTGCGGTCGCCGGCGTAGTCCACATTGGCAGCCAATCGAAGTTCATTCCCTATGTGGTCGAAGTCGACAAGCTCGGCGAAGTCCGCGCCGTCCAGGCGGCCGACGTGGCTCGGCCCGCCGATCCGCGGGTGATTCATGCCTACCTCGCTAAATGGATCTCCGATGCCCGCATGGTCACGCCGGATGTCACGGTTCAACGGGACGCCGTATATCGCGTTTATGCGCTGCTGGCACCCAACGACGCGGCCACAGCTCGGGTGAACGAATGGTACAACCGAGATGAGGACGCCAGCCCGTTCAAACGTGCGGAAAAAGAAACTGTGTCGGTGGAAGTTGCCTCGGTCATCCCTCAGTCGGAAGAAACTTGGCAAATCGATTGGGTGGAAATCGCGAGGACGCGCGACGGCGCCGTGAAGGGAGAACCGAAACGGATGCGGGCGCTTATCACGATATATCTAGTACCGCCGACAGCGAACACCACCGAGGAGGACATTCGCAAAAATCCGCTCGGGATTTTCATCAAAGAATTTTCCTGGTCAAGCCAGGTGTAAAAGGAGAATGACGCCATGAAAAAAACCTTGTTAAGTGCCGCGTTGACACTGGCCTTCCCGTTGCTCGTTCAGGCCGGTAATCCGGGCGATGATTTCCACGAGCTGTATTTCAGTCACGACAATCCGGTGCTGACTCCACAGGAAAAGGAGGGCGTCAAGATCGGTCGCCAGTGGCAGGCCGCCAGTGCGACCGGCATCAAGCCGGTCATGGGCGACAACGGGGCCGTTCAATTCCTGTTCGGCGACAGTCAGCCGAGCATCGTGTGTGCCGTCATGCAGGTCTGCGATGTAGAGCTGCAGGCGGGTGAACAGGTCAACGGTGTCCATCTAGGGGATAGTGTGCGGTGGCAGGTTGAGCCGTCGATCACCGGTTACGGTGTGTCGGAGGTTCAACACCTCATCATCAAGCCCCGCGATGTTGGCTTGGATACCTCGTTGGTCGCAACGACGAACCGCCGAACCTACCATTTTCGGTTGCGGTCGCACAAAACGGAGTTTATGCCGCGCGTGAGCTTCGTCTACCCGGAAGACGCCCAAGCGAAATGGGATGCCATCCGCGAGCGGGAAGTGAAGGAGCGGGAGCGCGACACCATTCCGGAGACCCGCGAGTATCTGGGCAATCTCGATTTCAATTACAACATCGATGGCGACGGTCCTTGGAAGCCGGTCCGCGTCTATAACGATGGCACAAAAACGGTCATCGAAATGCCGTCGACAATGAGGCAGACCGAAGCGCCGACGCTGCTGGTATTGCGTGGCAAGAATTCGGTCATGCCGTGGGGTTCCAAGGCCGAGGAAGTCCTTGTGAATTACCGGGTCCAGAACGACCGCTACATCGTGGATTCGGTGTTCGACAAGGCCATCCTGATTGCCGGTGTCGGCAGCGATCAGGAAAAGGTGACGATCGAGCGAGGAGGGAAATAACCATGCGGGCGATCATCATTACCATACTGGCGCTGCTCGTCAGCGCCTGCGCTACGCCAGGCCCCTGGGGTAACTACGCGGACGCCAGGCCGGGCTATAACGCGCAAATGGCGGAAGACGCCTACAAGCAGCTTGCTGCGGTTTATCCGCCGGCCAAGACGCATTTGTCGATCGACCAACCGGTCGATGATCCGTTCGGCATCCTGCTGATTGGGAAGCTGCGCCGGGCCGGCTACGCCGTCGCGGAAACGAAGGCACCCATGTCGAAAGGCTCCCGGAACCGGGAGAACGTAGTAGTCGCGACCGATACCCACGCCACAGTAGTGGGTACTTCCGGACCGATCACGGCGGGCCAACCGTTTCATTACGTGGTCGACCGAATCGGTGGCACCGGCTACCGCGTGAGCCTACGCATTGGCGGGCAGGCCCTCCATCGGATTTACCAGGCCAGCGGCAACGAACTCGCGCCGGCCGGGTATTGGGCAAAACAGGAATAAGGAGATGGCCATGGCCGATGAAACCCTCATGTCACCCGAAGCGTCGCCAGGTGGCGAAAGGCTTCGAACCGGCGTCCGCCGGGTCAATAACTGGCCGCTTTACATCGGTGGCATCGCCGTTGCCGGCTTCATGTTGATGATCGCCCTGGTCATGATCGACAGGGCTAATCGCGCGCAGGAGCAGGACGCGGAAGCCGCGAAAAAGGGCGGCAACAGCTCTATGTACGCCAAGGAGTTGGCGGGAAAATACGACGGCTTCATTATGCCCAAAGTGCCCGGCGTCACGGAGATCGCGAAAAGCGAGCCGGCCCCGAAACTGGAGGAAAAGCCGGCACTGACAGTGCCGATCGCAACGACGGACCTGAACACGCCTCCGGCGCCACCACGGGACACCGGACCGACGCAGCGCGATCAGGACTTGGAGCAATTCCGTCAGATGAAGCAGCAGCTATTCATGGAAGCACTGAAAGCCCCGACTGGCGTGCAGGTAGCAGACACACGGATGCCATCGGCCATGGGCGACAGCGCGCCGGCAGCGTTGGTAGCAGGGAACGGCGATCAACGAGCGGCGATGGTCCAGCGCCTGGCCAACGTGCGCCGGCAACTCAACGAACTGAAGTCGGACGGCGCCGTCGGCGCCTATCGCAAACAGCTTGAAACGCTGAAGGCGGAAGGGTTGATGCCGGGCGGTGGTATGGGTGGATACGGAAGCGACAATTCGGCGCCTCAGTTAGTCCAGACCTCTACGTCACCGCCGAAGGCGAAATCCGATTTCGACCAGTTCGCGGGCGATGAGACCACCGACCGGTGGAAGCTGAACTCGCAAGCCGAAGCACCGCGGACACCGTTCGAACTGCGGGCGGGTTTCATCATTCCAGCGACAATGATTACCGGCGTGAATTCCGATCTCCCTGGACAAATCATGGCACAAACGTCCTCGGACGTGTTTGACACGGCGACCGGCCGGCACCTACTGGTCCCGCAAGGCTCGCGCTTGGTCGGTACCTACGATGCCCAGGTCGCGTATGGACAGGAACGCGTGTTGATCGCTTGGCAGCGTATCGTATTTCCCGATGGCCGCGCTATGGATATAGGTGCCATGCCCGGCGCGGATGCCGGGGGTTATGCCGGGTTTGAAGATCAGGTGAATCATCACTATGTCCGCGTGTTCGGCTCGGCCATCATGATGTCCTTGGTAACGGCGGGAATTTCCTACAGCCAGAACCGTGGAAATACCGTTACGCTGGGTTATCAGCAAAACGCCAGCAGTGCACTTAGTCAGGCTCTCGGGCAACAACTCGGCATGGCCACGGCGCAGATGCTCATGAAAAATTTGAGTATCAGCCCGACTATAGAAATTAGGCCCGGATATCGGTTTAATGTCATGGTCTCGAAGGACATGACGTTCAATAAGCCCTACCGTAGTTTCAAATATTGATGGATAACCAGGAGGTAATATGAAACTTAGTCACCGCATTTTAGCCGCTAAAATCGGCCTGCTACTCTCCCTCAACGTCTCGGCAACCGGCATCCCGGTCATCGATGCGGCCAATCTCACCCAAACCACCAACTCGGCGCTGCAAAACGTCATGCAGACGTTAAAACAGATTGACGAGTACGCGACCCAGCTTCAGCAATACGAAGATCAGATAACCAACACCCTGGCCCCCGCCGCCTATGTGTGGGACCAGGCCTCGGCAACGATGGCCAAGGTCACAAGCTTGGTTGACCAGGTTAGCTACTACAAATCGATGGCAGGGAACCTCGACAGCTATCTCGCCAAATACCAGGACGCTGGGTATTACAAAAATTCGCCGTGTTTCTCGGCGGCAGGCTGCACCGCCGCACAAAGAGCCAAAATCAATCAATCGGCCTGGGATTCGTCATTGGCTCAAAAACGGGCCAATGATGCGGTGTGGAAAGGGCTTGACCAGCAGGAAACGCAGTTGAAGACGGACGCCAGGCAGTTGGAGAAATTACAAAGCCAAGCGAGCGGAGCGCAGGGTCGGATGGAAGCGATTCAAGCGGGTGTTCAGCTTGCGAGCAATCAGGCGGCGCAATTGATGCAGGTACGCACCTTGCTTCTGCAACAACAGCAGGCGGAAACAGCAAGGGCTCAAGCGGTTGCAGATCGTGAAGCTAAGGAATTAGCGGCCCATCGGCAGTCGACATCGACCCAGGTTAAGGCTGGGACGGTGGATAAAATTTAGGATTGGCGATGAGTGGTAAAGTCCTACTGGCGGTTATTGCCGTGGTCGTGTTGGGCGGCGTTATCGGAGGCCTAGTGGTGGTTTTTGTCAGGGATGCCCCCCCCTCTGTGGTCCAGGTTAAGGATACTGGAGCTGGGGCCATCACAGTACCGCCGACCATTATCATTCAAGCGCCGCCCGCACAAGAAAAACCCCGCGCGAAATCGCATTACATCAAGCCTGGCCAGGTAGACCGTATTTGACGTGTAACGGCCGATACTTAGAGGGATCGTTCGATGGTAAAGACAAAGTACGTTATATCGATAGTTTTGGCTCTGGGTCTGCTATCGCTTGTTGGAACCGCAGAGGCTGCGGTTGGCACCAACAACGTCATCCATGATGTTATTACTCGGTACTCGACAGCCGCGAGCAAATGGGCCACAAAAATCGAAGGCCACGCCACCTGGCTCTTTTGGGTCCTCGTCACCATCAGTATGGTATGGACGTTCGGGATCATGGCGATTCGGCAGGCAGGGCTGAATGAGTTTTTCGCCGAGTTTGTCAGATTTACTCTATTTACCGGGTTTTTCTGGTGGCTGCTGCAAAACGCAGCGACTCACCTAAAGTTCGCGCCGGGTATTGTTGATTCGATGCGTCAACTCGGGGGGGAGGCATCCGGTCTAGGCACCGACTTTGGGCCTGCGAGCATTGTCAACATTGGGTTTGACATATTCTCGCGAGCTGTCGATCAGTTAAGCGTTTGGGATATGGCCGACTCCATCATCGGCTTTCTCCTTAGCGTCCTAATCCTCATTATCCTGACCCTCGTTGCCGTCAATATCGTGGTCACGCTCATCACCGCCTGGATATTGATGTACGCAGGGATCATTTTCCTTGGGTTTGGCGGGTCGCGGTGGACCACCGATTTTGCGATCAACTATTACAAGGCGGTATTTGGAATCGGCGCGAGCTTGTTCGCAATGACACTATTGGTGGGAATCGGTGTGGATATCCTCAATCAATACTACACCAGCATGTCGGGAGGAACTGATTTCCGCGAAATGGCCGTCGTGTTAATAGCCAGCATTGTGCTGCTGTTTCTGGTAGATAAAGTGCCGACGTTAATCGCCGGCATTATCACCGGAGCCAGTATCGGACAGGGTGTCGGATCTTTCGGTACCGGCGCAGCGGTGGGCGCGATGGGGATGGCAGCCGCAGGGGCCGGCATGGCAGGCTCGGCCCTCATGGCCGGCGCGACGAATATCGGTGGCGGTTTTCAAGCTTTGAAATCTGCCGTTGAAGCCGCCTCCAACCATGCTGCAAGCGGGGAAGGGATGTTTTCAGGCGCCGGCGCATCTTCAGGCCCTCGCAGTTATTCGGAGTCGATGGGGCACGCAGTTCGATTTGCGACGGACACCGCAGCGAACCTCGCCAGGGGAGGATGGGACGTTGGTGCGGAGAAGGTTGGGAGCGCGGTCGATTCTTTCTCAAAAGCTGCCCGTGAGACCCTTCCTGGCCAGGTCTCGACCGCGATCGACAACCGCTCCGGTAAGAATGTCTTGGCCGGATCGGACACACCAACCGGTAGCGCCGATTCGTCGGAAAACAGCATCGGCCCCGGTGCCCAACCTCAAGGATCGACGGACTCTCAAGCTACGGTGGGACCGATGACCGCAGAAGTTGAGGCGTTCATGAACAAAGGTCAACAATCAAACCCAGAACCCAACGCTTAACAGGAGATAGCGATGAGAAAGATATGTGCGCTCGTTTCGAGTATATCGTTGTTGATACCCGCAGCGGTTCATGCGGAGGATCAAAGCGCCTGTGAAACCGTGTTGTGCTTGGCGGGACCGTTCCAGGGGCAAAGCGGCGGCAGTAAGTGCGACGATCCGATTAAACGGTATTTCTCTATCAAGGAGGAGGACGACATGGGCGATTTCGATCCCGGCAAAACGGCCGAGAGTCGCATGAATTTCCTTAATGGATGCCAGTCGTCAAACTCGAACTGGAAGAAAAGTATCAACGACAAATTTGGCTCGATCGAGGGCTGATTCAGGAGGACGGCATGGTAGCTGATATTCCACCGACACCCTATTTCGAGGAACGCGTCGTTTGCTCGGTCGCCTCGGCGATCCGGTACGAGGTTCCCGCGAATCTTGTCCTCGCCGTAGCAGAAATCGAAAACGGGCGTCCTGGACAATGGGTCGTGAACGACAACGGTACCCACGACGTGGGTCCGATGCAGTTCAACACGGCGTACTTGAACCAGCTAAGCCGGTTCGGGATTACGCCGGAGGACGTGGCCGCCAAAGGGTGTTATCCCTACGAGCTGGCCGCGTGGCGACTCAAGGGGCATTTGGTCCGGGACGAGGGCGATCTGTGGACTAGAGCTGCGAATTACCATTCCCGCACACCGCAATACAACCGGATTTACCGTCGTAAACTGATGGCTGTGGCTAGCCGCTGGGCCGGTTGGATCGCGGAACGGTTCAACGTTCGTGAGGTATCGCAGTGAAGGCGCACCGGAAGCGTTTAATTCTTAGCGTAATGCTAACGGGCTTCGGGGCATGGGGAACTATGGCGGTCGCCTGTCGTTATGCCACAGACCCGAGACCGCTAGTACAACGCTTAGACGGCGCTGCTTTGGTTTTTGTTGGAACCGTGGTCAGCGATGACCGGGACGACGTTGTGTTTTCAATCGAGAAGGTCGTGAAAGGACAGCCGGGGACACCGTTCCGCCTTACGAAAGGCAGAAGCTCGTGCGACATTCGGTTTCGCCGGGGGGAACGGTGGCTTTATGCCGGTCCAACTGTGGCCAATCCGTCGGTTTTGCTTCAAGACGAGAACGGGCGGGCCGTATACCGGGAAAACCCGCAACAAGCGAGCGCCGTAGATCAGGTACTTGCCATTCATCACATCAATCTCGCGCCAAGCGATAAGAAATGACCTTGGGCGCGGGTTTTAGCGGCTAAAACCGCTGTACTTTTGTTCAACACAAGGAAAAGGAGAAATACGTGAAGCGCATAATATTGACAATAGGTCTTTCAATCCTGGCCCTGCAAACCCATGCGGCGGTCTACATTGCCAACGATGTCGCGGCCGGAGGGTCGGCCACGGTGTTCACGGCCAGCAAAAAGAAAGTAAAGCTTTTGAAGGCAACGTTTTCCGCGTCTGACTGCGGCGATGGCATTGTGATGGCAGCAATACGACAGATGTTGTCTATTGGACTGACACCCATTACCGGTTATGTGGGAACAGGTATTGGCGACAGTTTCACACTGGATTTCGTGCCGGCGGTGGTCGTCAATCCAGGCGAGGCCGTAACCTTTGTGAACGGCGATTCGACCTGCAAAACGAGCGTTACCCTTCAGGGCAAGTAAGCGAAAGGGGTTTCCAATGACCGAAACGCATCAGGCCTATTTCACAAAACCGAGTAACGGCCGCGTGTGGGTTTTTAATGAGGAAACCCTGAACGAGGCATTAGCTCTGTACTCCGCAACGACACCGGACGGACACGAACAAGTACAAATTATCCGTGCTTTCCTGGAATCGGATGCTGCAAAATCGACCGGTCTCACGCGAATGGCGCTACCGGAATCGTAGGTAAGGACGGACAAATGAACCGATGGGCTATTATCTTACTTTGGTTGTCCTCGACGGCTCATGCCGCCACGAGCGCCGAATTCGTAGGGCGATGGATTCATACCAGTTCTCCGAGCATGCGGGTAGAGGTCAGTGAAAACGGCTCGAACTACGTGGTCTCGCGACTTAATGGAAACATCACCCGCCGCTACGCCGCCAAGCTCACCGATGGGATTCTCACGATTAATGACGGTCGGTTAGGGATTGGCGCAGACATCGAGCGATCAAGCGGAAACCTCATTTTCGACGGGCAGTCGTATCGCCGCCTCCATGTGGGCGAATCGTTCGACTACATTGAAAAAGGTGCGCCGCGCTTCTGACTGCTACACTCCGACAAATCTATGCCTAGGTTGGCAACGGCAGGGACGCCACTTTTTCCTTTTCTGTTTGGTGACAGTTACCGCCGCCGGCGCGGCCTCTGCTGTCGCCAAATGTCCCCACAATGGTGACACGTCCAGTCCGGCGCCGGTCGCGATCCGAGTCTGAGTTGTCACCATGGTGACAGAAAGCGCGCCAGGCCTCGACGGAAATGACACCAACCAACGAATAACACTGAACACCTACCGCTACTTAGCACGGTCTCAATTAGAGACCGTTTTTTTCGTCAGTCACCCTATAGCGGCCAATGGTGACAGTTCCGCGCCTCGAACGAGCTGGATCCGTCACCATCTCGGCCGCCGCCATCGATTACCGCCGCATTGATCGCCGTTGCTCGGGCTCTTGGACCTGCTCCTGACGCGCCGCCCGTTCGTGTTCGAGGTCCTGCCTGTGCTTCTCTACCACAGTATCCACGACAGCCCTCACCTGGCGTTCAACCGCCTCTGCACCCAAGCTGCTTTTCACGGCCAGGTCATTGAAGTCGGTAAACGACTTCGGGTTCTCCGATTGCTCGCCTGGGGCGAATATCGGAAACATCACATGGCCATTTACGGCCTTGGCCGCTTCCTCGGCCTTCTCTCGTCCAGGATTATTTCCATATTCCTGCATCACAGCCAGGTCATCGTCGCCCGCGATGATGATCGACTTATCCGGGAATCGCTCGTGCAGCAGCTTGGCGACGTGGGGGAGATTGCCGGAATCAAACGCCGACACAACCGGCAAGTCCATCACCTGGGACAACGTATCCGCCGTTGCGTATCCCTCCCCGATGATAAGCACTGGCGCAGCTTCAAGCGCGGCCAGGCCCGCACCGCCCACGACGTTGAAGGTTTCGAGTTTCGCACTATCCTTGGCAAACCGCTTCGCACCATTCGCCTGGATGGATTGAACACTCACAGTCTGGCCATGGATGTCCTGCGCCGGCAACAATAAATCCCCGGCCGTGAACACCAGTTTCTCCGGGTGTTGTTCACGCAACTCTTTTGATTCCTTCCAGTTCCGTCCGATGAGGATCATGGAATTCTCTGGCAAACCTCCCGTATCGCTCGGAACAACTTTCAAACCGTCCGACCGTGCCTGTTTGTTCTCCAGGTACGTGTGATCGCGCGGTGCATCCGGAGCCACCGCAAGCAGGTCGCGGATCGCCTCCGTGACCACGACGCGGCGCGCGGCCTGTTCGGCTTCCCGCAGCCTCAATTTCTCGCCCGCCTCGGCCTGCATCTTGGCCTTTTCCTGCGGATCGAGTGCATAGCCCTTGCTCTTCCATTTCATTTCGACGCCGGTCCGATTGTTCTTGAGGTATCCGGCCGGGTGTCCATCGACGTGCGCCACATAAAATCCTGAGTGTTCACCTTTCTTGTCGCCCTCTACCGCGATCCGATGCCTCTGGCCATCCATGATCGGATGTTGTCCCGAGACCACGGCGCCCACGGCGCGAAGTGCCTCGGCGAACTCGTCGCTGGGCGAAAGCGCCGGGCCTTGCTGCGCCGGCACATTTTCCGGCACCCAGCGTTGCAGCTTGGCCATGTCGGCCGATGGGCCGGCATACCATGATTTCACCCCCTTATCCCACAGTGCGCCGGCCTCTTTTGCGGCATTGCGGTCGCTGTAGGGCACGGCCAGATATTGACGTTTAGATGCTTGCGGTTTGTCGACATCAGGACGGGGCTCGGTCGAGTCCGCCTTTTGCGTCCACTTCTCAAAAGGCTCGGGGTTGACGCCGGCCGGCACATACCATGATTGCTCCTGCCGATCCCAACGCGCACCGAGCGCCTTCGCCTCGTCCTTTTGCTTATACGGCACGTCGATGAACAGCCGGTCCGGAGTGTCCTTCCGGGCTGCGGTCGTCGATGTTTTCGCCTGTACTGAAACGCCCTCGTCACCGCTGAACTGATCCATGATGGCCTGGGCCGTCATTTGAGCGGCCGTACTCGCATTGAAGTTTTGCCCGCGCCTTCTGGAACCGATGGATTCGGTGTCATCGAGGTCCTTTGCGACTTGATAGACATAACCATCGCCGGGACCGGCCCCCAGGAACCGCGCACTGGCGGATTTCTGGAGCGTCTCAGAAGGCAACGCCTCGAACAGATACCACTCACCACGAACAACGGACGGCGGTTCCACGGACCCACGCTCCTCAAATTCAGCAATCCGGCGTTGCATATCGGGGTCGTTGAGGACGACGGCTGCTTCGGCGGTTTTACGCGCCTCGCGTGCCGCAACGATGTCCTCATCCGTGCTGTTTGGATCGGCCTTGATACGCTCCTCCTCTTCGCGGGCAATCCGGGCGACCGCCTCGTAATCAATCGTCCCACCATCGGCCGTAACCGATCGCGACAAGCGATCCGCAACCGCAGTGCGCCATGATTCATAAGCTGCCGTGTCATCCAGCGGGGGAATCCCGAGACTCGTCCGCACCTGACGCACGAAATACAGCGCGGTCGTCGCGGGATCGCGTTGCTCTTGAAGCGCCTCGGCTTTCACCGGGTCAAGCTGCGATTCAAGCGTGTTGGCAATTTGCGTGGCCGTCATGCCGTCGAACGCCAGGCGCTCAATGTCGACCGTCAATCCAAGGCGGTCAGCCAGGTCTCGGGAGCGGTCAATCGCCTCGCCAACCGGACCGAGCGCCGATACATCGGCTCTGGGTAAGGGAGCGGCTCTGCTCTGCGTGGAAGTCAGCCGGCCATCGACCGTTTCCCGCCAAGCTGCAAAGCCCGCCGGATCGTCCAGGGGTGGAATGCCAAGGCTTGCGCGAACCTGACGGACAAAGGGCAGCAAACCTCGATCGATGACGGGCGCAAGGCGATCCTCCAGATTCTGAGCAATCTGACTGGCCGTCAGTCCGTTGAATGCCAAGCGCTCGATGTCGGTCGTCACGCCCACCTGGTCGGCCAGCAGGCGAGTTGCCGCGATTTCCTGCCCGACCGGTCCCAGCATTGAAAGATCGGCGCGAGGAAGTGACTGCGAGGCTGGTGGGGTTTGATTCGCCAGGCGCTCGACGGACAGCACGTCAGCGGCGCCCTGGAACGAAGGGCCGTCCACGCCAGCGTAGCGATCCTCCAGCGCTCCGGCGACTTCCAGTCGCGCGAGCGCTTCGTCGAATTCACCACCCTCAAGCATCCGCTTCGCGGATCGCGCCTCCTCCCTCGCTTCTTCCGCTCCCCCTTGGTCCTCCCAGCGCCATGTGTTTTCAATGGCGCGGTCAATCTCCGCAATGACCTCATCGATACGGTGTTGCCGGTCGTTGACCGATAGGGAGTGGTCAGGGCCTTCGTCCACGTCGGTTGTCCGTACCGCTGGTTGTTCGCCCCTGGCCAGCGTCGACAAGTGGGCACCGTCGTCCAGCGCCGGGGCGTTCGGATCGAAAATCCGGGCCGTTTCGGTAGTGACACAGAGATTCGTTGTCAGCGCGTGGTTCGGATCGTTGAGGACGATCGCGATCAGCGGACCATCATCCCCGCCGTGCTCGACCTGGCCGGATGGCTTGGACACGACCGCGGCCTCGGTCGTCTGCCAGTTCACATGAGTACCGGCGACGACACCGCTAACGATCTCACCGTGTCGACCCGCCGCCCGTAGGGCCGTCTTGAGATGCGGACTCGATGCTAGGGCGTAGGCCTGTGCAACGGAGTCGTCGTCATCGGCCGGCCCGCACAAAATGGCGGGGTCATCCCCGACAAAAACCGCCGCGTGGTTGGCGGCTTTTGCCGCCTCACTCGGCACGTAGTTGCTCGGCGTAACGGTCGACAATTTCAACAGGCGGCCAAGCTCAGCCTGATACGGATTGGTCTCGGTCATGGGAGGCTCCATTGTGATGTCCGGTCGCGTGGTCTCGTTGGCCAGGAATTTCCTGGCCTCGGCGACGGCAGTTCGCCACGCCGCTGAGGCGGCGCGAAACGCCTGGCCGGCCGCTTGTACCTCCGGGTCATCGTGGGTGTACTGATAGCGGGCGTCGCCGGCCTTGTCCTCGCCGTAGACGCGAATCAGCTCACGCTGAAACGCCTCGTCGGCAGCATGCATCGCCTGATATTGCTCGGCCGTAAGCTCCGACACCGTGAACGTCTGCCGCCGCTCGTGGGTGCGCTCCTGAATCTGTTGCTGCTCCAATGCGATGACGTAATCCTGAATTTTCTCGGCGTCGGCCGCCGCCCGGAAAATCTCCAACGGGTCTTCCTGAAGGACCTTGATCCACGATTGCACATAGGAGGCATGCTGCTCCGGATCGTGGCCGATGCCCAGCTCGTCGCCGACGATCATGCTCGCGATCTCGGCGCGCAACTCTTCTTTCGCATACCCCTCACTGCCGAATGGATGGGATAAATCCCGCGCGAGACGGCTTTCATGTCCGCTTGCGTGCGCCAGCTCATGCAGCGCCGTCGCGTAATAGCGATCGGCGGTCTCGAACTGGCCTCGATCTGGTAAATGAATGGTATCGGTAGCAGGCCGATAGAAAGCCCGATCTTGAAGCACATGGCGAATATCGACGCCAGAGGCTTTCAAAATGTGCTCGGCACGCGCCATTGCGTCCCACTGGACCGGCTTCCGTTCCAATGGTGGAAGCCCGTCGATCTGCTCGGCGTTGAACACGGTCGCAAAAAATACGCGCGGGCGTTCGAGCTTGACAGTTACTTTTTCCGGATTGCCGTCCGCATCAAGAACCGGCAGCCCGTGTTCATCGCGCCTGGTTTGCTCCTCGGTGAACTTCCAATATTGAATGGGCGTGCCCGTTTCATCCTTCCGAACCTGAGCACCTGCGGCCGTCACCTGCTTATAGGTCAACCACCGTTGATCGGTGTACTCCTGCGCCATCAGATACAACGCATTGATGCCTTTATAGCGTTTCCCGGTGGTGGGATTCATCGGCACCGTCGAACCGGGCGGTGCCGATTCCCAGGGCCGTTGCCAGGGGGCAACGCCCGCTTGTAGTTGGGCGATCAGTTTTTCCGCGACGGTTTCCGCGAACGATTTTTTCTCAGCCATGGCCGTACCTTCCTGCTGGTTGGTTGAAGGGGAGGGGGAGGGAACCCGATCGGGAGCGAGGGGTGTTGTGGAAGCGGTGTACGTTCTATCGGCAGGCTCTTGCACCTGGTCGCGCGGCAGCTCGGCCCCGAGTTCGGTGTCGTCTGCATCGGCATCGGCGCGGCTCTTCGTGAACAGGTCGACCACCGGCCTGGACGAGGTAACGCGCTCGAACACCGGGAGACCGCTATCGCCGGCCGGGATGAACACCCGTTCGGCCCAATTGATTCGCTCGACAAACGCGCCTTGCTGCGTCAGTAGCCGTTTTTCGGCGTCGGTCAGGTAGCCCTTGCCCTTGATCTCGATGCGATCCTCACGGTTGACCGTGGAGAGCGAAATTTCCCAGCCATTCGAGAGAACGGCGCGTTGCCCGGCCTGGATCGCCGCGAACAATTCGCCAGGCGACAGCTTCGCAGTGGACGAATCTAAGCCCAAGTTTTTGAGGGTTTGCTTGGCGGCATTCGGTCCCAGCAAACGGCCAAGCAATTGCTCGCCGTCATCGGTTTGGAGCCGATAAATGGTCTCGGCTCCCTCGACGCGATCCCAGATGGGCAAAATGACGCCCACCAACATGCTCGTGGTTGTGGTCTCGGTTTTCGGCGCGGCTTCGACCTGGGCTTTCCATAGCCGCTCGGCCTCGGCCTCATCGATCGGCCGCGACAGCGTGACTTTCGTCGACGTGCGGTTGACCACGCGGTATTCCCAACCGCGATGGATCACGTCGGCATTGTCGATGTAACGATGGCCGTGCTTTTTGATCCCGTATACGACTCCTCGCCGAACATTGTTGCCCTCGGAATCCAATCGCTGGCCGCGGTCGTCGAGGAAAAACACCTCGCCCTTGTTCCGGCCATGCTCCGAGACAAACCAACCGCTCAGGTTGTCCGGCTGCCGGCGATTGCGAGCTATCGCGGCTATCTCGTCCCATTCGAGATAATGCAAGGCGTTGGTCACGGCCAACTCGACGTAGCGGGTCTGCGCGCCGGTTTTGGCATCCTCGTACGCAACTTCATCGCGAGTCTTGTGAATGTTCAGGGCGCGAAGGGTCTGCAAGCCCTGGTCGTAAAGGCCGCGCTGTTTCGCGTACTCGACGGCCTCCACCAGTCGGGTTTCAAATTCGTCGAAAACGGCGTTCTGCTGGTCCGTCTTGAGGGACAGGAGCCGGTTCAAGAATTGCGGAATATCGGGGATTTTGGATTCCTCGAAGGCGCCGTTTTGATCGAGGAGGTTAAGCCCCATTTGATGGGTGACCGTTTGGAAACTGAGCGGCGTCCGCTCGCGGTATAGGTCAACGAAGAAGTTGTACAGCGCCGTCTTGGCGTATTCGCTTTCCAGGTTGTCGGCCGCCGTAAACATGCCCTGGCTGGTCGCCTGCCGTTGGCCGCGCGTGAGCGCCCCGAGCTGGTCCAGGCGCCGCGCGATGCTCGACACGAACCGCTTTTGCGCCTTGAGATTCGTGGTAGGCAACACGTAATGAGGCTCGGTGGCCTGGTTGGTTCGGTGGGTTCGGCCGAACCCTTGAACCGCGGCATCGGCACGCCATCCGGGTTGTAGGATGTAGTGAATGCGCTTGCGCGTATTCGCCGCCGTGTTGTCGGCATGGAACGAGTAGCCGGTACCACCGGCACCCGAAAACACCAGAAGCTTTTTCTTATCGGCTTGGAACAGCTCCGCATCCAAGCGAGAGGAGTTCTTGCCGCGCTTCTCTTCGACGACCTTCAGGTTACCCTCGTCGTCACGCGACTGGATGAAGCGTCGGCCCCGGCCGGTGATTTCGGCTACCGTGTCCGGACCGAAGGCATTGATGATGGAATCCAGGGGGTTTTCAGGCACCCGGATGTGTTGCAGGTTGGAGAGCAAGGCATCGCGCAAGGTGATGGCCTCACGGTCGAACACTTGGTTGCCCTCCGAGTCGCGGACCGGAACGTAGATTTTATTGCCGTTGTCGTCGGTGGACTCTTCGAAAGCGGCGACAGGAAACCCGTTGCGGACGTAATCCATCAGCATCTGCCGGGGGGTGAAATCCAGGTCTTCAAGCGCGGCATCGTTCGCCGTGGCATCGGCAATAATGCGCTCCTGGGCCGCCTCGTTCGTGTTCACGATCTGGATGACGGCGGCATGACCGGCGTCGAACTGCTGCCGGATATGGTCGATCACGGCCGGGGTTTGCATCGCGGTGATGATCTGATTGAAAAACCGCTGGTGAGCCCCCCAGAACTGCGCCATGGCCGCACTATTAGCCTGCCCGTTACTACCGGCCTGGGTTATTTCCAAGGCGGTTTCCACGTTCTGTAGGACAATCTGCCAGGCCCCGGCCAGCTCGTTGTAAATGTCCTCCTGCAGCTCGCTTAGCGTGTGTTCCATGCGTTCGTAGGTCACGCCGTCATACGACAGGGACCGGGCGAGATACATGCCCATGGCCTTCATGTCGCGCGAAATCAATTCCATCGCCGCTATGCCGCCGGCAGACACGCCATTGATGAACGCATTCACGTCCGCGAACGGCGTGCCTTCGCCCCATAGTCCCAGCCGATCCGCATAGCTCAGATTGCTGACCTCCGTTGCGCCGGTCGCGGACACGTAGATGACACGGGCATTTGGCAATTCACGTTGCAGATTGATGCCGGCGAGCGCTTGTTGCGATGGCTTGCGAACGCCGCGTTTGCCTTTGATGGCGATCGCGTTACCCATGCTGTGGGCCTCGTCGAAGGCGATCACCCCGCCGAAGTCTTTGCCGAGCCAATCCACCATCTGTTGCAAGCGGCTCTTGCCGCCGCCTTCCCTCTGGTCGGTGGCCTGTTTTTTCTCCCCACCGCGTAACGTCGAATAGGTGGTGAACAGAATGCCGTCGGTCTGGGTAAGCTCGTTACCGGCCTTGGTCTTGCCCTGGAAGAAAATCCGGTCCGGATCGCCGCCAACCGCCGAATAGTCGCGTCGGGCATCATTGATAAGCCCCTCGTTGAAACTCACCCATACAGCCTTTTTCCGACCCTGCATGAGGTTGTCCAGGATGATCCCGGAGATTTCCCGGCCCTTTCCCACACCGGTACCATCGCCGATGAAAAAGCCCTTGCGCGCGCCGTTCGGTAATAGCTCGGAATGAGCCTGGCCGGCGTAGACGATCGACTCCAGTTGGGCAATCGACAACAAGCCCTGACGGACCACTCGCGGCGGTAAAGCCGGCGTGTAGGACGGGGCAGGGGGCTCAACGGCCGACATGGCGGCCGATTGGACCAGTTTGCCCGGGTGCGCGTGAGCTTCGGGAATGCGCAACCGTTGCGGCGTGTAACGGGCGAAAACGGAATCGGAAAACTCGCCCGCCGTATTAGCAGTCGCCTCTACAGCAATGCCGGTTCCGTCTGTGCCCTCAGCGACGCTACCAGCTCCTCCAGAATCGCCGCCGCCGCTTCCTCCAACGTCTCCGGTAGGTCGATCTGGAAGGTCACTCCCGGTTCCGATTCCGTCATCAGCATCATGGCCAGGGAGGGGTTCGCCGACAGCTTCGCGATCAGTAGCAACGGCTCGGGTATCGTCAGCGTCTCCACTAGATTCCGGTCGAGGGCTTCGCGGATCAGGACCAGCGCCGCCAGTTCCGTTTTCGGATCGAAGGGAATCCCGTACTTCATCAGAATGGTTGCGGCCTGTTGGTTCAGCGGGTCCGCGTTGTAGGTGTTGACGGTCATGGCGGATAGTCTCCAGTAGAGCGGGCAGCTCGCCGACAGATGCGACCTGTCCGGTTAAAACGGGTTGAATGGTGGGGCCGGTCTTGTCGATCACCAGAATCTGGTTATCGAACGAGGTGCCGAACTTCGCGTATTCCCGGCCGTCGATGCCGATATTGGCGCGGACGGTGTATTTCGCCTCGATGCCGCGCCACCAGGCGCGGAACGCGGGCCGATCCGCGGCCATGCCCTGACCGACAATCGCGACGAGTCGCCCGCCCTCTTCAAGCCGCCGTAGCGCCTGCTCGATGTGCCGCGCGCCGTTGGCGGTGTCGCGTTGCCCCTGGACCCGCCCTGCCGTCGACGAAAACGGCGGGTTCATGACGATCACGGATGGAACGGTGTCTCGGGGCAATACGTTATCCAGTTGCTCGGCGTTCTCCCGGAACAGCGTCGCATCGGGGAAAAGCTGAGATAGCAACGCATGCCGACGCGGGGCCAATTCGTTCAATACGATGTCGGCACCGGCGATCTGCGACCAAATTGCCAAGTCCCCGGTGCCTGCGGAGGGTTCCAACATTCGATCGGTCGGGCGGATGTTCGCCACCCAATTGGCGACGAATGCCAAGGCCGGCGGCGTGCTGAATTGCTGGAACTCGTCCATTTCAGGATCGCGCCGGGTTTGGGTCGGTAGCCGCTGAATCCGCTGGGTCAATTCACTGGCTTTCGCCTGCGCCCATTCCGCGCCGTTGCCGATCCAGTCGGCCGACTCGGTTGCCGTCAAATGGAGATTGAAGGCCGCTTCCATCGCGTCATAGGCATCCTTCGGGGAATACGTCCCATCGGCCTGGGTACCGCCAAAGACGCGGTTTGCCTCCTCTGTGAGTAACTTACTGGTCAGCTCACCGTCCCGGTTGAGCTTAGCTGCCAGGGCCAGCGCGAGGCGGTGGCGGGACTCGTCGAAGGACGGCGCGATGGTTTCCATTGTGCCGGCCACCTCATCGACTGTCGGTGGATCGGGAACGTCGTGTACCGGAACGGCTGTGACTGGCTGCGCGATCACCAGCCAATCGTCGAATAAATCCAGTTGTTTGGGCTTCGGTGTCCTTTCCATGAGCGTTTATCCCTGGTCCGTTAGATCCACGCTGCTTTCGGCAGCATCCTGCTCAGTCAACGCGTCCTCTGTAAACGCGCCTGCCATTTCGGCTTCCTCCGGGTCGAACTCGGCGGCATAGCCGGGAATCATGGCATCGGCCAGCTTGTCGGCGATGGCATCGCCCGGTTGATCGGTATCCATGTGGTCCATGGGCACAAGCGTGACGATCTTACTATCGGTCATAAACTACTCCTTAGCGCTGCGTTTGCTGTAATCGGGCCGCCCTTTGAGGTCGGGATAAGTTTTGGTACAGGTTGGATATCCACTACACCCCCACCAGTAGCTACCCCGTTTCTTACCTGGCCTGCGGGTCAGCCCTTTTCCGCAGGCCATGCATTTGTGCAGCGTTGAGACCGCTGCTGTTTCCTTCGGAACCGGCTTGCCGGCCTTGTCCTCACAGGCGTATTTACAGCCCTCGGAAAAGCCGCTACAGCCCCAAAAGAACTCGTTCTTCTCCTTCTTCTTGATGCGCCGAAGAGGCCGGTTACAGTCCGGGCACGGATGGGTATCGATCTTGAGGCCGATCCCGTTGACCTTGACCGAATCGACTTCACCGCCGATGTAGGTCATCAGCTCACGAACAAAGGATTCCATGTCGTGCTCGCCCGCCTGTATCGCCTTTTGCTGTTCATGCCATAGGGCGGTCATGTCGGGGTATTTCGCTTGATCCGGTAAGCAGTCGTAGAACTCCCGACCGGTGGCTGAACTGACGATGTTCTTCCCTTTCTCAACGAGGTAGCCTCTCTCGAACAACGTGGCGATGATGGTGTCCCGCGTGGCTGGCGTGCCAATGCCGCCGTGCTCCCCTTCTTTTCCCTTGTCCTTCTCGATGAGGAGCTTCCGCAGTCGGTCGTCTCGAACGTACTTGGCGACGCGCGTCAGGTCGGCCAGAAGGGTTGCCATCGTGTACAAAGGCCTGGGTTTGGTTTCCATCTGATCGGCCCTGGCATCCGTACACGTGCCTTCCTGGCCGGCCCTCGCGCTGCGAAGGTCCGTTGCAAGCGCATCCTCGTCGCCCTCCAGGTCCTCATTACCCGCGTCGTTCTTGTACAAAGCCAGCCAGCCGGCACGGGTGGTCACGTTGGAGCGCACGGCAAAGCGATGACCCTCGGTCTCGACGAGGATGTCGGTCTGGTCGTATTGGTGTTTCGGCCAGAACTGCGCGATGTAAGCACGGGCAATCAGCAGGTAGATTTTCTGCTCGCCGTCGCTGAGCTTGGACAGGTCGGCCGTCGCTTCGGTGGGGATGATGCCGTGATGGGCCGAAACCTTGGCCGAGTTGAAAGCTCGGCTTTTCAGCGTCGGGTCGGCACGTTGCGCGACCGGCGCCAACATGGTCGCAGTCTTCGCGATCGCGGCGAGTACCTGGGGCGCATCTGCATGCTGCTCCTCGCTTAAATACTCGCAGTCGCTTCGGTTGTAGGTGATAAGCCGGTGTTTGTCCCGAAGCGACTGAGTGATGTCCTTGGTTTGGTCCGGCTTGAATCCGAACTTACGAGACGCGTCGGTTTGCAGCTTCAGCAGGTTGTACGGCAGGGGAGGGTGTTGCTCTTTTTGCCGAGTCTCGGCGGATACGATCCGCGCGGGCTTATCTCGAACGGCATCGGCGATCCCCATGGCATGAGCCTGATCGATAAGCCGTCCCTTGTCGTCCACCGGATCGCCGTCGACGATCCGATACCGAGCCGGAAATTCCAGCACTCCAATCCGGAACTGGCCAGTGACGAGGTAATAAAAGCTTTTGGTATGGGCCTCAAACTCGCGGTCGCGACGGACCACGAGTCCGAGAATAGGCGTCTGCACCCTGCCAACGCTAAGCACGCCCTGATAGCCGGCTTTGCGGGCGGCGAGGGTGTAGGCGCGGGTGAGGTTGTAGCCGTAGAGCTGATCGCCAACACTCCGCGCCTCGGCGGCGGCTGATAACCCAGCGAATTCGCGGTTATCCCGCATGTTCGCCAGGGCACGGCGTACTACGGCGGTATTGTTGTCATTGATGAGGAGTCGTCGGGCCGGAAGGCGGCACTTGGCATACTCCAGGATTTCATCGACCAGCAATTGCCCTTCGTCGTCCGGGTCGCCGGCATGGACCACGCTGTCGGCCTGCTTCAAGAGACCCATGATGACCTTGAGCTGGTCTTTTTTGTCACCGGCCGGCTGCTTGCGCCAGGGGATATGCGCGATCGGCAGGTCGTCCATCGCCCAGACCTTATAACGGGCGTCATAGTCCTCGGGATCGAGCAATTGGAGCATGTGCCCGAAACACCAAGTCACGTAATCATTTCCGCAATCGAAGTACCCGGACTGACGGGTACCGCCCCCGAGTCCTTCCACGATGGCGCGGGCCAGGTCGGGCTTCTCAGCAATGAACAGACGCATGAGACCTCCTTTCACCAGGTGATGAGCGGGACAACTACCCCGCGGATCAAGGACCGGTCGACCGGTCCGAAATAACGGGCGTCAAACGATTGCGGGCTATGGTTCGCTATCAGTAAAACGTCATCTGCGGACAGTCGTAAGCCATCGGCTCGGTACGCCGGCAGGGTTCGCCCGCCAGGATCGGCGGCAGCCTGAGCTGTGTTTGGAACGCGGGAACCGTTGACGGACACCCCGGCGGCATCGATGGAAACCTCGTCGTTTTTAGCCGCTAAAATTTGCTTGAACAGGTGTTCATAGCCTCCAGGACAGAAACCGGGGCCAATGTACCCGCGATGAAACGCCTCGGCGATGAGCGGAATTTGCGGCGGGCACACGAGGACGGTCGCGCCCGGCGTCACGGGGCGATCGGACAACCAATAGAGTCCCGGGGGAACGCTGCGGGTGGTGTTCACGCGCAAACCGGCAACGCCGACAGTCCCTGCGGCGGCCATGGCCAGTAGAGCGGTGATGGCGAAACGGCGCATGATCCTCATAGCGTGATTCGCTGAACGTCGATGACCGAGCGAATGAGCCGGTCGGTGGATGCCGGCGCGGGAATTTCAGCCCGTGCCTGGAAAATCGGGTCCTTGAAATACAACGGCTGCCGGCCATAGATGGCGGGAAATCCTGCACAATATATGACCATATCGCCCGGCTCGGCAATTTGATCCGACGCATTTTTTTTCGGGCCGGGCATCCGTAGCGCTTCGTCGATGGTCAACAACGGCCGCTGAACTTCTTGCTGGGTGCGGGACACGTTGCCTAGCAAGGCCGCTGCTCGTCCTCCGCTCGTGGTGATTTGCTCCTTAATGATGGTCGTTTGCCCGGTCAACTTGGACAGATGCTCGGCCGTCTCCACGCGGTTCGGTGGGTAGGCGTTCTGAACATGGCAGTTCGAGGTGATGGCCTCGTCGTGCCCGTAGCCAGTTTCGCGGCTCTTGAGCTGGTTGATGTCCTGGCAAATCAGATACGCCTTGATGCCGTATCCGGCGATGAACGCCAGGGACTCTTGCAGAATGTCCAGCCGCCCGAGGCTGGGGAATTCGTCCAACATCAGTAGGAGCCGATGCTTGTAATGGGCCTTAGGTCGGCCGTTTTCAAAGTCAATTTTATCGGCGAGCAATCTCACGATCATGTTGACCATGACGCGAACCAGGGGACGTAGGCGAGCCTTGTCGTTCGGGTGGGTGACGATGTAGAGACTGACCGGATCGTCGTAGTTCATCAGATCCCTGACTTTGAATTGGGATTTGCTCACGTTGCGGGCGACAACCGGATCACGGTACAGCGCAAGATACGATTTCGCCGTCGACAACACGCTACCGGCCTCTTCCTCCGGCCGATCCAGCATGTCCCGCGCGGCTGCGCCGACAACGGGGTGGTTGCTACCGTCGACATGGGCGTAGGTGGTCATTTCCGTCCATAAATCCTTCACCGGCCGGGCCGGATCGGCGAGCATGGCATCCACGGCGGGCAACGTGGCCGGGGTCCCTTCTGTGCTGGCTTTGTAGAGGGCATGCAAGATGACGCCGACGAGGAGCGCTTGGGCCGTCTTCTGCCAGTGAGTTTCTAAGCCTTTGCCGTCGGGGTCGACGATGAGCGTGGCGAGGTTTTGCACATCGCCCACGGCGTAATCGGTCCCCATGCGGATTTCATCCAATGGATTCCAGGTCACGCTACCGTTGCCGGCGGCGGGCTCGAAACGCAGTACCCGATTATTGGCATGCCGTTTCCGCCATCCCGCAGTAAGAGCCCACAGTTCGCCTTTTAAGTCCGTGATGACGCAGGACGCAGGCCACGATAACAGCGTCGGAATCACCAACCCGACCCCCTTGCCGGAGCGGGTCGGGGCGTAGCACAGCACATGCTCCGGCCCGTTGTGTCTCAAGTAATGTTGTTTCCCTGATTTATCCAGCCAGGCGCCCACGTAGACGCCATCATTGTCCATGAGCCCGGCGGCTTTGAGGTCCTTCTGATCCGCCCAGCGGGCCGATCCGTGCAGAAACTCGTTCGCCTTGGACGTATTCGCGGCAACCATTTTCACAATGATGACAGCCATCAGTCCGACAGCAGACACCATCATGCCGATACTGCCGGCCTGCATAATCACGTCCGGATAGGTCCCGTACCAGGAGCGCGACCACACGAGAATTTGCCACGGTGGGTAGAAACCACCGTAATTGTGTCCAAGCGCCGCTTGATACTGAAACTGATTGGCAAAGTATTGCGTGGCGGTTCCTAGTCCAAGAACCAATGAGAGAAGGGCGCCGATGGCATGCGGTGTGGAGGCGTTGCGGACCCGCGATTGCCGGACCTGGGGGCCGATAGCGTTGTTACGTCTTGTCATCTGGATCGTCCTTTTGTGGGTTGCACAACTACTGAGCCGTTCCGGATTGAAACGGCATCGCCGACCAGCTTGCGCCGTAGTTGTGCGGCGGTCGCTTCGTCAACAGGTAACACGTAAATCTGATTGTCTTTGCGGAGCAGAGCGAGAGATTGACCGTCGATCGAGCGTTGTCCCACGTAGACCAGGGTTTCGCCGACTATAACATTATATCGGTTGTGCTCCGGTATATCTAAAACTAAAGAACGCATCCGATTACGCTCCTGAATGTAGGTGTCGGCGGCCTTCCAGGCTGCGGCCGCTAGTCCTGGTTGATCGCCGGTCCGTCGCAATGCGTCAGTTCGTTGGGCTCCCTGGTGCTCCAGGTGACCAGGAACATTACCCGGCAATAGCACTTCACTTCGCTCGTCGAAGCGAACCACACCGAGTGTGGACAGGTTTCGCAAACGGTTTTGCCTTTCGGGCGGCGGCTTTCGTCCAATGCGGCCAACGTTGGGCTTAGGGGTTGCTCGCTTGGCTGGGGGATTGGCTCGCCGAAGTCCAAGTTCGCGCTCCGGTCGTGTAGTGGTTGATCCAGCATCATTAACGCTGCTTGTATTTCGTCGTCCTCTATCATCGGATCGGCCATCGGTGGGTATCTCCAGTTTGGCTTGAGTGGTCATGAGTGCCTGCCGGCGGCGTTCGAGTTCAGCGTCGTCAAAGGTCACGGCAAGCTGGGTAATAGCCGCCACTTTCACGATCTGGGCCTTGAACTCGTCGGTACCGGTTACCGATAGATGGGAACCGTATCGGTCCATCGCCATTCGTAAGGCGGTATAGGTGGCTTGGTGATTGAGTCCCTTGGACACCTTGAGCCGTTTGCCATCGTCGCGAATCACGGCCCGCCCGGCGGTAAAAATCGCGGTGCCTTTCTTGGTAATGCTGTCTTGGTTCGCAGGGCCAGGCGCGTGGGTTCTATCGCCGGATGCGGTGACGGTGTTGCCGTTCAGCGTTTGCGCCGCCGGTCTCGCGCGCAAGGCCTCCAGGGCTCCCCGATCGCCCTTCGCGGCTTGGCTTCTGAGCCAATCCGCCCAAGCCTGCCGCTGGTAATGACTGTAGATGGTCGTGCGTTCCTCGCGGTACTGTCGAGCAATCTTGTCGAGGTTGGCCGTCAGTGTCTTGCTCGTCATTGCGTACAACATGCGTTTCGTCGACGCGGACCCGCCCATTAGCTTGATGACCGCCCTTTTCAAGCGTGCGGTACGCCGGGCTGTTTCCATGAGTCCGTAGCGTCGGTCCCTCGCTTGAGCCCACGACTGCGCGCGGTCTGCGGTTCGAGTCTGCTGCTCGGCCTGATACCGGGCATAGAGTTCGGTCGTATCCACCCGGACCCGCAGCGGGCGGGGTTCGTACTGTTTGACAGGTGCAGCCTCCGGCGTCATCTCCTGGGGCTCAAACGGTCCTAACCGTGCTTCGAGTTGTCCCTTGGAAAACTCACGGGCAATGGAACTGCCCTTGACCATCGTGCCGGCGCCATCGGCTACCACAAAACCGTTGCCGCGAAGCATCAAGGTCAAGCCGTTATCGGCCAGGACCGCCCGGAATTCGGTCCAATTTTGAGCGGTCTTTAGGTCGGCCAGGCATTCCCGTTTGATCCAACCTAGCAGGCTCTCTACGCCCGCGTGCCGCTCCATATCGCCGGCCCGGTTTTCGGAACCGGTTTTCTGAGCCTGGTGGTTATCGCGTTCAAGTCCGTATTCGCGCTCCAGGCGCTCGCACAGGGCGCCCAGCGTTTTATGGTCGTTGTAGGGGGTGTGAATGGTGAGGCGGGTCGGATGAATCTTGTTGATGGCAATGTGCAGGTGCAGGTTGTCGGTGTCGGAATGGAGCGCACTGACCCGTTGATGCTCCCCAAAACCGAGCCCTTCGCAGATACGCGCCTCGATGGCTCGTAGGGTTTCAGCGTTTGGATTCTCACCAGCGCGAAAGCTGACGATCAGATGATAGGTTTTGTCGGCAGCGGCTCGTGAATTTCTCGATTGGGTGTGAGTAACTTCCAAGATTGCCATCGGCACGTCATCCGATTGGCAATTCGTCACCGATACGAAATCCACGCGTTCGTTCTTTTCCTGGGGGTCGGAGATGTATTTCACCAGCCCCGCGAAGTCGCTTTTTTTAACGGACCGCATGGCGACGTGCTTCGCAATCATGCTCGAAGTCCTAGATGGCCGTTTTAGCCGCTAAAACGGTCACGGTTCGGCCCTCGGGCGAACCACCGTGCGTATCACCTCCCTCATCACGGCCTGAGTGTCCTCAATCTTGGAAAGGAGCGCCCGAATCGTGGCCGCGCCGAACCGGGCGGTTCGCTCATCATTGGTAAGCCACAGCTTCAACAATCCACCCAGGCGGCCGAGGTCGCCGTTTATCCGGATCAACTCGTCGACCTTATCCCCGTCAACAACGCCTCTAGGCTCATACCCCATTCCGAGAGCCAACAGATACGCCGATAGAGACATTCCAACGCGATTGGCGTTTGTCTCGATCATTCGCCGTTCTTCTGGAAGGCAATAGACCTTAATCGGGGGGCTGCTCTTTCGTGTTGTTGGCTGTGGTTGTTCCATAGGTTCAAACGCGGTTGTCGTGTTTAGGCGGTAGCCGGTGGCCTCGCAGAGCAGGATTTCCGTTGAGCACCGATAGGTGCGAATAAGGGAAGTGAAGTTGGAACGCCCGGCTTGCCGGTGGGCCTACTTCACATATCCTGCCCCGTCTTGCACCGTTGTTACGCCAAGAGTAACATTGACTATACCGTTGTCAATAATGTCTTTGCCAGTTGCTTTGCCGTTCTTCGTACTGAGAAAGGTACAAAAAAGGCAAAAGCACGTGATAAAAAAGTTTGGGTTGATATAAACTCGCTAAAACAAAGGTATAAAGAAGGGTGATGGACAGATGGCGAAAACTCTATCGGAGCGCATAGCGGATCGGATTTCGAAGAAGAACCCGACTCGTGCCGATCAAAACCGGGCAACGTTTATCTCGTTGCGACGAGAGGTGAAGGCATCCCTCGAAGACGGCTGGCCCGTCAAAACGATATGGGAAACGCTGAAAGATGAAGGGAAGGTGACGTTCAGTTACCAGGCGTTTCGTGGTTACGTGAACCGTCTGATTCTGGGAAAGGCGTCGATGGGAGAGAAGGCGGCACCGGAAAATCCGGCGGCGCTTGAACAGAAGGAAGGGCAACAGGCGGCGAAGGATACGTCCTTGGACGAGCCATCAACCGCGAAGAAGCCTGTAAACAAAGGGTTTGTGTTTAATCCGGTACCAAACGATAAGGAGTTATTTTGATGGCTAAGATACACATGGTCCTGCAAGGAAAAGGAGGGGTTGGTAAGTCGTTTATCAGCTCGGTGATTGCGCAGTACAAATCGGGGAACGGACAAAGTCCGCTTTGCATCGACACGGACCCGGTAAACGCTACGTTCGCCGGTTACGGGGCGCTCGGCGTCCGGAAGCTGGAAATCATGGAGGGCGACGAGATTAATCCAAGGGCATTCGATGCGATCGTAGAACTGGCGTCGACGGCCGAGGGGGATGTCATCATCGACAACGGCGCCAGCTCGTTCGTGCCGCTCTCGCACTACCTCATTAGCAATGAGGTGCCGGCTTTGCTGTACGAAATGGGTCATACGCTGGTCATCCATACCGTTATAACAGGAGGCCAGGCGCTGAGGGACACTCTGAATGGATTCGGACAGATTGTCGGCCAATTCCCGACACCCTCGACGTTCGTCGTGTGGCTGAACCAATATTGGGGACCGATTGAACACGAGGGGAAGGGATTCGAGCAATTGAAAGTCTACCGGGACCACAAGGATCGAGTGTCAGCGATCGTGACGATCCCAGCGACGAAGGAAGCGACCGAAGGGCGCGACATTTCGGAAATGCTGCAAGCTCGCCGGACGTTCGATGAATCGCTCGCGATGGAGTCCCTGACGATCATGACGCGGCAGAGGCTAAAAATCTTCAAGCGTAAATTGTTCGAACAGTTGGATACGGCCGCAGTGCTATGAGTACGCCAGTAGAGGAGCTGATTCGGGAGATTGCTACGACCCACGGGATCGCCGTGGGTCGCGACGATCCGATTATGATTTTGCACACGATCAATAGCCGGCTGCTGACCGACAGCCACAAGGTCCAGCAAGAGTTATTGCGCCGCTTTCAGGAGGAGCTTGAAGCCGGCGCAAAGCGCTGGGGCGACGACTCGAAAGTTCGGGCCGAACGCGTCCTAAACGCGGCGCTCAACGCCAGCCGGCAAACGATGGATGAAGCGGCGACGGCCGGGGCGCGAAGCGCTGTCGAGGCGGTACGCAGGGAAATGGAACGGGGTGCGAACACAATCAGGGGTTTGAAGTCCAACGGTACAGAAACGTACGCTAAGGCCCGTCAATATTTTCCGTCGGCTCGTTCAGTGGCCTGAGTTGCCCCTTCACGACTTGCTCCGCCAGGGTGAACGAGTAGTCCCCCAGC